>Ga0256828_1000047_pt1 | contig 80350 bp, 84 predicted proteins | sample CV88metaG_FD_185993 | JGI IMG/M metagenome (GOLD analysis project Ga0256828, IMG submission 185993) | Hydrothermal vent microbial communities from East Pacific Rise, Pacific Ocean - CV88 | ecosystem: Environmental > Aquatic > Marine > Hydrothermal vents | place: Pacific Ocean: East Pacific Rise...
TCAACCTTTAGTAAGGTGTAGGGCCCAAGCGGGTGGACGGTAGTCCTTAAATCGAAACGGAGTTCATCTTGTTAGCAACTTCTCCGGAATTTAATAAGGAGTACGCCTGTTTAAAATAATAAAAATTTGGGGAAAACATTTAAATGTCCATACCACATTCACAAGATTAAACAAGATGAAGATATGATCTATTCTACCCGGTCTTTAAAGATCTTAACGAAAGGGGTAGGTGCACGTAATGGTGCCGGTAATACGTAGCGAGTATTATTGAATATTAAGGCCGCCCGCGAAGCCGCCGCTGCATCAGGCTCACCGTATTATACATTGTTTACAACAACTCCAGGTAAGTTAAATATTAAAGAAGGTATATATGCATACGATGTATACCAAAAATCAGTTAGATGGTCAGAAAAGTTTTTAGATGCTAAAAACCAAAAAGAGTTAAAAGGTATTATAGAGAAGAATAATAACGGTTATGAAGTTGTCTTATTAGAGTTTAACCATAGGCAACTAGGTTTTACAGATGAGTGGTTAAGAGAAAGATTAAAAGCAGCATTATCAACAGGTGAAACAGCTGAGTCAGACTTCTTTATGAAATGGGTAGCTGGTACTATGTCATCACCTATCCCTAAAAACATACTTAATATTATAGTTAACTCTAGAGTTATAGAACCTAATGTAGAAATAGCTAAAGGCGGTTATATCATAAATTGGTTTATTAATTCTAAGAAATTGCATGAATTAAAAACTAGTGGTTTTATGTCTATAGGATTAGATACGTCAGATGCGCTAGGTGGTAAGAACGATGATATAGGGCTTATCATAAGAGATACGAGAGATGGCTCTGTTGTAGGTGGTGGTAGATATAACGAAACTAACTTAGCAGCATTCGCAGATTTCTTAGTATGGATATTAGAAGAGTATCCTAATTCAGTACTTATACCAGAGAGAAGAAGTAGCGCTTCAGCTATTATGGACTTTATGTTTAGGATTATGTTAGCTAAAAAAATGAACCCATTTAGAAGAATATTTAACCTTATAGTACAAGAGATAGAGAAGCATAGTGATAAAAGAAAAGAAACATTAGATAGATTACCTACATTAGAAACATTGTCTAAATATAAGAGATTATTCGGATTTTCTACATCTGGTAAAGGTGAGTACTCTAGAGAATTATTATATGGTAATATATTTAAGATATCATTATCTTATACAGCAGATACAGTTAGATACGGACCACTCATATCGCAGCTAGGTAGTTTAAAGATAAAGAATAATAGGATAGACCATGGCGACGATGATCACGATGACTTAGTATTCGGTTGGTTGTTATCTATGTATTTAATCATCATGGGTAAAAATACTAACTACTACGGTATGAATAGCAATCATGCTCTAAATATAATAGTAGATAGTGAAGTTAGTGGTGATGGTAATAATAAAGAAAAGGTACAAGAACAACTTAAACTTAAGAGTTCTATAAATGATCTTATAGAAAGATTAAAAGCAGTTAGGAATGATACCCTAGCATTAAAGATAATAAATAAGATACGTAAGTTAGAGTCTAATATAGATACAACTATATTAACGAATATGAATATAGAGAATATTCTAGAAGGTATAAAGATCGCTAAGCGTGTCTTAAAAAGAAAATAAAAAAAAAATAACACAACATAGTGTAGCTATAGCTACACTATGTTAAATCTTCTAAGTCTTTTTCTTGGTTGTTTGCTAAATACAACTTTTATATCTTTTGGCTCTAAAGAGTCTTCTATAGCATATCTAGCTATATCCTCTTTAGTAACCCATTCACTAAGCCTCATGTTTTTATATGTATCAGTAATCTTAGAAATATATAATGTATTAATTCTAAGTATTTTACTACCATTAGAATCAAGCTCTACTCCATATTTAAACTCAACAACATAGTTACCATATACTATTCGCATACACATTCCTCTTTTACTTTTGTTATAATTTTGTTAAGAATTTCATCTTTACTTTCATCTAAAACATTAGATAACTTTTGGTGCTTAATTATATGTTCACTAAGTACTTCTAAGTTATCTAGAATGGTATTAAGATTCTTGTAAGACTCTTTGATTATCTTATAAATATAGTCTTCGCATAACTCTAATGTCATAGGTTCTAAGAATATATCAAAACCATACTCATTTATAATTACAGCAGTATCTCTTATTTTTAAATCACTACTTAAATTATGAACTGTTACCTCTTTAAACTTCTTAACAATATCGTTAATGAGTAATAAGTTTTTCTCATTATTAGGTATGGAATAATGATGGAATACCTTAATATGGAATTCTTCATCTAGACTGATAGATATTGTCTTACGATTTAAATCTATATATAGATTAAACAATGGTACTTTACTTTCTAGAACAAAGAGATCTTTTTTGATCTCTGTTGTCTTTTCTTTTAGCTTAAAAATATCACCAAATATCATATTTCACCTTTTTCGAAATCACTAGGATCAACACCACTAGCTATTAAATCTGCAACCATATCCCAAGCGTTATGAACAATGAATCTTTCTCTTGTTGTTAAAGGGTTTTCATCAGCGTAAAATAAAGTAGACTCATCACCAACATAGCCATCCATAACATGTAAATAGTCGTCTCTTAATTTTGGTTTCATGTCTTGTTCAACATTATCCCATTCATCTTCATAGCCACTACATAAGTTATTTTCAAACTTTTTGTATAGAACTGGTTCAGCCATAACGTATCTACGCATGAGTAACCCTGGTCTATGTATAGTTTCCATATCTACATGGTACAGAAATTTATCATTCATAGCACCATCAACTCTTGTTAATGCTTGTTTAGCTCTCCTTAAAACATCTGTGTTCGTTACATACTCATATGCATTTTTAACAGCGTTTACGAAAGTATCAGCATGGTTACCCATTCTGCTAACGAATCTCTCATAGTTCTCCCTAAAATAATTAGAAGAACGTTCATCACGCATGCCACCGATACTCATACGCATAACTGCATCAGGGTCACTCGTTCTTATGACGTTAACCTTCATATATGCTCCTTTATATCTATAATATTAGTACTTGGTACTATCTTAATAATATGGTTATGAAAAAAGATAGAACTATAGGTTACCCTATAGCCCTAGCATCTTTTAAATTTTATTTTATCATCTTCTTTTAATAAACAACCTAATCTAGATTTCTTTTTAGTCTTAGATAAAAACTCTTTATCTTCATCCATTATTACAATATTTTCTAACTTTAATTCTAACGCACCATCATTACTATATTTATTATAGTTACCATCTAATAATTCATTTACATCGTGTTTATATATTTCAACTTTCATTACCAATCCAATATAACTTCTTTTACTTCATGCTCCATTTTACGTAATGTATTAACTAAGCATTTACCGTCTTCACAAATACTTTCATTACCACTAGTAATATTGTCAATATCAGTATAACATAAACCATTAACACATGCGGAGATTTCTTCTATACCTACAGCATTCCATTGTGAAGCTTTAGCTATACCGCCTTCATAGACATGATCCCAAGTAGAAACATCTATAACATCTCTAACTTTAGTTCTACCAACAAATTTTTCCCTTACTAGACTTCTAACACTGAAGTAAACATTTTCATCAGGATTATCTAAAGCCTCTTTTAAACTTGGTCCAAAGGGTCCAGATGGTTTAAACCAAATATACACTATAGTAATGTTATACCCATCCCAACCGGGTTCACATTTACCTGTATCTATAAACTCAACAGCTTTGATATGCCCGCATTTTCTAGATGTATCTAGTTTTATAGTACGTGCGACTATTTCTTTGTTGTTAAGACCTTTATAATCTGGATGCTCATCTTCTGATATGAGTGTTCCTTCCGTTATCCTTCTATTAAGAATAGTTTTCTGTAACAACAATGTATCAGGTTGTTTTATCCTATAAAAAACACCCTGTCTGTTGTAAGTATTAAAAGCACCAGCTAGTATTTTATAGTAGCCATTCTCGTCAACGATTATAGCATCTTTAACACCAGATGTTTCTTTCTTACTAACTAATTTAGTACTCATGTCTCATTTCCTTTTATTTTATTTTATTTAGGTATTCATCATTAAGAGCTTCAACTACCTCATTAAATGCTTTCATAACCATGTCAACAGCTACAGCTTCATCTACATAATATTTATCGAAATAAAAAACACCATCTTTTTTATACAAAGCCCATACCTTACCATTAACCTGTAATGGACTAAAATGCTTTTGGAATAATTCGTTTATCCTTTTCTTATCAGCATCATATTCACATTTTAAAGCTGACATAAAATCAACATCCATAACTCTAGTACTACCACATACAATACTTAAGTTAAAACTTCTCTCTCCTATCATTTTCTTTATGATAAATCCCATTGTCTTTAACATTTGTTTACGCCTTTAATAATTGTTCTAGTTTGGTAGGTTTTTCATTTTTATTAACAATAGCTGCTAATGTACCAGTTTTAAAGTATGACCCAGCTACTTTAGATAACGTAGATCCAAACGAATAATAAATATTCATAAGTCCGACCCATTCAGGTTTTTTACTATTAAGATCTTTTCTATCGTTAATGATAAGACGATAATCTTTAGTATTATCATTTTTATCTCTAGCTACCATAGCAACGAATACTTCAAACGGCAACGTATCCTTACCCAATTTAATACCAGCGAACTTAGGTAAATTAGCAAACACATCTAATAAATCCTCGTATTCTAAAAAGAATGGGATCTTACCAGACAAAATAAAAAGATCAAACACTTTATAAGCATTATTACTATCTTTAACAACAGTTGTGTCTGATATGAGATCATCACCAGCCTCTATATGTAAAGTATAATATAACTCGCCATCTATCTCTATATTTTCTATGCCACTCGGCTCTACATTATACATACCAGGTATAGTCATGATGGTGTAATTTTTATCCTCATCCACGACAGCCAGAATACCCATAACCTTACATACATTATCTAATATAGTTAATTCTTTATCTACAAATTTACTATGTACTAGTATATACATATCCTTATCAGTAACTATTCTTTTTTCCTTCTCTTTAAAATGTTTTGTTAAAACTGAAGGATTTCTTTTAAAATCACTACTCTTAAACGCTTCCATATAATCTTCCTTAATATATTTTTCAAACTAACATTTACATACAGTAAAAGAAAAAATAAAGAAACACAGGTTAGTTACCTGTAGCTTCTCTCCATTTACGGACGTATATACCAGCTTCACCGGCTTTTATATTCGTGAACCCGTTTTCTTTTAACCACGCGAAGAACGCTTTACTATCATTTTTATTCATTTTCTATCCTTTTATATTTAAGTTTTTATTATATAGATAACTCTATACTACATTAATAATATATAAGTGAAAATAACTGGATAAAGTATAGCAGGTAGAACCCACTATACTAAATCAGTTTGTGTAGAAAGATATAATGTAGCTATCTTCATAGCAGCATAACCAACAGCCATTTTAGGATTAGTATTTTTACCTAACATATATTTACCATCCTCTACAGCGTTTAAGAAGATCTCTAAGTTAGTATTTTTATGCTTAAAATATCTAAAAACATTTATAACAACTTTTTCAACATCACCAAGTTCAGAAATAGATAAACCATAGATATACTTTCTGATCTCCTCTTTTTCAAAATCAGTATGATCTGTAACACCTGAGTCTAAAATACCGAATATAAAATATGTACGTAATTTAGATATATCCTCATTATGTCTAGTGATAAGGATTTGCTTGTTGTAACCATCAGCTAGTTCTTCTAGCATAGCTTTCTTAATTGTTACATCCGATAATTTAACAAGTGTAGTAACAAAAATATTTTTTATTGCTTTAACATCAGGGCTAACTAAGTTAGATAGATATGCACCAACTAATGATTTAATAGAACCTTTGTTAGAAATAAACTCTTTATACACATCTTCAAGAACATAGATATCAGTATGTTCATTACCATTTTTAATACCAATGATAAGTTGTTTTGTTTTAGAGTAACTGTCTAACCTATTCATTAACTTAGTTGTAATGTTATCTAGAACATGAACTAAAGAGTTAAGTTCTTTATATAATCCAGAAGATAACTCAGCCTTTCTTAATCTTGACCCAATTATAGCGCCAAGTACTGTAACGGTACCGATATTATCTACGTTTAACGCGCCTAAACTCTTAACAACATCATTGCTTAGAATATCTTCTATCTCTTCATAAATAACATCTAAATCATCTTCTGAGAAATCATCTTTTAAAGATAATAAAACTTCAGGGTCATTATCTATAGAGTTAATACTTAAATCTAAACGAATGTTATCTATAGCAGATGAAAAGTTATCTGTAAAACCAACAACACTATTTCTAGATAAATAACCTTTATCTTTTAATAATTGTAATGTATCTGGAGTACCTATAGTTTTTACAGAAAATAAATCCGTTAAAGATTCAGCTGGTTTAATAGCCTGTTTGTATTTATTAACAGCTTCTATAGTAGGTTTGATTTCCCCATCTATGATGTTTTTATACATATCTATTTCACTAGATAATCTGTTAACTATCTTATTCACAAGTTCATCATTAACTGGAGTAATGTTAAAAGAACTCATGTTAGGGTTATATCTATCCATATCTACTAAGTTCATCCAGCTATCAGGTTTAAATTTAATAATACCTTTTGTATCTGGTTTTGTTTTAAGTTTATCTCTTAAGAGATCCTTATAGTAGTTACCTAAAATAGCTTCGATCATAGCATCTTCTTGCCCCTTTAAACCATTAATAGAGATAATGCTGCTTCTGTTGTTAACTCTAGAAATAATTAACTTAGCAAGTTGTACCATAAGCGCAACTCTTTTATCATTTTCGTCACGTAAAATTGACATAGTATTTCCTTTTATTATAATTTCAAACTAAAAACTTATAGGATTTTATCCTATTATATGAAACCTATATTAAAGTGCTGTGTGTATAGGTCTACTCTAGAGTAGTACTATGGCTAAGTCGTGCGAATTTGCCATATTCTCCAAGAAAAAATAAAGAACTTAACAACTTTAAGAGCCATAGTATTCATGATGTAGCGGGGTGGTGTCCGCTACATCAAATCTTTTTTTTTACACTCTTTCATCCAGTGATCTGTAAATAATGTCATTTAACCTGTCATCGGTAGTCTCCGGTTTCTCCCAATTCTTACGCACAATTTTAAACATATCGAAAAACTTTTTGGCACCGTCATCTTTAGGTAACTCCTCATGACGTGTTTCTACCTTAGTGATCTTAACATCGCTAGTTTTAACGATATCTTCTATTACTGACTTAGTGGATAGCTGTAGCTCCATTCTTTCCATTAATATCCCTAGCTCCCTTATAACCATTTTATCAGCTTGAGCACCATTCTCCAACGTCTTTATCTTTCTTTTAAGCCTAGCAATTTCGTTATCTTTTTTAGATATAGTTATCTTTAAATACTTGATATCACTAACTAGATCCTCTACGGACATCTTAAGAAGATCTATTTCATTTTTATACCCTTCTATTATACTATCTAATCTTTCCATAAACTTTTTACTAACTAACATTACAACTCCTCTTTAAAAGTATTTACTAAATTTATAAATGATTCTACCTCATCATTATCTAAGAATAGTTTAAAACTATTGCTACTCATATCTAACCTATGTTTAAGTGCGTTATAAACACTTAGTTTTAATTCTTTACCAGCTTTCTTTATATCGAAAGCCGTGGCAGTAAAGATTTTATAGTCTTCTTTATCTATATTATGGAATGGTGCCTTAGCCTCATTCGCGTATGAAGTACATGCTGGTTCACCATACCCTTTCTTATTAACAAGCATGGCTGTTAACATAGCAGGATGTCTAAATAACACCACACTATATCCATTATCTAAATTAGCTATGGATAATTCAGATGGGTACCCTAATATTATCGTTTTTAAATCATGGTTAATACAAGTTACGGTGGCGTTACACGTATTTAAACTAACTAATGATAAAGATTTATCCATGCCGCTAAGGTGTACGCCGAATGCCCTACTGCCATTAAAACTACCTAAACGTCTAGATAGATGTTTAAACTTCTCCTCATGCTCTAACATATTTAACATAGTATATCCTTTATTGTTAGTGACTACATACCAGGTAGTTTAACACTATGCTATATTAATAATATATAAGTGTATTAAAATACATAAAAAGTAAAAAGAAAATATGTTAAGTGGGTAAATCCCACTTAACAGTTATTTAAAATACATTTCACAAGCTTTCTTACCTACCACATCTAATGTTGTCGCTAATGTACCCATTAATGTAGGACTAGACACGATACGTGCTAAGTTACCTTTCATACTGAACACAGCATCAACTTCATCTTTTTTATCATCAGTAACTATATCATAATCATACTGTGTTGTTAATGTGGATTTAAGTTGTGATGCTATAACACATTTATCACCAGGTATCATACCACCTTGTACATCAATGTAGAATTTGATATGCAGCTTACCTTCCTCTAAGGGAACACCATTGATACTATAACTACTGTTAACTCTACCGTCATATTGTTTACCTGTATCATCGTCTACCATATAAGGTAGGCTAACATCAACTAGTTTTTTAAGTGATTTACTTAAATCCTTATACTCGCAGTTATGATACACTTTAACCTTAAATACTTTGCCTTTATACTTAGCTTTAGGCGATACCTTTATAAAACTTTGTAATAAATCTAATGTTTGTTTATCTAATTTATCATCTTTTATAACGTTACTAACCATAGTGAATAATGCTGTGTTTGGATCAACATCTGTATTCATGTTTACTAATTCAGCTATTTCATCTGACTTATCCATAACTAAATCACGTATCTTTATCTGACTTACAACAGTATCATCACATACTTTCTTACTTAACATTAAGGCATCTTCATATGTTTCTTGTACTTCCTGCCATGCTATGTTTATAATAGTGTTAGCTCTATATATGACCTTAGTTGGATCAAATATATCGGGCTCGAAGAAACTAAAATCATAATACAGTATATCGCCGTATTTAACTTTTTGTTTCTCTTTAACATTAGGTTTAAGTTTATGTATAAACGTAGTACCCGATTCCTCTTTACTAGTCCAATCTTTAAAACTATAAGTTTTCTTTTTACCATCTTTATATTTAACTGTTATTGTGTTCTTTCCTACTTTTTCAATAACACCATCATCTTTAGCATAGCCTACAAATTTCTCATCCATTCTATATGCTACTAAGGATTCATAACCTGTTCTAACCGGAAATGCTTTCGGGTTATAAATCGGTATGATATGTGAGTTCTGAATATTGACGTAAAGTGCGTTGTATTCAGCAAGTGCGCTACTACTCACCAGTTCTCAGTATCTCTACACGAACTTCCCATCCATTACAGATGGATACTAGACTATATCTTATCATTCCTAATGTTTTTTATATTAGGAAGACCCTTTCGTTTCGATTTAAGGACTGCCGTCCACCCGCTTGGGCCCTACTCTACTCGCTTTAACTACATATGTAGCCATGGGGTTATTACACTACCCATGTGATTAACTAGATCTATCACTAGTCTAGTATAGCTTTCGATAGTCGTTGAACACATCCCATATACATAAGTACTTAGGGACTTCGCTGCGCTGATTAGAGTACTTAATAAAGGTTTTTACGTAACCTAGTAGGAACATTACCCTGTAGGTGTTACAGTATGTTTCCATCTGTAAGACGTACTTTATTAATTAGTATATACTCCTCCCCGCAATTAGAAAGGTAATTTATCACTACATTTAAGTAGCGGAGACCATGTTTAAATAATCTGTGTAATATAGGAAATAATTTTCCTTATACCACAAATCGCGTCCTTTATAATAATATTCATAAAAAGACTATTCAATACCCCAATATTGATCTCTTAGGGTCATCAAGCATACTGAATGGCGCCAACATAGCTGATGTCGACAATATGTTACTTATTTTTAATTTATCAACACTCGTATCTTTCATACCACGTATATTACCCAATAAAGGATTAGCACTCATATATGCAGTTATACCAACATCCCCACTATCTTTACTAGACTCAGATATAACACCTATATCATCAATGTGTGTTTCTCTTGTACTAGCATTTAGACTATCTTTACTTCTACCGTTTGTGCCTAGATAAGTACTATCTTCTAACTGTTTTAAAGCTGCTATTGGATTAATATCTTCTACTAAACTAGCAGCACTATCTTCGTTAATAGTCCTCCATGTAGCATATGGATCTACTACTAACCTACTCCTACCAAAGAACTCCTCATTCTTTTTCTTACGTATACTATCTACTAATGTTTTATAAACATACTGAGGAACACGTTCATATCCTTTCATAACGTAACCCTTGATACTATTAGGATGGTTATAAAAATCATCCAACAACATCTCACTAGCTCTTATAAGTAATTTTATAAAAGTAGTAGGCTCCCCCATAGTTTCTAATGTGGTTTCAGTAACTGGGTCTATAAAAAGATTTTCATAAACTTCTATATCAGTGGTAGCACTTAAACTTAATCCTATTTCGTTAAAAATAGTTTTAAATAGTTGTTTGTTATTTAATACATCTATATCTACCTTTCTAAGTATCTTATCGTTATGTAAGAAACCATCTAGTATCATGTTGTTAAGATCGCTGCTCCTATCTATGACAAGAGTATTGAATTTAAATCTAACGATTATAACATTCTCATCTTTAACCCTAACTCTACCGCCCTCTAGTACCTTATAATTAACTTTAAGATACTTAAGCATGCCATATAGACCCATATAATAACTAAGTACTAAAGATACAGGAATATATGTAGCAGCTATTTTCATTAACGAATATTCTGGTTTTATAATAGTTGTATCTAAGCCAACTATCCCATCTATAGTATTAACCTCTGTATATTTCTTATTTTTATAGATATATATAACATTATTAAAATCCATAACTAATAAACTATCTTTGTATGTACCACATAACACATACTTATCTTTCTCTATATCCTTCACTTCTTCTTTTGTTAAATCCATACGTTTATAGTAACTAAAAGAAAAAACAAAACTATCATATTTAAAAGATTTTATATATCTACCATAGGCACTATAATCACTAGGGACTTTAACAGCGACTAGTTTCTGGCTATTATCTACCAAGTTTTTTACTTTACCATCATCAACAAGTTTTTTAAGTTGTTTCTTTAAAGCAAAACCTCTATCTAATTTTTTAGCAGGAGCTCTATCTATAAATATCTTACCTGTAGCACTAGTTAAACCAACTCTATTATATGCTATCTTTTTAATAGGTACATCGGCTCTTTGTTTTCTTAGGATATACTGGTTACCAGATAATGTGTATCTACCCTTTTCATCTATGATAGGTAACTTAACTTTAACATCATAACTAGACTTACCCATATCATTAAGCGATACAGTATATTCTTCATATGCTCCTAAGATATCATCGCGTTCTTCTCTCTTTATATCTTTAAGTATAAGTCCTGCTTTACTAGTACTACCTATACTAGCTATAAGATCTTTTCTATAAACATTTTTCATATATTGTTTAGTAACAGCACCTAACGTATCTTCTGCATCTTCTGGATTACCTGTCTTTGTTATGGGTATCTTTTTATCCTCTTCCTTTATCTTTAATTCTTCTTTAGATATAACTATTAAGTCTTTTATCTTTTTACCATCTTTAAAAGGACTAGGCTTATTTAGGCCTTCTTCCAATGTTTCTACTAATTTTTTATATTTAGCAGGAGGTAATAACTTATTATTCTTTAACTCTTCTAACTGTGCTAAAGTAGTTCTCTTTATATCTGTTTTATCTATATCATCATCAGCCATAGTAGTATATTTGTTTATATAACTAGTAGCCACTACCGTATCAGGATCTACAACCTCTTCTTGCACTGTTTCTTCTATATGAACTACATCTTCCTCTTTACTAGATTCTTTCTCTATATGTTTTATTAATTCTTCATCTGGTATATCCTCTATAACACTATCTTCTTTATCCTTAGTTATACCCATAAGAAGTTTATCAGAAAACTTATTATCATCAATATCTTCTGGAGTAAAACCAGGCATGAGTAAAACAGTTTTTAACATAACAAAGAAAGATTTCTGTAGTTGATGTCCATCTAGTTTAGTGTTGTTATCTATATTAGATATCTTTAAGAAACTATAAAGTTTTTCTAAATTAACGAATATACCTTTATCATTTTTAGTTAAAACTATAGTTGTATTTTTAGCTACACCTGTTTCTATAAGTTTATAAAATACAGATGTTTTACTCACATCATCATCTAGTAACTTAATGAATTCTAATAATAACAATCTACTTGTATCGTAGAATAACTTTATCATTTCTGTAGTTGGAGTTTCATATTTACTATACTTTTCCAAAATAGGTAAAGCATATAATGTATCAGGTATCTCCATGATAACAAACTGATGTAATGACTCATTACTATTATACATTCTACTATTATCTATAAGATCATTAACTAATGTATGTATTGCATTCTGGAACATTTGATAATACTCTAGTATAGTAGAGTTGTACTTGTAAGAAAGATGTACTGTATTAAAATTTATTACAGGTATAGTCTTTTTAATGTCATTTGGTTTTTTCATTAAGATATTATGGAACTTCTTTTCTCTAACAAGTTTAATATCAAAATGTTTTTTCTTTATATCTTTATAAATAGTAGATTCTTTATGTCCGTTAGTTCTAGCTTTAAAAGGTGGGTTGTTATATTTGTATATATTAAATACAAACTTCTTTTTAGCGAACCTAATGAAATAATGATCATTACTAACGTAATTACTACTGTTAGGGTTGAAAATATACAACATACTATAATATGGAAGCACTACCATATTAAGATCTAATATCTTCGGAGTCATGAATGATTGTAAGTTTTTAAGACCAAACTTCTTCTCAAAATCACTGTATTTAGTGGTCATGCGTTATCCTTTGTTTTTAAATTCAAAGAAGTTCGTACCCTAGAACAAAAATAAAAAACATATAGAGTAGGTCATAACCTACTCTATACATCATAATCCCAAGATGTTTTATCCCAATCTATTTCCTTTTCATAGGTTATATCGAAATCGTCTTCAATATTAACTACGACTCCATTCTCTATATATAATAGATATTGGGCGTTTAGATCATATATCTCTACTGTATAATTACCTACTAATATAGCTGGTAATTTATCTGGTAAATATTTTTCAGTCCAATAAGGACCTTCATTACCTAATAAATCTGTTAATACGAATTTATTATTTTTTATAGTATAGTGATCTAGATCGCACATAAGATCTTTTGTCTGGTAATCACCGCACGGTAAACCAAAATCATTTTTCTCTATAACAACAGTATCAAACATTCCCATTTAAGTATCCTTTATGTTTAAATTATATTTAGGTATACTAATAATATCGCCATCATCTAGCTTGCATAACCATAAACCATTTTTCTTTACCCTTATAACCATAACAGTTTTACCTATATATTCACGATGCGTTAAACCTAAATCATTACTACCATTAATTGTTATCGTCCTTCCTTTTACAGATAATGGTGCTTCAGATATATTACACTCATAACACAGCTTTTCTACGTTAATTTTAATATTGTCTACCATACCACTACTTATAAGATATCTATTAGGGTATGCTGCGTAGGTACTATCGTCTATTCTTATAGTACGTAATACATCGCAATGTTCCCCACATCTTACACACGTAAATTTCCCATTATGCCCTAACATAAGAATTCCTTTTTGAATTTTATATAATTACTTATTAGGTAATTCTCATTACTTCTAAAAGCTTCATATCTTAGCTTTTCTCTAGTCTCTTCATCTGGTAAAGTTTCTAATCCAGCATATCCGCATTTACAATATTCCTTACTACCATAATCTCTACATATACGAGGTCTATGCTCATATACGCTACATAAACCATCTTTTAAGAATACACAAGGGAGAGATGGCTCGACGCCTTCTCCCTTAAACGTTAATCTAGCACCAGGAACACCATCTGTGTTAGGTACTATTTTTATCTTCTTAAATAGAGATTTATGATTCTTTTTAAGTAACTCTATTTCACTCATCTCCATGATTACATCTCTAGTGCAGCATTCACCACACTCTTTACATGGTAAAACGTCACAACCTTCACAATCAACACTACGTATCTTCTCCATGAATTTTTCTAACTCATCCATCGTCTATCCTTTATTATTTTTTTTATCACTTGTATAGGTTCTTATTTAAATAACTCATAAGATCATCATATGTTTTAGCCACCATGAAGAACTCTCCTTTATGAACGAACTCTATACCATCTGGTAGCTCATCAGAACATCTTATACTTCTACCACGCTTACCATAACTACCTTTCTTATCAGGGATAGTTTGTGCGTTCCATGTATCTTTACCATCATCGTACCATATGATAACGTCATATCCATCTAGTTCATTTATATCATGTATAACTTCACTCCAACCCTTTATATAGCCATCTGCAGATACCAACATACCGTCAACATCTGTAGCTCTCTTAAGTTTATCTACAGCCTCCATACGCATAACCCATCTATGTATATGGTCCCTTATGATAACAACACATACGTCACTAGCATCCATGAAGTTATCTAACTGCTCAACATCGTTATAAACATCTGCACCGTTATAACAACCTATGATCCTAGATAACTCCCATTCTTCACTAGGTTTTACACCTATATCGTTCTCATCTATCTTATCTACTATAGGGCGTAATGTAGCATAAGCACCACCTAACTCTTCTTTAAAATACTCTAAAACCATCCCAGCACTACTATACCGGCATTCATCCTTACTGTACTGATGATGATCAAAATGCTTACACTCTTTACACTCAACTTTACCTATATCTATGATGTATCCTAACTCACCTTGTAATCTTATAAGTTCATTAACATCTGTCTGATGCCTCATACGTATAGGCTCGTTAACTTTGTTACCCTTAAGCTTTTCAACTACCCTTATTAAACTATATGCAAATACTTCATCAGCATGAAAAGTACCACTATGTGTAACAACATTTATCTCTCTAACTTCATTCATAACTCTAACCTTTAAATCTTAATATAATTAGTATAACAACATATACTAGGTTAATAATATATAAGTAAATATATTTACAGATAGTTAACTAGACATCATAAGGTGTGGTCTAGTTTCATTCTCCCACACCCACCCAAGCATATGGTATCTACCTCCTCATGATTCACTACGTTCACATGGGAGCTAACCCCTAACCCACTTCCCTTTATTCCTAGTAGTTGCTAGGTTGTGCTGTACCCGTTAGCTCCTTCATACACCACCCCGTTCCAGAGGCAGTGTATGAAGTAATTAGGCACAAGTTAAGAAAGGGTCGCTACGGCTCTCGTAACTAGATAGCAGTGATCGCAACCAAGCCAGGTCTCTATAGATAGAAGTTTAGTTGGTGATTTAGATATGATTATCTTTCTTAACATTTAATCAGTTAACTTCTTAAATAGAAAAAATAAAAAAAAAGATAGGAATAGATCCTATCCTCTTAATCTCTCTTCATCACAGAAGAGTTTTGAGAAGCCTATTACAGCCTCTACTATATCTCTTGCTTTAAATATTATATATGCTTTTGTTCTATCATCAGCTAACTCATATATACGTTGTGCTTTAGGTTTAGTGCCTTTAACTATACCGGTACCAACTCTATAACCGAAACACATTACATTATTATCGTAAGCGTCTAAGAACGCCTCTAGTGTTTCTTGTCTCTGGTCTTTTGAGTTTGCTTCTCCTGTTATGTATCTATGACTCATAGCTTCGTTACTTAAACCTAATCTACCATTTAAACTTAACATCATATACTCCTTATTGTTAGAGGTATCATACTCGGATACTTAACTATATATGAAAGATATACATATGTATATACTGTATTAATAATATATAAGTGAAATTATGTGGATGAATGTAAGACATAAAAAATTAAATATATAATAGGGACCTAAGTCCCTACTATGTTATTCTGTGAACAAACTCATTATTATTTTGTTAGTTAAAACTTCAGCACTAAATGCTACTTTACCAGATGTTGTTATGTAAAATGATCTACTATTGAGTTTGGATAATACTTCTTTACTATTATTTTTTGTCCATACGATATTAAGGCTTACTTTGTCACCGTCAAAGTCACCTCCCATTGCGTCGAGATAAATTTCAGGGACCTCTAACGCTGATACATATACTTCCCCTATTATAGGATACTCTACAGCAGTTTTATACTCTAAAGTGTCTGGTAACTTAACCTTAACACGTTTAGATTTTATCGTTGTCTTAAGATACAATAACGTAGGAGTAATACCGCCGTATTGAATAATTGGATATCTAGTAACATATGCTGGATAATCTCTTATGATATCGAATATGGATAAATAAACTAACTCACCGTATGTTATAGGCCTAACGTTCTTTACATCCATATGTTCTGACATACTTTCAATACCCTTTAATATGTCTACCTTATCATCATCCTCATGAACTAATAATAAGTAATGACCGTCCACTGTTATAGGTGAGTTTAATATCTCATTTTGGCCTAACTTGTTTATAGTTTCTTCTATACCATCATCTGTTACCCATCTACTTCTAGTCTTCTCACTTATCTCCACTGGTTTCTTTTTAAGTGTCTTAGGGTCTATAAGCATGGCGTTTGTACTATTAACATCGAATATGTCTTGTAAGAATCTAGTTCTTATATTAAACACAGTTATAGGTAATATACCTTTAGCGGCCTGAAATACACCTAATGACGATGTTATGCTATTTGGTCTATCTTCATCATCTAGATCAGTCATGATACTAGAACTACCTACGATAACATTACGAGTACCATACATAATAGCTCTTTTAGTCCATTTACCCTGTATGAATTTAGACTTACCGTCTAATAAGTTTTCTAAATACTCATACACATCTAGAGCAGCTTTTTGTAATCTTTTTCTAACAGCACTTATATATTCGTTATCTTTATTCTTAACATCAGATTTAAATACTTTAGCACTACTACTTATTGTTAATACTTTTCTGTATAAACCATTTATCTCGTTTTCTAAAGCTTTACCAGATTCTAATAATTTGTAATCCCTTATACCAGCTGGTATAACTAAGTACTTATTCATAACTATCTCTTCTGCTTTATACTTTTTTAAGAACTTTATCTTAAAAGCTCTTTGCGTAGAATCTGTTTCTTTAAACACAATATCGTCATAATGTTCTAGAAAGAAATGTAGGCCGTTCTTACCGTCTAGTCTATCAGACTCTACAAAGTCTTTTACTTTATGATCCCATATAGCAAATCTAGTTCCGTCTAGTATACCACCGTATAGACTATTTAGAGACACTAACTCTTTAAATACTCTAGGATGTAATATATCTATACCTAAATCTATATAACCGAATGTTGTGTTTCTTTCTTTAGAACCAACTTCTCCAAATATAGTAGTACTGAATAAGCCTTCATGATGGAACTCTGTACTATTCTGTAAGAATATATCTCTTGTCTTAACTTCTAACATTTGTTTAGTTATCTTATTGTTTAAGATAAGTAATTCTATATTCAACGGTTCGTTTTCATTATCCATAGAAACTCCTTTTTATTTAATCAAAGAAGTTTTTATTTAGTATAATAATATATAGGTGGGGTAGGGGTTTTTAGTTTGAAATTATAAATATAAAGGATGCATGATGGCAGATGAATTTGAAGAATTCGATGATATAGACGCCCTGATGGCTGAAGGTGATGATTTTGACATGGGTGATTCATCCTCTTCAGATGGCCCAGTCTCCACTGTAGACCAAATAAGTGAAGGAGTTGTTGACTCTTTAAATATAGACGCAACAGCTGAAAAGATAAAGAATTCTATGCTAGACTCATTGCCTGGTAATGTAGGTGATGGCGTTTATAAAGCAGAAAGTGCTGTAGATGATTTAACAGAAGCATTTGATAAAGAGATGAAGCCACTTAAAAAGGCTACATCAGCTACATTAGGTGGTATAGCCGATGTACTTCCTGATAGTATGGCCGATAGTGTTAAATCATTAAAGTCATGGATAGATGGTGATGATGAATCTACTGGTAGTAATAATGAACCAACTGAAGATGAGAAGATAGCATCAGAAGTGGATCAACTTTTAGCTAAATCAGCTATCGAAGAGCAAGTTAATAGTAAACTAGCATCCGTACAGCAGAAGAAAGACTCTGAATTATTAAGTATGATAGCTGAGGCTACTACTAAGACAGTAGTATACAAGTCAGAATATGACGCTAACTATTATAAAAGAAGTTTAGAATTACAATTAAAACAAGTCTTAACAACAGTTAAACTTTATGATTTATTAAAACTAGATAGTGAGAATAGATCTAAACAACTAGACGCTATTGTTAAGAATACAGCATTACCTGATTTTGCTAAATCTAGAACATCTGATATAGCTAAACAAATGATAATGGGTACGGCTAAGGATGTTGCTACTAACGCTTTCCTTAAGAATGATAGTATAAGTAATTTAACTAAGTTTGGTAAAGAGAAGATGTCTGGTGCATTAGGTGCCGCTACTGAAATGGTTGGTCTTGGTTCAGATTTATCAGAAATACTAACTATGCAGATGGAGCAAGGAGCTACGTTAACACAAGTTCTATCAAGTATGGCTACAGATATGGTTGTCGATAAAGCTGTATCTAAGGGAACTGATTACGCTCTTAAGAAATTATTCGAAACACAAGGCGGTGTTAAAGTACTCGGTGATTACGATACGTTTATATCAGACCCACAAAAAGCTTTAGAAAAAGCAAAACAAGCACATATAGAAAATGGTGGTAGTGAAGAGGATCTTAAATATAAAGCTTTAGAATTAGGTAAAGAAGCTATCGGAGAACAGTATAAGACTAAAAGCGTTAATATATCCAATATAACGGATATGAGAGATGCTGCTCAGATAGATAATAAGTTTGTTAAAACAGTAGATACAGTTATACCTACCTATTTATCTAAGATGCTTAATGAGTTAACAACTATAAGAAAAATAGCTGGTAACTTACAGTTAAGTAATGACCAACAAACAAATAAAGTATCGAGTACTAATAAAGGTAATAGTAGCTTAGGGAGCAATACTTTAGGTTTACAATCTAGTAGACCAAGTGACAATGTTCCTAAAACAGAAGATGAATTAGTATACGATTTTGAAAAAGGTAGATTTGTAACAAAGAAAGATGTTAAGAAAGTTATAAATGAAAAAATAGATAAACACGTAGCCAAACTAGCTGATGATATCATAAGTAGCAATATAGATGAACTTATTGTTCCAGACCATTTATCTATAAAAGAAAGAACATCCATAGCCTTAGCTATTAGTGATTATATCATGTCTGGTAAATCCATAGCACCAGCATATATGCACGAGGATGGTTTTCTTAACTATTTTAAAAATGATAAAGAGTTAAAGAAGAAAGTTAGTAAGGGTTTATCGAGACTAGAGTCTCCTGAAAATAAACTTATTTATGATCAAAGAGCTAAGTTAACACAATCTTTAGAAAGATTAAAGAAATCTAGTATCTCTAATTTTTCCGATATAGCTAAATCTGCAGATTTAAATAATAGTGTAGATACATTATTAGAAATGGGTATCGTTGATGAAGATAACCCAAATGTTATATCTACTAAGAATGTTAAAGATACGTATAGTAAACGTATACGTAAACAAACAACAGGTAAAATAAAAGAAAGTAAATTATCACTCAGTGAACAACAATTAGTAGACTCCATAAAAGAGAAAGAAAATAAATTAAAAGAAAAAGCTAGAACAAGAGATGATAAGTTAAAAAGAACTAAGACTAGAACTCTTAGAAATTACAAAGATAATGAAGATGCTGAAAAGGCATTTAATAAAGGTATAGATAGTTACGGCAAAACAGAAGATGAATTAGATAAAGTACTTAATGAACTAATAAAAGATAAACCTATAGAAGAGGCTAACCTTATAGAAGAGGCGTTCAGTCTTGGACTTGGGCAAGGGTTAAGAGAAGCAGAGGAGTTAAAACGTTATAAAGAAGAGCGCGCCAATCTTGCTAAGAAATATGACAATAAAGTTAATAGAGCTACCAAGAAAATGGATGAAGATGAGAAGTCTTCTTTTATAGATAGACTAAGAGCTGAAACATTATTAGAGGAGATAGGTTCATTTAGTAAAGGTGGTAGTACAGGTAAGGGTAAAGATGATGAAGTAGCTGGTATCATACATAGAAACGAATACGCTCTTAATAGAAAAGATATACAAGATCTAGCTAACTTTATATCTGAAGGTAACGTTAAGAAGATCGTTAAGTTCTCTACCAGTATATTAGAAGATATTAATAAAGAAGATAATGTGTTCGATATTAAAGATATCGATAAAGATATAGTAACATCTTTTATAAGTAAACATATACCAGATAAGGTTAAGGATACTTATACAGATTTAAAAAATAACACAAAAGAATTTATGGAAGGTGATGTTGTAAATGACTTCTACAATAACCATAAAGAAACATTCGATAGTGTTAAACAATTTAAAGATGATAAAGTATCTACTATAAAGACTAGTTATACGAAAACAAAAGATAAGATAAGTAAATATATACCAGAAACAAAAGTTATAGAAGATGCTATAAGTAATATAACAAAAACACTATCTTCATCACTAGAATCTATAAGTAAAGATATACCTAAAAATATGACTTCTGTTAAAGAAAACCTAACATCATTTACAGAAACACTAGGAACTACATTAGGCGATATGAAAACATCCTTATCCACAACATTCCAAGAACAAATGAAATCATTAGGAGAATTTACAGATTCTATATTTAGAAAAGGTACATTGTTATCTGAAGCGAAAGACTCTGTAGCTGGTTTAGCTTCCTCGCAGATAAAAAGTGTGAAGGAGTATGTTAATGGTAGTACTAAATCTATAAGAGATGAACTTGTAGAAAAAGGTGTTCTTAAGATAGACAAAGATGGTAAGATCATTAGTGTAAGTAGTGAGTCTATAAAAGATGAAATAAATAAAACTGTTGATAGTGTTAAGAATAGTAAAGATGATAATATAATATCAAAGTTAGTAAACACAACAACTAGTATGGTATCATCAGGTATTAATAGTGTAAAAAGTGTGTTTAGTAATACTATAGACGTTACTCCAGAGATGTTAGCAGATATAAAGAATATGGAAGAACTAGTTAATGAACATGGTGCGGGTCCGATTATGAAAAACTATCTAGCATCTAGACCATTACCTAATAATGAATTAGCCGCAACTGATTTATACAGAGCTATGTTTACTGTTATGGATCCTTCTGGTCAAATGTGGGAGAAAGTTAAAGAGATGCCTGACCACCTTAAAGATTTAGAAAAGTTACATGTTAAAGCTATAGAGGAAGGTCAGAAAGGTTTATTGGGTAGAGCTTTAGAAGCTTCTAGTAACGTTTTCGATAAGGGTAGTTCTTTATTAGGCGGTATGAAAGATAAGATCATAAATAGTCTACCTGAACCATTACGCGGTCCAGCTAAAAAACTATTAGATAATAAAATAACTAAGCTAGCTGGTAATGCATTAACTAATCTTAAAAAGATAGGTAAGGGAGCTTTAAAAACAACGCTAGATGAAATGCGTATCATAGGGCAAGAAGGTAAAGAATTATTTATTAATAAAGACGGTAAGTTACAGGTTCCTAATGCTTTAAAATTAGCTAAGTTCGCCGGTAAAGCTTATGGTAGATCTATGGTAGCTACTGGTAAGGGTGTTAGAGAACTATACGGTGGTGTATTAGGTAAAGTAGATTATAAAGGTAAAGGTTTCTTAGGTAGATTTAATAAAAATAACTATGAAGCACAAAGTGGTATTTTAACAGACACAGTAAAAGCAGCTGGTGGTCTTGCATGGGATTTTACAGCTGGTAAGTCTATAAAGAATACAAAGAAAGCTTTAAATAGATTATGGGCTAAAGTTAAGCCACCTATCACAAGGGAATTATTCAATGCTTGGGCCGATGGTACGATGACAGCTAAGGATGTTGAGGATGCTCTTAAAACAGATGAGGAAAAACAAATTTGGAGAGATTGGTTAAAAGCTAATACTCCGTCTGGTGTAACATTACCTAAAGTATTGTTGAAAACAGGCGAATGGTTCGTTAAATCTACTGTAGGTACTGGTAAACAAGTTAAGAAAGGTTATGGTAGTGTATTCACAGCTGGTAAGTATGCTGCTAAGGTAGCTAAAGATATAGCCATGGAAGCTTCAGGTGCTAATGATATAAAACGCTCTATAAAGAGAACATTAACTAAACCAGATATAGATAAAAGTTTATATAGAAGTTGGGTTAAAGGTGATTTAACATCTAACCAAGTTAAAGATGCTTTACAAACACAAGAAGAGAAAGATAATTGGGTAAAATGGTTATCTGGTAATGCTACTAAGCACAGGTCCCTACCTAAACTACTAAATATGACTGGTAAGTGGTTTGCTAAAGCTTTAGGTAAAACAGCAGCAGGTGTTGAAGTAGGATATAAATCAGGATTTAAGAAAAGTAAAAACGTTACAGGATTAGCTTCTAAAGTAGCATATGCTGTATCAGGTATAGATGAGTTACTTAATAGCAAAGATAGACATAATGTAAAATTTAAAACATTATTAGATATCATACCTGAGAATATGAGAGCAGTTGTTATAGACGACATCAGTAATAACGCTAAAGAATTAGGTATAACTACAGATGAGTTAAGAATACTTAATGAAAATGTAAACAAACTAAAAAGAAAAGATAAACAAAAACTAGTTAGAAAGATGAGTGATCTTGTTAGTTTATATCTAGCAGAAGATGATGGTCTAAAAGATAAGATCGCTACTGATATTAAGAATCTTTTATTATACACACAATCGCTAAATAAACATAGTAAAGATACTGAATCTAATAGTAGTGTAAAAGGTGTTAAAGTATCTACAACGAAAACATTCACAGGTAATAAAACATCTAAGGAGAAGGAATTTCTACTAGGTGGGTGGACTGGCGATGGATCCGTTAAAGATATAGCTGGTAAAGTACACAAAGAAGAATATGTTATAAACAATAAAAAAGTTAAAGAATTATTAAATATAGTTAAGAAAGGTAATATAGATAAAATAAATACATTTACAACTTCTATAGCTAAAGACATAGTTAAGTCTTCTGAGAAGATAAATGAGAAGATAGATAAGTTAGATAATCCTTATGAACAAATGATAGAATTACTTAAATCTATTAATAAAAGTTCGTCTATAACGGCTAGTAAACCTGGTCTAGGTAGTAAGTTTATGGAAACATTTACTAACATCATATCCGATCTTAAAGGTACGAAAGATAAAGTTAAATCTAGTCTAACTAGAGTCGGTAACAGAGCTAGTGTACTGAAGAAGTTATACGGAGATAAAAAAGAACATGCTAAACGTACTATAAAAGAGAAGTTAAAAGATACTAAATCTGATTTATGGAAAACGCTATTAAAGTTCTCGCCATTGATTATAGGTGGTATAACTGGATTAGTTAAAAAATATATAACAGAACCTTTCTCTAATATGTTTACGTCTATTAAAAATGTTTTTAGTGGTGGTCTATCTACAATAACTAACACATTAACAGGTGTTAAAACATTTCTAGGTGATGGTATATTAGGTTTAAAAACAGCTTTACTTAAACCACTTAATCTTATAACTAAACTCTTTGGCGGGCTATCGGATTTTATGGGTAGTAAATTTAAGTCTATAACTACTTCATTAAGTAGTTTTAAAGATAGTATTGTTAATAAAACAAAAAGCTTTTTTGGTACAGATAGTAAAGACGTCATAGATAAGCCAGAAACGCACCTTAAAGACACGAAAGTATCAACTACGAGTAAAACTACGAAACCAGTTAAAAAAGGTTTCTTCAGTAATTTATGGAGTAGTGCTAAAGCGAAAGCTAAATCTATCTTACCATCTAGTAAAACATTGGGTGTTGATAAATTAAAATCGTTATGGGGTGTAGTTAAAGAAAAGTTATTTAAGAAAGTAGGTAAAAAAGCTGGTATAAGGCTAGCTAGTAAAACATTAGCTAAATTCGTTCCTGGTGTTGGTACTGCTTTATTAGCTTATGATGCAGCTAAAGTAGGATGGGACCATTTCCATAACAACACGCCATTATTAAATGCTACATCTAAACAGCTGTTAGGTTTTGATGTGTTTGAAGATGATGGTGAAAGTACTAGCGATGTTAAAAAACCGTTATTAGAAGCCATTAATAATACTGGGTATAAACCAGTTATTAGACCAGTTAATAATCCTAAGTTTAAATCAGATATTAAGCTAGATAGTGATGGTAATGTAACTACACCTACAATAGGTAAAGTTAAGATAGATACAAAAGATATAAAGGTCCCTATAGAGCCTCTTATACAAGATCTTAAGAGAGATGAAGGTGTTGTATTACATAAATATAAAGATAGTTTAGGATATGAAACCATAGGAGTAGGACACCTATTAGATAAAAGAAAAGGTGGTAAAGATCTAAGAACTATCTTAGGTGTAGATAAGGATAATATAACTAGAGATGAAGCGGACGTTATATTGGTAGATGATATTAACAAAACAAGTAAAGAGTTATATAAAGCATTACCATGGTTAGAAACTAAACCGTTAAATATACAAAATGATCTAACTAACATGGCGTTTAATCTAGGTGTTGGTGGGCTACTTAAGTTTAAGAACACACTTAAGCACTTAGAGAATGGTGATTATAAGAGAACAGCAGCTGGTTTATACCAGAGTAAATGGAGAAGACAAGTTGGCGCTAGAGCAGATAGGATCATAGCCGATGTAGCTTCTACTCCTAATGATACAGTTATAGAGTCTAGTTCGAATAATGTAGTTAAACCAGATGTATCTACACTAGTGAGTAAACAACAGACTAAGACTACAATAGATAAATCTAAACAACAATATCAACAGTTACCTACTAAAGTAAGTGTTAATATGGATACCGTACAGGAAAGTAAACATCTAAGTGATGTTAAGGAGATAAATGGTAAGACATATGAAGTATTAAAAGATTCTCTTAAGGTACAAACAGGTATGTACGATAAATTAGATAAGTTAGTATCGTTACAAGAGGAACAGTTAAAGATAATGACAAATGCTAATAGTCGTAGGAAACAATCTAACAACACTAGATTTGAGAATGATTATAAAGGTAAGGTAGATCATAAAACAGCTAATTTTTAAAAATAAAAAAAGAATGCATAGTATGGACTTAAGTCCATACTATGTTATTTCTCCAAGAATGCTTTAACGATATCTTCGTTGGTTGTTTTCCCGTCAAGACCATCAAACAGATTATCTGACTTAAGATTGTCCATAATCTTATTGATAACGACTTCTTTAACTTTAAGTCTAAAAGCGTTATAATCTTTTGCATCAATATCCGCAACATCAGCACCAAACTCATCTATGAACATATTAACGATGGTTCTAAGATGAATACCAGCTATGATACCATATACTTTAAGTTTATCATTTCTGATCTCTTCAGTAAGAACACCGCGTTTAACTTCGATCATAGGCATAATGCGGATAGCATCAATTTGATCATCATACTCACCAATAACATCTCTAATAAGATCTTCATCACTAAGGATTCTGTCAACTGTTACTAATGTAAGGATGTTCCAGAAGTTAGGAATATCTCTTTTAATAGCAGATCTACGAATGAAAGCGTAATCATTTTTACGCAGCTGTGAATTGATCCATACAGGTTTAGCATTTTCATAAGATAGAAATCTCATAACGTTACCGATGCTGTATGTCTTACCAAAGATACTCTTAAAGTTAGCAGCAAAATCAATACTTAATCTATGGCCCAATGAGTCCTCTTCTAAGTGACTACCTACTTTTAACATTACTGTATCATTACGTTGTGTACCAAGATCTTTAAGATCCTCTAAACTCATTTTCTCTTTACTCATAAAACTATCCTCTGTGTTTATTTAATAATGCAACTGCGAAAGCTGCCAGATGTAATCCATCTATTCTACCAACTCCATCATCAATGATTGATTTATCTATGAACAATGGTGTTTCAATACTATTAAAGTCTATTAAATTTTTAATATACCTACTAACATAATCCCTAATATATGATGTTAAATCTCTACCATCTACAATGGTGTTATCCATAGATGTTTTAACAAGTAATAAAAACTTTAAGTTACTATATGAACCATCAGAAGATTCTGATATATGTCTGTCTAAAGTATCTACATTTCTTTTACTAAAGAATGCTACTATGTTAACATCATTAAGGTAGTTCCTAAACTCTTGCGGTGTATCTTTTTTAACAGATTTAACTATCTCGCTAATATGTCCTAAAACCTCTAACATATAAAACTCCTTAATCGTTTTTACTTATAAGTAATTCATGCTCACTAACTTTACCATGTATGCTTTTTATTTCTACTCCTATAGTAACATTATCGTTATCTAATAGTTCGAATACTAGAAAGATATAACTTTTCCAAGATATAACCTCAGATTCTAATACCTTAGCTATAGTAGCTTTATTCTTTTTACCACCTTTTTTATGGTAGTTAGTTATCAACTTGCGTTGGTCTTTTTTACTGTTTAATTTTAGATCTATTAGTAGATCATCAAAGTTTTGTTTAAGGATCTCTCCTGATGTTTTCTCCTTATAGTCTTCTTGTTTCTTTTTAGTAGAGATAACATATATTTTGTTGTTCTTAGTTACCTTTAATATTAAAATTATGTAATGTGCTTTTAATACCCTTAATAATAAGAACGTGAAACTATTCCATGTCATCTCGCCAGCTAAGATTAACCTACTTATCGTAGTTCTATTCTTAGTACCTACATACCTATTTATAAAATAATTAATAGAATTTATAAAACCAGTTTCTATTAATATCTTCCTAAATAGCTTTGTGAGTATGCCATCTTCACTACTCTGTATGGGTGACATCTCTTTAAGCATAACTTACCTCCTATTTATGTCTAACTATTGTGGATATCGATGCAGATATACACTATGTTAATAATATACTGTTTAAATAGTTTAGATCTGAAAAATAGATAACTATATTCTGGGTAACTAACACTATTAACATATGCGTTTAATAAACTAACTAAGTCCTCTAAAAACTCTTTATAATAAGTATTATAATTAATACTCACGCTACCATTACTATCCTTTATGAAATCAATAAGCCGCATTTCCCTAAAACTATCACTCACGTGATAGTCTAAGAGAATGGCTGAGTCTTGGTTAATTAATAATTGCTTAGTTACACTTTTATAATAGAATATGTTAGGAAACTTACTAGTTATAATAGTTTCCGTTAACCCATCCTTTATTATGTCTTTATCTTTTATACTACTTAACAACCTATCTACTAATTGTAGACTACCTATGACGTCGTCTAAATTTAGATCTTCATATTTCATTACGGTGCCTTAATCTGGTGTTTTCAATGAAGAAATTATATTAAAGGAATTATTTTATGGAAAAATTAACTAATCCATATGTTATGTTATTAGACGAGGAGAATAGAGTTTTACAAAAAACTAGAGCCCTTAGAGAAAAGATAGTAGATACGTTTATAGAGGAAAAGGGGGTCCCTACACGTTCTGGTGATATGCGTGTTGTTAATGAGTTATTAAATAGCTTAGACACCAACGTTACATCTGTTGTTGATCTTAGACTTAAACATGAAGACACTAAACAATCTGAAGATATGACTGAAGCTATTGTTAATATTTTTAAACAAATTAATGATAGAGGCAATACCATTGATGTAAAAAATAAACAAATAGATGTAGGTGAAAAAAGTATACCTGATGATGTAGTGCCAGGTGAAGATCTTATAGAGTATGAAGAATTAGATGTTGATTCTATCATGCCTACTATCGGTAAGGAAGCAAAATGATATTTAATGGTACTAAAACTATGTATAGCGACAGACTTAAAAACTATATGTCTCTAGGCTTACATTATGAACCACTCATAAATACAACACTTAATGAGACTTTTGTTATAAAACCTAGATATGATTTTAACGATGATAACATACATTATCCAAAGATAAATGTTTTAGTCATAGGCAGTGATAACAATGAACCTAATAAAGAGATAAATAAGTTTAATTTAAGAACGTCACCACATAGCCCACTTGATGCTAGTCTATTTAACCATATACCTTTTTATTTAAGAAAAGTTAGTGAAGTAGATATGTACCCACCTAGTGATAGGTATGTATTAAGAAAAAATATAACTATAAACGAGGAACTATATCTAGCGTGCTATGGTTATAGAATGGACGACATAGTATATAAAGGAGATATAGTTTCTTTTAATAGTATAGATAAAGATTATGTTAATATCACGAAGATAGATACAAATGATGGTAGATATCTTAATCCTACTCCTAGAGAGAGGATAGAGCTTTATAAGGCACCAGATTATTATCTTGGTACATTTTTTAAGTTATTCTTCTTTTTTAATAAAGATGAATTAGGAGAGATGTTAAATAGTTTTAAAACATTATATCCAACTAATCCTATAAATCGTATAACTGAAATGGGTATCTGTAGTAGTATATATTTAGAAGATGATAATGAGGTCGTATGGTGTGGTATAGAATATTTCATAGATACAGATTATAATATACAAGACGCTTATGATAAATCTTATTTAGAGTTCTACGTGGAAGTAGGTAACTCAGAAGTTATAAGGGGATGATATGCGTTTAGTTAGCGTAGATCCTGGTACAGTTACATGTGGAGTTGCTGTATGGGATCTTAATAAAGATTTCACAATAGATAAGATGCGTTCTTTTACTATTTATATAAATGGCGATATGGAACTAGACAGACGTATGGGTTTACTTTATAAAATGTTTAAGCAATTTTTTATAGAGGAAGAACCATTTCAATTAGCTCATGAGACAGGCTTCATAAATAGATTTAGACCACAAGCATATGGACCAATATACACAACAATTTACCTTATACGAAAAGCATTTTCTGATACTGTATCTGATTATGGTTTATTTGGTTACCCGCCTAAAATGGTTAAATCAGTTGTTAGCATTGGTACTGCTGGTAAAGATGATATGCTAGCTGCTGTTACGTCTATAAATGAGTTAAAGTCGTTCATAACAGGTAAAGAAAGTGAGCACGAGATAGACGCTATTGCTATAGGGTATACACATATATTAAATATAAGAATGTATCCAGAAATTTTATTTATTTAAAAAAAGGAATAATATGTTTACAACAATATTGTTTAGCAAAAAACTTAAATATATAGGCTACGTTATTCTTTTCATTATGGTAGCTATTCCTATCGGTATAGTTTTTAATAACCTATATACATCTGTTTTACATTTAACAGGCGGTGAAACAAAGGATGAAAAGATACAAAGACTAGAGCATAACCAACAAGTTTATGAAGATAGTATAAAGTCTATACAACAAGAACAAGTTATCGAAGCTAAAAAACAACACATCATAACTGAGATACAAGTTACCACTATAAAGGATAAGGTTATCCGTGATAGTTTTAAAGATGATGTTAAGAAAACAGTTGCTACTAAGGTAGCTAAAATACAACATAAACAACAATCTACTAAAGCAGAAGAGAAACAGCCTCCTCCTATAACCGAGGTACATGACGAGGAACTCTATGATGAAGTAGGAACAGCTTTTATGGATGGTATGGAAAATATATACCTAGAAACGATAAAGGATTACCCAGAATGAAAACACTAGTACTAATGTTATATGTTTTATTATTTGTAGGGTGTGGTGAGAAGGTCATATATGTACCTAAAACAAAAGTTGTCTATGAAGTAGTTCCAGGTGAACTACTTGTGGACGGCGTTAATGTTACTAAACCACCAAATAGAGAAGTATTTGTTAAGGCTGGTCCTATAGAGAGGGAATCTATACTAACTTCAACTATCATAGAGTTATATAGCGATATAAAAGAATATAAAACAAAATTATATAACATAAGGTTATTTAATAAAAAAATGGAGAAGTTAAGAGATGAAACATATGGAGAAACAACTAAGAAACCTTGATCTATCTAAGATACATTTTCATTCATATGGCATAGTGGCTATGGATAATGTAGATAACGAGAAAGAGATAAAGGTATTTCCTGTAGAGAAGCTATATTTAGAGAATGGTGAAACTATAGTTAAGAATGGTAGTATAACTCAAGATGAGGATTACAAACCAACTACGTATACTGTAAAAGAAAAGATACTTACTACTATACCAGAAGATATAGAACCTAGACACATCATAAAGGAAGAGGCCTTATCGTTAGTTAAGACCAAGTACCTATATAGTACGTGGTTAAATATAAATAACCCAAATAGATACACGCCACCTAATGTTTGTTTAGGAGAGAAGGTTATTATTTATAAATATGGTAATAGTGATAGATATTTCTGGGATACATTAGGTTTTGAATTAAACTTAAGAAAAGAGGATCATGTTGTAGATGTTTACAGTGATAAACCAGAAATAAATGAAGATGATGTCGCCAATAATGTAGAGGAAGATTTAGAAGATACATATTACATTATGAAATCTCCTAAAAATAAAATAGTTAAATTACATACTACTGATAAGTATGGAGAACTAACAACCTATGATATAACGTTAAATACTAAAGATGGCACATTAGAGGTATTAGATGGTAAAGGTAATTATATACTATTAGATAGTGATAAAGATACCTACACCACTAATATAAATAAAGACCTCATAGATACGGTTGGTAACGATAGGATCTCAGATATAAAAAATGATGAAAATATAACTATAGGTAACGAAAGAAAAACGGACATAGCTAAAAATGATACTGAAACAATAGGTGATACAAAAACTATATCTCTTAAGAAAATAGCTATAAAGAATGATACGACTGAACTTATATCGTTGTTATCCGAATATATAGCTACACATATAACAGAACAACATATAGGCAATTTAGGAATACCTACTGTACTGACAGGTGATTTCATAAGTAAGTACCAAGATATAAAATCTAGGTTAGATACATTAAAGGTTTAAAAATGGACGCAAATAACCCAGCTACATTAATAGCTAGTGAATACAAACATATATGCGAAATAGGAGAAGCCGACAGTACAACTCTTTTAACCTTAATGGCTGTAGCTCTAGATACTGAGTTTCAGAAAGGTTTAGTGTCTATGAAAAATGTCGATATAACCCCACCTACCGATAGTTTAAAATTTACAGCACAAAGTAATCCTTCTGATAATGCTCGACATATAGCGGAACAAGTTACATCATATTGGTTACAAACAATAACACCTACAGGTATACCACAATCGTGTGATAGTATAACTGGCGTTAGTAATGATGCTAGTAAAATAAAAGACCCTATAGAAAGTAATCTATTAAGTATCTATAACGGTAGTATCTTAACGCCAAGTTTTTATCATTTCTGTGACGCTATTATAAAAGAAGTAAAAAAAATAACATGGGTAGTAAACGAAGCTAGTAGTAAATGTGCTACAACATTCACTGTAACGATATCATGAAGAGTAAATACTCTTCATGATAGCTACCCTTTTACACTCACCATATAGTCTTTAAGATATTCTGTTAACTCTAGCTGGAACCGCTCGTATTCATCTTTATACAATTCTTTGTATTTACTATCATTCTCCCATAGATAACCATTTACACCAAACTTATCTCTTAAGTGATTAACAACATCATCTACTGTCCTGTTCTTAGCTTTATTATATTCTAAAGTTCTATTAAGAACATCTTCGAATATAGGCTTACCTTTATCAGCAGCTCTTATTAGCGTTATGTAGTCCACGTCTATAGGGAATGTATCATAATCTATCTTAATACTGGCTCTATGGTATAGGACCATATTAGCTATAGTTGTTATCTCGCTACAATCAAGATCCCATGTGTGCTCAACCACGGGACACTCATTATCAACAGCAACCATCGTTTCTATAACATAACGATACGCCTTAATGTTATGTATATCTCTATATTCATCATTAGAGAATATATCATGTAGATATACACCTAAAAACGATACTTTGCGATTTAGTTCATAATTAAATTTGTTAGCTAACCTACAAAACTCAGACCACACGTTATCAACATGATCTATTTGGTGTGCTTTATCATTTTTTATATAGAACTCGTTTATTAGGTATTCTCTAACGACATTCTCTTCTTTTGTTAATTTAACATCTAAATTAGCCATACTTCTTTCCTTTTATATAATAATATTAGTACACTGTACTATATAAATAATATATAAGTTAAAATATATAGATATACAGTAGGATTTAATCCTACTGTATATTATTTAAATACGTTTAAAAGTATATTGTAGCCTTCTTTAAAAGAACTAGCTACACTATCTGTTATAGATTTATCCTCATCTTCCATCTCTATCATTTTGATAGTAGCTACTAACATATCTACTAACTGGTAATATAAATAAAAAAGGAACGCTACTGCCGTTAACATCTTAGCCATATTACCGATATACATACTTATCTTTTTTATATCATCTTTACTTATAGAGGCTTTCTTACTTTTTATAATGTCATAAAGAAGATCTAATTTACTATTTATCTCTTCATTAAGTTCATAGATTCTTTCTAAGTTTTCCATTCTATAAACGTTACCTAATTTTAAAGTTAAGTTTATAGTTTCATTAAGTTCTCTAAAATTTTTAGTTAGTCTCTTTAACTCCACTCTATCCTTAAGTAACTTATCATGTGTTACTGTGTCTAAAGATTTGTTAATGTTTTTAACATTTGAAGCTAAAGCGGATACTTCATCTTTATCTACATTAACATTTAATTCATCTTTTTTACTATCTAATAAACTATCTAAGAAATTTATAAACCTATTCATAGAGTCTTCTAACCCGTTGACATAACTACTATTAGCAGCTAATAGTTCCATCAACTCTTTATACGTTAACTTAAGTCCTAATATAACAGGAGCTTTCCTATTCTCCACGCTATGGAACTTTATTCTGTCGCTAACTTTTATAAATGTAGGTCTAGCTTTATGTAAGTTAGTAATAGAAGGTGTCTTAGTTTTATACTCCATAAGGTCTTCTATAAAGATATTTGTATTTTGAAAGAATCCCATAACACCTTTAATGCTATTTTCAAAAGCTTTATCTATTTTATAAAGAGTTTTGTCTAGTAGTTCAAAACCTTCATTCCCGACATCTATATCTTCATTACCAACAAGATCTTTTATAAGCCCAGTTGAAACTTCATCAACTTTTTTACTATACATATTGTATACATTACTAGTAAACATCGTTATCCTTTGCTATAATTTCAACAGATGTATTACTATATAGTTAATTTACACATATAAACAATTAACTGAATTTTAGGAGTAAGATATGAAATTAATAAGTTTAGAATTAAAAAATTATACAAGACTTTATGTATCAGGTATAAAACATATTATATACACACCAGAAACATCGTTTAATATTATACTTGGTAGAAATGGTTCCGGTAAATCATCTCTAGTTAAGGAGATGTTCCCGAATGTAGATGAACTTAAAAATGACTACGGTAAAGGCGGTTATAAGATACTTAGACTTGAACATAATAGTAATAAGTATGTTATAAGTTATAATAGAGATAATAACAAACATAGTTTTATAGTTAACGATGAAGAACTTAATAAACAGTATATACAGAAGACACAGAAGATATTGATAGAACAACATTTTAAACTTAATAAACATATATACGAGATGTTATTGTCTACTAATAACTTTACATCTATGTCTGTATCAGAAAGAAAGAGATGGTTCACAGATATATTAACAACCGTAGATTATGATTACGCACTTAACCTGTATAATAAAACTAAAGTTAGACTTAAAGAATTAACTTCATTTATGAAATTAGTGCAAGCTAAACTCATGAAGAATTCAGACCTTATGAAGGAATTAACTCCTGAATATATAAAAGGTCTAGAAACAGAGAAAGAGATGTTGTATAAACTAGTCGACCATATGTTATCTATGAAAAGTAATGAACAACAGATGCAACCAGTTAATATCAATCTTTTAGAACAGAAAGTGAATGAATTAGAACATTATATGTCTAAAATAGAACAAGGTAAGAATAAAGAGTTTTATAATAGAGAAATCTTTTCACTATTAAAACAACGTGATGATATACGTGAAAGAAGTAAAAAAATACAACAACAACTATCTAAAATAGATGAACTTAAAATAGATAAAGGTGTTTCTTTAAAAGATTTAGAAGAAGAGAAAAATAGTCTATTATCTAAAATAAAAGAGTTACTTGTTAGATACGATGTTAATGATATAGATGAACTAATATTAGAGACGTCTTCATATAGAAATTCGTATAACTCATTGTTAATGAAAGCTGAGAGTATACAGCCATTAGTTAGTTATCATAGTACAGATGTAAGTAAGTTAAGAGATTTATTAAAACATAAAGAAGGTAAGTTATCATTACTATCTGAACAGTTTATAAAACTAGATAAAGAATTTATGTTACTAAGTTCTTTTAAAGAGCAGCCCGATGTAACATGTCCATCTTGTTCTAACATATTTAAACCTAACTTTGATAATGGTAAATATATTAAACTTAAGGAAGAGATAAGTAAGATATATAAAGAAAAAGAAAAGATAACAGAAGAATATGAAACTATCAAGTTTCAGTTAGAACAGACTCTTGATCTAAATAATACGTTAGATAGTCTAACAGATGAGCTAGATAGTTGTTGTAAACATATGAAAAAACGTTTAGAACCTCTTATAACAGAACATATCGTATCTATATTTAGTTCTACTTTAGCTGTACTACCAGATTATAACGAACTGCTATCTTTAAGAGATAAGTTAGCAGAATTAGATAGTAAAATAAACGTTTATAAAAAACTATCTTCTGAAAAGCTAGATTTCATAGCTAATAGAAAGAAAGAACTTATAGATGAGCATATATCCAATATACACAAGATAGAAAGTATAAATAATACTATAGATAGTTATAAGTTAAAGTTAAAACAACTGGACACAATAATATCACTACAAACTGACATATCTTCATTAATCAGGAGACAACATAAATATAAACTTAACGTACGGGAGGTAGAGTTTAATAGATATATAAACAATGTTGTTTTAGAACTTAAGAGAGATATAACTGATATAGAAACTAAACTATTAGAATTTGATAGGCTTAAGTCTAATAGTGAAGAGTTAGAGTTAGAGTTAAAAGAATATGAGATTAAACTTAAAAGCGTTAAAGAGTTAGAGAAACTATTATCACCGACTAAGGGTTTAATAGGCGAATCTATAAATACAACTATGAACTCTATACTTAACAGAATGAATGAGATCATTAATAAAGTATGGTCTTATGAAATAGATATATTACCATGTGATATAAATGAAAGTGATTTAACATTTAGATTCCCTGTTAATATTAATAGCGCTAAAATCATACCCGATATAAGTAAAGGTAGTAGCTCTATAAAAGATATCATAGACTTAGCATTTAAAATAACAGCTATGGAATTCTTAGAGTTACTAGATTACCCTCTTATCCTAGATGAGTTAGGTAGTACATTTTCAGTTAGTCATAGAGTTAGTGTATATGATTTTGTAGACGAGTTAAGTAAAGGTTATTTTAATCAGGTATTTATGATAAGCCATTTTGACGATATGTTTGGTAGATTTAAAAATACAGATGTTATTGTATTAGACAATGATGGTATAAACTTTACAGGTACGCATAATAAAATCATAGAGATAAAAAGATAAGATATACTAGCTACGCTAGTATATCTTACATATTTCATATGGTAAATTATTAAGAACGACTATTTTGTTATTGTTTCTATACATTATATAATTGTTTAGTTCATCTGTTACAACGATATTTACGTATTCAGGATCTTCTCTACTGTTAACATTATATTCTATACATAGTTTATTATCATCTACATGATGCCATCTGATTACAGGCTTATAAAGAATTATGACATTATCAAATTTATCTATAACTAATCCAGATTGTGAAACTATCTGCTCTTCTTCGAAATATTTTACCTCTCCTTTATACAATGTTTCTAATAATAAATCTGGTCGTTTTTCATATGTTGTTACCTTATATAATCTTTCTAAGGTATCATCATGTATATCTAATTCATCTTTAGATTTTATAATACCTAACCTACCATTAGATATAACCAATAATATGTTATATTCATCTTCTTTTAATAACGCTACCTTATACATATTAACTCCTTTTATTCAAAAGAAAAAAGCGTATAGTAATTTATATATGCTTTTGATACACAAATGCATAGTATAGCGCGATATCGCGCTATACTACATTCTACACTATAATTTAATATCGGCGTATCAGTCTTTTAAAGATTCTGTATTTCACCCATATCCTATGTTCCAATAATTCTTCTAGGCTATCGTATTTATAACTTGGCTCACCTATAGATGTTCCTAAGTTCTCAATTTTTAAACATCTATTACGTGTGTAAAAATATACATTCTTATCCAGTTTTGCTATGTACAGTTTATAGAAATAATATTTTCTACACATCTCACATCCGCCATTGATGCCTATCATATATAGCCTGTCATCATTCTGTTTTGGTGTGAATACTACTAATAATAGAAACATAATGGTACCAATTATAAAATAATCCATGTTTACTCCATTCTATTTATCGATATCATAATACCCATACGTAACTATGGTTAAAAATAACTGAGTCTCTGTGTATTCAGGGTGCGTTACTCTTAAGTATATATTACCTATCATAATGTAACCTACAAAAGCAATAGCTACCAGCGTTACTAATGCGTCTTTAATCTTTTCCATGATTCTTCCTTATTTACTTTTATTAGTACACTGTACTATTTTAATAATATAAAAATAAAAAAGATTAGAATGTATGGTGGGACATCCCACCATACATCACATTTCTAATATTTGTTTATACACAGGACAATCTGGATCATCCTCTTCTACTTTACTAAGATAATTCATTAATGTTAATGAACTTGTTTTAGGTAAGTTAAGGTTACCGCTTATCTTGTAAATATCTAGAGCAGGTAGATTGTTGTGTGGTGCGAACACCTCTGCTAACTCTACTAGTCTATTACTAAGTAATAAGGCAAAGTTTAATTCCGTCGCTTTCAGCAAGTGCGCTACTACTCACCAGTTCTCAGTATCTCTACATGAACTTCCCATCCATTACAGATGGATACAAGACTATATCTTATTCCTTATATAACTACACGAGTTATATAGGATCACCCCATTTCGTCTTTAAGGGGACAATACCCCACCACTTGGCGCTACTCTACTTTCTTTAACTACATATGTAGCCACAGGGTTACTACACTACCTGTGTGATTAACTAGATCTATCACTAGTCTAGTATAGATTTCGATAGTCGTTGAACTCACACACTCTAGTCATACTAGATCACTCTCGTGGTTTAAGGTGCTTCGCTGCGTCGATCGGAGTCTAATCAATAGGTTTTTACCATGCTAGTATTTCTATTACCGACACTAGTTACATAGTCTGTTTCCAGCTATGGGTGGTACTATTAATATAACAACTCCTCCCCGCAATTAGAGGTGTATCAACTACCTTACGGTAGAGCTAATCATTACTGATTAGGGAGACCAATTAAATTATTTTTATAGTATAACCATTCCGTTCCGAGTTTTTTTACCAATGTTTTTCTATCGATATTAAGGAACTTTGCAGCTTTTCTTAAACTAATCTCGTAAATACGGACTATTTTTTAATCTCCATCAAACCCACTTCTCTCGAAGTGTGGACCATATCATGATCACTTACATACCCATAGAGTAATGTAGGACCCTCTCCGTTTCGCCATATTAAAATACAGCTACTCTACTTTCTTTAATATCTTTATAAGATACCAACCAGTTATTACGTCATGGTTGTGATTAACTAAGTCTGTTACCAGCTTAGTATAGATTTCGATGGCCTCTGAACACATACCATACCTCTATGAAGGTTAGGCACTTCGTTGCGTCGATTAAGATCTATTTAACAAGTTTTTACTATGCCCTTAGTTCCACTATTACGGCTAGGGTATCATAGTCTGTTTCCAGCTATGAGTAGTATTGCTAACATAACGATCTCTTCCCGCAGTTAGGAGAGTTTGCTTATATAGTTACCTATATAAGGGACTTCTTATCTTAGTATTTAAAATAACAATTTTATTCCTAGAGTCGATATAGTATCTCTAACTAGGGTGTTGCCGGGTACATTATATAATTTACCTATATAAACGAGTGAATTGGTCGCCACCATTTCACCATCTTTAATAAACCAATATTTACAAATATTAGTCAACTTTTTCTTTAACACTTCCTCTATATTGTCTATATCTAAATAATTCAACACAGCGAAAGCGTAACCATTCTCTTTAGCATATCTCTTTTTTACTATGTCACTAGCCTGTCGTTTCTTAAAACCATGTTCACCACCCCAGATTTTTACTGGAGTATAATGTTGGCCACTATGAAACTCTAATAACATATTTACTATAGGTATATAAAAATCATACCTATATTGTTTACCATTTATAGATACCCTGAACTCACGTTTATATTCTATACCATACTTATCTAATATACTACTTATAGCTAATTCACCTGAGCTACCACCACACTTAGGACACCCATGGCCACGTAATAATAACTGTGGTGTTGTATCGAACTCACCATGTATCGGACAACCTATGGTTATGTTAGTTCTATTGTTTTTATAGTTAACTTTACTATAATCAAGTTTATTACCAAACTTCTCCCTAGCTTTCTTTATGAACCTTTCTGTATTCATTTTACTGTTACCTGAACATTCGCTACACCCGAAGCCGTTTAAGTGGTCTCCTGGTCTTTGCTGGTAGTCACCATGTATCTTACATGTTATGGTTATTTTTGTGCTTCTGTTTTTGTATACTGCGTTATCGTAAGTATAACGTCCGTTATGGACTTTAGTGGCTCTACCGATGAACTCCTCGGTAGTTAACTTTTTACCCATTCTATACCCCTGTTTGTTTGTTTTATGCGTTGTTTTTTATTTATCTACTAAGAAATTTTATCCATATTATAAGCGCTAGCCACGAGAACGGATATAGAGACCGTTGTATCGTTAGCATCATGCTTAAATTTTGTTATATATAGTTTTTGTATGCTGCCTTGGAGCAACGAAGGCTAGTTGCATACTATATTGTAACACATAAGTATTACAGTACGCAACACAGACTATATCATATATATATAAATCTTATAGGTCTGCTTAACCTATTGTTAATCGATCGTCTCGACACCATATTTTTCCTCTAACGCCCTATTATTAAGAGACGCCATTACGCCAATAGTTAACCCTAACTCTTTAGCTAGCTCTACTCGACTATAGATATATCTATTATTAAGTTTGTACAACTTACCATCTATAGATTTACCATGCTTACTAAGTATTAATTGTTTATTAGTATAAATATCCTTTAAAGGATAATCATCACATAATCTCGTAATGACATAACCACTAAATATACCAGCTCTATTAAACTTCTTAGCAGCAGTTTCTACTTTAGCGCTTATAGTTCTAGGTTTAACATTTAGTTTATTAGCAAAGTCTGTGACAGCCTGATATTCAGTAATGGTACCGTTAACTGGATCATAGACTCTGATACCATTACATATCTTTTTGATGGGTTTAGACCATATAGCTGTTCTATCGCGCTGTGCTCTCTCCTTATCTTCTAGATCTAAAGTTATCTTAGATGTATCTATAGGTTTATACGAGAACGTGTATCCGCCTATGTATTTAGTGTCTTGTTTTAATAGATCCTTACTAAACGATGTATGAACTATACCTGTGGCGAATGATGCGTGGTATAAGTTATTATATTCTTTTACCTCGCCTGCCATATGGTCTAGTACATATACGAGTCTATCTGAATCACCAGTAAAATGTACTTTAGCAGTTATCTTATATCTACCGTTTATAGGATATTTACTAGATCTAGGTATATAAGCTATGAGGGTATCATTACTTATCTTCAGGTATTTACTAAGCTCTTCAAGACTGATGAAGTTCTTTTTAGTACCTTCTTTTATATCCTCTAAGATACATTTGAAGTTATCTTTGCGAAGGCCCTCTTTGAACGCATGTTTAACATTCTCCGAAGCAGATACCGCTTCTAAGTTAGATATATGGTTATTGTATTTATTACCATCTTTATGATTGATCTGGTATTTATGGCCATCCCGTAGTTTGATATCTTCTGGTTTACCGAAGGCGTTAATAACCATTACATGTATGCTGCGATTGAGTTTACCGCCATCATCTAGAGGCAGGTTAATCCTCTCATAGCCTCTGTTAGATTTAAAGGTCTTTCTTATTTTACCTGTTAATGTATTAAGTACTTTACCAGTATTGGATATAAGATATCCTTTACAATTCTCTATCTCCCTCCATTCCTCTTTCATTTTTTGTTTCCTTGTTGTTTTTAAGATTTATATATATCGTGGCGTTTCGATTTAAGGATCGCCTGATCCACTATAGTATAACTATAGCCCTACTCTACTGGATTTAATACCATATGGTACCAGAGAATTTTATATCTCTGTCACTCCTCTTAAGATCACTCTTAAGACGCATCGTTCGATAGTCGTTGAGCACATCCCATATACATAAGTACTTAGGGACTTCGCTGCGTCGATCGCTCCAGTGTATATCTTTTCACTATGCCTACTTATCCTTAATTACGGTGTAGGTGTCATACTACATTTCTGTGTATGAGTAGTAATATACGACTTATGGAGTTTCCCGCGATTAGCCACGTTCTTTAGACAGAGTTATTAAGCAGCTAACTCTGAATGGAACCCTATTTGATTCCTGTTACCCAATACAGCGATACCTTTACCTTTAGCTTCACGTATTAGTTCATCACCTATATCTGCTATCTCTTGGTCGAACATAAGAGTAGCGTTAAACACCTTAGCAGATGCTTGTTTATAAGTATAACCTCTTCTTTTAAGTTTGTTAAGAACATGCGGTCTAAATGTTGTTGTTAGTATGGACCATGGGACATGTATAGTGTCATAATCATATTCCCTACCTAATGAAGAAACAACACATCTAAATGTAAAATGAGCTCTTGTACCATAAATATTCTTACGGATAAGACCGCCTTTTCTAGACACGAGATCTTTAACATAGTTAGTAAATAACTCTGCTGATTTACTTATGATCTTAGCTGTGTTAGTTTCTAACCGTTTATTTGTCATAGTGATATCGTTAGACGTATTGATAGCTAATAATGCTAAGTCTATGATATCAGATAGTAAAACAGATGTGTAGTTACCCTTATTAGTTGTTTCCATAACAAACAACTTTTTGTTAATAAGAGGTATGTGGTCTGAAAAGATTTTATCATGATCTTCTCTATATAACTTAAGTAATGCATCTAGCTTAACTTGTTTAGTTAATGTTTTATAATATGCATTATTCTTAAGAAATATGATGATCTTCTCTAAATTGTTAACAACATTAAGATAACTTCTACCGCCTATGATCTCTTTTAAAGATAATAGAACTATCGGTATAGATGGTGGGTTATAAGTTGTGTCTGATAACCATCTTAAACCATCTACTTTAGTATTAATAGTTCTCGATAAATCAGCCCAAAACTTAGGGTTAATAAATACCAACTCTTTTCTAAACTTCTCTACCCACAATATAGGCTCCACTGAGTCGAATACGTTAACAACAGTTGTGTCGCATCTAGGACATGTTCTACCCAACAGGTAGGCTTTCTTATAATAACCGCACTCACACTGAGGTATCATAGAGATCTCATCGTCATACGTTGTATAGATAAGATCTTTGATATTATCAGTACTGAGTGAAATATCATTAAGTAATAGTTTCCTATTAACCCTTTGATATAAGTCATCTAGTTGTATATAACTTTGTACAATAGCCATATAGAACTCCTTTAAAAAATGTATTTAGTGACTAGCACTATATTAATAATATGGTTATGAAAAAAAATAGAAAGGAAATACAACAGTAGGAGCTGACGCTCCTACTGTTATTTTATTTCATATACATAAAGACTTATCTCTTTTATAGCGAATATACTTTTCTTACGATAATCTATAAGAACCAAGTTATCTCTCAAGCTCTCTATTTTTAAACAATCGTCTAATTTTACTAATATAGTCTTAGGTGATATGTAACTTTCATTTGTTGTGAATTTTACGCCACTAGTTAACTTTAACAATAACTCCTCTATCCGTTCCTCTTTTTCTTTACTAGATATAGTTATTATATAACCACCAGTTGCTTCGTCTGATGCCCTTATTGTATAAATAAGATCCAATAAATCTAAGTTAGCAAATAGAACTTTAGCCACTTTGTTAATAGGTTTTATATCTCCTGTATGAGAAACTTCTATTTTAATTTCATCGTTAAGATAAAACTTTAATAACCTCTGGTGCATTAACATTACTTTAAGCATATTAGTTACATTAAAGATATTAACTAAATCAAATTTACTACCTTTTGCGAATAACATATCCATCTTATATCCTTTTTATTGTCTCTCTATCTTACACACAACCGTTATCTTATTAATCTCGAATGTTATAGTCTCCTCATCAGTAGACTTGATGCATTTTTTATCTAGTATGATATTCTTACTATCACTTCTAAATGAGCCTGGATGCTGGTTGGCTTTTTCGTCTTTACTCATTACTTTAGCTACATTAAGATATAGATTACCATGCTTCTCTAGATTATCTAGCGGTAAACTATTTGGTGATGAATTAAGTATATCATAACTATCACCTGTTTCACTATCCATAGCCATAAATGGAACAACGACTTTCTTACCGGACATATCTTCTATGTTCAATAACTCAATAAGTTCTTCGAACTCCATATCTGGATTATAAAGATGTTCCTCTACAATAGCTATAAGGTGGTCGAACTGGAATGTTATAATAGAATTATACGCATCTAAGAAATCCTTATAGAACTTACCAGATACGTTTTTCTCACTACAGTATTCCTCTACAACCTTTATAGGTAACTTATTAAAGTGTAAACTATACTTAACTCTACCAGGTCTGTTACGTATAAACTCAGATACCCTTCTCGGTTCATTTTCTGTTATAAGTATGACGCGCTCTTTACCAGATATATTACTAAGGACAGTCAACATCTTATCCTGTTGCTGAATAGAGAAGTTTTTACCAAACTCATCGAAGAATAACACAACACTATCTAATTCATCTAGGAATCTTAATAGATTAGTAGAAAACGACACATTAGTTATTTCTACAACTTGCATCCCGTGCTGTATGGCTCTGTTGCAGAGTGTTGCTGATATAACTGTTTTACCAGAACCTTTTTGTCCAGTTAATAATAATCCACCCGTATAAGACATTCTTTCAAAACTATTCCAGTAGAACTCTACATATTTATCCATACCACCATAAAGTTTACTTGGTACTTTATAGTTAAGCTCCTTCCTTTCTAAGTAGTATTCTTTTGTCTTAGGGTTCTCTCTTACTTCGAATACACCTGGGTAAGTTAATGATCTATAGAACATAGTTATCATCCTCAGCTATAAGCTTAAGAACTCTCAGGTGTCTATCAGTCATATCGAAACCTTCTCTAGGCATGATCGTTAGGTATATCGTTTCATCATCTATATCTGCTATACCTATAGGTAATACAGGTTTACTATAATTTTCTGTTATGAAAACAGATAGATTAAACTTCTCTATACATCTTTGTATAGCGTGTTCATCATCTTTAACGATTCCTATATAGGAATCATCTATAACCTTAACCCCATTACCGACATTGGATAATATATCAGCGATATTATATAGAATATCTTTATCCATATCCAACTCCTTCATATATTTAAAATTAGTACATTGTACTATATTAATAATATGGTTATGAAATTTTATAGAAACAAGTTACTTTATTTTATCTATAAGTAGTTTAGCCTTAGTCTTATAATACTCTAATGTTTTTTGACATGCTGCTAGTCTACCAGTACATGTTATGTTATTTGTAACATTTTTTAATCTGTCCTTCTCTTTAATATCAGCATCTTCATAACTTAGTAAATAATCCCCAGAAACATCTTCAACACTACTAGTACATTTTAACCCTGTATAAGCACTAACTTGGTCAGCTACTTCCTGTGCTATAAACTCAACATCCATTTCATCTCTAACATAACCTAAGTTAACTAGTATAACTCTTTGTTTATAAATAATACCAGTAGCTTCCGGCATATTTACTATATATCTAGATGGTATATAGAATAATTGCTCAGCTTCAGTGATTAACGTTACTATAGGTATATCGTTTATATAATCATTTTCGTAATCTTCTATAGTAAGACCTTGGTTAATATATATGATAGTTTTAACATCAATATCATCTTTAACTAATTTCTTTATAGATTCTATACCGAAAACTTTATAAGTTATATTTGGGTTTAGTATAGCGCTTAATGGTTCTTGTAATGTGAACGTCCCTTTTAATCCTATGGGCGGTAATAATGGTTGCATGATAACTCCTTATTTTTAATCAAGAAAAAGAAAAATAGTAGTTAGGATATATCCTAACTACTTTAATATTTTAGACTCAGTAAATTCATTATGTAATGGTTTCCCAATAACTCTAACATGTAGAACATTAATGCCTTCATAGTTAAATAGTTTTATGACGTCATCACTACCGTACCCAACAGCATAATATAACTCGTCACCATCGTCAACTTCATAAATACTTAATTTAGTATTTTCTTTTGTTAAGTTAAATTCATCCAACCATTTATTGTTTGTTACCTTTGGTTTACCACATAATAAACCAAATGCATCTATAATTATACCTAAGTACCTTTCAACTGTTACAATGTATTCATCTATACTTTTTATAACTGTTTTTCTTATAGTGTATTTTCCTCTATAACTAATGTTAAGTTTAACTACAACAGAACCATTCTTTTTCTTATAGACATTTATAGACTTAAAACCAGTGTTAGTTCTAGACGTATAAAGATACTGCTCATCCCTATACTTCACAGCTTCTTCATAATTATCAAAAGTTATCTCTTCTTCTCTACCGTCATACATTTTAGTAACAACTATAACACCATTTTTAGCACTTATATTCATTTCTCCTAAATCATAAATCTTTTCCATGACAACTTCCTTAAATAAATTTATTAGTATATACATACTATATTAATAATATATAAGTGATTACAGGTAGATAATATACTATCTATTAAAATACTCATTGGGCTACTTTCATGAATAGAATAAAAAAGGACATATGATGGATAATATAGAAGAGAATGATAATATTGTAGTAGCTTTTGTTTATTGTGATGGTAGTGCTGGGCCGACTAATCCCGGACCAACAGGTTATGGGGTACATATAACGATAGCTGATTCTAAAACTAAACCTAAGAATGTATTAGGTAAATACAAGTTAACACCTGACGGATATAAAACAACAGTTGATTTTAAATTAAGAGATGACAAAACATTACTAGGGTTACTTCATTGTGTGGAGTTATATGGTTATACTGATGATACGAGTACAACTAACAATACAGCAGAATTAGATGCCGTTATCGAGTCTATAAGTAAAATAAAACATATAGAAAAGACTATAGATATGAAAATAGATAAGTTAGATTTTAAATGCGACTCCACTTACGTCCTTAACGCTGCTAATAAGATTCTAAATAACGAAATGGATTTAGAAAATGTAGTTGCTAATGCTGATAGAATAAAGAAACTATCTGAATCTATACATAGTATAAAAAATGATTATGTTGTTTCTTTTAAAAAGGTTAATGCGCATACTGATGATCTAGGTAATAATAGAGCAGATATGTTAGCTAACATGGGTAGGATGTTACGTAAAAAACCGAATAGAGCTAATTTTAATATTTATATAGGGGATAGTGATTTCTGGAAGGATCCTGTAGTAGATGCAGATCTATACCACTTTAAACAATTATTTAGTTTCTATCCTGATGTAGTTACTGCTGATAGAAGTTATTATGGTCTTAATTATAAGAAAGAATCTGAGATAGGTAAGAAGATGAGTTATGTTAGTTACACTATATTAAAAACAAAAGAAACCAATAAAGTTATTTTTGATACTATAAAAACTATTAGGGATGTATTAGGGGAGTCTTATGTACCGTATATAATAAGACTTAAAGAATTACTTAATAAAAATATATTAAGAGATTATCTTAGATATAAAGACGATTACTTAATATTAAGTAATAATAAGTATCTAACTATTAAAACTATACAGGGTGAAGAAGTTGCTAGGGAGTTATATCCGGCTGGGTTAAGTAACATAGTGCAAGATAAGTTTTTAGATTACGAAAAAGAGTTACATGAGTATTTTAAAGATGATAAAGTATTACCTATAGATTATATAGATATAACTGATATGTTGTATACTAAAGATGCTAAAGGTAAGAACATACTTAAGAAAGATATAAAGAATGATAAGTTTATAATAAAAACAAGTTATGAGAAAACTAAGATAAATCTGGTTATGAAATATGACCTACCTCCTAGAAATACATTACGTAGATTAGAGAGTAAAGATCCTAAGGCTATATTAATGGTTACTGATAAGGGTGGTATGATAGAATATAAGATACTCATACTCCTTAATAATGATGATGTTATCTTAACAGTTAATGCATATAGTAATAAACTTATAAAAAAGAAAACTAAAAAGTAGTATATGGGATCACCCATATACTATATATCCTCTTTTCATTTTGTTGCTAATTTATTCGGTATCTCTATTGAATTTTATTTAAAGGAGTTACTATGCGTATTTTAATACCATTGTTTATTTTGTCATTTTTATTACATGCAGGATGTCCTGTTAAAACTTATATACCTGTAAAGGCTAAAGAGTTAGCACCTATTATAGTTTCAGAAGTCGCTACTATAATACCTGAATATAACAGACCTTATTATTTCCAGTCACTTATAGAACATGAATCATGTGTTGCGTTATGTGGTAATGGATATTGGGCTAGAAGATGCTATAGCCCTGTATCCGAGCTTAAAACTAAAAGAGAGCAAGGTGTTGGTTTTTTTCAGTTAACTAGAACATTTAGAAAAGATGGTAGAATAAGATGGGATATCGTAGCAACGCTAAAAAAGAAACATCCCAAAGAACTACATGAACTAAACTGGGACAATATAAAACAGAGACCTGATTTACAAATAAAGGCTGGTCTTTTACTATGGCGTGATAACTATAGAAAGTTAGCGTCAACCATACCAGTAGAGGAGAGAGTTTATTTTGCTGATAGTATCTATAATGGTGGTGGGTATGTATATAAAGAAAGAAGGATATGTAAACTAAGAAAAGGTTGTGATCCTGATGTTTGGTTCGATAACGTAGAACTAATAAAGGACGTTAGAGGAAAAAAGAAATTATATGGTAATAGAACAGCATGGGATATAAATAGACATCATGTTAAAGATGTTACTAAAACAAGAATAGATAAGTATAAAAAATATGACGAGTCTAAGATATCATATTGTAAAGAAAATAACGGAACCATAACTTTTGGGTATAAGTTTTAGTAGTATGTGGTTAATACCACATACTACTGTTTCTTTTCTATAATATTTCTATACTTATCTGGTATAGATTCATATACCTCATTAGCTTTTTCTTTGTTAAGTTCTTTTAAAACTTTATCACACCACACATAACACATATACTCATCGAAGTTAGTAGCGTCATAGTGTTTCTTAAAATAATATAACTTTTCTCTATCCATTATTTAGCCCACCTGGAACAACTACGGTTATCTTAAGTCCTTCAGACTCTACATTTTCTATAAGATATTTCTCCACACATGCGTTATCTGTAAATGTGTACTTAGGTATATGATATCTCGTTTCTACCTTATTCGTATCTCTTATCTGGAGCATGATAGTACTTTCATTTACATCATGCTCAAACTTTAAACTAAATTCCACGCCTGATAGGCTTGTTAATGTCTTATCCATAACATTTCCTTATTTATTATTTATCTTATCACATAGTACTTTTAATACATAGTTTTTATCTTTAGAATACCTAACATCATCTGGTATAGTAATGTTAGTATCGTCTTCGATTTTTCTATAAAGTAATGTGAATCTTTTATACTTTGTTAGTCCATCTGTATTAAAACTAATTATATCAGGAAACTCTTCCTCTAATTTATACCGTAAATCATCAGTCCATGTCCTGTTGATATAGTCTATAATAACTTTATGGCTACCGTAAGTATCAAAATCGTCCTCATACATATCTATAACAGATTTTTTTACATCATATACAAACTTCCTAACTATATGAGATTTAATATCGTTTATATCTATATTAAGTATATCTTCTAGTAAACCCATAGGACACCATTCTTTATCCTCATAAGCGCTACCTTGTAATACTTTAGTTCTGGGTATAAATGTATGTGTACCATATAACGGTTCCGGTAGGTCTACATTTATATATAGATAATCATCATAGTTAACGTCTAATTCTAGTAACTCTTCATTAGGTATATCTAAATTAACTAAATATCCTAACGTAACAGTAAACTCCTCATAAACACCATCTCTATAGAACTTATCATAATCTCTTAAAACATAGTTACTTTTATCAAGTTGCCTAACTATAGTTAATGGATCATCTTTCATTGCTGTATATAACTCTTCACTTATAACTCTATCAGACTGTTTTGTTTGTAAATGCCTGATGTCGTCTTTTGTTCTTATTTCTATCTTAACAGGTATAAGGTTAAGTAAATCTTTAACCTCTTGCCCTATGTACAATAAAGGAACAGGGTATTCTAAATACTTATAACTTTTATCCTTAAGCAAACTAAGATCTTCTAATGCCGGGTTATTGGATTTAGTTATTATGTTAAGTTTATTTATGAGATTCTGAACATCGGTATCAGAAGGAACGACAGGAAACAATAATGCTTCCTTAAGTGTCGTTACTGTAAGAGTTTTATAATAAGTGAATCGAAATATATCTCTATTCTCATCAACTAGCATTATATGCTACTATAGAAGCTGCTATAATGATAGCGTAAGCTAATATACGTATAGACTTAGCTATAAGGGCGGAACCAGCCCCTTGTGGTGTTTCAACTGCCTTAAGCCTTAAATCCTCTTCTTTACCATATATAACATCTATAAAGAAGTCGGGTAAGAACTCTATAACAACAATACTAGCTAACGCTATAACAAAGATATTTATCGTCATGATCATGCCTACACCAAATGTTAGGTTCTGAAATACTTTAGTATCAGGGTCCGTACTTAAATAGTACAACACGAACATAACTATAGTAATAACCATAGCCAACTTTCTTTTTATTTTAACTATATCCATTATAGCTCCTTTTTGATTTAACTCACTTTATTAAAGTTAATAGTTCTTCATAAGTGAGTATCTTTTTATTAAGTAGTTTAGCTTTATTTAGTTTACTACCGGGACTTTCACCATATACTAACATAGTGGTATCTTTCGTAACTGAACTAACTATATCCCCACCACTATCCTCTATTATCTTTTTAACTTTAGATTTACCATTAGGGAAGCTGCCTGTTAAAACTATCTTCTCCCCAGATAACTTACCAACTGTATTAGACTTTACTTTTAAATTAAGAATTTGTTTAAATTCACTTATCATGTTCTTATGTTTATGCATATAGTTATCAAATGCTTCAGCTATCTCCTCACCTATGCCATCCTCTTTCATAAGTTCTTCTTTAGTAAAGTTTAGTAAATCCATACCGTATTTAGCTGTTAATCTTTTAGCTAATGTCCTACCGAAGTTAGGGATACCTAAAGCAGCTATAAACCTATCTAATTCTACATCTTTACTAGTATCTATAGATTTAAGGAGTTTATCGACTCCTTTCATAGTGAACCCACCTACTGAATAAACATCATCTGGTTGTAATTTATATATATCTACTAAAGATTTTATATAACCAGCATCTACTAATTTATTTATAACACTAGGTCCAAGTCCATCTATATTCATATAGTCTCTACCTACAAAATGCATAATCTTTCTACCTATACGAGAAGGACATTCTTCGTTAGGACATTTTATATAAGTATCCTCTTTAATAACACCTGTACCACACGTAGGGCAATGTTCTGGTTCTTTAACTACTTTAACTGTATCATCTCTCCTTTCTTTAAATACATGTGTTATCTTTGGTATGATGTCACCAGACTTTATAAGTATAATGTAATCATTTATACGTATATCCTTTCTTTTTATCTCTTGGTAATTATGTAATGTCACTCTGGATACAACTGACCCATCTATAAGCGTTGGTTCTAATATAGCTACTGGTGTTATAATGCCTGTTCTACCTACTTGTGTTTTAATATCTATGATCTTAGTAGTCTTCTCTACTGGTTCAAATTTCATAGCTACTGACCATTTAGGATATTTAACGGTATAGCCTATTTTATCATGCATAGTAGTTTTATTTACCTTAAATACGACGCCATCTAGTCCATAATTGTAACTATCCCTCTTATTAGTATATTTACTAACAACTTCTTCTAATAGATCGGGTCTACATACAAACATTTGTTCAGCTGCTTTAAAATTAAGGTTCTTTAATATCTCATTACCTTCCTGTAATGACTCTATGTCGCTATCCTTTAACTCCCATGCTAAAAACTCTAATCCCCTTTCTTTAACAACTCTACTATCTAAACTTCTAATAGCGCCAGCTGCAGCATTTCTAGGGTTAGCTAATAATGCCTCCCCGTTATTTTCACGTTTCTTATTAATTATATCAAACCTCTTCTTAGACATAACAACCTCACCATTTACTATAATCTTTCTCTTTAAAGATATTGTTAATGGTATATTTCCTATATATTTAGCATTACTAAAAACATCTTCACCTATGAGTCCATTACCTCTAGTTATAGCATGTTTTAACTCACCATCTTCATAAACTAAACTTAACGTTAGTCCATCATACTTTGGTTCAGCTATTAGACATAATCTACCATATTTATCTATAATGTTTTCGTACCATTTAACAAAATCATCTATAGTAAATATATCTTGTTGTGAGTATAATCTTATCTCATGCTCTAATTTCTTAAAACTACTAGCAACTTCATACCCGACCTTTTGAGTAGGTGATAATGGATGGATAAAATTATGTTTAAGTTCGTACTCTTTTAACTCTTTCATAAGGTTATCATATTCATCATCACTTGCTAATAGTGTATCAGAATTATAATATGCGTCAGAAAGCTTTTTAAGGTACCTTATAGCCTCTGAATATTCTTCCCTAGTAGATATCATCTAATCCTCCCTTCTATAGCGTCTAGTGGTCTTATAGGTTTATTTTTACCACAACCTTTTCTTAAAATATATTTACCATTAAACATAGGTAATAAGCAAAGTTTATATCTCTCACAATACCAACCTAGCTTATTGTTATTTTTAATGTTAACAGGGTAACGTGGTTTATTAACTGGGTTACCTACACAATCCCTTATTTCCAATGTTAAGACGTCTCTATCTAGTTTAATATTAAGTTTATCACTTTCTTTAAACAACATAGTTAAAAAAGATAAAACATCTTTAACAACGAAGCTACCGAAATCTACACTATCCATAGCCACTCCTTCATATGTTAATAATTAGTATAACTATACTATATTAATAATATATACTTATAATATAATCAATACCAAAAGTAATCTTTTTAAAAGAACTTTTAATCTGAACATAATAGTATAAAAAGGATGAAAATATGAGTGAAAAGAACACAAATAGTGGTAGTAATAAATGTTTATTATATAGCGATAAACTTATAAAATTTATAGATGAACCGATGTTCTTTGGTAGCGGTAAGAACACGCAACGTTATGACGAAATGAAATACGAGTGGTTCGACAAGAATAATAATAAACAACAGGGGCATGACTGGGCATGGGATGAGATAACTAGTTCTGGTGATATCGTAGACCATGAACAGAAGCTTAGCGATGCTATGCGTTTTGTAACTAAGAAAGGATTACAGAGGGCTATCTTCTTAGATAGCGTTAACGGTCGTGGTCCAGTGTTAATGTTTGGACAAGTAACAACTATACCTGAACTAGAAGCTGTTATAACAACATGGCAGCACTTCGAAGTTAATAAACATAGTAGAACTTATACAAAACACTTAAGAGCTTTGTATACTAACCCAGGTGAAGTGTTCGATGAGTCATTCACAGATCCTAATCTAACTAAGATAGCTAACTCTATCGCTGGTCCATATAATGCTGCATATAAAGCTGTTATAGAGTATATCTATAAAACTCTATTCGATATAGAGTTAACAGAAGAGGATATGCGTAGAATTAAATCAGCTTTCATCATGGCTTGGGTAGAAGTTAATATTTTAGAAGGCATAAGATTCTATCCTTTCTTTAGTACAGTATGGGCTTACAACCATACACATAAATACATGAATGAACTAACAGGTGATCTTATTTTTATCGCTAGAGATGAGAATGAACATCTTAAGTTAACACAACATGTTATCCATAAACTAAAGATGTACGAGATGGAAGGATTTAAAGATATCTTTAAGTCACTTATACCAAAAATAAAAGAAAGATATTACACAGCTCTATTAGAAGAATTTGAATGGATAGATTATCTGTTTAGTAACGGCAGTTATGTAGGTATGAATGCTAAGATATGTAAAGCTTATGTTGTATATTTAACTATAAGAAGAATGCGTGCTATAGGCATAGAGCCTGATGTTGATAGAATAGGAGGAGTTCTTATAGAAGATAACCCTATCCCTTGGACAGAAGATTATATCGTTAATGATGATGAAGAGAAGTTACCTCAGGAAGAGAACGTTCTTAATTATATAGTTAATGCAGTTAACGATGATCTAACTCCTTCGAAAAGAAAAGAGTTATTAACAACATATTTAAAAAATCTATAAGGAGAAAAGATGAGTCAAATTTTAATAAAGAAACGTAGCGGCGTAATGGAACCACTTGACGATGAGAAATATCACCAGCATGTAGAGGAAGCAGTTAAAGGTATAAAGGGTGTATCAGCATCGCAAATAGAGATGGACGCAGCTATGAATATAGTCGACGGTATGCGCTCTACAGAGATACAACACGCATTGATCATGTCGGCTAGTAATAAGATACCAACTGACCCAAGATACAACAAACCGGCAGCTAGGCTACTTAACCAAGATTTAAGAAAAAGAGTTTATGGTGATTATAAACCAGATGATTTTGTTAAACATATCGTTGGTAATATCGAAAATGGTGTATATGATAAATCCTATTTAGAAGAGAACTACACTGATGATGAGTTTAAAGAGTTATTGTCTATCATAGATTATGATAAAGATGATAAGTTCACATATTCTGGTTTAAAGAAAAATACTGATGGGTATTTGATAAAGCGTTATGGAGAGATAAAAGAAACTCCTCAAGAATCATACATCATGATAGCTATATTCGCATTTGCTAAGTATAAAGAAAAATATGATGTAGAAACAAGAGCATATTGGGTTAAAGAGTTATATACAGCATTAAGTGATTTTGAGATAAGTCTACCTACACCTATCATGGGTAAACTAAGAACAACTTTTAGAAACTTTATAAGTTGTGTACTTATTCCATTAGGAGATACGAAAAGAAGTATAGCTAACGCATTCTCTACTATATTAACTGTTGTTGCATCTGGTGCCGGTATTGGGTTAGGCGGGTACGATATCCGTGGCCAAGGTGCTGATATAGATGATGGTAGAATGCAACATGTTGGTACATTCCCTATTATTAAAGCCAGTGAAAAAACTACTAAAGCTTTTGTACAACCAGATAGAGACGGTAGCACTACTGTATTCTATGCTTTTTACAATGTAGAGATCTTGAAGATGATGACATGGGGTAATGCTAAAGGTACTGATGATACAAGAGCTAGAGATCTAGACCATGCCATTAACTTTAATAAGTTATTCTTCGAGAGATTAAGAGATGGTAAAGATATAACATTATTTTTTACAAATGATGTACCTATGCTTAAAACATGTCTTGGTGATTTTAAAACTTTTAAAAGATTTTACGAACAATATGAAAATACTGTTCCTGTAGAAAGACAAACTAAGGTACCTGCAGAGGTTATATTCGATAATTTTATAGATGAACGCGTGTTACAGTCTAGAGAGTATGCCGCTTTCATGGATGCGGTGCAAATGCATGGTGGTTATGATGTACCTATTAATCAGTTAAACCTTTGCGTTGTTGGTAGTACAGAAATATTAACAAAAGAGTATGGTAACATAGAAATAGGTAAATTAGTTAATGATATGGGAGTTACTAGTACGGAATGCTGGAATGGTGAGGAGTGGTCACAAACAGAATTATTTAAAACAAGTGACGGTCAAAAAGTTTGGACTATCATACTCAGTAACGGTGTTAAGCTGGAGGTAACGCCATACCATAAATGGTATGTTAAGAAAGATCCTAATAAGTACGATAGTCCGATAATCGAAAAAAGAACACACGAGTTACTAATAGGTGATAAACTAGAAAAATTCCTATTACCAGATGATGTCAAATTTGGCGATAAACTGATATTAAATCCCTATACATCTGGTTTCTTCACATCTGATGGAACCGATTTAGGGCAAAATAAACGCATCCGTCTGTATAACGAAAAAACAAATTTATTAGATAAGTTATTTAAGAAGATTAGGTATAAACGTTTTTTTAAAGCTAACGAAAATAATAACTCAGTTATTGAGGTATATTATTCGTCTAACTATTTAGAGGATAAATTTTTTGTACCAACATCAGAATATAGAAAATCTGATGTATTAAAATGGTTAGCTGGTGTGTTGGATGGCGATGGAACAGTACTTAACAATAACGGGGCTATGTCTATACAACTAGCGTCTGTTAATGAAGAGTACCTTACTAAGATACGCTTACTTTTAGTAAATTTCGGTATCGATGCGAAAATCTCGGTTTTTAATAACGAGCGCGTTGTTCCTCTACCAACGAATAAGGGCGATGGTAGTGCGAAATTATATAAATGTAAAAAGGCATGGCGCATTACTATACCTGGTAATGATGTTAATACGTTAATAAAACACGGCATAAAACTACATAGATTAGATATAAGACACCATGACTATAATAGAGATGCTAGGAGTTTCGTGACAGTTAAAGCTATAATCGACGATGGTGGCATTAGTGATACCTATTGCGGTACAGAACCTAAAAGAAATAAATTATTGTTCAATGGCGTTTTAACAGGTAACTGTAACGAGATCGCACAGCCGACATTTCCACTTGAGTCTTTGTATAATATTAAAAGAAATATTAGATTTTATACAGAAGAAGATATGAAACACTATTATGAATTAAGACATCAGTTATTCTCGTTACAATCTTACGAAAATAAGTTTTCTTACACTATAAGAAAACAGATGACTAGACACTTTGAGTTTGTTAATAGTGATCTCGGAGCTACTGTAGATGAAACTTTACCTTATGATTATTTCGATCTATTAGGTCTACCTGTTATGGATGAAACAGGTGTTTGTATTATTGCTGGTATAAATATAGGACATGTTAAAGTGGAAAGGCTCCCTATAGTTTCTGAATTGTTAGTTAGGGTTCTTGATGAGCTTATTGACTATAACAAATATGAATCTTCATACATGGAGAAAGCTGCTAAGATGCGTAGGGGCATAGGTATAGGTTTTAGTGATGTATTTCACTTATTAGCTATTAATGAAGTTAAGTATAATACTAAAGATGGTATGGAGCTGATTAATGAAAGATGTGAGTTAGCTACCTACCATATGATAAAAACATCTATACAACTAGCAGAAGATTTTGGTCCTTGTTTATTAAGTTACGATAATAAGTATAGTAAAGGTATATTCCCTATAGATACGTATGAAAAGAATGTTGATGAGTTGGTGTCTAGATCACCATTAGGGTTAGATTGGGATGGTCTTAAAGTTAGAGCTAGAAAATCCGGTACTAGACATAGCACACTATTCGCTAATGCGCCATATGGTAACTCTGCGATACCTTCAGGTAGTACATCTGGTATAGAGCCACCTAGAAGTCTTATCTATAAGAAACATGGTTTATATAATGTTGTTCCTGATTACGAAACACACAAAGATTTCTACACTACAGCATGGAGTGATGAATTTAACAATGCTGATTACTTTAAGTTTACAGCTGTTGTTCAGAAGTGGTGGGATCAAGCATTAAGTCTTAATGAGTATAGAAACTTATTAAAATACGTAGATGGTAAGATACCTAAATCAGAGTTAATGAGAGATATACTTATAGCTATGCATTATGGACATAAATCTATGTACTACCTTAATGTTAAGTCTAAAGAAAAAGATAAAGACGGAGATGGTGATGATAGTCTGTATAAAGCAGATATAAAAGAAGAGATTATTATAGAAGATGAAGATGATAGCATAAGCTGTGAAAGTGGTAGCTGTTCTATTTAAAAAAACAATACATAACTATGGACCATGGTCCATAGTTATGTTAAAATTTATATATAAAACCAATACTAAACGCAACCATATCTTCATAAGTAGCACTATATTCGTCTATAGGTGATGTTTTAGGAACACCAAATATTTGTGTTGTTTTATTTGTTGTATTCTTATAATAACCAAACATAGCTTTAACCATGAAATCTTTTTTAATAGTTATTGTATCATACATTTTAAATGTGTACCCTAATGCACCACTATTGTTTATAGACAATGGGACACCAACAGTCATGTTGTCATAACCGGGAGATACATATTTACCTTCGAACCCTAACCTCATACTGCGATGAAGTATAACATCATCAAATATCTTAGAATAACCTAATAATAGGGAATACCCGTGTGTTTCATATTTACCAAAATAACTATTACTTGGAGGTGTTTCTATAAACTTGTTTAAAAGAGTACTATCCCCTTTTGTTTTAGACATAGAGCCTATGATATAAAATGTATCACCTATGGTTTCTAATCTATCATATACGAACTCTATGCCAACTAACTTTAGATCTTTAGTACCTGCGTCATAGAGTATCTCTTTATATGTATAATAATTAAAATCCATACTTAATTTATCAGTTATATCACTCTTAATCAAAACAGTATATCCATAACTACCGTTAAATGCTTTCATAGTTTTTCTGTTATCGTATGTGTATTGATTAGTATCCATAACGTAAGCTGTATCTACGAACTCTCCTTTTGATATCCTACCACCAGTTATGATTGTATCTCTATCTCTCCATGTTAACAATAGTCCTTCTAACTCAAAATCTACTAAACCATATATACCTATACCGTTAGTACTATCATAAAGATCTGTGTTATTAAAACTACCTGTTTTAAAGTTTAATATACCTGTTGTTAAATATAGATTATTTATTAAATGTTTAGTATAATAGAAGTTCTCTACATTTATAACATCATAGTCACCTAACTGATGTTTATATTTATTATTGTAACCTGTACCGGTAACCCCTATGTAACTTATAGTACTAGCGATTTTATCTTTATCTATAAGTAATAGAGTGTTATTTCTAAGTACAGTTCTAACTAACGTACCATTATCTCTATCGCCATCATCAATCGGGCTATTATAATAACCAACTGCTTTATCCATTAACAGATATGTATTACTCTTTATGTCGTCTAGTGCATGTAGACCACATATAACTACTAATAAACCTATTATAATGTTTTTCATTTCTTATCCTTAAAGATATAGAACGAATTCGATCCCATGTCGGTATTTTCATCATGTGTTAAACAAAAACATGCTTCTTTCATAAGTTGTTCCTTTTTAACACCACAAACATAATAAGATAACTTATTATTATTACAAACTCGTTTCCAACTTACAACTGTTTTTATGTCTGGATCTATACATAATTCATTAAGTACGTTAGTACACTTTTTCTTACTATACTTACAGCCTACATTTATAGTCGGCAGTATAGCAGGTTCAGCATGAAGTATGACAGATATAAACAAAACTATAGATGATATTTTCTTTATCATACTCGTTCCTTTTTCTTTTCTACTACTTTAAATACTAATCTAAAGATGGTGCCTTGTTTAGTTGTTTTTAACACTTCAACACTACCTCCTATAGATTCTAACTCTTTTTTATTTATATACATACCTATACCCCTGAGTTTACTACTCTTACCATCTCTAGCTATTTCACCGTTAGCTTTTTTAGTAGTGACGCCTTGCTCAAATATTATATTAGGATCTTTTACTATATTACCATGTTTATCTTGTATGCCTATACCGTTATCTACTAATAGCATCTCTACTACATTAGTATCTATCATTTTTAACATTATAGATAGCTTACTAGCTTTTGCTTCTTTACTATTAACTATATGGTTTTTTAATATTCTACCTGTCTTACTATTCCCTAACTCCCTACAAGGCCTAAACCTTTTAGCTATATCCCTGCCCTTAACAATAGTGACATCTATTTTCCTAACTGATAATGAATTAACAAAATTTGTTATAGTAGTTATTATCTCGTATATACTAGCTTCTGTTTCTTGGTACTTTAACTTCTTAGTATTTGATATAGTATGTATAACTTCTTCTATTGTCTCTACTGCCATTATGCTGTTAGAGTACATATCGTCTATTTTAACTAGATCATAAGTTTTTTTATCAACAAGCTCACATTCTGCTAAACAACTAGGTTTCTCTGTTAAGTGTTTATACATAGACGTTATTAAACTTTTTAATAGTGCTAGTGGTAAATTTATTTCATGACCTATAGATTCACCAAGATCTCTCTGTAACGCTATCTCTAACTCTTCTTCTTTAGCTTTATCCCTTATATCTAAAATCTTTATACGTTCGTATTTATATATAAAAAATGGTATAGTGAAAAAAAGAAATAGAAAAAAATAGTTAATAATCATTAACGTATTAACAGAATCAAAATACGCTGAATCATCTACTATTATTCTATTACCTTTAAACTCTATAACTGTATCATAATCTTCATTAAACACATTACAAAATAAAGGTTCAAACTTACTTATATCAACGGTATCTCTTCGTAAGATACCGTTGATACTTTTATAAGTCACGCCATTACTACTCTCTAATTTATCGCATGTTACTGTGTTGCATATGAGATTAAGATCCACTCCATTAAGTCTATCAACGGTTTCTAATCGTGTATAATATTTTTCTAAAGATGTCTTATATGTACTATACATAGTTATAACATTAAATAACGTTATAGTAACTAAGACTATGAAACCTAACTTTATATATTCTTTACCTGTTTCTTTAGTTAAAACTCTATTAAGAATATCTTTATTAATATTAAACATCATTAATCCTTATATAATAACTCATAGATGCGCTTATATCTTTCTGAGTTTTTATTAAGATAATAGTTACTAAAGTTTAAACCTGTAGCATCCTCAAATTTCTTAAAGAAAAAACCAACTGTGGGGTTCTTCTTATTAAGAGTGTGGGCTGTACAAAATATAAATTTAAGATCAGGATTTCTTTTATATAACTCTAAAAATACGTCTATACCATCATACTCGACATAATCACCATTAGTTAATTTAACACCATATCCTAATGTTATATCTAATATAGCGTAGTCAACATGTTCATAATTTTCGTGTATGAACTTATGCGCTATAAAACCAGCTTTAGGTCCTAAACATGTTATTATATTAAAATCTTCATTAACGTCTTTATCATACACTCTTTTTATGTCTTTAAAATCTTCCCCATACAGATACCACATATTTTGTATATCATCTAGTATTAATATGGTCTTACCATTCTCTACTCTAGATATACCAGGGTTACCGTATTTATCATAGTCTATACTTTCAACACCATCTTGTATATCTGTTAGTAATTTATCCAATTCTTTATTATTATATTCTTTATTATTATCATTTTTTTCTTTTTTAAAAAATCTTTTAAATATGTTTAACATATCGATTCTCCTATATAAGGTTAGTTAAGGCTTTTAGACCTAATGTTAATAAACTATGCATAGCTGAAACAGCCTTCTCAACAGCTACTGGTTCTAGATGGTATAGTATAGTAAAAAATAAAGTTGTTGTAAAGACAACACTCATACCTTTTAAAGCATTCTTATATGTAAAAAGTTTAGCCTCTTTTTCCTCTTTAAGTTTTTCTACCTCTACTAACATTTCTTTGTATTTATTAAGTAGTGCCATATCTAGATCTATGATATGTATAAGTGACCTAACATGATGATGACGTATAGCTTGTAGCTCTGCTGTATAATTGTTAGTTAATAAAATAAGTATCTCTTTAAGCTCTCTATCTATAGAGTCCATAGCTATAAGTTTATTAACACTAGCATTCTCTTCCGTCCTAGATTCCATTGTTGTATTAAATATGTTTTCTTTTAATTCAAATAGTTTTTTATTTATATCTTCCATGGTAACTCCCTATGCGTAAAATCAAATAAATTAAAAGAAAAAACTACTACTAGCCTAACTAGGCTAGTAGTATGTTAGTTTGCATCGCTGCGTTCATTTTTTTCAGTATTTACTGCTTCTTCATCACCAGGAATACTAGCTGCTTCTGCGGCTGCCTTAGCTAAACCAGCAGGATTTATCTGTTCCATTTGTTTTTGGAACTCTTCACGTTTTTTACGTTCTTCTTCTGCTTGTTTACGAGACGCTTCAATCTCTTCAGCAGTAGGGAATGCTTGTTCAATCTTTTCAAACATTTGATCTTCAGTAAGACTATCTGCTAAACTGATAACATTGTTGTAAGCTACTTCTAAACCTTTTGGCGTTTTAGCTAAAAGAACAACACTTACTTCATGACTTGTAATTGTTTCATCTTTTTCATAATCACAAGTTAAAACATTTTCTTGTACCTGTACTTTAGCGATAAATACATTTTTATCTTCACCAGCTCTTTCTAAGAACGCTGTTACTTCTTCTAGTGCTTTTTGTTTTACATTTTCCATATGGGTTTCCTTAAATTTGTTTTACTACTTAGTAGTTCATAATATACATCTTCCTATAAAAAAGATATACAACTCTATCCATGTTAACATAGCGATTACTCACTATCTTAATAATATAAGTATAAAAAATAATAGAACTAACAGGTATTAACCTGTTAGTCTACTAATGTCGCAATGTTATACATAGCTGCTTCTAGCCCTATACCTATATCACCTATTTTAATATCTCTCCAATTATTATCATTATCTTTCCATTGGATAGTTTTATTATAAACAGCATCATAAGCATCATTAAATGCTACCCCACCTCTAACTGCTTCATTAACTTTAAAATTAGCTAACGCTAGTATAGAACTCATAAAATTGATACTACCTTCATCAGCATCAAATACATTACCATTAAGTTCTATAGTAGCTGTTCTTATCTTATACTTTTTCCTAGCTTTACTATTTTCAACAGCAGCTGGTTCTAAGATAGGTGTTATTTTAGCTTTACCATCTATAAACTCCATTCTGTGTCTTAATCTAGCTAGATTTAAATCTCTATTTTTCATAAGTAATCCTTTAAAATCTACGAGTGTTAATATTCACTTCAATTCATTCGCTTGTTGTTCGGGCTGTTTCTTTTTCACATAGTTTAATAAGAAATCAGTAACACCTGTATTTCTCAGTAATCTTTCACCGAACCAAAATACAATAATGACTATCATGATATCGCTTAACTTGTCTATATAAATATCTGGTAAATCATCGTGTTTAAAAAATGTGTATACATAAAGTATCGTGAATACATATGTTAAAACAGGTCTTATAGACGACTTTAATTTTAATACCCAATTAGGACTATAGTTATCTGTATTTAATTCCATGGTAATTTCCTTAGATTTATTAATGGTTTATATTCAGCATATTTAACATTAGGATCTTTATAAATAGAAACTAAATTAAATAATAGGTTAGGTGATACACTAGAAGGCTCTAAGTACCACATAGGTTTATAGCCATCTATTTTTAATACGTTACTAGCTACTTCAGAACAGAACCACATATCACTTCTATCTTTAAACGGTAAAACAAAACCTATTATACCAGCGTAGTCATATTTTTGATCTACTATAGATTCTAGGAATTCAACTATTACATCTTGATTATTTATAGGTACATGTACGTAATCGTATCTACTAGCATTTATATCATTTAGTATATGTTCATTTTTAACTACTTTACCCCTACCCTCTTTTGCTTCGTAACTAACATATTCACCATTTACTTTTAAAATTATTGCTACATGGCTATAAGGACCATTTGTCCAAGCTGCTATAAGCTTACTTGTAAAAGCAGTATCATTTACATCGGTTCTTCTAAATCCCAATATCATAGTATCCATATCTAACCCCTAAATAATAAAAATAAAACAGTTAACGTTATCATAACTGCATTTTTAGATGTATATATGATATCTAATATATCAGGAGTATGTTTACTTTTATTAAAATAGTCATATACCTCTTTACTAGTAGCTACTAATACTACTATAACTGTAGCTAAAATAAATATAGTAGCCATAGACATAGTAATAAAGAAAGAAACTAATGTTAACACTATAAGGCTTATAGTATATAAAACATCACCGTAATACGCATGTAATAACTTATCATTAGGGATAAATTCATTAAGTCTTTTTAAGATCTTCTCCATAGGAATCCTTTAATTTTAAATCATATAAATTAAAAAATAATAGAACATAGTAGGACATCAGTCCTACTATGTTGTTATTTGTATTTTCTAACTATACCAGCGATAGCAACTTCTCTTTCATAGAGCTTATCTACTAATGCAACACCTTCTTCTGCTAATTGATCATCAGCACGTGTTTCGATTTCATTAAATCTTTGAACAGCGTAATCGATAGTAGCTTTTGTAGCTTCAGGTAGATTAGCTTTAGCGTCATCAGAAGTGATAGCCCATAATGCAGAGATAGCTGAGAATGACAATGAAACCATCTTAGCTAGATCAGCGATAGAGTCTTCATTGTTACGAACAGTTAGGTCTCTTTCATGCGCTATAAGTTTCTTCTCTTGTTCTCTAGGTAATGAAGTTATCTCGATAGCTGGTTCAGGTCTAACTTCTGTTGTCTCTTCACCACGGTATGCTAATAACCATTGGTTATCTTTTTCAATAGCTTCCATTCCTTCTACTGCTTGTGTTATTTCACCTTTTTCAACGATAGGTTGTTTAACGCCATAATCATCGAAAACATATGTAGTTTTGTCAAGAAGCTGTGCTTTTCTTTCATTAAGCTTTTCAATAACAGCTTCGTCTGTAACCGCTTCTACAGCTGGTTCTATAACAACACCTGTCTCTTCATCGATAACTTCTTCTTTACCAGATAGTTGTAATCCGATATTTTCTAGTTCTTTGTTTAGCTCATATTGTTTTTTATAAGCATTGAACCAGTCTTCTTCTATAGAAACTATAGGAGCTTCTGCTTCACCTTGTAAAGCTTTAAGTTGTTGTTTTTTAATAAGTTCTGGATCTCTCCCTGCTTCGATACCTTTATCTAGGATATCTGTACTAGGGTAAGTTTCAAGAACCTCATGACTAATTTCTTTTGTTTCTGTGTCTAAGATATAATTATATCTGATCATCGTTTTCTCCTTTTTATATAGGTTTACCATATAGGTAAACCTTTTAGTTTTAGCTTATAGCTATTTTACAAAATATGGTAACCTAACAGATTTTTGACCGAATAGAATTACTTCGCCATTATCATCACGCATAGTTGCTGTTCTGCTAGCAGAAACATTAAATAATCCATTATCACCCCAGTCACCATTAGAGTTCTTCAGCTCGTTATATGTATATGTTAAATAAACTACCTTATTTGTTTCAGATAAATAATCTCTAAATTTAACAAAAGGAGTTGCATAACCAGGCGCCATTATGACATCATGCGACGCTAAATAATTATAATTACCATTGTAGGAGTGTATGCCATTTAACTTCGTGCCTAATCTATTAAGATTAGATCCCCATGTTGACCACCAACTGGTGATACTGAGTTTATTTAAAAAATTCTGAATTAACATTACACCGTTAGAAGGGTATCCCTCCATTGTAACATCATAACTATTGTTAATATTTAGAAAACGTCTATTAGTAGTCTCTTTTAGGAAATTAGTTTTCATTTTATAATACACTTTTACAACCATAAGATCAAGAGCTTCTTCTAAGCTGCTATAGCCTAACTTATCTAATGTTTTTTCTATGTTCCAAAAGAATCTATTATCCAATCTATCACAACTGTTATGGTAATATTTTGCTTCAGCATCAGATCCTCCTGCTGCATATGGGACCCATGTATCATCCTTAGCTTTAACTAAAAATTTCTCTATACCTAAACCCTTTCTACTAGCTTTAACACTAAGACGCATGTTATCATCTTCACCAAATAAACATATTCTGTTGTTATGATCATAACTCTCTACTTTAGCATCAACAGGCAGCATACTACCACCCTCTTCATCCACTAATAAAGGATAACCGCTTACACCATGTTCTAGCCACGTATCTGTATACCCACCAACAGAACCATCGTCACCTAGATCTAACCATACAGCATCATCGCTAAAATCGATGTGACCATCAGTAGCATTCGCATCACCGTCAGTAGTGTTAGTATGTACATTACTTATAGTAGTGTCACTTAGGTATCTATAATAATGACCAGCATCACCATTATTGTTATCAGTATCAGTACATAGAACATAATCATTCTTAGTGAATGTTTGAGTTGTGTCTTCTGTAATATCAAGCTTGATACGATCAGCTAACTTACGCGGATCACCAACTATATCACAATGTGTAGATGTTCCATTGTTAACAAAATCGTCCTCCATGATAAGGTAAATATCAAAAACATCATTCTCTAAAACATTAACATTAGGAACACGTTCCAAACTTGTTGTTCTATTCTCTACATTAATTTTACTAAGATGTAAACCATAAAAACTACTATCTTTGTTATACCAAATATGTTGTAAATAACTTATATCCCTAGTTCTTCTATTAATAAGGATGGCATTTCTAACGTTTCTGTATTTTAAATAAAACGTACCTGTATCATATGGGATATTTAGATAATCCATAAGGAAATCATAACCATCTTCTTTTTTAAGAAAAAAATAATTGTCATTATTATTGGATCTAGCTCTAGATGTTAATCTAACTATTTTAGTAGTTTTTTCTTTACCACGGATCTCTCCTCTAAGAGCCTTTTGAGCATACTCTTCTCTAAGTTCATCGTAGTTACGTTTATGAGCAGACATACGAAGATCTTCAACATCTCTTTCATTAACTTCATCTACATATAAACCATCTGGTCTACCAGACATAGCTGATTCGATAGTGCCTGTAACTTTATAAGTATCAGGGTTATCAGTACCATCATCAAGACTACTTAATCTACTTGCATTTGTAGGATCTGTAATATCTATAGTAGCTATAAGATCGTGATCGAAACAATCTGCTAAACTAGTGATAGTTCCTTCAGGAGCTAGATAACTCATAACTGCAGCACCATCTACATAAACTCTTGCACAACCTTCAGGGTTGAATGTTTCGTGCCAGATGCCCGCATTACGTCTCTGTACTAGTGCTATAGGAAGCGCTACAACTTTTTTACTAGCATTAGCCCAGCACCCTTTAACGTGTCCGCTACTATTATGATCGTATGTATATAGTGGATACCCACCATCGCGAAAATCACTACTGTAAGATGAACTAACAGCACCCGACTTAACTTGCACTAGCATGGCACCAAAACCGATCGCACTGTAGCCGGCCCCAGGACTTATAGCGTTAATATATCTCCATTCGTTACCAAGACCTTTTACAACTCTGATACGATATCTAACTTGGATCCATTTTTCACCATCTCTATAGATGTTGTTATCTGGGTTATTAGCTAACTTGATTTTATCAGCTAAACTAAGTTCAGACCAAACGTAACCTTTACCAACTAACTCACCTGGCTCTTGCCAACCATCTGAGAATAAACTATATGTATCAGCACCCTCAAATACACCATCAACTATACCTGATAGCCCATCTACATTACCGCCTCTATACTGCACATTCCCATAAGGATAAACTAATGAGAGTTCACCTTTATCTGTTATATCTTCATGCCATGCATTTGTATTCCATATAGATCGCTACTTCTATATGCGATTAGTTTCTTTATACTACTGTTAAGTAGAACTAATCAGCTATATGTCTCCATATAGATTAGACTATATCTTCATCTCTTTATAAAAGATGCTTACCACTTCCACCCTCGATCGCTTAGAGCGTACTCCCTTTCGGGATAGTCGTTGAGGTTTACTCTTATATAAGAGTCTTACCTGCTGATTACCTCTATTTATAACATTTTAAGGGGTCGCTACTATGTCGCCATGTAGTATCCTAGTTATAACTTAACGAGTGTGTCCCAGCATTTCAATAAGTTTAAATACACATCACTGTGTAAGTGAACCATTTTCTTTTTATTTACTTGTGAGATCACGCGGCATAACGTGTTGTTAATTCTAAGAACACAAGATCTTGTCTAGAAACTGAGTCTCTAGCTTCAAATTTAGGCGCATTTTCATAAACATCACCAACATTCGTATATCGTAATGCTACGATAGGAGTTTCTTTTTTAAGTTTAACAGAAGTAACGTCGAAGTAAACTTTACCCGTTTCACCTGTATTGCTTAATAGATAAAGTCTCTCTTTACCATCAGGTTTAAACTCAATTTTATGCTCTACGTACTCAGATGTTATAGCGTATTCTGTGTCATTATGGAATGTACCGTTATATGTTCTAATCATACCTTTTGTAAAATCATCTGACTTTACTTTAAATGTTATCTCATACACAGCATCTTGATCGCCGATATAGTCGAAATAATCGAACAACATGTAGTGTGAACCGTTAGTTGTTTCAAATTCGTAAATGTCGTCTGTTATACTAACTGTTGCATTACCGTCAGCATCACCGACCTCTACTAGATTAATATCTTTAACATCAAACAACTCTCTATCGAAATCAGCTAATACGGCCATATCACCTTGTTTCATGGCTGGAGCATTAGTGCTGTCTTTGATAACAGGAGGTACAGGGTTGTTAGGTAAATCAATACCAGAAAATTGTATAGGAAAAGTAGTATTTTTTAGCAATATCTTGTATCCATTAATATTAAAATAATTACCTTCTTGGCTTGGGTCAATATTTAAATATAAATAACTTCCCCGTGGTTTTATGTTAGGGTGGCAGTTACTAGAGTCCTTACTATATAAATATACGTCCGCATGTCTCCATGTATACATGCCTCCATAATTTAAATAGTCTAACCTATTATAGCCGTCATTAAATAAACTAATGAATCCACTACCAGCAAATTTTTCTCTGTTCATAGCAGCTAGTGCTTCGAACTGAGCTTTACTCATAACGTTAGTACTATCAACATCCATAGTTTCTTTATGTGCCAACTCTTTATTAGTAGTAACAGTAACATTCGTGCTAGTTACTCTATCATCAACAACCTTGATAGCATCATCAACTTGATTTTTTGTATAATAATCATCGAACTTAGCTATAATAGCATCATTAAGTTCATCTACTTCACCTTGTTTGTAATACTCTTTAAGTATATCGTCTAACTCACTATCTGTAACACCATTTTCTTGTAACTCAGCTGTTACTTTAGCTACATTCGGAACAGTAGTTGATAATACTTCACCGTCCTCGTTCATATATTCAAAAGTGACATCTGCAGCGTCACCATAAAAAAATTCTTGAAATTTACTTGCTAAGTTTATTAAAGTAAACGCAGCAACACTACTAGCTATAGGCATAGTAACTCCTTGTTTTTTATTTTGTATTATTGCTAATACATACATGTATGTACTAATATGTATCTTAGATACTTCCTCTAATCATCTACTAGAGATAAAAAGAGGCATAGTATAAGGATCGCTCCTTATACCGCTCGTAATTAGACAAGCAAAGCTCCCTACAATCTTAACGCTAGACTATTTATGGTGTCTTCTAAGACATGTTCAAAAGACATCTTAGTGTTCTCCATGAGTATAACTTCTTTATTAAGATGTTTGCTATCTGTATTAAGTATTAACTCATTAACAGCGTTCACATCTAAACTATTCATCATCATTAAATTAACTACATCACCCAAACTACTATTCGTTAAAAACTCTGCGGATGTTTTTATGGTTATATTATCTATGGCCCCAACAACGATCCTATTAAGTCCGAACTGCAGTAGGTCTTGCGTACTACCATAAAACACCATAACTTTTTACTTTACTACAGATATTTCTACAAGTTTAGCTAATGTATAATCTAACGCTTCTTTAAGATCTTCATTTTCAGCTACGATAGGTCTTATACCACCAAATGATAGATCTTCAGCGCTAGAACCTTCACCTGTTGTTTTAACGATCAACTTACCAGCATTAGACGGCATGTTATTGTTACTTATATAAACAACTTCTATAGTATATAATCTGTTAGGTTTTAAAGTATTACTAGGTACCCTGATTTGTGTTAAGTTATGTTCATCTCTTTTAACTTCCCATATAACAGCACCGGTGTTATCTTTTATGGCCCATGAAGTCTTCTCATGGTAACCTGTACCTGTGAAAATAATAAATTCACCACCATTAATCTTAAAGTTACCTAACTGACAATTATCTCTATCACTGTCTATAGACACTTTGGGAGTTACTATAACAGTATTATTATGGCTGAATCCGTCACCATCTCTAGTGAGAACTATAGGCTTAGTCCAACCATAATAAGTATCATCATCGAAGTGGAGCTTAACTCTAGCGTAATAAACATCAGTAGCACTGAAGTCAAGGTCTAGATCTATATCTGTTAAGTTCTCTTCATCTTTTTCTATATTTATAACAATATCTTCATCTCTAAACAGACCATTATCAGCTACTTGATAACTAGTCGCTTCTAATGTTTTATCAGCGGGTAGCTTTATAGATCTTAATGATAAATTTATTACATCCATTATATCTTCCTTCTTCTTTTTATAGGTATAAGCTTATATGTGATACCTTTCATAATTTCAATATATGACGCTATATGTATATACCTATTTTTAGGGGTAAGCGATTAACTGATTATAAAAAACAAAAGGGTAGATCATGAGTACTAAAGAATGTAAACTTATAACTTATCTCTCTGAACGAGATGTTGGATCTGATATACATATAGTAAAAGAATTAAACATAGATGACGATGGAAACATAACTGATGAGATAAAGATAATAAAAAACTTTAAAAGACCTTTCTGGGTCACTAAACCTATATACAGAAACTATAACGATAAAAAAGAAGTAGAAGATGTTAAAAAACTAGATAAGTTCATGTCCACACAATCTAACCTTTATAAAAATATAGGCATGCGTCTAGGTGAAAGGTATATGGTAAGGAATGACCCAAGAACTATAAAACGCTCTCCGTACATTTATGGAAGCGATGTTGATAGTAGAACTATCCTTAAGCATTTATATAATAAAAAATACGGTGAGCCATCTACTCCATATAGAGTTGGTATATTCGATATCGAAACTAATATTTTAACAAACGAAATTATTATCATATCCATTATAACGCAATACGAGTGTAGATTGGTTGTTTTAAAAAGTTATGCTGACAGAATACGTGACTTAGAAAATAGGTTAAGGAGAGGCATAGAGCAACATATACCTATAGAGGCTTTTAAGCTTGATAAATCTGGTAAGAATGATACTAACGCAGAATATAAAAAAATAAGAGAAAGGGTATTAAATAATTTCCATATGGAGATATTTGAAACAGAGATTGAACTTATTAAATACATATTCCATCACGCTAACTACATGAACATAGATTTCTTAAGTGGTTGGAATATAAAATATGATTTAACAGAAATTTTAGAGCGTATAGAAAACGCTGGATTGGATCCTGTTGATATATTTCACTATGATAAGATACCTAGAGAATATGGTTTTTTTAAATATACAGAAGGTAGGAGTAAGAAGATAACAGAAGCGGGTAAAGAGATACCGTTACCACCCGAAGAAGTATGGAGTTATGTTACATCATCTACTAACTATTATTTCATAGATGCTATGAACGCGCATAGATACGTTAGGGTCGGCGGTGCTACTGTACCAGGTGGCTATAGCCTAGATAACATACTGCAGGTAGAAGGCGTTGTCGGTAAACTTAAATTCGATACTAACCAAGGTCATAAGGGAGCAGAATGGCACATCTTCATGGTTGATAAAAAACCATTAGAATATATCATATATAATATATGGGATTCATTAGCCATTATAGCTATGGATAGTAAAACTAAAGACTTAGCTGTGTCTGTACCATTGTTATCTATGATAAGTCACTTTGATATATTTAATAGTGGTCCCAGGAAACTAGTTGATGGTATATTCTTTTTCTTTTACGAAGAGGGTAAAATACTAGGTGTTAAAGACCCTACTGAGGATAATAACAAGATTTTAGGACTAGATGGATGGGTGATCACTTTAAACGCACACATGGTAGAGGATACTGGATTACCAGCATTCGAGGAAACAGACTCCATACTATCTAATGGTAAAACTCATGTTAGTGATTTAGACGTTACTGGAGCATACCCTAACGCAACAAGAGCGGCTAATGTATCTAAAGATACTACGCATAGAGAGTTAGTTAAAATAAGCGGGATGTCTAAAGAAGAGTTCATAGTCCATAATATTAACCTTATGTTCTCGGATACCAATTCTTTAGAATATGCACAGGAGATGTTCAAACTACCATCTTTATATAAAGTTATAGAAAACATAAAAAAATAAAAGAGTATAGTAGGTTTTCCTACTATACTTACTTTTTCTTCATTTCGAAGCTAACTACATTTTTATTCCTTTCACATACTTTTGTTATAGACTCAACATTTGAATCTATAGTTATTACGTTTGTATTATACATATTACCATGCACTATATTTATTAGTGTTTTATAATACATCTCTTTAGCTTCATATGCGTTTCTAGCTATAACAACACATGTAGCTACTTTACTATCCACTTTAAAGAGATAGTATTCATCATCTAAACCAAAGCTAGCTAATGTTTTAAGTCCTTTTCTATAATTAAACTCCATAGGAGCATCTACGCCTATAACGGCAGATAAAGCCTTAACAGAGTCACGTAATGCTTCTTCATAAGACTTATCTTTATTTATATAGATCGTATTCCTAAACTTTATACCTCTATTACTATCAGTGTATTGTGTGTCTACTCTAGCATGGCCATTAACCTCTTTAAGTATGATATGTTTATAGCCTGTATTAGAGTTAGTTTTATGTTGGTAATATAATCTATCTCTATACCTTTTAGCTAACTTTAATGCCTCATCAACACTTACTCTTTTTAAACTATAAACCTTTTCATATTTTTCACCTCTGAATACGTAAACAGATCTTTTGGTTACTTCTATATATTTCATAAACATATTAAAACCTTAAATCTTTTTCAGTTGTAAAGAACGATACATCACCACGTGATTTATCATTATTCTCTATAGCTCTCTTGATCTCTTTTATTAGTTCCTCTGTTCTATCAACCTTTTTAGGTAATAAGTTTTTCATAGACATAACGATATTATTTACAACATTTAATAACCGCATACTTCTTTCCTTTTATATAATAATATTAGTACATTGTACTACATTAATAATATATAAGTGAAATATAATGGACGTAGAAGAACCCTATACTGTAGCGATGCTACAGTATAGGTAACCCAATCTACTTTAAAAACAGGAAAAAATGAAAACACCAGGATAAGGTGTAAAAAGGCAATGTTATGTAGTGCCATGATTATTGACCCTATGTTATTTATCTTTCATAACTAAAGACACATAGGTATCAATATATAACTAACCTAACACGCTCTTAAGATCATTGTATTGTTTGTCCATCGCTATGTTAAACATATTAAGAGACAGCTTCTTAGCTAAGAAGACATAATCAGATGTATTCTGACTTTGTTTAAAGTCTAATCTACGTCCATCATAGTTTCTATCATGCACTATGACAAACTGTGATAGTTCGTTATTATCAGGACCAACTAAACTACCCATAGCAGCACTTTTAGTTAGCTTAATACCATTTGGTAAATCATTATAGTTTTTTCTATCAGTACTATAATAATAAGCAGCTGCTTTGATGTTAGCATCTGTGCTTAAATATTGTTTAACATCTTTAAGTTCTTTACAGTAACCTTTCCACGCAGTAATCAGCATAAGATCGTCACCGAATACTTCTTTAAGAATTTTAAAGATAGGCTTAACATAGCCACACACAACTCTAGCTTTAAAACCTTTCTCCTTAAGAGTAGTAGCTAGCTCTTTGATCTTGGCTTCCTCTTGTTCATCAAGTTTATAAAACATATTAGCAATAACAAATGTAACCCATTTTTCATTTGTTTTAAGGGCTTGCATATCTAACTCTAGTGGTTGTACTCTATCACCGTTCCAAATGTTGATAGTTTGCTTACCTTCTACATTCTTATACTTAGGTTTATTATCATAGTTACCTTTTTTGTAACCACCATAGTTATTGTTTTTATAACCGTTACTATTGTTATTATAGTTTTGGTTGTTTTGTTGTGTATAACTTTGTTGTTGGTTATTGTTGCTCTCTGGAACACTTGCTACTTCATCAGTAACATCACTAAACATATTGTCGAATTCATCCATTATAATCTCCATTTCATTTAACGCATAAAAAGCGTTATATATAGTATCGTCAATTTATACCACTAATCACTATGTAATGCGGTATTAATATCTAAATAAATAGTTAACATGTAAAATAATACTATAGAGGAGTTTATCCCCTATAGACTATTTAAAATCACTTATACTAACATTTGTTAATTGTAATGCTGATGCATGGAACTTACTTAAAGACATAGCTAACATAGAACCACCTGTCTCGATAGACATAAGGCTGACCCCTTTAGTGTGTCCTTTCATATTCTCACCCATACACTCTAAACAGAAATCCTTCTTTAACTTACAGTACATAGGACTTCTAACTATAGTAGTAATGCCAACATCTTTATCGGTTATAGTTACCCATTTGTTACCTACCATTTTTTGTCTACCTATATCACTATCAGATATCTTTTTCATAGCACCTGTTTTAGTACTACAATCTTTATCAACTATATCTATATCAGAAGATGCCCTTAATAGCACTTTAGATGCGACACCACCGTTCTGTGTCTCAGCACCACGATAAAATGATCCAGATCTAGCATCATTGAACAATGTAGTTAGTTGCTCTGGATCCGTACCCCATCCTTCACCTAACGAATTAACAACGCCGTCTTCTTTACCGCCAAATGTATTAGATGTACCAAAGTTAAGAAATAGTTTCTTTCTAGCTAATTTAGTTTTACCATACATAAGTCTACCGTTAGAAACATCACCTTTTAACCATTCCTCATCATACTTACTTAATTTCTCTTCTAATTCAGCTGTTACTTTAGCTGTATTCATTTTGTCTTTACCGTATTTCTTTTCTAACTCAGCAACTACTTTTTTTTTATACTCTTCGATACCATCTGGTGGTAATACTGATTTTTTAGTACCTGCTACTGATAAGAATTTAGACCAACCACTAATATAAAGAACAGCATCCATAAACTGTATATATTCTTTAACAGTTATTTTTTCTAAATCATTTTCATCATCTGTTAGTAATGTAGCTATATAATTATCCTCTATATATCCAACTGTAAAAGATTCATTTATATATGGTATTTTATTACCAAAATTTCTAGCTAATAAAACATAGTTCATAACTACCCTACCTATAGTAGTTTCTATATCTTTACTATTATTAACTAAATAGCCTGCTGGTAGGTTAACTTTATCTTTAAAGTTTAATAAATCATCTTTATAATCGGTATCCAAAAGATACGGTTCACCATCTTCTATCTTTAAATAAAACTTCTTATCTTTAATAATAAAGAATTCATCTTCATAATCATCTTCCGCTATAAATGAAAATAATCCTAAAATATATTTTTGTTTATTAAAATATTTATGCTTAACACCATATTCTATTATCCTTAATAATTTATCATTACTCATGTTTAACTCCGTCTATAAATTTATAAAGCCCTGACTCGGTACAATGATGGTCAAAGTTTATTAGCATCTTATTATATTCAGGTAGTTTGATATCTGTGTCTTGTAAAATATCTAATGCTAATAGAATATATTCATCTTCACCGTTATATCTATAAGAAAACATAACATCTTTTAATACAAGCTCTATATATTTATTTAACTTATCTTCTACATATTTTTGTTTTTCTATATTAAATCTTTTAATAATATCACTTACATATGTGTCATTAATACCATATACGAAATCAGGACTTAATAATGATTTAACTATAGTGTCTGGTAATGTTATATCTTTTTCTTTAAAATAATCTAATATAGATATCTGTATAGACATATTATCGAAGTCTAATTTAACTGGTTCAACATCCCCTTTCCCTAGTATGGAGATAAATACATTATCTATGGTATCTAGTAACGTTGGTTTTATATCTTTTATAACATTAGCGACAGTTAATATATCTATAGTAGGATTTAAAGATAATAACTGTATTATAAAATCTTTATCTAACACATCATCTTTCATAGACATAAGATATAAAACATCTGATATATCTGTTTCATTAAGTGTTGTTAATAATTCTAACATACCAGCTACAGAACCTATATTTATAGTATGCTCTAGTTCATTATCAAAAATTATACCTATCTCTTCTAATAAATCTAGACCGTGTCTTTTAGTAACGGTTAATAGTGATAAACTTCTTTCTGAATCATCCATAATATCAGTTGGTGTATGTACGTATTTATCTAGCTCATCATGTATAGATAAATCATCATTACTTTCTAATATATGTAATACAGTCAACACCTGGTTAGCTAATATCTCATTTAGGTATGCCTTTATAACACTCTCTAATTCTGTTTCCATATGTTCCATTATATAAATCCTTTAATATTGTATTCAGGGAATATAGTGTTTTTTATAAAGGGTAATATCATTGAACAAAATACAAGGAGTTATTATGGGTAAGAAAAAACCTTATAAAGTTAAAAATAAAGACAATGTTGTTGTTAAGTGGGATGACCTTGTTCCAGTATACCAAGCTACTAGTGATAGTCTATCAACTGCGATTGCGGCACTACACGATACAGGTAAAGAGTTTAAAGCTATTATAGATGGTGATAAAGAGATCTCTACTACATTCTTAGGTATCAGTAATGTATTCGCTGATTTAACGAATGAACTAACTGGTATAGCTAAAATGCACTGTAACGTTGTTGAGAATGAAGATGGTAAAAAACAGTTCCTACCATATACTGGAGTAGTTGCTGATAAAGATGAACATAAAGAAGTATATTTATATACTACTATGGCATATGGTGGACTTAATGATAAGATCGAGCAAGCTGTTGAAAATGCTATGACTACACTACTAGGTGCTATTAGAGAGAAAGTAGCTATCTTAGAAAAGAAAGGTGAATTAAATGGAAACACAGAACAAGAATAATGTGACTGAGAGTGAACAACTCTCGGTTAGTGAAGAGCAGAATGACTTCCTTTTTGATTATGAGGAAGTTAGTATTAGTGATGTTAAATCTAAAAATGATTTAAGAATTATTCCATCTTCCACTAGGGAAGAATTGACTAATTTTTCAAAAGAACTAGATAGGGACAAATTCACAGAGCTAAGTACTGAAGAAAAAGCTACAGTTGGTTTAGGTCTAGAGACTGAGGACTTTATTAATCCAGATGATATTGGTGTAAGATCTCTAAAATCTGGCTTAACTAATGAACCAGAATATGACGATATATCACTTAAGCCAAAGGCATTAACTATATCCAAGAGAGTTAAAACAAGTAAAGCAGCATTACTTAAACTTAAACAAAAATCAGGTATTGGTCCTAACATCCATATACCATTATGGCACAGTGGTTTTTGGCTAACATATTCACCGCTTGATGATGAAGAGATCATTAACTTAGAATTGGAGCTCATTTCTGAACTGGCTAGAGTTGGTAAAGAAACATCTACATTGGTTTTTAGTAACTATAATGTTCTGTTTGCTGAAGTGCTATTAAAACATTTTAAATATAAGATCATAGATAGCACATTAAAGATAAGTGATGAAGATGAGTTATATGATTATATAAACATCAATGACCTACCAACGATAGCGCTGTTCATGGCTAAATCTATGTACCCACATGGATTTAATGCAGTTGTTCCGTGTAAAAATGTTAACAAACTAAATGAAAATAAGCTACCTATATGTAGTAATAAAGTATCTATGAAAGTAGATCTTAATGAGTTACTATGGGTGGACTTCGATAAGTTATCTGTAGACCATAAACAACAGATGGCTAAAAAAGCTCCTAAGTCAGTCACAACTGATGATGTTGTTAAATATCAAGAAACATTACCAACAAGTGGTGAAGTTACTAAACAATATAAAGATGAAGATGGTGATGCTTTAACTATAGTTCTAGGTCCTGTTAATGTTAGTAAATATATAGAGTCTGGACAAGATTTTATCATAGAGTTAAGAGATAAAGCGGCTGAACTTATTAAAAACAATAAGCAGATAGGCGATAGTGATAAAGCTGAGAGAATATTACTGAAAGGTATATATTTAAATGTGTATAGTCATTTCATTAAGTCTATACCTGTTGATGATGCAGTTATCACAGATGTTAATGATATCAGAGACGCTCTTAATACCTTAACTTCTAACCACATCATGGCTAAACAGATTATGGACGACATTAAAGAGTATATAGATGATTCATTATTATCTATAGTGGGTATACCTAATTTCGAATGTAAAAGTTGTCATCATGAACAAACAGATAAAGAAATCATCCCGTTATCAGTGTACGAATATTTTTTTATCCTACTGCATTCAAAATACGAGAAAATAATGGCGAGACTTTAAAAGATAAAAAGATAAATAAAATTTATGAAGACGTGTTCGGTGGTTATAATAACCATGACAACATCATACATAAAGTAGCCTCATTTTTGAGTAAAGATACTGAAAGAATTATTAAGGAGTATGTTGGCTTAGTTCAACAACTCCTTATACCTAATAAACGGTATTCTTATTTGGATGCAGTTGTAATAAACAAAAAGATAACCAATATCCTATTTGGTAGGAATATAAGTAAAACGGATAACTTAGATACGGTTAGATATGAGGAACGTAACAACCCTTATTACATAGATAGTATATTCACACTTATGGACCAATACATAGACTTAGAGATACATAAGTTAACAGGTATAACGTATACAGAATATAAACACATGACGCCACTAGAAAAGAATCTTATATTAGAGCATATAAAATATAAGACATTAGTTAGTAATCTAGAATACGAAGAAGCTAGTAAAGAAATGAATGAAGAGAAACAAAAGATAGACAATAGTTCATTATTCGATTTAGGAGGTTAATAATGGTTAATATAAAGAATGGTATCTATGTTACTTTAGATTCCTTATTCGATACTAGGTACGGTACTTTAATAGACATAGATAAATCATTACTTAAAAAAGAGTTAATATCTGATAAATACTGGAATAGGTTATATGATGAATTTAGTTATATTAATAATTTATTCTTTAGTTATGTTTATTCTAAAAGAGATAAGATAACTTTGTTTAAAAGCCCGCCTACTAAAATTATAGAGCTGATAGCTACTGAGTTAGTACTTATAGAGAGTAGACTTATAGAGGCCAATGAGATACCTATCCTAACATTAACAGTTAATACATTCCCATATACATTAAGTAAAGGTGAAATGGATAGTTTAACTAAAGCTCTAAAGATTTTGACGCTTAATAAAAACTTAGAAGTAGCTTATATAAATGTAGATAGTAAAGACATAACGTTAGACTTTATAGGTAGTAACTTCTCCATAGCTATTATGTATGAATATAGTAAATGGATAGATTACCATCTAGTAAATAAAACTGGTAATGCTACCGATACTGTATTATATGTACCTGCTATAACTGGTACTCCTACAAAGGTTAAAAAAGAAAGAGAGTTAGAAGATATGTTACAAGCTTATAGTGAATTGTTCGGTGCTTTTATTAAGATAACCCACATACCGATAGAAGCTTTCTCTGCTAAGATACAAGAAAAAGAAAAACTTATAAAAACACTATAGTAGGAATTATCCTACTATAGTGTATGTTTTTTAATCTTTATCTACTGTACCTATGAGTTCACTATCAGCTATCTCATCATCCTCAAATTTATGAGTTAGCATGACTTCAAGCTTATCAACAGTACGTTTAACATCATCGTCTAGTTTTATTTTACCTGTCTCTAATTCGACTTTAACAAATGGGTTTATTTTAAATCTAGGACTAGGATACTTCTTTATAAGATACAGCATTGATCCAAATGCTAGATCTTCGGCTCTTAGTGTTTTTGTATTTGGTGGTAACACATTACGAGTCGAGCGCTTAACTCCTTGACCACGGTTTTGCAATATCTTCAGCATGATTCGTTACATCATGCCCGCAGCTTTACCTGCAGCTCTATGTCTCCATAGACATCTAGGGTTTACGCATCCTAAACGGCACTAATGTGCGTTGAGACTATATCATTCCCTAATACGGGATTCAGCTTTTCGATTTAAGGACTACCGTCCGCCTACTTAGGCCCTACTGTATGTTTATTACGCTTAATTTGTAAGAATGGTTTCTTCCAGATTCTATACCTATCTTCTTTAGCGTCTTTATTTATTACGCTATTTTTAAGTAAACTAATTTCATAACTAAAACTACAACCGCCAATATATATAATGGCATTTTTCCGTAATTTACGTTCAACACTAATTGGGTTTATCCCAAACATAACGCCTATTTTAGATATAGAGTTCAGTTTAACAATATTATTCTCTACATGATCAAGTACATATATCGTTTTATTACTTGGCCCCTTATCATAAGCGAAAAAATGTTCTTCATTATCTAGTGTTAATATATATCTATTAAATAATGGATATTTCTTACTTATTGGTATTCTAGTTTTAATAGAATTTATAGATATTCTAAGATATTCACTGGCTTTTCTTAACGACCTAAATTTATATATGTCCTTAAGTTTTGTATCGTGTATAGTGATACCGGCATCAAATGTGCACAATCCAATCTCATGGGCATGGTTAACATTCTCCTTCGGTGTTACCCACTCTAAATTATCAAACTTATTATTATTTTTATCTCCATCCTTATGGTTAATATTCTTACCTATTAGTCTATATACTTTTTCGTGTAAGAAATACTCAGCTACCAATAAATGGATTGTCTTATTAAGCCTAGCCCCATTCACGAATCTAATCTTAACTCTATGGTACCCATCGGCAGTAATCCATGACCGCATAACATTACCATCATGTTTTATGACGAACCCATTCCGATGAATATAATAATTAGTGTTAGCTATATTTTTTATTAAGCTATCTTTTAGCATTTTATCCAACTGTTCTGTGTTATATATCACTAACTTCCTCCTTTTTATAAAGAATTAAACACATTAAGCATAATAATTAAACATACGTATATAG
>Ga0256828_1000048_pt1 | contig 80282 bp, 86 predicted proteins | sample CV88metaG_FD_185993 | JGI IMG/M metagenome (GOLD analysis project Ga0256828, IMG submission 185993) | Hydrothermal vent microbial communities from East Pacific Rise, Pacific Ocean - CV88 | ecosystem: Environmental > Aquatic > Marine > Hydrothermal vents | place: Pacific Ocean: East Pacific Rise...
AAATTGCACCCGGAGTGTTGTGGTTTGCTCATGGCTTTGGAACAGCATCACAAGAATTGACCAATGCATATGGTAAAGGTGCAAGTGATAATATGATTATAGAAGATAAATTTGAAAAGATCTATGGTTGTGCAACAATGCATGAGACCAATGTAACACTGCGAAAACTTTAAAGGATACAATGATGGCAAATTATGGAATGGCATTTGATTATAAACTCTGTATAAACTGTCATGCATGTGAAGTTGCATGTAAAGAGGAGAATGGTATAGATTTAGGTGCTAAAAATCATCGACTTTGGATTGAAGAAGATGGTGAAGTGGATGGAGATTTTTGGAATCTTGATCGAGAAAATACAAAATTTATGCAGATGCAGTGTCAGGAGTGTCAAGATACTCCTTGTTTAAAAGCTTGTCCAAATGGTGCTATCTATATAGATGAAAATGGGATTGTTCGTCTCCATAAGGAAAAATGTGATCTAACATTGGCCTGTATGAAAGCTTGTCCGTATGGGGCACGATATATAGATGAGACAAATCGTATTACAGATAAATGTATTTTTTGTGCAGATACACGGCTTGCTAGAGGAGAGACAACAACAGCATGCCAGATAACCTGTCCTGCGAAGTTACGATATTTTGGGGACCTTGATGATCCTCAGAGTGAAATAAGCAGAGTGTTACAAGAACGTAAACACTTTACACTCAAACCAGAGCTGGGCACAAAGCCCAAACTCTTTTATTTAGAATAGTTTTTTAAAAGATTGTCGGCTGAATAGCTTCGTTATTGACGCCACCCTCTTCATTGACTTTAAGCAGGTATTCCCAAAGTTGCGTTGCTACTTTTTGGTAACGTTTGGATGTTTCACAGTTTGGTGCAATGACACTAATAGGTTGACCGCTGTCTCCACCTTCTCGAATTGCAGGTTCAATAGGAATATCTCCTAAAATTTTTGTTTTATAAGCATCAGCAAGAGGTTGGGTTGTCCCTTTGCCAAAGATATCATGCTCTGTATTACAAGTAGGGCAGATAAAGCCACTCATATTCTCAACAACTCCGGCAATAGGAATATGCAGTTGTGTAAACATATCCATACTTCTGATCGTATCATCAAGAGAAACTTTTTGTGGTGTTGTAACACAAACCCCTGCTGTTACAGGAAGACTCTGGGCAAGGGCTAGTTGTGCATCACCGGTTCCCGGAGGCATATCAAAAAGTAAAACATCAAGTTCGCCCCATTTAATATCTTCAAGCATCTGCTCGATTGCCTGTGTTACCATAGCCCCTTTCCATATTAAAGAAGCACCTCTTGCAATAAGAGAACCTATGGACATAACTTTAATACCATGTGCTTCAATAGGAATAATTGTCTGTCCTAAAAATACCGGTTCTTTATCTTCTATTCCCATCATTCTTGGAATATTTGGACCGTAGATATCAGCATCTAAAAGACCGACACGTTTTCCCTGTTGTGCAAGAGCAATTGCTAAGTTTACGGTAGTTGTTGATTTTCCAACACCGCCTTTACCGCTGCTTACCATAACAAAGTTTTGAATTTGAGGTAAAACATTTTTACCATTTGAACTCGTTTGGCGAGGCATAATAGGTTGTTTAATAGAAACTTTAATCTTTTTATTTGTATGCGAGAGTTTAACAGTGATCTCATTTGTAAGCTGATCTGCGATCTCTTGTGCAGCAGAAGGGATGTCAAGTTGAAGTTCTATTGTCTCATCATTAATAATAATGTTTTGTATAAAATCAAATGCAACAATACTCTTTGTAAATCCAGGATAGATAATTGTATTTAATATAGGTAGGAGTTCTTCTTTATTCATAGAATGACCTTTTAGAGATAATTTCTGGCGATATTATAACAAAATGTTACACTTAAAGATTAAAGTCATAAAGTAATTTTATAATAAATATTACTTTTATGTTAAAGTTACTATAATAGTTGTGAAATTTTAAGGAGACAAAAATGAATAAAATTGTAAAAATTGCACTTGGTGCAGCTGTAATATTAAGTTTAGGTGCTACTGTAGCTAGTGCGGATGCTGCTAAAGGTCAAAAATTATACTCTAAAAAGCTTAAAAAAGCTTGTGGTTTTAATGGTGCTAAATTTGCTGCAAAACATACTCAAGATGAGTGGACTGCAATTGAAGAGAGTGGTAAAATGGCAGATGAGATCAAAAAAATCTGTCCTAATGTAAAAGCAAAAGCATTAAAAGCAAAATATATGAAAGACTATTATGATTTTGCACATGACTTTGCAAGTGACAGTGGAAACGTTCCTTCTTGTTAATTCCTAATCAAGTTACTCTTCCTGAGTAGCTTGGTAATTCTTACTCTCTAAAAAATATTCCAATTCAAAGCAAATTAAACATAACTTAAAGCTTAGTTGGGTATAATTCCGCACTTTTTGTAGAAATACAACCTAAAAATATTTAAGGACCATAGATGTACGCAATTATTAAAAATGGTGGTAAGCAGTATAAAGTTCAAGAAGGTGACGTTCTTTCATTAGATAAAATGTCATTAGAGCCAGAAGCTACTATCGAAATCAAAGAAGTTCTCGCTGTAAATGCAGGTGAGCTTAAAGTTGGAGCTCCATATGTTGATGGTGCTGTTGTAACTGCTGAAGTTATCAGCGAAGGACGTGACAAGAAAGTTGTAATTTTCAAAAAACGTCGTCGTAAAGATAGTAAAGTAAAACGTGGTTTCAGACGTGATCATACACGTGTTCGTATCACAAAAATAGCTGCATAGTAAACAGTAAACTGTTACGCTTTTATTTAAAAAGCGACTAGTCGCGCGAGCTTCCCGCTGAGGGAAACTAAGCGTTAGCGTACTAAAAGGAACTTTGTTCCTTTTAGGTGATTAAAATAAATAAGAGGTTCCTTAAATTAGGGAACCTAATTTAAGGAGATAAAGATGGCACATAAGAAAGGTCAGGGAAGTACACAGAATAATCGTGACTCAGCTGGTAGAAGACTTGGTGTAAAAAAATATGGTGGTGAAGCAGTAGTTGCTGGTAATATTATTGTTCGTCAAAGAGGAACAAAAGTTCACCCAGGTAAAAATGTAGGTATGGGAAAAGATCATACTCTTTTTGCTTTAGTTGACGGTGTTGTTGCTTTTGAGAGAAAAGATAAAACTCGTAAACAAGTTTCAATTATTCCTGCTGCATAATCTTGCAACTGTTTGAGCTTTTTGCTCAAACACAACTCTACTACTTCGGAAGATATTTCCATCATAACAATCAAAATATTTAATAATTTACTCTCTCTATAGTCTATTCTTAAATATTTCAAAATATATACAAGCAAAAAAGGATCAGACAATGTTTACAGATAGTGTCGAATTAACAGTTTCATCAGGTAAAGGTGGGCAAGGATGTGTTGCATTTCGTCGTGAAAAATTTGTACTCAATGGTGGTCCAAATGGTGGTGATGGCGGAAAAGGTGGTGATATCTGGTTTAAGTGTGACAACAATACACATACACTTTCTCATTTTCAAAGAAAGATGCATATAAAAGCAGATAACGGCCGTCCGGGTGAGGGCTCTAACTGTACCGGAAAATCAGGTGCAAAAAAAGTGATCATTGTTCCACCGGGAACACAGATCGTAGATGCCGAGACAGGTGATATTCTTTTAGATATGACAGAACACGGTCAAGAGGTTAAGTTTTTAGAGGGTGGTAAAGGCGGACTTGGTAATACGCACTTCAAATCACCGACAAACCAAAGACCTACCTATGCACAACCGGGTGAAAAGGGTGAGACACGCAAGATCAAACTTGATCTGAAACTCATCGCTGATGTTGGACTTGTAGGTTTTCCAAATGTTGGAAAATCAACACTTATCTCAACAGTATCCAATGCACGTCCAGAGATTGCGAACTATGAGTTTACAACACTAACACCAAAACTCGGTCAGGTAAATATCGGAGATTATGAGTCATTTGTAATGGCAGATATTCCGGGAATTATCGGTGGTGCTCATGAGGGTAAAGGGCTTGGTATCAAGTTTTTACGTCATATTGAGCGTACAAAAACACTTCTTTTTATGATCGATCTTGCATCATACCGTGATCTCAAAGAGCAGATCGAAGTTTTAAAAGAGGAGGTTGCCTCTTTCTCTGAAAAACTTGGAAACTCGAAGTATGCTATTGCTCTGACTCGTGTTGATATTGTTTCACCAGAAGATATACAAGAGCTTGTTGGCGGATTTATTGAGATGATGGGCTTAGAGCCAAGTAAACACAGTGAGTTTGATTTTGACAGTGAACTACCGTACTTTATTCAAGAGAGTGCTGATGAGACTTTAGGATTTGAGAGAGAAAAACCTTACTTTATTGCACCAATCTCTTCTGCAACAAATAAAAATATTGAGGCATTAAAATATGCACTCTTTAATTTAGTACAATCTGATAGAAAAAAGTAGAGTTATGCAGCGTATTGTAGTTAAAGTCGGTAGTGCAGTTTTAACACAAGATGGGGAGATAGCACTATCACGTATGCAGGCACTTGTTAACTTTTTAGTAGAGTTACGTGAAAAGTATGAAGTTGTCCTTGTCTCATCTGGTGCGGTAGCCGGTGGTTATACAAAACTTAAATTAGATAGAACACTTTTAGCAAATAAGCAGGCTCTTGCAGCAATTGGGCAACCTGTTTTAATGGCGAGATATTCTAAAAAATTTGAAAAACATCAAATTGTAACTGCACAAATTCTTGTTACTGCTGCAAATCTCAATAAAACTGATGAGATAATAAAAGTGAAAAATACAGTTGATACGCTTTTAGGAAATGGTGTCATTCCTATTGTGAATGAAAATGATGCAACGGCAACCGATGAGCTTGAAGTCGGGGACAATGATCAGCTCTCTGCCTACATTACAGAGCATACAAATGCTGATATGCTTATTATTCTCTCTGATATTGATGCTTATTATGATAGTGACCCTCGTCTTAATGCAAATGCCAAAGCTTTAAAAATTGTACATACAATTCCAGCTGCTGAGTTAAGACAGGCAGTTACACCAAACAATGCCTTTGCAACGGGTGGTATTGTCACAAAATTAAAAGCTGCTGCTTATCTTTTAGAACATAATAAAAGTATGTTTTTGGCAAGTGGTTTTGATCTGAGTGCAGTGAGAAGCTTTATGCTTGATGGTTTACATAAGGGTGGTACACTCTTTAAAAAAGGAGAGTAATATATGATAAAAGTTATCTTTATGGGAACACCTGATTATGCAGATGCAATTTTAAAGGCTTTAATAGCAGATAAAATAGTAGAAGTTGTTGCTGTTTATACACAGCCTGATAAACCGGTTGGACGAAAAAAACTTATGACCCCTCCACCTGTAAAAGTGACGGCACAAGAGTATAATATTGCACTCTATCAACCAAAAACACTTCGAGATGAAAGTGTGATTAATGAGCTTTTAGAAATAGAGTGTGATTATATTGTTGTTGCCGCATATGGGCAGATATTACCACGTAAAGTTTTGGAACATGCACCTTCTATTAATTTGCATGCATCTATTTTACCGCAATACCGTGGAGCTTCTCCGATTCAACAGACACTCCTTAATGGTGATAAAGAGACAGGTGTTACTGCTATGCTTATGGAAGAGGGACTTGATACAGGTGATATATTAAAAATTGAAAAAATAGCTGTAGCGGAAGATGAAATGGTATCAACGCTTTTTGAGCGTTTGACAGCAGTTGCAACACTACTTACACTTGATGTCTTGAAAAATTTTCATACTTATACGCCACTTCCTCAAGATGAATCTCAAGCAACATATTGTAAAAAAATCACAAAAGCAGATGGTGAAGTGAGTTTTGAAAATGCACAAATACTTTATAATAAATATAGAGCATTCACTCCATGGCCAGGTCTTTATTTGTCGAGTAAATTGAAGCTTAAAAAGATAGCTCTAGTAGAGTCTGAAAGTGAAAATGATGCAGGGGTGATTTTACATATTGACAAAGATAGCCTTGTTGTAGGATGTCAGCAAGGTTCAATACGTATTTTTAAAGTACAACCTGAGTCAAAAAAAGAGATGGATGTCCTCGCATATATAAATGGGAAAAGGTTACAGCTTGCAGATACTCTATCTTGATACGATAGACTCAACGCAAAAATATTTAAAAGATAAGATAAAATCACAGGAATTAAGTGCGCCGATTGCAGTTTCTGCCGAGTTTCAAACAAATGGAACAGGGAGTCGAGGAAACTGTTGGATCTCTCAAAGAGGAAATCTTTTTTTCTCTTTTGCTGTACATCGATCAATGCTTCCTAATGATCTTAAAATTGAATCGGCATCGATCTATTTTTCTTATATTTTAAAAGAGACACTTTTTCATTTCGGGTCTAATGTATGGATAAAGTGGCCAAATGATTTTTATCTTGATGATAAAAAAGTAGGTGGAACAATTACTACGGTTGTTGGTGATATTATCATTTGTGGAATAGGTTTAAATCTACAAAAATCACCAGAAAATCACTCTACACTTGATATAATTATTGCAAAGAAAAATTTACTACAAAATTATTTTGCAAATCTTGAAAAAAAAGTTTTATGGAAGCAAGTTTTTAGCAAATATAAGTTAGAATTTGATCGAAATCAAGATTTTTTTACACATATAAATGGAATGAAGATCACTTTGTCGGAAGCTGATCTTAAGGATGACGGAAGTTTGGAAATTAACGGTGAGAGGATATATAGTTTAAGATGAGTGAAGTAATTGTAATTGCAAATCAAAAGGGTGGTGTAGGTAAAACTACTACTGCTGTGAATTTAGCAGCATCACTTGCTGTTGCAGAAAAAAAAGTTTTACTCATTGACTCTGATCCACAGGCAAATGCAACAACATCTTTGGGTTTTCATCGAAACGATTATGAGTTTAATATTTATCATGTACTTATTGGTACAAAAAAACTCAAAGATATTATTTTAAAGTCAGATCTTCCTACTTTGCATCTAGCTCCATCAAATATAGGTTTGGTAGGAATTGAAAAAGAGTATTATGATGCAGAGAATGCGAAAGGGCGTGAGCTTGTCTTAAAAAAAGCCATTGCCAATGTAAAAAAAGATTATGATTATATTATCATTGACTCTCCACCGGCTTTGGGACCAATGACGATCAATGCGCTTTCGGCTTCAAACTCTGTTATTATTCCTATTCAGTGTGAATTTTTTGCACTGGAAGGTTTGGCACAGCTTTTAAATACGGTAAAGTTAGTACGAAAATCAATTAATCCTAAATTGACAATTAAAGGGTTTATTCCTACAATGTACTCATCACAAAACAATCTTTCAAAGCAGGTTTTTGCAGATTTGCGCCAACATTTTAAAGGAAAACTTTTTAAAGATAATTCAGATAAATATATAGTGGTTCCAAGAAATGTAAAACTTGCAGAATCTCCGTCATTTGGAAAACCTGCAATTTTATATGATGTAAAATCTTCAGGTTCCATTGCATATCAAAATTTAGCACAGGCGATAATAAAATAATGAAAAAACAAAAACTTGGACGCGGATTAGATGCACTTCTTGGTGAGATAGATGAAGCATATGAAAATGAAGGATCTCAAAAAGATTCTGTATTGGAAATTCCTTTAAAAGATATTCGGCCAAATCCATTTCAACCACGTAAATCTTTCGATGAAACGGCATTGTTTGAATTGGCTGAATCTATTAAAAATGATGGTTTGTTGCAACCTATTGTTGTGACAGAAGATATAGATGGATATGTTTTAATTGCAGGTGAGAGACGTTTTCGTGCTTCAAAGCTTGCAAAATTGAAAGAGATTCGTGCAATTGTTTTGAATTCTGATGAACAGAAAATGCGGCAATTTGCTCTTATTGAAAATATTCAAAGAGAGGAGCTTAATGCTGTTGAATTAGCACAAGCTTACAATGAATTGATCAAATTTCATGAAATTACACATGATGAATTGGCTACCATGATTCATAAAAGCAGAACGCATATTACAAATACTTTACGTCTTTTGCAACTTTCATCAAAGACACAAAAAGCACTGCTTGATAAAAAAATAACTGCGGGTCATGCAAAAATTTTAGTTGGATTAGATGAAAAAGATCAACAGTTAATGGTTAATTCAATTATAGGTCAAAAATTGAGTGTTCGTGAAGTGGAATCTATGATAAAAAGTAGAAAACAGAGTGAGAAAGTGCCTGATACTACAGTTGAAAACAGACTTGCACTAGACTTTTCAAAATTAAAAGATAAATTATATGATCTCGGTATTGCAACAAAAAATTCAAAAAATAAAATTACGTTAGAATTTACTACGCAAGATGATATTGAAGAATTTTTATTACATTTTACAAATTAAGCGTGAAAAATTGTAATTTTTTTACTCATTTAACTATCCTTTCAATTTAATCATAGTATAATCTCCGCAACTTTTAGGAGGTGCTATGTTAGATATAAATCCAATACTACTCTTGGCTACATTTGTTGTATTTGTTTCGCTTATAGCCGTTCTAAATAGTAAGCTTTATAACCCATTAATTAGTTTTATGCATAAACGTGATGCAGACATCAAAAAAGACCTTGAAAAAGTAGGTTCTAATGATGACGAAATCAATGAATTATATGCAAAAGCTGATTCAATTGTTATGAATGCGAAGCTAGAAGCTGCGGCCCTAAGAGAAAAAGTTATCGCGGATGCTAAGGAATTGGCAGACAGTAAGTTAGAAGCAAAACGTGCTGAACTTGCACAAGAGTATTTAGAGTTTGAGCAATCACTTGCAGAATCTAAAGAAGAGTTGACTAATGACTTAATGAGTCAAGTTCCAATGTTTAAAGAAGCTTTAAAAGCTAAAATGAGTCAGATATAAGGGTGTGATGTGAGTAGAATTCTAGTATTAATACTTATGATATCGACATATGCATTAGCATCTGAAGCTGCGCATGAAGGTGGGACAGATATAGTTCAAAGAACTGTAAACTTCCTCCTTTTTGCTGGGCTTATTTGGTATCTAGTAGGGGAACCGGTTAAAAACTTTTTTTCAGGCAGAAGTCAGGGTATAGCTGATGAGTTGAAAAAAGTTCAAGATAAACTTGATGAATCTGTTGCTCTTAAAAAAGAGGCTCTTGCAAAAATTGCTGAAGCAGAGAAATTTGCTGAAGAGTTGGCTGCAAGTACAAAAAAAGAGAATAAGATTCTTAATGATAACATTATGACACAGTGCGAAGCTGAACTAGAGAGTATGTTAAAACAACATGCTTCTAAAAAAGAGTTTGAACAAAAAAATATGGTTCGTGACGTTGTAGAAACAATTGTTGCTGAAACACTTAATAAAAGTTCTGATGTCTTTGATAGAGAAGCTATGGCAAATGTTATTTTGAAAAAGGTGGCATAGATGGAAGAACTGATTGCAAAAAGATATATTAAAGCACTTAAAAGTGATTTTGATTTAAAAACAGTTCAGACTATTTCATCTCTGTTTGATGTGTTGGCAGATTCATTTAAAGATGATAAATTTGTAAGCATCATTGATAATCCTGAAGTAAGCGCTAAAGATAAATCAGCGATTTTATTAGATGCAGTTAAACCTGCTAAATCAGATAAAGTTAATAATTTTATTAATTTATTGATTGAAAATAAAAGAGTTAATATTATTCCTGCAATTGCTAAGGAGTTAAAACGAGAGATAGCTAAAAGTACGAAAACTTATGAGGGTGTTATTTACAGTGATAGTAAAATTGATCAAAAAGTAATTACAGCACTTGGTAAGGGTATGAGTAAAAAATTTGATTCTAAGATCGCCTTCACATTTGTGAAAAATGATTTTAATGGTATCAAAGTAGAAGTCGAAGGTCTTGGAATTGAGATTAATTTCTCGAAAGATCGTATAGACAGTCAAATTATAGAACATATAATTAAAGCAATTTAACTTCAAGAGAGGAGAACAATAGTGGTAGCAAAAATTCAAGCTGATGAAATCAGCTCAATAATTAAAGAGCGTATCGATAACTTTGAATTAAGTGTTGATATTAATGAAACAGGTAAAATTGTTTCTTATGCTGATGGTGTTGCACAGGTTTACGGACTTAGCAATGTTATGGCAGGGGAAATGGTTGAATTCGAAGAGGGGACTAAAGGTTTAGTAATGAACCTTGAGGAGAGCAGCGTAGGTGTTGTTATTCTTGGATCTGGTGCACAACTTCGTGAAGGTATGAGTGTTAAACGTTTAGGGACTCTTTTAAAAGTTCCTGTAGGTGATGCACTTCTTGGTCGTGTTGTAAATGCACTTGGTGAACCAATTGATGGTAAAGGTCCAATTGAAACAACGGAAGTTCGTTTTGTTGAAGAGAAAGCTCCTGGTATTATGGAGAGAAAATCTGTTCATGAACCATTGGCAACTGGTATCAAAGCAATTGATGCGCTTGTTCCAATCGGTCGTGGTCAACGTGAGCTTATCATTGGTGATAGACAAACTGGTAAAACTACTGTTGCAATTGATACTATCATTAACCAAAAAGGTAATGGTGTTGTATGTATCTATGTTGCAATCGGTCAAAAAGAGTCAACTGTTGCTCAAATTGTTCGTCGTTTAGAAGAACATGGTGCAATGGAATATACTATTATTGTATCTGCAACTGCTGCTGAAGCTGCTGCACTTCAATTCTTGGCTCCATATACTGGTGTTACTATGGGTGAATATTTCCGTGATAATGCACGTCATGGTCTTATCGTTTATGATGATTTATCTAAACATGCAGTTGCTTATCGTGAAATGTCACTTATTCTTCGTCGTCCTCCGGGTCGTGAAGCATATCCAGGGGATGTTTTCTATGTTCACTCTCGTTTACTTGAGAGAGCTGCGAAACTTTCTGATGAAAATGGTGCAGGTTCTTTAACTGCTTTACCAATTATTGAGACACAAGCTGGAGATGTTGCGGCATATATTCCAACAAATGTTATCTCTATTACTGATGGTCAGATCTTCTTAGAGACTGATCTTTTCAACTCTGGTGTACGTCCGGCGATTAACGTTGGTCTTTCTGTATCTCGTGTTGGTGGTGCTGCTCAGATTAAAGCTACGAAGCAAGTTGCTGGTACTTTACGTCTTGATCTTGCACAATATCGTGAACTTCAAGCATTTGCTCAGTTCGCATCTGATCTTGATGAAGTTTCTCGTAATCAACTTGAACGTGGTCAAAGAATGGTTGAAGTTCTTAAACAAGGGCCTTTCTCACCACTTTCAGCTGAAAAACAAGTTGCAATTATTTTTGCAGGGAATGAAGGTTTCTTAGATGATTTCGATGCATCTAACGTAGTACGTTTTGAAGCAGAGCTTTATCCATTTATCGAAGCTTCTTATCCTCAAATTTTTGAGAATATCAGAAGTAGTAAAAAAGTAGATGATGAGACAAAAGCATTATTAATGAAAGCACTTGAAGAGTTCAAAGCTAGCTTTGTAGCGAACTAAGGGATATTTTATGGCAAACTTGAAAGATATTCAGAGACAAATTAAGAGTGTTTCAAACACTCAAAAGACGACACGTGCAATGAAGCTTGTATCAACTGCAAAGCTTCGTCGTGCAGAAGAGCTTGCAAAACGCTCTCGTCTTTATGCTCAAAAGATGAATCAGGTACTTGCCGAAATAGCTGGACGCATTAAATGTAGCAAAGTTGGCGGATTAGACAATCGTTGTTTTACACAAGTTGAAAATCCAAAAATGGTTGACATCGTTTTTGTTACTGCTGATAAAGGTCTGTGTGGTGGTTTTAATATTCAAACAATTAAAGCTGTTAACAAACTTTTAAAAGAGTACAAAGAAAAAAACGTAAAAGTGCGTTTACGTGGTATCGGTAAAAAAGGTATAGAATTTTTTAACTATAATGAAGTAGAAATGCTTGATACAGTTGTAGGTCTTAGTTCTAAGCCGAATAAAGAGAAATCTGATGATTTTATCTTGACATCTATTGCAGATTATAAAGATGGAAAGATTGATGCTCTACATATAGTATATAATGGGTATAAAAATATGATCACACAAGAGTTACATGTGAATACTATTTTACCTGTTAATACTGATGATTTTGATTGTGACAAAGTACAATCAAGTTCAATGTTAGAGATTGAAGCAGAAGATGAAGAGCAAATGCTTGATTCTTTAGTAGAAAAATATATTAATTACAATATGTACTACTCTCTTATTGATTCAGTTGCTGCTGAACATTCTGCACGTATGCAGGCTATGGACACAGCAACAAACAATGCTAAAGAGATGGTGAAAAACTTAAATGTTGAATTTAATAAAGCACGTCAAGCTGCTATTACTACAGAGCTGATAGAAATTATCAGTGGTGTGGAGTCTATGAAATAATGGAGAAAAATATGATTGGAAAAATTAGCCAGGTAATGGGTCCTGTTGTTGATGTTGATTTCGATGGTTATCTTCCAGTAATTAACGAAGCTATTGAAGTTAAAGTTAATTTAGATGGAAATGAACATCGTTTAGTTTTAGAAGTTGCAGCGCACTTAGGTGACGGTCGTGTAAGAACGATTGCAATGGATATGAGTGAAGGTTTAGTACGTGGTATGAACGCTACAGCTACTGGTGCACCTATTCAGGTTCCAGTTGGTGAAAAAGTTCTTGGACGTATCTTTAATGTAATTGGTGAGACAATTGATGGTGGTGATCAAGTAGAAGATGCACCAACATGGTCTATTCACCGTGATCCTCCACCACTTGTTGATCAGTCAACTACAACTGAAATGTTTGAAACAGGTATTAAAGTTGTTGACCTTCTTGCTCCTTATGCAAAAGGTGGTAAAGTTGGATTATTCGGTGGTGCTGGTGTTGGTAAAACAGTTATTATCATGGAACTTATTCACAATGTTGCTCATGGTCACGATGGTTTATCAGTATTTGCCGGTGTTGGTGAAAGAACACGTGAAGGGAATGACCTTTACTATGAAATGAAAGAATCGAACGTACTTGATAAAGTTGCACTGTGCTACGGTCAGATGAGTGAGCCTCCTGGAGCACGTAACCGTATCGCACTTACTGGTCTTACTATGGCTGAGTATTTCCGTGATGAGAAAAAACTTGATGTTCTTATGTTCATCGATAATATTTTCCGTTTTGCACAGTCTGGTTCAGAGATGTCTGCACTTCTTGGACGTATTCCATCAGCTGTTGGTTACCAACCAACACTTGCTCGTGAAATGGGTGCTCTTCAAGATCGTATTACATCTACAAAAAATGGTTCAATTACATCTGTACAAGCTGTATATGTTCCTGCGGATGACTTGACTGACCCGGCTCCAGCTTCTGTATTTGCTCACTTAGATGCAACAACAGTACTGAACCGTAAAATTGCGGAAAAAGGTATCTATCCTGCAGTTGATCCACTTGATTCAACTTCAAGACTCCTTGATCCACAAATTTTAGGTGAAGAGCACTATAACGTAGCTCGTGGTGTTCAACAAACACTTCAAAAATATAAAGATCTTCAAGATATCATTGCGATTCTTGGTATGGATGAACTTTCTGAAGATGATAAAAATGTTGTTGAACGTGCTCGTAAAATTGAGAAATTCCTTTCTCAACCATTCTTTGTTGCTGAAGTGTTCACAGGTGCTCCTGGTAAATATGTTTCTCTTGAAGATACTATTAAAGGATTTAAAGGTATTCTTAATGGTGATTACGATCATATGTCAGAAAACTCTTTCTATATGGTTGGTGGCATGGATGAAGCTATCGCTAAACATGAGAAAAACAAATAAGCTTCGTGCTTAGTAAAGGACTGTAATGGATAAGTTTAAACTTGAAATCCTAACGCCAAATGGTGAAATCTTTAATGATGAAGCTGTTAGCGTAGTTCTCCCTGGTAAAGAGGGAGAATTCGGCGTTTTAGCAGGACATGCTTCTTTGACTACTCTTCTAGAAGCAGGTGTTGTTGACGTTGAAAAAGAAGATAAATCAGTCGAATCTATTGTTATTGACTGGGGTGTTGCTCAGGTTAGTGAAGATAAAGTTGTTATTTTAGTAGAAGGTGCTGCACCTATTCGTGGAGCAAATGAATCTGAGATTTCAAAAGCTATTGAAGATGCGAAAAAACTCATTAATGATGTTGCAGATTCAAGTTCTGCTATTGCTTCTGTTTCTGCAAAAATAGAATCAGCAGCTCAAAAACTAATATAAGATATGATTAATAATTTAATTGATTTTTATCTCAAAAGTCATCCGGTTACTATTGGTGTATTGGCTCTTTTGTCACTGTACTTTATAATATTAAATTGGGTGTTCTTTTACCGCTATTTTTCTCTTAACAGTTGGCTTAAGCGTGAGAGTGACTCTTTAGAATCACTCTTGCTTGGAGCTAGAACTGTTAATGAAAACTCCTTTTTAAATAATTTTATAAAAAGTAGTAATTTTGTTTCAAAAGAAGTTTTAACACTTGCTATGCATGCTGCGACAAAAGAGGCAACAAAAGGGCTTTCAATTCTCTCTGTATTTGCTTCCACTTCTCCTTTTATTGGTCTTTTTGGAACTGTTGTCTCTATTTTAGATACTTTTTCTCATATAGGTCAATCAAGTGGTAGTATGTCCATTATTGCAGCTGGGGTAAGTGATGCTCTGGTTGCTACAGCTTCAGGTATATTTGTTGCAATTTTTGCTTATACCTATCATCAAATTTTAAAACGTAAATCATATGAAGTTGTCTCTTATCTTCAAATGCAAAGTGATGCAATTTTAGCTCGCAGGGCATAATAATGATATATGATTGGGATGAAAAACCGGAATTAAATATTACACCGCTTGTTGATGTTATGCTTGTTCTTTTGGTTGTTTTAATGGTTATTGCTCCAAATATTATTTATGAAGAAAACATTAAATTACCACAAGGTTCGGCAACACAAGAGCTTTCTAAAATTCCTCCCGTACATATTACTATCGACAAAGAAGGTACACTTCAAGTGAATAAAAAAACATTTCTCTTAAATGCTTTTAGTGATAACTTTTTTCTTTATGCAAAAAAACTCAATAAAAAAGCTACTGTTTTAATTAGTGCAGATAAAACACTTGATTATGGTATTGTTATGTCTGTTCTTGCAGCTGTTAAACAGGCTGGTTTTTCCGAGGTTTCATTAGCTACAAATGGATAATAATAAGCAATATTTCATTCTTGGCGGTTTTTTATCACTCACCTTGTTCTCTTTATTTATTGGATTATTTATCTATATGATGTTCTCTTTACACGAGGAGAAAAGTTATGGTCTTCGTAAAGAAAATTTTATTTCAGTATCTATAGTAATGCCAAAAACTTTTGCTAAGAAGAGTACAGCTAAAGCTCATATACAACATATGGCAACGGCAACAGCTTCTCATAAAAGTATAGATGTTAATGACCTTTTTTCAGATGTGTGGACACCAAAAATTTCTAAGAAAACTAAAAAAAGAAAAGTGAATTCAAAGAGAATAGCAGATATTGCAAAAAAGATACAATCTGTTTCAGAAAAAAATGTTGATTCTCTCTCTAAAGAGATTGCGAAAATTGATAATAAAATAGCAGATAAAAATAAGCAGGCTTCTTCTTCTGCAAGTGAAGTTAATGAATATTTGGCTAAAATTCAAGCAATTGTTTATCAACATTTTAATGTTCCTCCTAATAGTGAAGGTGCTAGTGTGAAAACTGTTATTGAGTTGGATCCACTCGGGAGAATGACTGATTTTAGAATTTTAAATTATTCATCAAATGCAGCATTAAATGAAGAAGCAGATAAAATTAAAGATAGACTGAAAAATGTGATTTTTCCTAGAAATCCACAAAATAAGTCTAGCAGAACTATTGTAGTACTGATTTCAAAGGAGTAGAGTGTGAAAATTTTATTTTCATTATTTATATTTATAGGTGTACTGTTTGCAAATGATGCAACAATTGAAGTAATTAAAAAAGCAGATACAATTCCTTCTATTGCAGTTGAAGATGCATCAACAAGTTATGACGGTACGTTTAAAATGCGTTTTTTTAAGACACTGATTGCAGATTTAAATGTTTTGTCAATTTTTAATGTCGATAGACACTATCGTATATCAGATTTTGACGATAGCAGAGTATTAGTTGACAATAAAGATATGCAATATGTATTGAGATATAAAGCTTTTGAAAGAGATAATGGCAGTTTTAATGTTAGTATAAAATTATTACAAAAAGATGCAATTGTTTTTTCCAAAGATTACAGTGTTAAAAATAATGATATATTTATGTTTGTTTCTCATGCAATTGCATATGATATAAATCAATTTATGGGAAAACCTTCTGTAGAATGGATGAAAAGAAAAGTAATTTTTTCTCGTATAACTGCACCTTTAAAAAGTGAAATTGTTGTTGCGGACTATACACTTTCATATCAGCATATTGTTTTAAAAGGAGGATTTAATATCTTCCCAAAATGGGCTAACCGTGCTCAAAATGCTTTTTATTATACTGCTATGGATATGGCAAAACCTACTTTAAAATATGTAAATTTAAAAACAGGTGATGTGCATGATGTTATTTCATCTGACGGTATGATGGTTTGTTCTGATGTTAATAGTGATGGTTCAAAATTACTTTTAACTATGGCTAGAAACGGACAACCGGATATATATCTTTACACAGTTGCAACGAAGCGATATAAACGTTTGACACATTACAGCGGCATAGATGTTAATGGACAGTTTATGGGGAATAATAAAATAGCTTTTATCTCTTCAAGACTTGGTTATCCAAATGTTTTTTCAAAAACTCTTGATACAAATGAAGTGGAGCAAATGGTCTATTATGGACGTAGCAATGTTTCGTGTAGTGCATATGGCAATTATATTGTTTATTCAGCACGTGAGAGCTCAAATGCTTTTAGTCAAAATACATTTAATCTACACCTTATATCTACCAATACTGATTTTATTAGACGTTTGACCGCAACAGGTGTAAATGAATTTCCAAGATTTTCAAGAGATGGTGATGCTATTCTTTTTATTAAAAACTATAAAGGACAGAGTGCTATTGGAATTATTCGATTAAATTACAATACAAACTATCTTTTTCCATTAAAATATGGAAAAGTTCAATCTATGGATTGGTAACCTTATTTAGAATCTGTTACAATTTTTTGGTATAATTGGTCAAGATTTAATTTTAAGGAAATAAAGTATGAAAAAAATAGTACTTTCTAGTGTTGTTACAGCACTTATCGTTTTTAGTGGGTGTTCAAAAGAACCTGCAGTAGATACAAAAGCACAAAAAGTTGTTGCTCCAGTAGCTCAAGAAGTTCAAGCAGTTCAAACTGAAACAGTTGCTCCAGAAAACAGTGTTGTAAATTCTAACAGTAATGAAATGTCAATGGCAGATATTGAAAATAAATTGCCAACAATTTATTTTGCTTTTGATAAATATAATATTACACCTGAAATGCAAGAAAAAATTGATGCTGCTGCAAAAATCGGAAATGAAGATGATGCAAAATCATTAAATGTAAAACTAGAAGGTAATTGTGATGAGTGGGGAAGTGATGAATATAACTTCGCACTTGGTCTTAAACGTGCTCAAGCAGTGAAAAAAGCTTTAGTAGCTGATGGAATTGATGCAAGTCGTATCTCTATGGTAAGTTACGGTAAAAGCAATCCTGTATGTACAGAACATACAAAAGCATGTTGGGCTCAAAACCGTCGTGTAAACTTTAAAGTTCTACCATAAAGTTTCAAGCATGAATAAAAAAGCAGTAATTACACTCTGTATTGCTGCTGCAATACCTACACTACTCATGGCATCCGAACCTTCAGCGTTTGGTGCCGGAGATCTCTCCAGTCCAGATCCATATGGCTTAACTTCCAGTGAAAAAGTAATTTTAGAAACAAAAGATAAACTAAAAAAAGTTGCACAAAAAAGTAATTCACAGGCAAGTGAACTGGATTCCCTAAGAGAAAGAATTGATGGTTTGCAGAGTATAATAGAGAGTATTAGTAGAAAAACACATAACAATAAAGTGAATCTTGAAAAGTTCAAAGAAGAAGAACAAAATGGTGTTTCTAGTAATAATGAATATCAAACAAGACTTGCTACATCAATAGAAGAGAATAGTAAAAGTATTGAAACATTAAAAAAAAGTGTTTTAGATCTTTCACAACTTCTTGATACGATCAATAAAGAGTATGTCACAAAAAAAGAGTACAATCGCTTAGTTAAAAGTGTAAATGATTTTAAAGCTCTTGTAGCTAAAGAGTTACGAACAGGTAAAGTTACTGCACACAGTAGTAACTCGAAAATGAGTAGTGTTTCTTTAGCCAAAATTGCACAAAAAAATTATAAAAAGCGATACTTTACAAAAGCAATTAATGCTTATGAAGAGTTGATAAATAGAAATTATAAACCTGCTTACGCGCACTATATGATTGGTGAAATGAATTATATACGTAAAAATTATGCAGAAGCAATCTCCTATTTTAAAAAGAGTGCTGCACTTTATTCAAAAGCTTCTTATATGCCTACATTGATGCTTCATACTGCAATATCAATGGATAAAACTGGTGATAAGTCACATGCAAAAGCATTTTATAAAGCGATTATTGTAAAGTATCCAAACTCAAAAGAGGCAAAAGTGGCAAAAAAACACTTATAGAAAAGCGGAAGGCTGTTTTTTCAGCTTAAGAAGTAAAAAAGTATGTTAAAATCCGCGAAATAAATTTGAAGGTAAAAATATGGCAATTGAGCAAAATCAAATCGTATCATTAGAGTACGAAGTAAAAGATGGTGATACGGTAGTAGACAGTAATGTTGGTGGACAACCATTGGTATTTATGTTTGGAAAAGGGCAGATTATTCCTGGTCTTGAAGAGGGTATCAAAGATATGAATATCGGTGAAAAAGGAGATATCTTGGTAAAAGCTGCAGATGCTTATGGTGAGTATAATGCAGAAGCAACACAAGAAGTACCAAAAGATCAATTTGCCGGTATTGAACTTACAGAGGGAATGACACTTTATGGTCAAGGTGAAGATGGCTCAACTGTTCAAGTTGTTGTTAAAGAGATTAAAAATGATACTGTAGTTATTGATTTTAATCACCCTTTAGCTGGTAAAGATCTTATGTTTACAGTAACTATTAATAATGTTAGAGATGCTTCAGCTGAAGAAGCTATGACAGGTGTTCCAGCTGAAAACAAACAAGAAGAAGAGCATTGCGGATCTGGCAGTTGTGGATGTCACTAGTTTTATAACTGCATCTTCAGCCTCTCTTCAGGCAAAGAAAACAGCATCACTCTTAAAGACACTCAGTGTAAATGCATTGATTATGGGAGAGAGTGGTGTAGGTAAAAGAGCATTAGCCTCTTTTATCCTTCCTGATACATCAATTGTAGATGCATCAAATTTTGATGAACTTCTTGTAACTTTAGAGAGTTCAAAAGAACTAATTATTACAAATATAGACAACTCCCCTAATTTAAATAGAGTAATAGAAGCTATCAAAGAACGAAATGTTCGTGTGATTGCTACAGCAAAACAGTGCTTTGAAAATGAGCTCATAGATGATCTTTTTAGTGTTAAATTTGATATTCCTCCTCTTCGCGAACGTTTAGAAGATGTCCCTTTACTTATAGAAAAATTTGTTAAAGAGGCCGCAATACTCTTTGGTGGAAATGAGAATTTTAACAGTCAAAATTTCAAGGTAGATCTCTCAAAAAATGCAGATTCTTTGCGTCGTCAAGTTATGATTAACTATCTTCTACAAGATATTGAGGATCAAGAACTAATGGAGATTATTGAGAACTATTTGTATGATAAATTAGGTTCAAATAGTGATTATAGAAATTATTTGTATCTTTATGAGGTACCACTTATTCGTGGTGGACTTAAAAAGTTTAAATCACAACTGCAACTTGCAGATAAATTGGGACTGAATCGAAATACATTGAGAAAAAAAATATCTGAAAATAAAAAATATTTATAAACTAACATAAGGAAACAGAATGAAAAAAGTAGCTATGATTTTTGCCGGACAAGGTTCACAGGCAGTGGGTATGGGAAAAGATTTTTATGAAAACTCAGAACTTGCTCGTGAAATGTTTGCTAAAGCAGGTGAAAGAATAGGTGTTGATTTTAAAGAAATAATTTTTGAAGAGAATGAAAAACTTGGTCAAACTGCTTATACACAACCTGCAATTCTTTTAGTTCAAATGATTGCATATAAGCTTTTTAAAGAGGCTTGCCCAGATTTGAAAGCTGAACTTTTTTTAGGTCACTCATTAGGTGAATTTTCTGCTTTATGTGCATCAGGTGCTATTGACTATGTTGATGCAGTAGAACTTGTTCATAAACGTGGTGCTTTAATGCAGGAAGCATGTGAAGGTAAAGATGCTGGTATGATGGCTATTGTTGGTCTTGATGATGAAAGTGTAGAAAAAATTTGTGCAGATGTACAAGTTGCAGGAAAACAAGTTTGGCCGGCAAACTATAATCAAGATGGACAACTTGTTGTTGCGGGTAACAGATCTGATCTAGCGGCACTTGAAGATGTTTTTAAAGCAGCAGGTGCAAAGCGTGCACTGCTTTTAAATATGTCAGTAGCATCCCATTGTGAGATTTTAGAACCGGCACAAGAGCCTCTTGCTGCATTAATGCAAGAGTATGTTACAGATACTTTTGAAGCACCAATTATTTCAAATGTGACAACTGCACCATACAGTACAAAAGCTGATGCTGTAGCACTTTTAAAAGATCAACTTGTAAAACCGGTAAAATACAAACAGTCAATTCAAGCAATTGCAGGTGATGTTGATATGGCTATAGAGTTTGGAAACGGTGTTGTTTTAAAAGGTCTTAACAGAAGAATTGCAAAAGAGCTAAAAACACTTAATATCTCTGATATGGCCTCTTTAGCAAAAGTTACAGAGGAAGTTTGCTCATAATATGAGAGTAACTATTGCACAAACAGCTCCAAAGTTAAATAGAAGTAATTTAGACGAGATTGTCTCTATTGTAAAAGAGTATAAAAAGAGTTCTGATCTTATTGTATTTGCTGAGCTGGCATTAAGTGGTTATATGCTTCAAGATAAACTCTATGAGGATGCATGGAGTCTTGAAGAGCTTGATGTTTTAGCAGAGCTGAGTGAAGATATTGATATTGTAGTAGGTGCAGCCCTGCGTGACGGCAAACTCTTTCGTAATGCTGCTCTTTATTTTTCACAAGGTAAACTTCTTTTCAAGCATATAAAAGTACATCTTCCTAATTATGGTATGTTCGAAGAGGCACGCTATTTTGAAGATGGTGATAGTTTTGAAGCATTTATGGCAGGTGAGAAGAGAGTCTCTATGCTTGTGTGTGAAGATATTTGGCATGAGAGTGTGCATAAAGAGCTCATTTCATTAAATCCTGATATTATTTTAGTTCTTGCTGCTTCTCCTGCACGTGGTTTTAGTGATGATGGACTCTCCATTGAGAAAAAATGGTACAAGATTATTCAAGAGGTTGCCAAAGAGTGCAAGGCTGAGCTGGTTTTTGTAAATCGTGTCGGCTTTGAAGATGGTCTTGGTTTTTGGGGTGGAAGTTGTGTTGTTAATAAACAAGGCACTATTAGTAAAACGCTTAATAAATTTGAAACAGCCATAGAGACTGTAGAGATAGAAGGAAAATAATGAAAATTGCGATCATGGGTGCGATGCCCGAAGAGATAGCACCGATTTTAGAGTATCTTGATGCTGTTGAGGAAGTCAATTATGCAAAAAACAAGTACTATAAAGCAAAATATAAAAATATAGATGTTGTTGTAGCTTATTCAAAAATAGGAAAAGTATTTTCAACACTTACAGCAACGACAATGCTTGAGATGTTTGCATGTGATGTTCTTCTTTTTACAGGAGTTGCAGGTGCTGTTAATGATGAGCTTAAAATTGGTGATTTGATTGTTGCAACAAAACTGCCACAGCATGATCTTGACATTACTATTTTTGGTCATCCACATGGCTATGTCCCTGAAGGGAGTGTTTTTGTTGAGACAGATAAAGATCTTCGAGCTTTGGCAAAAGTGGTAGCCAAGGAGATGGATATAGATATTAAAGAAGGTATCATTGCTACTGGTGATCAGTTTATCGCTTCACAAGAGCGTAAAGGCTTCATAGCTGATACTTTTCATGCAGATGCTTTGGAGATGGAGGGTGCGAGTGTTGCAGTAGTTTGTGATGCTTTGGGTGTACCTTTTTTCATTCTTCGATCTATCAGTGATTCGGCTGATATGGATGCAGGTTTTAATTTTGAAGAGTTTGTAGAGAGTTCGGCAAAGATTAGTGCAACATTTTTAATGAAGATGGTTGATAGGTTGGCACAAGCTTAATGGGTGTTAAACTTTCTAAAAAAATCATGTCAAAGTTGGGCAAAACAAATGCCGAATTTGAACTTATAGAGGAGGGTGACAAGATACTTGTTGGGCTCTCCGGTGGTAAAGACTCTCTTACTATGATTCATGCTATGAAAGAGCAGCAGCGTCGTGCTCCTTTTGATTTTGAGTTTTTGGCAGTGACTATCAGCTATGGTATGGGTGAAGATTACTCAAATCTTGCCGCACACTGCAGGGAGTATGATATCCCTCACATTATCCATGAGACACAGACCTATGATCTGGCAAAAGAGAAGATCCGTAAAAACTCTTCTTACTGCTCTTTCTTCTCTCGTATGCGAAGAGGCTATTTATACTCTGTTGCTAAAGAGCATGGGTGTAACAAGGTTGCACTTGGGCATCATATGGATGATGCAGCAGAGAGTTTTTTTATGAACTTTATCTATAATGGTCAGATGCGATCTTTGGCTCCAAAATATAGAGCTGAGAATGGCTTGATTGTTATTCGTCCACTGATTCAGTTACGTGAGCGACAACTGCGTGCTTTTGTGGTTGATAATGGCATTGAAGCCATAGGTGATGAGGCCTGTCCTGCAATGCGTTTTGATATAAAAGCACCGCATGCAAGAGAGAGTACCAAACAGATGTTAGCAGAGATGGAACAGAAGTTCCCTAATCTTTTTACATCCCTTAATGCTGCATTTAAAAATATCTCAGTTGAGAGCTTTTTTGATAAAGAGAAGTTTAGTTTATAACTTCTTTTTCATCATAGATAACGGCCGTATCAGCAAGTAGATCATGGAGGGCTCGTTTATCTTTTCTAAATCCTACCATTAAAAAACCAATGCCAAAAAGTAGGGTAGATGGAATATATCCAAGTGATCGAGTGATGGCTTGTCTGTTTGATATATCTTGAAATGTTTTTGCATCAACGACTTTTATATGAACTAATTTTTTCCCTGGTGTTGCCCCTCTCCATTTATCCCAAAAGATAACTGTTAAAACAAGTACAGCAGCTTCAAAGAGAAGTTCCCATTTAAAAGAGGTGTGTGGCTGATGATCGAGTGCATGCGGGTTACCGCTCATTGCCATTTGTAAATTTTGTTGATATTGTGCGAAGTCAAACCAGTTGCCGTCACTTAAAAAGTAGATGACTATTGCCACTGGCAAGGCTAAAAAGAGGGTATCTAAAAAGGAAGCGACGAAGCGAACCCAAAAGCCCGCATATCGTACTTCAGGTTTAGACATGGTAGTTTGGTGCTTCTTGTGTGATGATTACATCGTGTACATGAGACTCTTTAAGACCGGCTGATGTGATCTCAACAAACTCTGATTTATCCCAGAATGCTTCAATGCTCTCACTGCCACAGTAACCCATAGATGAACGAAGTCCACCCATCATTTGATGAACAATTCCTGCGATGCTACCACGGAATGGTACACGACCTTCAATACCTTCTGGAACAAGTTTATCTGCTGCTGTTCCCTCTTGGAAATATCTGTCATTACTTCCTTTTTGCATAGCTCCGATACTTCCCATACCACGGTATGATTTGTATTGACGCCCTTGGAACATAATAGTCTCACCTGGTGACTCTTCCGTACCTGCTAAAAGACTTCCTGCCATAACACAACTAGCACCTACTGCAAGAGCTTTTGCAATATCTCCAGAGTACTTGATCCCACCATCAGCAATGACAGGAACTCCGTGTTTTCTTGCTGCTGTTGCACACTCATCAATAGCTGAAATTTGTGGAACACCAACACCTGCTACAATTCTTGTTGTACAAATTGAACCAGGTCCAATTCCAACTTTTACACCATCAACACCAGCTTCTATGAGTGCCTCTGTTGCTTCTGCAGTTGCAATATTTCCGGCAATTACATCAACTTCAAGTGTCTCTTTTATCTTTTTAACAGTATCTAAAATTCCTTTAGAGTGACCGTGTGCAGAGTCAAGAACAAGAACATCAGCACCGGCATCAACAAGTGCTTTTGCTCTGTCCATTTGACCAACACCAATAGCTGCACCGACAACTAAACGACCAAAAGCATCTTTGTTTGAGTTTGGATACTCTATACGTTTTTTGATATCTTTAATAGTAATGAGACCTTTTAAGAAACCTTCATCATCAATGATTGGGAGTTTTTCAATCTTGTTTTGGTGCATGATATCTGCTGCATCATCAAGACTGATTCCCTGTTTTGCAGTAATAAGCGGCATTGGTGTCATCACTTCATTTGCTGCTTTACGCATATCTTTTTCAAAGCGCATATCACGGTTTGTAAGAATACCTAAGAGTTTGTTGTGACCATCTACAACAGGAACACCCGAGATTTTAAACTCTTGCATAAGGGCTTCTGCATCAGCTAAAGTTGCATCTGGATGAACATAAATAGGATCGATGATAATACCGCTTTCAGATTTTTTTACTTTTTTAACCTGTTTGCATTGTGTCTCTATATCCATATTTTTATGGATAATTCCAATTCCTCCAAGTCGTGCCATTGCAATTGCAGCACGGTATTCAGTTACCGTATCCATTGCAGCTGATACCATAGGAATTTTAAGGCTTATGTTTCGGGTTAGTTTTGTTTCAAGAGAAACCTCTTTTGGCAGTACTTCAGAGTATTGTGGTACTAAAAGTACATCTTCAAATGTCAGGGCGCGTTTACGAATTCTCATGGTTATCCTTTTGCAGAGTGAAGTATATTGTTTAAAATTTTTGCATTATACCTCTTTTGTGGTTAAAAAGAGGTAAAATCAAGAAACATAAATTGAGAAAGTAGAATAATAATGACTACTAAAATGAATGGAAAGAGGTGACTTTTAAATACCCAGGGCTGGATACCAAAAAAGACTTGATTGACTCCACGAAATCCAAGCCATAGACCTAAAAATGCTTTGATGGAGAGTGCTATTTGAAAAGTTGAAAGTCCTTCTGGTTTAATCTCTCCAAAAACTTGTGTAAAAAGATACATACCACTTAAAACAGCAACGACAAGTGCTTTTGGTACAACTTTACGTACATGCATCATAATAGCTTCACGCGCTTTTTTATGTTCCTCTTCTGTGAGTGATTGCTTCATCTTTGCCATAAAAAGGTTGTCTGTAAATAAAAAGCCTCCATAGATAAATACGGCAAAAATATGGATGGTATGGATAATTGTATAAAAAATTATTTATCCTTTTTCTTTGATGCTTTTCTAAAGAGGTGATAATTTTCAGCTTCAAGCATATCTTCAACATAGCCGGCAACACATTTGGCACAGTCTGTCCAGACACCTGATGGAAGACGAACTTCAAGTCTCTTTTTCTCTCTGAGTTTAATAATCTTTTTCGGTGAAAGAATCTTTGTAACAGGTCCAAAATCTACATCAGTAAGATCAATATCTTTTTTATAAAAAATTGTCTGTTTTTTAAAGTTTCCCCAACCTGGAACTCCATCTTCAGTATAAGGTACTTCATAACCGTTTTTAAATTTTACCATCATTCTATAGTGTGAATCATCAAAAACCTGAGAGACTTTCCCCGGACCAAAAACAAGACCATAGAGTTTATCTTTTACTTTTACTTTGTCAAAATATGCCATTAGGAACTCCTTTAATATATTTTATTATGCTTTGTATGCAACTTCTCTCTCTAAAGAGAGTGCACCGTCAAAGAGTGTCTGTTCGTCATAGGCTTTTGCAATGAGTTGCAGACCAACCGGCATACCGTCACTGTTTTTAGTGATCGGCAGTGAGAGAGCAGGAAGACCTGCAAGGTTTACACTGATCGTATAGATATCACTCAAGTACATATCCATTGGATTTGCAAGCTCTCCAAATTTTGGTGCTACACTCGGTGCAACCGGAGAGAGAATAAGATCAACATCTTCAAAGATCTTTGCATACTCATCTTTAATAATATGACGTGTCTTTTGTGCTTTTACATAGTATGCTTCATAATAGCCGCTTGAGAGAACAAAATTTCCGAGTAAAATACGGCGTTTGACTTCATCGCCAAAACCTTCACTTCGTGTATTGTAGTAGGTCTCTTCAAGATTTTTACCCTCAACACGGTTTCCATAGCGAATTCCGTCATAACGTGCAAGGTTTGTTGTTGCTTCAGCTGTCGCTGTAATGTAGTAAGCAGAGATATCATATTTTGCATCCATCATCTCACGCTCTACTATGTTATGCCCTTGTGCTTTGAGTGCTTCTATCGCTATTGCATAGGCATCTTTGATATCTTGACTTGCATTTTCTATATACTTAGGAAGTATAGCAATAGTCAGTTTTCTCTCGGCATTTAAGTTTGGCACTACTTTGTCATCTTTTTGTGCATTTGTAGAGTCTTTTGCATCACTGCCGCTGATGATGTCATAGAGTATTGCCGCATCTTCAACATTTTGTGTCATTGGACCGATTTGATCAAGACTTGATGCGTATGCTCCAAGACCATAACGACTTACACGTCCGTATGTCGGTTTCATACCGACTATGCCACAATATGCAGCTGGCTGGCGAATAGAACCACCCGTATCACTTCCTAGAGCTGCCACGGCAAGACCAGCTCCAACAGCGGCTGCACTACCACCACTACTTCCTCCCGGAACTCTATCACTTGCGTGAGGGTTTTGTGTTTTTCCATAGAAGCTGGACTCTGTAGTAGAACCCATTGCAAACTCATCCATATTGACACGACCAAATGGACTTAGACCATTATCTAGGAGTTTGTTAATGACTGTAGCATTGTATGGTGCGATGTAGCCTTGAAGGATTTTACTTCCTGAAGTAACAGACCAATCTTTTACCTGAATATTGTCTTTGATGGCAATAGGTACACCCTCACCAACATTGTTAATATCTATATATGCATTTAAATCTTTGTTTGCTTCAATTTTATTGCGGAGCTCTTCTTTAAAATCGTTCAGTTCATCTTTGCTAAGTGCAAGTGCTTCTTTTAGTGTAATCACACAATATCCTTATTTGAATTTTTTTACAAAAAATATACCGACTGCTATAAGTGCAAAGATTGCACCTATAGAGCCAAATACAAATGTCAGTGTTACAGGTTCGCTGAAATTAGGCACCTATAACTTCCTCACAGCGTTTACATAAACTCTCTTCAGCTTCAGACTGATATTTCCAACAGCGTGGACATTTATGTTGTGTTGCTTTTGCAATGCTGAACATATCTTCACCGACTTTAAATGTTCCAATGATATTCTCTTCAGGTTTGTCTTCAAAAATACCAGAGACTACAAACCAATCTTCTGCATCTGTTGTATTCATATCTAAAACAGTTTTAGACTCTGTATAGATGATAAGCTCCAGAGTTGATTTGATTGTTTTTTCTTTTTTAAGTCCATCAACAACCGCACCGAAACCTTCACGTGCTTTTACCATATATGCTGCATCAAAAGGAGCTTCTATCGTTGTAATTGCTTCATATGTCATATCGAAGATATCTTCAGCATCTTGTTTGATGATAGCTGGAGCATTCTCTACGATCTCATCGGCAGTATAGGTAAGAATAGGTGCCATAAGTGTAAGGAGTGTTTTTGTAATCATAGCCATAGCACTCTGACTTGCACGACGACGATCAGACTCTTTTGCATTACAGTAAAGGTTGTCTTTTGTCATATCAATATACATACCGCTGAGCTCATTAACAATGAAGTTGTTGAGTGTACTCATACCGTTTACAAAGTTATATTCGCTGAATTGCTTGTGTACTTCTGCTAAAACTCTGCTTGCTTCAGAGAGGATCCATTTGTCTAAATCACCCATCTGATCTACAGCAGTGAGGCTCTCTAAATCGTTGATATTTGCAAGCATAATTCTAAATGTGTTTCTCAGTTTTCTATAGCTCTCGGCAGTCTGTTTCAAGATACCTTGAGAGATTTTGAGATCGCCTTGATAGTCAGATGATGCAACCCAAAGGCGTAGGATTTCACTTCCGTACTCTTTTAAAACTTTTTCAGGTGCGATAACATTGCCTTTTGATTTAGACATCTTCTCACCTTTTTCATCAACGGTAAAGCCATGTGTGAGAACACCTTTATAAGGTGCTTTATGCTGTACGGCAGTTGATAAAAAGAGTGATGACTGGAACCATCCACGGTGCTGATCTGAACCCTCTACATAGAGGTCTGCCGGATATCCTCCTGCATCATAGTTACGAGATTTAAGAACTGAGTTCCAAGTAGAACCTGAGTCAAACCATACATCCAAGATATCTGTTACTTTTTCAAGCTCTTCTGCTTTATACTCACATCCAGGGTAAAGCAGCTCGGCAATATCCATAGAGTACCATGCATCACTTCCCTGCATCTCAAATATCATCGCTACAAAATTAAGAACTTTTTCATCTAAGAGTACTTCGCCAGTAGCTTTAACTCTAAAAAATGCAATAGGTACACCCCAGTCACGCTGACGAGAAATACACCAGTCAGGACGATTCTCAACCATAGAAGTAAGACGCTTACGACCAGTCTCTGGAATAAACTGAGTCTTTTCTACTTCGCTGAGTGCTATCTCACGCAATGTTTTGTCTTCGCCCTCAGGAGTTCCATCAACAGAGATAAACCATTGCTTAGTAGCACGGTAGATAAGTGGCGTATGGCTTCTCCAACAATGTGGGTAGGAGTGCATAAATTTATCTACTTTAAGGACTGCATCGCCCATAAGTTCAATGAGGTCTTCGTTTGATTTGAAGATATGACGACCTACAAAATCCTCTGCATTTGGAATAAGTCCAAGTCCGACAACACTCTCATCATAACAACCAGTCTCATCAACCGGCATAATAACTTCTAAATCATATACAAGTCCTACACGGTAGTCATCTTCACCGTGTCCCGGTGCAGTATGAACACACCCTGTACCATTATCAACAAGTACGTGCTCACCAAGAACCAGACGAGACTCTCTGCCGTTAAGCGGATTGATAGCGATGAGGTTTTCAAACTCTTTTGCATCAAACTCTTTTGCGATTGTGCCACTAACAACACCACTCTCAACAAGTGAATTGAGAAGCTCACGTGCGACGATATAGCCATCTGTTGTAAGAACATACTTCTCCTCAGGATTTAAAGAGATACCTGTATTTGCAGGAATTGTCCAAGGGGTTGTTGTCCAGATAACCGGAGCAGCTTTACCTGTAATGCCGAGTTGTTTCTTTGCATCGTCACTCAGTTCAAATGCAATAAAGATAGAGTAGTCCTCTTTATCTTCATACTCAACTTCAGCTTCCGCAAGTGCTGTTCGCTCAGCCCACGACCAAAAGACAGGTTTGCTACGCTCAATTAAGAGACCTTTTTTTGCAACATCACAGAGTGTTCTGAAAATATTTGCTTCAAAGCGGTAATCCATTGTGACATAAGGTTTTTCCCAGTCCGCAATGATACCAAGTGTTTTAAATTCAGCTCTTTGGATATCTACAAATTTTGCAGCGTGTTCGCGGCAAAGCTTACGAATTTCGGCAGTCTCTAGCTGCTCTTTTTTCTTTTTACCGCCAAGTTTTTTCTCAACCTGTTGCTCGATCGGTAGTCCGTGACAATCCCAGCCCGGAGTAAAACGAACAGATTTTCCTGAAAAATAGTTATGTTTGATAATGATATCTTTGAGTACTTTGTTGAGTGCGTGACCAATATGAATATGCCCATTTGCATATGGAGGGCCATCGTGAAGTGTGAAGCTTTCAGCTCCAACACGATTATGTTTCATCTTGTGATAAATCTTTTTTTCATCCCACGCAGCGTAACGTTTAGGTTCATTGTTAATCAGGTTACCGCGCATAGCAAACGAAGTTGTAGGTAAAAGTAGTGTATCTTTGTAGTCCATCTCTGCCTCAAATCTATTAAATAAAGTTGTGGATTATATCTTTTATCTGTTTAAAAGCTTATAAAAGTGTTATAATACTTCTTTTAAAAGCATCACAAAAGGTAGTTTCAAATGAAGTTTCATCTTGTCTTTATAGGTAGAAAATTTATACACAATAAAGCGTTGCAAGAGTATATTGTACGTAATGTTGAAAAGGAGATATCTTCTGTAGATTCAATAAGCTATCTAAAAGAGAGTGATAATGCACTTTTTCTCTATTTGGAAGAGATACTGCATAAAAAAAACAATATTTTAATTGTGACCGCAAAGCAGACTTTCTCTACTGTAGGCAAAGTGCTCTGTACGATTACTGAAGATAATCAGATTTTAAAAGATGGAATGCTTATTCCCCAAAAAGCGACACTTTTTGAAGAACGTTCTTATCTCTTGGAGTATCAGGAGAGCTCTTTGAATGTTGTCAGTATTGATGAGGGTGAAAAGATGCCGCAACTTCTTTTACAAAACAGAGGAAGTGAAGCGACTATTCATATATTTGAGGAGAGCAGGGATGATCTCTTAAGTATTTTAACACCTATTGCACAGACATATGAGGTGACTTTTGGCTTAACTATCTATGTTGATGGTTGGATACGGGTAGATATTGACTCAAAACGTTATGGAGATATATCTAAATTTATTCATGCAGCAAAAAAACTATTGCCAAATAAACTGATAGCTTCTGCCAATATAGTTGAATATATTATAGAGAGGCTATCTCTCAAAGCTAAGAAAGTATCTTTTGCTGAGAGTTGTACCGGTGGTCTGCTTGCTTATTATTTTACAAAACACAATGGTGCTTCAAAGATACTGGAGGGCTCTTTGGTTACATACTCTAACAGTTTAAAAGAGAACTGGCTGGCAGTAGATCATACGATACTTGAGAAGGTAGGAGCAGTATCATCTGAAGTTGTTATGGAGATGAGTGAAGGTGCTCTTAATGTCAGCGGTGCAGATTATGCACTTGCAATAAGCGGAATTGCCGGTGATGGTGGCGGGAGTGAATTTAAACCTGTAGGGACAGTATATATTGCTGCCAGAAGTAAAGAGAAGGTGAGTGTAAAACATTGCTATTTCTTGGGAGATAGAAATTATGTACAGCATCAAAGTGCTATGATGGCTATTAAAATGATGCTTTTGATAGATAAAGAGACTTTTTTTTAAATTTTTCTCTTTTTTTCTTGACATTCAAAAAGGTTTTGTCTATAATTTCGACCTCTTAACAAAGAGAAGACAAAATGTCTCGTTAGCTCAGCTGGTAGAGCACGTCACTTTTAATGATGTGGCCGATGGTTCGAATCCATCACGGGACACCATTTTTAAACTAAATATGCGGTGGTAGTTCAGTTGGTTAGAATACCTGCCTGTCACGCAGGGGGTCGCGAGTTCGAGTCTCGTCCACCGCGCCATTTTTAGTTTGAATGGGCGCTTAGCTCAGTTGGTAGAGCGCTACCCTTACAAGGTAGATGTCACTGGTTCGAGTCCAGTAGTGCCCACCATTTATTTTAATAACCTTGTTATTGAAGAAAGTGACCCTTTCGTCTAGTGGCCAAGGACACTATCACTTCATGGTAGTAACAGAGGTTCAAATCCTTTAGGGGTCGCCATTTAGGTGTTTATTTTCCCATTTTATGGGCGCTTAGCTCAGTTGGTAGAGCGCTACCCTTACAAGGTAGATGTCACTGGTTCGAGTCCAGTAGTGCCCACCATTTTTTGATTATTTGCACTGAAATTTTTAGCTCACGTACTTTAGTACGCTTCACTAAAAACTTAAGCACAACTAATTCAAAAATAAACTTTTTATTAATAAATTCTTGATTTTTGTTTTAATCAAGGTAGGTTCTTGAGCGAATGAGGAGCATAGTTAAACTATGTGACGATTAAGCGAAAGGTTCTAACGCCGAGTAAAGCAAAAAGCATAATTTCGGTTGCGGTGGTAGTTCAGTTGGTTAGAATACCTGCCTGTCACGCAGGGGGTCGCGAGTTCGAGTCTCGTCCACCGCGCCACTTCTTTTTGATTATCTGCACTTAATTTTTCAACTCACATACTAGAGTATGCTTCGTTAAAAACTTAAGCACAGCTAATTCAAAAATAAGCCTTTGTTCTCTACAATATTTGCCGACATAGCTCAGTTGGCTAGAGCAGCTGATTTGTAATCAGCAGGCCCGGGGTTCAAATCCTCGTGTCGGCACCACTTCTATAAAATCTATAAAAAACTTTTTGTTCCGCTTTTGTTGTATAAATCTTTATACCGAAAAGTGATTAGATTCTGCATAATAGCAAATAATATCATAAAATTTAGAAAACTACTGCCTCCATAGCTAAACATAGGAAGAGGAACTCCAACGACAGGAGCATAACCAATTGTCATTGATATATTAACTCCCATATAGATGAAGATCATAAATGAAATAGCAGCTGTTACGACTTTAATATAGTAATCGCTATTAAAAATTGCAAGACTTAGAAGATGCAAAATAAGGAGTGCATAGATTGTTATAAGTCCGAGGGCACCTAGAAAACCTGTCCTTTCAACAACAAAAGCGAAAATGAAATCACTTGTTGCTATAGGTAGGAACTTCATCTGTGTTTGAGTGGCATCTTCTTTGCTCTTACCACTCCAACCTCCCGAACCTATAGCAATAATTGATTGTTGGACATGATATGATGGTTTTTCACCTAAAAAGTCAGTTATACGTGTTTTTTGGTAATCATGAAGACCATATTTGTATACCAATGGTGATATTAATACAATAGCAGCTAAAATTGTAGCAATAATTTTCCAATAAATTCCGACAAAGAATAAAACTCCATAACCAATAAGAAGTAATACCAGTGCAGTCCCAAGATCTGGTTCTTTTGCAATAAGAATAAAAGGAAGAAGAATATATAAACTGATTTTGAGAAAATCTTTAAGTCCGTAACCTTCTGGTGGAGGTGGATTTCTATTAATTATATATGCCAACATAAGGATGAGAGCAGGTTTTACAAATTCGGAAGGTTGAATTGTGGCATGAATAAAAGGTAATTCTATCCATCTTTGTGCACCAAGTCGTGAATGTCCAAAAAATTCAACAGCTAGTAATAAAAGAATATTTCCCCAATAAATCAAAGGTATTAACCAACTCATTTTTCGAATTGGCAATAAAAAAACAACTAAAAATGTAAAAAAAGCAATCCCTATATAGGCAATTTGTTTTTCGGCAAGAATAGGAACAGCTTCTCCTATAAGCCAGTTGGACATAATAATAAGTGGAATGATAAGAATAATGGAAAGAAAGTCAAATTGTGCTAAAATACTCTTATCAAATCTCCACAAGTTTGTAACTCCAAAAAAATTAAATTATATGATTGTATCATAAAGGATAAACAAAATGTTAAATACAGCGTGCTATGTTTGTGAAAAAGTTGAACGTTTGGATGTTTTTTTAAGTAGACAATTACAACAGACACGCTCGCAAGTAGCGGCTCTTATTAAAAATGAAGCAGTTTTTGTTGATGAAAAAAAAATTATACGACCCGGTGTTAAATTAAAAGTAGGACAAAATGTTTCTGTTGTTTTTCCTGAAGTTAAAGAATCTAAGGCTGAATCTGTAAATTTTGATGTGGAGATACTCTATGAAGATGAAGATCTGTTGGTTATTAATAAGCCAAGTGGAGTTACTGTGCATCCGGCTCCTAGTGTAAAAGAGGCAACGCTTGTTGATTGGCTTAAACATAAAGGTATTCGTCTCTCTACAATCAGTGGGGAAGAGAGGCACGGTATAGTACATAGGTTAGACAAAGGAACAAGTGGAACTATGGTTGTTGCTAAAAACAATGAAGCCCATGAATTTCTTTCAAAACAGCTGCAAGATAAGAGTATGGGACGATATTATTTAGCAGTTGTTACCCCTCCTTTAAAAGAAGATGTTACAATTGTAGAATCAACTATTGCAAGAAGTCCTCATAATCGTTTAAAAATGGCTGCAGATCTATCGCATGGTAAATATGCTAAGACGATATTTAAACAGTTGGCTTTGAGTCAGGATGAAAAAGTACAATTTATTGCATGTAAGCTTTTTACAGGAAGAACACATCAAATACGTGTTCATCTTGAAACACTTAATCGTCATATACTTGGGGATCATATTTATGGTTTAAGCCCAAGAGTAGAGAAGGCGGAACGTATTTTGCTTCATGCATATTTAATATATTTTATTCATCCAAGAACAAAAGAGAAGTTCTTTTTTACTGCAAAATTTGATTCTGTAATGCAAGAAATAGTAGAGAAAAAATTTGACAAGGAGATTTTAAATGAAGTTATCACTAGTGACTACATTATGCGCAGCTTCCCTGCTGCTACTTAGTGGTTGTGCTGAACTTACAGTAGAACCAACAAAAAAGGTAACGGTTGATAAGACACTTCCCGTAGTGAATTTAACAAAGAATGGTGTTATCACTGATATGAAAACAGTGGCATTTGAGTGGAAAAGTATTACAGATCCTAGAGTTGAAGGTATTTATGTATATAAAAAAGCTGCAACTGATAAAGAAAAAGAACCAAAATATTATAAAACAATTGATACACGTTTTGCAACGCATTACCTTGATAGAGGAGTTGAGCCAAATAAACAATATAGTTATGCTTTTAGAGTCTTTACAAAAAATTCACAAGGTCTTAACTCTAAAGTTTTTGTAGTTAAAACACTCCCTGTCCTACATTCTGTTGTATGGATACATTCCATTGAGGGATTGCCTCGTATGGCAAAAATTATTTGGAGACCGCATTCAAGTGAAAGAGTTGCAAAATATATAATTGAGAGAAGAGCTTTTGAAGATAAAGAATTTGAAAAGATTGCAGAGTTAAGTGGAAGACTAAATGCAGAATATATAGATAAAGATCTTGCAGACAATCATGTCTATATGTATAGAATTAGAGTGAAAACATATGATGGTATTGTTTCAGCACCTTCACAGGTTGTAAAATCAGTTACAAAACCTTTACCAGACGCTATTATGAAGATTGAGGCAACGAAAAATCTTCCAAAAGAGATAGCATTAAAATGGAGTGCTTCAAAACAGAAAGATTTTGAAAGATATTATCTCTATCGTAGTGATGATGTTGATGGTTCTTATGATTTGATTGCAAAACTTTATAATAACCATTTTAACGATAAAATTAATGAAGATGGAAAAGCATACTTCTATAGAGTTTCTGTTGTTGATAAAGATGGTTTAGAGAGTGAGCACGATAAAAATACAGTTATGGGAAGAACACTTGTAAAACCTGCTGCACCTGCTATTGTAGAAGCAAAAATGAATGGTTCTAATATTGAGATAAGATGGCAAAAAAATGACCCTAGAGCTGTATCATATAAGGTTCTAAGAGAATTAAAAAAAGGGTGGTTTGACAAAAGCACAAAAGAGTTTAGAGGGATTAGAAATACATATTTTACAGAAAAAAATGTTATGCCTGATAGAGTTTACACTTATAGAATCTATAGTATTGATAAAAATGGTATTGTTTCATTGCCAAGTACAAAAGTGACGATTCAAACACCTGAATCAAAAAAGATCACTCTAGCTCCAAAAGTAGAAGCTGTGCAAGAAGAGGTTGTAAATAGTGACAAACAATCAAAGAGTGATACAGTAAGTGATACAACAGAAGTTGTACCTACTCAAGAACTTGATTTAAATGGATTATAATGCCTCATCTGCATATAAAAGAGTTTAAAGAAATTTCCCTGCCTTTTGAAAAGGATAATGTAAAATTTAATTTTATGGCACGAAATTCAAATCATAATGATGAGCTTCTCATAGCTGTAACATCAGAAGAAGAAGAGTTTTTTTTGCTCTTGAAAGAAGAAGATAAGAGAGTACTTCTTAAAACAGATAAGCTTACTCGTCCTGCTTCAATTTATGCTGTGCATAAAGCATTACGTGCATATGTCAAGGCGGCAGATTTAGAAGTGATTAGTTCCAATGTTCCTGAAGCTGAAAAAAATGTTCATTTACAAGAGGCAACAGCGTTAAAAAAAATAGAGTATTTTGCCAAAGATTTTCCTTCTGAAAAAGAGATTCGTATAGAAGTTGGTTTTGGATCAGGTCGTCATCTTTTACATCAGGCTGCAAAGAATCCGGATATTCTTTTTATTGGTATAGAAATACATCGTCCATCAATTGAGCAGGTATTAAAACAGATCGTCATTCAAAAGCTTGATAATGTGTTGCTTTTGGATTATGATGCACGTCTTTTTATGGAGCTAGTACCTTCTAATCTTGTCGGAGCAATTTATGTTCACTTTCCTGTACCATGGGATAAAAAACCGCATCGTCGTGTAATTTCAACTAATTTTATTAAAGAGGCTCGTCGTATTCTAAAAGTTGGTGGTACTTTGGAATTAAGAACAGACAGTGAAAATTATTATGCTTACTCTTATGAAACATTTATTGCTTTTAATAAAATTTCTATGCAAATTCATAAAAATAGGGATATCGCTGTTAGTTCAAAGTATGAAGATAGATGGAAAAAGATGGAAAAGAACATCTATGATGTTATTATGCAAAATGATGAAGAGTCTGATGAGTTAGAGATAGTAGGTGAATTTTCTTTTTCAAGAAGATTGCAACCCTCTTATGAAAAACTTTTGAATCTTCACACAAAAACAATTCGTTTTGAAAAAGGTTTTATACATTTTGAACGTGTTTATAAGCTTGATGATGGTGTAATGTTACGTATATCAATGGGAAGTTTTGACAGACCTGAACATCTCTACCTTATTGTGAACAAGAAGGGAGTATATTATTTCCCTGAACTGCCTTTACGCTCTCCTGTAAACTTAGAAGCACATCAAGAATTGATAAAGGTTATAGATGGATAAAGTTATTATTGCAGAGAATCTCTCTTTGGCATATTCTGATGATGAAACAATTATTTCAAAAGCAAATCTTTCTATAGATTCTGGAAGTTTTGTATTTATTACCGGAGCAAGTGGGAGTGGGAAATCAACACTTTTAAAGTCTCTCTATGGTGCGCTGAAGCCTATAGAAGGAAGTCTTGTTGTCGGAGGTGTTGAGTTAAGAGGTGTTTCAAGTTCAAAGTTGAATTTTTTACGAAAACATCTCGGTATTGTATTTCAAGATTATAAACTTGTTAAAGAGTGGACGATTGAGAAGAATATTATGCTGCCGCTTATTATTAATGGGTATGATAAAGTTGTAACCCAAAATCAGGTTGATTCACTTTTAAAACATGTTAAACTGCGTCATCAGGCTGGAAAATATCCTTTGGAACTTAGTGGTGGAGAACAACAGCGTGTTGCGATGGCAAGAGCCCTCTCTCATAATCCTATCCTGATTTTGGCTGATGAACCTACTGGAAATCTTGATGATTACTCATCTCAATTGATTTGGAATTTACTTGAGGGTGCAAACGAACAGCTCAAAACTACGATTATTGTTGTAACACACCATATTCCAAAAAATATGAACATCAATTATAAACATTACCATATTGAATTTGGAGCGATTCGTGAAATCATTTAAAAACCACCTCTCTTTGGTTATAGCACTTTTGAGTATTCTATTTTCATTACAATCTTTTATCATTGTTCAAAGAGCAATAGAAAGTTATAAAGAAAATTTAGCCAAAAATTATGCTTTGGTAATTGTTGCGAAACAAAATATAGATGAAAAGAAGTTCTTGAATAATTATTCTTTAGTAGCAAGTGTAGAGAAGATATCTGCAGATAATGTTATTAAAAAGCTCAATAGTGGTATGAGTAAAAAGAATATGGAGTTGTTAAAATTGACACTGCCTAGGTTTTACAAACTTAAATTAAAACACTATCCTTCTCCTGCCGAAATAGAATCTTTAAGAACAAAACTATTAGAAAATTCTTATATTCAAAAAGTTGAGAGTTTTAGCAAGACACATGATACAACATATAAATTATTACTTTTGTTTAAACGAGTAATAACTGTGTTTGCTTTTACTGTAATGATTGTTACTGTTTTGCTTATTTTTAAAGAGTTACGTATTTGGCAGTTTAAACATAATGAACGTATGAATGTTATGGGGCTTTTTGGTGCTCCTGTCTGGTTGCGATCAGCAGTATTGTTTCGTTTAGCTATTGTTGATGCTATAATCGCTTCTGCTCTGGCTTTCTTGATTTTTTCTTATCTTTCTACAACTTCATGGATTGAAAATGAATTTAATAATATTGGAATTACATTAGTGTTTTTTGACAAATTATATGATTTTTTACTGATGCTTGGAGTATCTGTGACAGTTTCTATATTGTTGGCAGCTTTTATAGTACTTGGACATAAAGAAGAGGTATGATGAATCGTTTCGTAATTCTTGTTCTTGTTTTCTATGTTTCTTTGCATGCAGCAGTGAAAATTGATGAAAAGATTAAAAAAACAAATTCAAAACTACATTCATACAGTAGAAATTATTCAAGTCTCAATAAAAAAATGGCAAAAACAGCAAAAGCCATTATTATGCAAAAGCGTGAGATAGAACAGCAAGATGCTTATTTGAAAAAATTAAAGCAAGAGTTGCTGGAAAAAGAAGATAGCTATAAAAACAATGCTAAAGAACTTGAAATAGTTCAAAAAAAACAAGCTGAGTTAAAACAGAAACAAAATAAACTTGAAGAAGAGTTGGTTTTTGTTATTGCAAAAAGTGTTTCTCTCTCTGTAATTTTAAGTGAAGATTATCCAAAAAATGAAGATGCACTTGTAGAGCTTGAAGTGTTAAAATCAATGTTGGATATTTCTAAAAAACGAGCAGCGGCTTTGAGTAAGCTGTTTTTTACAAATGCGAAGGTCATACAAAAATTGAACTCTCAAACATCGTTGTTGCAAGCATCTATTAGCAGTATGGATGCAAAAAGAAAAGAACTTTTAAAAAAGCAGGCTGAGAATAAAAAAGCACTTAAAGAACTTACTCTTGCCAAGGCTTCTTATAAAAAAGCACTTAAAAAGCTTTTAGAGAGACAAAATGCACTTAAAAAGACGCTGTCTCAATTGAATCTTATAAAGATTGATGAGATAAAAAGAGCAAAAGAAGAGAAGGAAAGAAAGGAAGCATTTAAACGAAAAAATATAGTTTTAAATGAAAACCTTCCAAAGGTTAAAAAACATGGAAGCTCTTATCAAAGTGTAAAAACAATCCGTTACAGAGGTGTAAAGACCATTGCACCATTAAATAATTATACGATAACAAAAAAGTATGGTACGTATCGTGATCCAATCTATGGAATTAAAATTTTTAATGAATCAATATCTTTAAAACCAAAAATAGCAAATGCAAAGGTAAAGACAGTATTTAACGGAAAAGTGATTTATGCAGATAAAACAGCGGTACTTAATAATATAGTTATTGTAGAACATAAGAATGGATTGCATACTATTTATGCAAACCTTTCACAAATTGCTCCTGGGATTAAAAAAGGTAAAAGAGTGAGACGCGGTGCTGTTATAGGAAGAGTGAAAAATGAGTTGGTCTTTGAAGTGACACAGCGTAGTTCACATATTAACCCTATACGTTTATTTAGATAGTTTTAGATATAATTGCGAAAAAATTTAAGAGTAGAGATAAAAAATGAGATTTATTCAAACACGTGGTATTGATACAACTAAGCCAGAGACAGTAACATTTTCTGAGGCGATTTTAAGTCCAATTGCTTCATTTGGCGGACTCTATGTTCCTCAAAACCTTCCAAATCTAGGAGAGGAGTTTTTACTAAAACATAAAGACTCTTCATATAAAGAGCTTGCAAAAGATATGCTTGATAGATTTGAGATAGATATAGATTCAGCAGTTATTGATGAAGCTTTAAACCTTTATGATAAATTTGATGATGCATCCAACCCTGTTCCTGTTGTAAAAGTAAAAGAGAATCTCTATGTAAGTGAGCTCTATCACGGTCCAACACGTGCTTTTAAAGATATGGCACTGCAACCTTTTGGTGTTGTGCTCTCATCAATTGCACAAAGATTAAATGAGAATTACTTGATTTTGGCTGCAACAAGCGGTGATACAGGTCCGGCAGCACTAGAGACTTTTAAAAATCGTGCAAATGTAAAAGTGGCTTGTCTCTATCCTGATGGCGGTACAAGCGATGTACAACGTCTGCAGATGGTAACAGAAGATGCTTCAAACTTGAAAGTTATTGGGATTAACGGTGTTTTTGATGATGCACAGACAGCACTTAAGAGATTGTTAGCAAGTGATACATTTAAAAAAGCACTTCAAGAGAAAGATACAAAACTCTCAGCTGCAAACTCTGTAAATTTTGGGCGTATCATTTTTCAAATAATCTATCATATTCACTCTTATCTTGAACTGGTACGTCAAAATGCCATTACTATGGGTGAGAAGGTCTATCTTAATGTTCCAAGTGGAAACTTCGGTAATGCACTTGGTGGATACTATGCATGGAAAATGGGACTTCCTGTTGAGAAGATTATCATCTCATCAAATGAGAATAATGTACTTACTCGTCTGATTCGTGATGGGAAGTATGATCTGCGTGAGAGTGAAGTCGTCAGTACAACTTCTCCGGCAATGGATATCTTAAAATCATCAAATGTTGAGAGAGTTTTGTTTGACCTTTTTGGAGATGTCCGTACCAAAGAGTTGATGATGGATCTTGAAGAGAAGAACTTTTATGAGTTGCGTGAGGATGAACTTGCAAAACTTCAAGACTATTTTGATGCAGACTGGTGTAGTGGAGAAGAGGGTAAAAAGTATATCAAAGAGACTTTTGAGAGAGATGGTTATCTGATGGATCCGCATACTGCTACTTGTATGAAGTCGTATGAAACCCGTTCAAATCCTGAAGTAAAATCTATTATCTACTCTACAGCAGAATGGACAAAGTTTTCTCCGGTTATTGCAAATGCTTTAACAGGCGAAGTTGATACAAAAGATCTTGATGCACTGGAGTCTATCTCAAAAGTTGCTTCACTTGAGATTCCGGCAATGATTAAAGAGCTCTTTACAAAAAATATAGCACAAAAAACTGTTATTGAGAAAGAAAATATTGAAGATGAAATATTAAAGTTTTTATAGTTTTTAAAAAGCTTCTGTTAATAACAATTAAAAACAAAATAGTTTTATTTTGTTTTTAATATTGTTTTTTTTTATTTTTCTTTTAATGAACTTTTACTCTTTTCCCCTGAAATCCTCCTTATAGCTTAAGTTGCCGTTAATTTATTAGAGTGTAGAATAAGTCAATAGGATAAGTCATGAATGAAACAATTGAAGATGAATTAACACAAAAACGTAATATGATTTATTATAATCAGCTTATAATGAAGGATAGAAAAGAGAAAGCTTCAAAAAATAAGCATCACAAACATAAAAAAAAGAAAAAAGTCAGCTTTGGTGCCCAAGAAGTCCATTTTAAAGATTTCTTGTTTGTTCCGGAAAAGTGGGAGGGGGTATTTTACCTTTTTTATATTGTTGGTATTCCTTATATTGCAGGTGCTATCTTTTTGTTCTTTTTTGTTGCAGGTGGGAGTTATGAAAACTTTAAACTCTTAAATATGAATGCTTTTCTCATAATATGGCTGATTGGTTATGAGATAGTGGCTATATTTTCACTAATATGGATACTTATTCTTTATTTACAGTATGATTCACAAGATGATGAATATTAATTAAGAGTAAAGCAAAGAGAGTTTTTACAACTCTGTTGCTTTGATATAAGCCTTTTCTATTGCTTCTATACAGGCATTTCTTACATTTCCATTTTCTAATGCACTATAACCTGCTGCGGTTGTTCCTCCTGGACTCATTACACCATCTTTTAAAAGAGCAGGATGTTCCTCTTGAATGAGTTTTGAAAATCCGTTAAAAAGTCCACGCATAATAGCCATAGCATCATCTCTTTTAAGCCCCTGTTTAACAGCACCATCAGCAAGTGCCTCTGCAATGAGTGCAAGATAAGCAGGACCACTTCCGGCAAGAGCCGTGGCAATATCTATCTCTTTTTCTGTTGCAAGCCATTGTGTTGAGCCAATAGCACTAAAGAGCTTTTTAGCCTCATCTTTGTAGCTGCTATCTCCAGTAAGTGTTGTCATAGAGGCACCTACGGATGCAGCGAGATTTGGCATTGTTCTTACAAAGGCCTTTGCTTTAAAGTAGTGGGAGAGTTTTTCAAGTTTTGTACCGGCAAGAACCGAGTAGAGTACTTCTGCTTCTCCTTGAAGTTGTTGTGAAACCTCTTCAACATTTGCAGGTTTTACACACAGAATGATATTTTTATTTTCTATATTAAAGCCTTCAAGCAGATTTTTTTCAATCGTAATTTCAAGTGATTTTTCAAACTTTTGCAGCTTTGTGATATCTCTTCCAACGACTTCTATTTTATACTGTTCTTTGAGCCCTTGTGCAATACTAAGCGCCATATTGCCATTTCCAATAAATGTTATCGTTTTCATAAAACTCCTAAATATTTTATGGTAGTATTATACCATTTAATTAATATAATAAATTTAGGTGAATAATAATGGAAGAATTTTTACAAAAAGCCAAAGGTGCAAGTCGTTTTTTCAACACTTTAAGCGGTGCAGAGAAAAATAGAATATTGTGTGAGATGGCAGAAGCTTTACGAGCAAATACAATGGAACTTTTAGAAGCCAATGCAAAAGATATGGCAGCAGGTGAACAGAATAAACTCTCTTCAGCATTGATGGACAGACTTTTTTTGGATGAGAAGAGAATAGATGCCATGGCTGTTGCCATTGAAGAGATAGCAGGACTGAAAGACCCGGTTGGAAGAGTCCTTGATGGATGGGTTACAGAAGATGGATTGAAAATTGAAAAAGTATCGATTCCTATAGGCGTTATTGGAATTATCTATGAATCTCGTCCAAATGTAACAAGTGACACAGCAGCACTCTGTTTTAAGAGTTCAAATGTTTGTGTATTAAAAGGCGGCAAAGAGGCAGAAGAGTCTAACCGTGCCATTGCCAAAGTACTGCAGGCAACTTTGGAGAAAAATGGACTTCCGCGTGAGCTTATATCGCTGATTCCTGACTCTTCGCGTGAGGGTGTGGCACAACTTATCAAGATGGATAAGTATGTTGATTTAATCATTCCTCGTGGCGGGGAAGGGCTTATTAAGTATGTAAGTCAAAATGCAACGGTAAGTGTTGTCAAACACGATAAAGGGCAATGCCATACCTATATTGACAAAGATGCGAATATGGAAGATGCAATAAAAATTGCAATCAATGCAAAAGTACAGCGTCCGGGTGTCTGTAATGCAATGGAGACATTACTGGTTGATAAGGCAATCGCAAAAGAGGCACTTCCTAAACTAAAAGATGCATTTGATGCAGCGCATACAGAGCTTAAAGGGTGTGTTGCTACACAAGAGATTATCAGTGTTGCTCACGCAGGTGATGAAGATTTTGATACAGAGTATTTGGCAAATATCTTAAATATAAAAGTGGTTGATGGTGTTGCAGGTGCTGTTGAACATATTATACGTTTTGGTTCTGGACACTCTGAAGCGATAATTACGCAAAATATTACAACAGCTGAGAGCTTTTTGAACAATATTGATGCAGCAGCACTCTATGTTAATGCTTCTACTCGTTTTACTGATGGTGGTGCTTTTGGTTTTGGTGCAGAGGTAGGTATCAGTACAAACAAACTTCATGCAAGAGGTCCTATGGGTATTGAAGGACTTACAACATACAAGTATAAGATTTATGGAAACGGGCAGGTACGTTAATGCAGAGTGTTGATGAATTAAGAGATATTGTATTCTTTGAGAATTTAAATAATGAGGAGTTGCAAGCATTGGCAACTATCTCACGCAAGCGGAAGTTTTCAAAAGGTGAAGTACTTTTTTATGAAAAAGATGAGTCGCGTTTTTTAACACTTCTGACTGATGGTGTTTTAAAAGTTTATAAGACAGATCCAAAAAACAATGAGATAATTCTGCACCGATTTACCTCAAAAGTACTTGTTGCTGAGATGGCTGTATTTGAAGGAATACCATATCCTGCTTCTGCTGCTTTTGAAACGGATGGAACGGTCATTGAGATTGATTTTACTAAATTTAAAGAGAATTTTTTAACAAATCCGGCTATCTCTTTTGCTCTTTTTAAATCTTTAACACAAAAGATAAAATATCTTGATGGTGTTATAGGACTTAATATTGTTCTTGATTCTACAGCACGTGTTGCAAAATATATCTGTGAAAATCAGGAAGCTTTGCAGATGAAACATAACCAATTGGCTCAGTATCTTCATATGACACCAGAGACACTTTCACGTGTCTTTAAAAAGTTTGCAAAACTTGGTTTTATAGAGAAAGACGGTAGTAATTATAGTATTAAAAACAAAGAGGCATTGACAATTCTTTTTGAATAATAGGCTAATCTTGATGTATATCAAGCGTGCCTTTATCTTATTAAATTACAATCTCATAAAATTTTAATTTATAAAGGATTGTATTATGTCACATATTCCAAGTGAAGCACAAAAGATTGAAGTTGAAGGTGCAACAGTAGATTGTTTTAAACTTGCAAAAGATGGTGAGAGTGAATACTATTTTGACACATCAAAAGAGGGACCTCCGCATCCGATGGTAAATGCTATGAGTTGTCTGAAACTTATTGCTGGAACAAATGATAAACTTGTTATGATTAACCATAAAGCTCCTGGTGGTCTTTTTGATAAATTAGGTGCTGATATCGCTTATGAAGTAGAAGATCTTCCTGATGGTCTTGTGAAAATTGTCTTTAGAAGTACAGGTGCAGCTACGCAAACAGACTTTACACAGACTTCTTGTCACGGGTAAGAACAATAGATGAACAGCATTTCGCAAGATTTTGCACCCCCGTTTAAATTAATAGCTCCCTTTTTTATTTTAGGGGGGCTCTTTTATCTTTTTTCAACACTCAGTGTTTTTCTTTTTCAAACTGCAGATTTATCGTTTGTACATCCTAGTGTTATTAGTTTTGTCCATCTCTTTTTACTCGGTTTTGTAATGATGACCATTTTTGGTGCAATGGCACAGCTTGTTCCCGTTGTTTTGGAAGTTGGGCATTTTGGAGTAGAACTCTTTTATGCTATTTGGCCACTTTTACTCATAGGAACACTATTAATGGTCTTTGGATTTTTATACTCGGCACAACTGCTTCCTTATGGTGGTATGGTTGTACTTATCAGTATGATGATATTTGTCGGTGAGATATTCTTAACGATTAAAAAGGTAAAGAAGTTCAATCTTGTAATGAGTAGTGTATTAATTTCAAATACATTTTTGTTCTTTGGGATTATCTTTGGTCTTTTAATGGCGCTCTCTTATGCCGGGACAATCTCTTTAGATATTTCACAGATGCTCAGAGCACATGTCTATTCTGTTGTCGGTGGATATATAGGAGTTACCATTATGGGACTCTCAATCGTTCTTGTACCTATGTTTACACTCTCTCACAGTTTTTCATTGGTTCCTCTGCGAATATCAATAACAATGATGAGTGTGGGTGTTGTCAGTGTGGTTCTCTCTGCACTTTTTGGTATAAAATTTCTTGAGTATATCGGCTATCTGCTCTCGTTTGGCTCTCTGCCGTTTTACTTTTATATAATTTATATTATCTATAAAACACGGCCAAGAAAAGAGAATGATGTCTATGCAATATCTATGATGTTCTCATATAGTTCAATGCTTGTAGCTTTTGTGTTGGGACTTCTCTATTTTATACTGCATACAGAGACATTGCTTTTAGCATCTGCGTGGGTATTTTTCTTTGGTTTCTTTGGTTTTTTAATTACTGGACATATCTATAAAATCATTCCATTTTTGGTATGGTTTGAGAGATTTTCTCCTCTAGTTGGAAAACAAAAAGTACCGATGCTTGCAGATATGGTACCTTACAAAAGTTCTCAGGCACAGTTTATATTTTCAGCAGTAGGTGTTATACTTGTAACCATTGCTATTTTAACCAAGAGTGATATTACTTTACACAGCGGAGCATCATTTCTATTTTTTGGTGCTTTGGCATTCTTTAGAAGTATGCTCTATATGATAAATTTTAAATAAGGAAAAAATTATGATGTATTCAAAAGATGAAATATTTGCAGCTATTTCAACTGTTATTGACCCCGAAGTTGGATTTAATCTTGTGGAAATGGGATTAATCTATGATGCAAGTAGTGATGATGAAGGAAATGTAAAAGTTACAATGACACTCTCAACACGTGCATGTCCTTTGCATCAGATGATTTTACAATGGGTAAAAGAGGCAGTTGAAAAGCTTCCAAACGTAAAAGATGTTGATGTAGAAGTTGTCTGGGAGCCTGAGTGGAATATCTCAATGGCTGATGACAATGTTAAAAAAGCACTTGGTGCATAAAAGAGTATAAGAGTTTTTAACTCTTATACCAACTCTAAAACTTTCTCTTCCCACTCTTTAAATGCAGGTGTAAAATACTCAATTCTTACTTTTTTAAACTCACGTGATGAGTAGAGAGGCATATGCTCTTTTGACTCAATCTCTTCAGCCATCTCTGCAATAATACTGTTTGTCTCTTCAGTAGTTTTTCCATGAACCATAGTAAAAAGATTATAAGGCCAGTTTTCATATTTGGGGCGTAGATAACAGTGGCTGACTGCTGAAAATTCAGCCGCTTTTTTACCTATGGCTTCTCCATCTGCTTCATCAACATCCCATACAACCATTGCATTGGCATTAAATCCTGCTTTTCTGTGGTTGAGTATAGATGCAAAACGACGCATAATACCAGCATCTTGAAGCTCTTGTAAAATTGAGAAGAAGGTCTCATAATCAATATTGAGTTCATCAATGATAGCTTTAAATGGCTCACTTACAAACTCAATATCGTACTGGGCACGCATAATGATGTCGTGGTGGAGTTGCGTGAGCTCTATATCTTTATGGACAACTTTTTTAACTTTCTCTTTTTTCTCATCTTTACCGGTTGTATTGAGTTTGACATTGATTTTAAAGAGCTTGAGTGTTGGAAGCATAATATAATCATCTGCTTCAGTCAGTTGCGCCAAAATCTCTATAGTTCTATCCAGCCCTAAGCTAGAATCGGGATCTACTGCCATAGTAAACCAGATATTAAAGTCGTGGTTTCTTTCATAGTTATGAGAGACTCCCGGGTGTGCATTGATAATCTCTACTGCTTTGTCAATTTTCTCTTGAGGAATTTTAAAGGCAACAAGTGAAGATTTATAACCTAATCTCTTTGTATCAAAAATCGCTGAAGTTTGACGAATAATGTTGGCACTTTTTTCTTCTTGAAGAATTTTAAGGACTTCCTCTTCGCTTATTCCAAGTTCATCTGCTATTGCTGCAAACGGTTTTGCAACAAGTGGAAATTTTTTCTGTATTCTTGATAGTATCTCTTGTTTCATATCTCTTCTTTATATTTTTATTTGCTGATTGTATCTATCTTTTTCTAAAATAGAATTGATGTTTGTCAATAAAATATTATAATACTATACGTTATGCTTTTAGTTGATTAAAAATGAAAAAAAGAGAGTCTGTATGAGCTATTTTCCTGCACTTGTTAAAATGGATAAGAAGAGAATATTAATAGTAGGCGGTGGAAATATTGCTTATGAAAAATTAAACCATCTTTTGGATTTTACATCAGATATAAAAGTGATTGCTTCAGAGTTTTCAGACGATATAATGCAGCTCATTGAAGAGAGAGGGCTTGCATTTGAAAAAAGAGCATACAAAAGAGGGGATATCGCCAACTATGATATTATTATTATCGCTATTGACAATATTGCTCTGCAGGCTGAGATATATGAGGAGTCAAAATCTTACAAATGTCTCTGCAATGCTGTAGATTCAGTTGATTATTGTGACTTTATCTTTCCATCTTATATAAAAAGAGATGATTTGATCATTGCCGTATCTACTTCAGGTGCTTCTCCTGCTGTAGCAAAACATCTACGACGATTCTTACAAAAACTTATTCCATCTACTATGGGTGATTTTCTGCGTGAGATGAGAAACTTGCGTAAAACTTTGCCAAAAGGCAAAGAGAGAATGAAGATGCTTGATGAAAAAGCAAAGGAGTATATAGAGAGGGAGTTACAGAGTTAATGCATCATAGGCATCATCAATAGATGCAAACTTCTCTGTTACAAAGAGATAGACAGCTGCATTGAGATTTGCAAGCTTCATATACTCTTGTGAGGGGTTGTTGAGTTGCTGGAGTGACTCCTCGCGTGAGATTTTATCCCACGATTTTTGATAGTTGATTCCATAGTGTTGCGGATCAATAATGTATTCGCTAATGTCACCATCTTCTGCTATCCAGAGGCGTCCTTTGCTAAAGAGCTCAGGAGTGCCTTCATTTCCTTGAATAAGTGCAAATCTTTTGTATCTGTCTGCAAAAATTGCAACATACTTCTTCACATATGGTTTATGAAATACTCCTGTGATTGCATACTCGCTCTTGGCAACAAAAGGAAGCTTCTCAATAGTGTTAAAAGCACTTCTAAGCCCCAGTTTATTACGAATATCTGTCAGTTTGTGAAGTTTGTAGAAAAACTCTTTTCTGTCAAAATAGTAGAGATTTGGACTTTGCTGAATATCATCTATGATATCTTTGATTGTAATGCCATCTTTTGCGGGCTGTTTTTCATCTCCGATAATGACGAGGTTGAGTTGTTTCTCTTGTAGTCTCTGCGCTACAAGTGGGAAGATGTAAGGGTTTTTGGCTTTGCCGTCAAATGGGTAGCCAAGTTCCAGTGAGTTTGGTATCTCTTTTTGTATTATCTCTTTGTCACAGGCTGCAATAGCACCGCGAAATTCATCTATGGTCTCAGGTTTGAGTCTCCATCCAAGTAAAAAAGCAGCTAACTGTTCATTAGGAACACTCTGATTGAGCATCTGTTCCATCATATCTTGTGCTTCTTGAAATGTTAAATCACGATTCCCTTTTGGGCCTGTACCTACCGCATGTATATATTTGAAAAAATCCATAATACTCCACTCTCTATTTTATTGAAGAGAGTGTAGCAAAATAATATTAAATATTTCTCTATAAACCGAGTTTGTCTTCAATAGCATCTTCTAAGTTGCCATTTTCCGGGTCAATCGCAAAGTAATTTTCAGAAAACTTAACAGTTACTGCTTTTGTGTCACCTTCGCCCTCTGTTTTTTCAGCAATAATTGCATTCTCTTTAAATTCAGTCATTCTCCATCCATTCTCTTCGCCAGCTTCAACGATTGCTTTATGCACTTTTTTGAGTGGCATTGTCTTAAAATGTATATAACCGGCTTCTTTTGTATCTGTACCGACACCATTAGTCGCACTGCAGGATACAAAGAGTAAAGATGAAAGCAACAGAGTTGTTCCTAAAATAATTTTTTTCATACTATTTCCCCTTTGAAATTTTCTTAACTTAACAAAAAATTAAGAGTTAGTTAATATGATATAATAATAATTATAAAAAATGTTTTAATTAGATTAAAAGATTATTAATTTGTGCAAAAGGAGTGGATATGAATAGATTGTATCTTTTTTTATTAAGTACAACATTATTGTGCGGATCTACGCAAGAAGCATTGAATGCTTATAAAAATCATCACTATCAAGAGGCTTTTAAACTTTATCAGGATGAAGCACAAAAGAATGACAGTAATGCTCAAAGTGCATTGAGTTATCTCTATTTTAATGGGATAGGTACACAGAAAAATAATAAAAAAGGACTTATCTATCTTCAAAAAGCTGCACAAAATGGAAATGTAACAGCTGCTCTTGATTTAGGTATATACTATTTAAAAGGTGATGTTGTAAAAAAAGATATGCAAAAGGCTGCAAAATGGCTTGAAGTTGCTGCAGATAAAGGAAATGCAGAAGCTCAATATAATCTTGCTATTATCTATTATAATGGTGATGGTGTGAAGCAAAATATAAATAAGGCAACAGAACTTTTAGAAAAAGCTGCAAAAAATGGTCATAAAGGTGCGAGAAAAAATATAGGTAGAATTTATATGCAGGCATTGAATTTTAAAAAAGCAAAATATTGGTTAAACGAAAATCTTAAAGATGGAGATAAAGAGGCTGCACTTCTACTCAAAGAGATAGAAGCTGCACATAAAGAGTAAAAGAGCCTATTTAAACCATTGTAGTTGCTCTCTGAGCTCTACAACATGACCTACAATAATAAGTGCAGGAGTGGGGATGCCTTCTGCTTTCTTAACAATATTTTCCAGTGTTCCGACAACCACACTTTGATCATCTGTTGTTCCGCGTGAGATAACAGCACAAGGGTACTCTTTTGGTTTACCAATTTCTTGAAGTTTTTGAGATATTTTTTTAAGATTATGAAGTCCCATTAAAAAGATAATTGTATCATCTGTTTTGAAATTTTCCCAAGGAATTTGAGATGTCTCTTTATTTGGAGATTCGTGTCCTGTAACAACTCTAAAACTGACAGCTACACCTCTGTGTGTAACAGGTATTCCTGCATAGGCAGGAACACTTATCGCAGAGGTAATACCCGGAATAATCTCAAATTTTATATCTCTGGCGTGTAGATATGCTCCCTCTTCACCACCACGTCCAAATACAAAAGGGTCTCCACCTTTGAGTCTTACAACAACATTATGTTTAAGAGCATTTTGATAGATTACTTCATTTATCTCATCTTGAGGGAGTGTATGTCTTCCATCCTCTTTACCTACATAGACAAATTCACAGCCATTTTTAGCCATCTCTAAAATTTCTGGATTTGCCAGTCTGTCATAGATGATTACATCTGCTTCTTGAATCACTCTATGAGCTTTCATAGTTAAGAGCTCAATATCTCCTGGTCCTGCACCTGTTAAATATACTTTACCCATTATCTACTCTCTTTCAGATTATATATAAATATACCAGAAGGTTTTTTGACTGTAAAGATTTCGCGTTGTATCCACCAACCTTTAGTCTTAATGACTACTACTTTATTTGCATCATTGACAGATACATAGAGGTATGGTCGGTTTTGTGACCAACGAACATGGAGTACTTTACCATTGAATTGAAATCTTTTGATGATTTTGAGTGTTTTTGTATCGATGATTTGAATAACAGGAAATTTTTTCCCTGAAAATGTTACAGCTAAATACTTTTTATCAGGTGAGAGAGCAGTGAAAACTGGCATACCTTCTGTTTTAATTGCTGTAATAAATTTAAATTTTGGAGTAAAAACAAAGACTTTATTGTCTCCAACAGCAGGGATGAAAACTTTAGAGTTACTTACAGACCAAAAACCAAAGTGTGGAACTTTTAAGACTGGTTGTCTCTCTCCTAGTTGTAGAGGAATCTTTTTATATTTCATTGTAGTTAAATTTAGTTCACCAAGCCAAGGAGAGTTGAAAAATCCATTGATATATTTGTCACCATCTAAGAGTGCATCAAAAGGCATTGTTCCTACATCTTTAAACTCTTTATAGAGTACAAAATGAGGCTCTTTTTTACCTGCATTTGTATCTTTATAGACAGCAATGGTATCTTTGTCCATTTCAGAAAATACAAGATAGTCTTTATATATTTTTATACCAACATTGCGTGAATCGGTTTTTAACTTCTCAATAGGTTTGAGGTTGCGTGAGAGTATATCTACACTCTTATCATCATAGTTTGCAACAGCTACATAGTTTTTGTTAATAACAAAACCGATGGCACTTTTACTTGTTTTATACTCTGATAATTTTTTTTCAGTAATAGGGTTAAATCGGATAATATATCCATCACGTGAGATAAGGTATCCATCTTTGCCATAAAATTTCATAACACCATGGTTCATATTATGCATATGCTCCATATGATTTCGAGGTAAGCCATCTTCTATAACCGCAACAGAACTGCTTTCTCTCTCAACAACAAAAATTTTATCTTTTGTAATGCTTGCACTTGCAATAGTAAAAAACGTTGCACTTATAAGTGCTGAAACAACTATTTTTTTAATCATTTTAAATATTCTCTCTTTCTTCTTTTGTTAAATAGCATGAAGGATCTTCTGCCCATAGATCACCGCTAATAGCGTATGCCCTGGCACGACTTCCTCCATTACATATATCAATCTGTTTGCACTCTGAACAGATACCGCTGATCTGTTTTCTCGGATGAACTCTCAGTTTTTCTAAGAGCTCTCCTTTTTGCCAAATTTCACCAAAATTTTGATGAATAACATTTCCTACAATAAGAGGAAAAAATGGGTCAGGACGAACGTCACCATCGGCATTGATGTTGAGTAGTTTTCGTCCAGCTGAATTTCCTCCCCAAGTAACAAGTCTCGCTCTCATTTTCTCTTTAAGTTCAGGATACTTTTGTGCGAACTTATTTAGAAACATCACTGCATCCATCTCCATATTTCCAGTTACAATTTCAATATCACGACCTGTATCATAATACTCAAAAGCTTTGTCTAAAATGAACTCTACCGCTTTGCGACGTTCATCTTTGTCAAGATCCATCTTGAGATTGTCTAATCCACGACCTGAATAGACAAGGTGTGAAACATATATCTTTGGAATATTGTGTTTTTCAGCTAAATCAAAAATATATTCTAAAGAGCCAATAGTGTCTTTTGTCATAGTAAAACGAATACCGACTTTTGCCCCTGTTTCATTGGCAAGTAAAACTGCTTTGAGTGTCTCTTTGAAAGCACCTTTTAATCCTCTGAAGTAATCGTGTGTTGCTTCATCACCATCGATGCTGACACCAACATAGTTAAAGGTTTCGGTAATTTTTTTGATATTTGATTTTGTAAAGTAGAGACCGTTACTTGAGAGGTAGGTAATGATGCCATTTTCTTTACAAAACTCGGCTATCTCAAAAAGATCTTTTCGTGTAAGTGGCTCACCACCTGAAAAGATGATAAATTTTACACCGTTTTCTTTCATCTCTAAGATTGTCTTTTTAATCTGCTCAGTCGTAAGTGTATCTACTTCATCAAGTGTTGATTTAGAGTAACAGTGCAGACAAGAGAGATTACATCGGTTTGTAAAGTTCCAGATGGCAATACTGCCATCAAGAACTCTCTCTTTTTTATCTTCTACAACAGAAGATATGAGGTTTGAGAGTCGAAACATTATTTTTTTCCTTTAAAAGAGAGTATATAGTTACTGATTAGATCCAGCTCTTTTGCATTTAAGTGGAGTTGTGTCATAACTGTTCTTTTGTAACCAAAAGCTTTATACATTGATTTTGGAGAAGCGATGTAAGCTTCTATTTCAGCTTTTGTTCTCTTTTTTGCTATTTGGCTAAAGGGAGGTCCAAAGGCCATTGCTGTTTGATGATGGCATCCCCAACAGTAAGTTTCAAAGACTTTTTTGCCTCTGAGCTGCTCTTCATTTGCAAAAAGAGCAGCAGATAATATTAAAATTAAAAAAGCTATTTTTTTCATTGTCAATCTTTTCTTTGATATAAATATTATTCTAGCAAAATAAAACTTGCAAGAGAACAATATATATCAAGATTTTAAAAATTATTGAACTTTGTAACTGTACTCTTCCATTAATTGAGGTTTTGTTAAATTTGGATCTTTTAAAGTAATGACTTTAGAACAATCCGGTTTTGCAAGAATAACATAAAGTTTTACATCGATTATATCTCCTTGCTCGATCTTCGGGATATTATAAAGAAGTGTTTTAGTCTCATTCGCATCAAGATTATTGACAAAACCACGTTTCTTAGCAAATGAAGGAATAATTACTTTTTTATTGGTATCATCTAAAAATTCAATGTAAAAAGTACCTTGTTTATCTTCAGTAGGGGAAATCTTAAAATTTCTCCATATCTCTTGCTTATTATGTATAATTCTAATATCAAGATATTTCATACGTGCTGCTTGTATAATAAGAGGATGCGGCATTTTGTTTTTCAGCGTTAGAAAAAGTTTGTTTTTTTCTGTCTTTATGTGGAATGAAACTGCTTTTTTCATCATTTCCAAAGAGTGAATTCCGGCAAATGTATGTGAATGGTGCTGCAATCTACCTCTTTTATTATCCTTTTCTGCACCACCATCTACAAGTGGCATATGACATTTAATACATTTTGTAGTATCTTGGTTCTCTTTTATGGCTTGAAAAATCAAGACATCATTTTTGTTTCTTTTATGTGAATGACATCCAAGACAGACATTTTTTTCATAGATCGGATTATTTAACATTGCATGTTTGTCACTGTCATCCGGATCTTCCAATGTACCATACATATTCGGTTTATAGCCTTCTATATTTTTTGTTCTTACATTAATATTGAAGTTATGAGATTTTTTAACATATGCAATTTGATGACAATAGATACAGCTAATGGCATCTTCTTGCTCTTGTTCATATTTATTTGGTCTCTCTTTTCCCTTGATTAATGCTTGAATGTCCGTTGCTCCAGGCATATGACAAACTGCACAGTCATATGTTTTTTTACTTGCTTTATTTGCCACTTTTCTATGCAATTCATCATTAAAGTATGTTTTAGAATGATATGAACTTTGATATTCGTAATAAATATCTTCATGGCACTCTTTACAATCTTTATTGCTGAGATATTTTGCATGTAAAACTGAAAATAGTAAAAAAAGAATAGATAATAATTTCATGAGAACTCTTTGTGAAAGTTTAGCTGTATAATAAGATTCTCCCTACAACAGTAGGGAGAATAGGAACAATTATGCTCCAGGAATAGATTGTCTATGCTCGATAGAGTAAGTAAAAGTAGGTGTTGTTAAACCTTTGATGTATTTAACAAATTTACCAGTTTTAGCTTCATAAATACCGATACGACCAGCATTCCATTCTGAAATCATAGTCCAGTGACCATGGTTTGCAGGTTCAGCATGTAAGATTCTAGGAATAATAACATGACCTTTTTTGTCTTTTACAGTAGGTACATTCCAACTATAAAGAACTTTATGTGTTACAGGATCTGTAACAGTTCCTTTTTTTGTTCCAACTGTAATGATTCTATCTGTTTCTAAAGTTTGTTTATTGATTAAGTACATTTTATTCCATGCACTTGGACCACCAATAACATTATCTGACCAGATAAATGGAGTATGCTCACTTGTACCAACAAATAGACCACCACCTGCAGTTCTAACGTGTGCTACAACATCCCAGTTACTGTCCCAAATCACAACATCACCAACATTCATACTGTTTGTAGCATATAGTTGACCATATCTGTCATTATACCAAGATGAACCTTGACCTGGGTGTGGCTTAGAACCAGGGCCAGTATAAACTTTAGCAACTAAAGATTTAGTTTTAAAGTCAACTACACCCATAAGGTCTGAACCTTGAGATGCTTGCATTAAGTAGCGTCCCATCTCTTTACCTTCATTTTCAAAACCATCATGAAGAATTTTACCAATATTTGGAATATCACCAACGATTGGGAAATTAGGTTTAGAATAATCTACAATATATACATGTCCTGCATCTTTAAGTGCAAATGCAATATATGGACCGTATGGAGTATCATATACACCTGCAACACGAGAAGAACCGATATTTCCTTCAGTGTCAATTACACTAGATGTTGGATATACTTTTAATGGTTTAAGTGTCATAGCATCCATTAAAATAGCACCACCTGGTACATAGTTTCCTGCCATAAGGTATTTACCATCTGGAGACACTGCAAGACCACGAGAATCAGAACCAACTTGTACTTGAGCAATTTTTTGTTGTCCGTGTGATGCAAGGTCAAACATAGTTACTAGCCCAGAACGAGAGATAGAATAAGCATAACGAGGTTGGCGTTTATTTGTTACAGTTACATGTACTGCAAATCCAGCTGGATGGCGTGAAAGTACTTTTCCTGTAGTTCCGTCTAAGAAAACAACACGAGCAGCGTCGCGTTCTGTAACAAAACAGATATCTGTAACTTTTTTAACATCAGCAGCATGAGGATATTTTTTAAGAAGTGCCATTCTGTCATTTAATGGTTTCCATCCTTTTGTGACTGCTTCTAAAGTAAGAACTTTAATTTTCTTACCTTTAAAGTGTTGTAGATAATCTACCATTTTTTGTGCATCAGCTTTATTCATTTTACTAGACCAAGAAGGCATTGCTGTACCTGGACGACCATTTAAAATAGTTTGTACTAAAGAATAGCTATTTTTCTTTGCAAGTACATTTGGGCGTAAGTCAGAACCAACACCACCTTCATGATTTGGACCGTGACACCCTTGACACTCTTTGATAAAGAATTTTTCAACATTCATATGTGATGTTCCAGCAAATAAAGTAGTACCTACTAAACCTAATGCTGCAACTGACATAACCAGTTTGTTTCTCATTTTATTTCTCCTTCTTTCTTAAAAATTAAGATTGGGCATGGCTCCAATGGAGCCAGCATAATTGAACTTTATTCTGTAAAGCCTTTGTAGAGCTTCTACAGCTCCCCTTTGTGCAAATGTATATATTTGCGCCCATTATATGTGACATATACTTTTTCCAAAAAGCTAAGATAATTTAAACTTAAATTAGATTTTAGAATCGGATATAGTTTATAAAGTTTTATAAAAAATTAGTTTGACTTAAATCAATTTTGTCAAATGAAGTGAAAGATTTTGAAGAAATGTTACTTTATGGATCTGTTTTGAAAATTAAAAGAAGATTTAAGAGAGGTACTCTTTAATCTCTTTTGTTAAATTTTGTAGATCTTCTCTGAATTTTGTAAAGAGTTTACCAATATCTTCACTCTTCTCTTTAAGTGCACTTTTGAGATTCATTGCACTTTGAGTAAGCTTTGTAGCACCTATATTTGCGGATACACCAATAATATCTAAAAGTAATTTATCTGCACTTTGAAAATTCTTTTCTTTTACTGATTCAGCAATTTGTTGAGGTGCATTTTCATAAGTATTAAGGAATTCATTGAGAATTTCATGATAAAAATCACTATCATACCCTGATATCTCTATACCTTCTTCAATATCTATTTCGGTATAGTTTGTTCCGCTGTTGTTCTTTCCTGAATAGGCATATAAAATATCATATAATGCATCCATTTTTAAAGGCTTTTCAAGATGCTCACTCATACCAGCTTCACTCATTTTACGTATATCGTCCGCTGCGGTATCTCCACTGAGTGCTACAACAACAATATGATTGTATGCCGGATTTGCTCGGATCTCTCTTGTTGCTTCAAACCCATCTTTTCTCGGCATATGTGCATCCATAAGAATAATAGTGAAGTCAGAATCTTTTTTCAAAATTTCAAGGCACTCTACACCATCATCTGCTACAACTATTTCTATACCACTTTCTGCTAATAGTCCCATAATAACTTTTTGGTTAATAATATTATCTTCGGCAAGAAGAATTCTTTCTCCTGCGAATTCTTTAAAATCTTCTTTATTTATTTTATTATGTGGTGGTACATCTCGTTTTGAAAAAGATGGTTTGCTATGATCTTTATTTTTCTCTGTATCTTCAATACCAAAATCACCTTCTTCTTCACCTTCAAGTGATGTTTCAAGAAGAGTATTTTGTATATTTTCTTCATCTTCTGTGTTGTCTTCAATAGCTTCCGTTGTCTCTTCTTGTTCTATTCCCTTCTGTTGAAGTTTTTGTTCTTTATTGTCTTCTTGAATTTTTGAATTCTCAGATGATGTTTTGACCGATTTTTTTCTTATAAGTAAATAGATAAATATTATTAACATAATAGCTATGATAGCCAATAATTCAGTTTGATATTTTAGTAGAAAATCCATATTCCCTCTTTTTTTTATAAAATAATTCTCAATCATACAGTATAAAAAATTAAAGCTAAATCAAATTTGCTGTATAATCTCTTTAAAATTTATTTTAGGATTAGATTTGCAAAATATTCCACATATTCCAGTTTTATACAGAGAAGTAGTAGCTGCTTTTAAAGATATTGAAAAGGGGATTGTTATTGATTGTACGATGGGATATGGAGGACATTCGTCAATGATATTGGAAGCAAATTCCAATATTAAGCTTATTGGTATTGATCAAGACCAGACAGCCATTGATTTCTCACGCAAACGTCTTGAAAAATATGGTGAGCGTGTAGAGATACGTAAAGGACGTTTTTCAAATGTTATTCAAGATATTTTGCGTGAGAATGATGTATCTGAAATAAAAGCTCTTTTAGCTGATATTGGAGTTTCTTCTTTACAACTAGATCAAAAGGAGAGGGGGTTTTCGTATGAGAGTGATAATCTTGATATGCGAATGGATAAAGATGCCCCTTTGAGTGCTTCTCATGTTGTTAATGAATACAGTCAGTCAGAACTTGAGCGTATTCTTTTAGAGTATGGAGAGCTTCGCAATTATAAAAAGATAGCTTCTGAAATAATAAAAAATCGTCCATTTGTCTCTGCAAAAGAGTTGAGTGAGAAGTTAAAACCTTTTATGCCCCGCGGCAAAAAAATTCATCCTGCAACACTTCTTATGCAGGCTATTCGTATAGAGGTTAATGATGAACTGGGTGAGTTAAAACGACTTTTAAAGAGCATTGAAGATGCGAGATTACCTCACGCAAAAGTTGCTATTATCTCATTTCACTCACTTGAAGATAGAATTGTGAAAAAAACATTTACAAAATGGGCAAAGTCTTGTATATGTCCTTCTGAAGCCATACGTTGCAGCTGTGGGAATAATAATGCTCTTGGTAAGATTATAACCAAAAAACCAATTATGGCACAAGATGATGAAATAAAAGAGAATGCTCGTAGCAGAAGTGCTAAGATGAGAATATTTCAAACAGATACTCTAGGTAATTGTAATGAGTGAAAAACAAGAACTTTTAGAAGAAATTGATACTATTGTTTCCGATAAAGGAGCATTGGATATTAATTATTTTTTATATGTGATGCTTACGCTTATGATTATTGCAATGTTTGTATTTCCAAAAATTTATCTTAATGAACAGATATATTATAAGAGTAGAGAAATTGCAAAGTTAAAAATAGAGTATGAAACATTACAAGAAGAAAACAAACTTATTCACGCTTCTGTTGAGTCTATTAAATATAAAAATCAGATTTTAGATACACTTTTTTAAAATATTCAAGGATTGAAATTGATTCGTAAATTTATAGAGTTTGCTATTGAAAAACCACTTCTAAATCATATTCTGCTTTTATTTATCTTTATGCTCTCAATTTTTGCTTATATCAATATTCCAAAAGAGATATTTCCTCCTATGAATATGGATAAAATCACCATTAAAGGTGGTTATGCAGGAACATCGGCAGACATACTTGATAAAATGGTCGTACAGACAATAGAAGATGGTATAGCTAATATAGATGCACTTGATACAATTAAAAGTAGTATTAAAAATGGCTCTTTTATTATAAGTGCCGAAATAAAACCGGGATCAAATAATATTATTGTTCTTAATGATGTAAAAGATGTTGTAGCCAGTGTTAAAAAAGATCTTCCTGCTGATATGAATGAACCTGTTGCAAAGATAAAGGTTCATGCATTTCCTCTTGTGTTAATTGCGCTTTCAGGGAATGTGGATAAATCTCTGTTATTGCAACGAGCAGATGAACTTAAAAGTGAACTTGCCAAATTTAAAGATCTCAGTGATATTACTATTCGGGGAGATGCGGATGAAGAACTTGATATTTCACTCAATTATCAAAAAATAAAAGCATATGGGTTGAACAGCTCCGATGTTGTATCTGCTATTAGTAATATCAGCTCTATTTTTCCAATAGGAACAATTAAACAAAAAGCTCATCATCTTTATATTTCAACTTATAATGGAGAGAAAACAAAAGAGAAAATTGCAGATACAATTATTCATGTGGGGAATATTAAACTTCGTATCGGTGATATTGCAAATGTTGCTTATAAATTAAGTGACGAAGTCGAACTTTCACATTATAATGGTGTTAGAAATGTTTCATTAAATGTAACAAAAAGTAAAAAGGGTAATGCTATTGTTTTGGTGAAAAAAATACGAAAACTTTTAGCAAAAGCCAAAGAAAAACATCCGCAATTAAATTACAATATATATACCGATACATCAGTCTGGATTAAAAATCGTCTTAATGTTGTCTTTTCTAATATAATTTTTGGTTTAATGCTCGTTTTTTTAGCCATGCTTATTTTTATTAACAGAGGAATAGCTTTTGTTGTTGCTCTTGGCATACCTGTAAGTTTTATGATAGGTCTTATTGTGACAGAGATGATGGGTGACTCTTTAAATATGCTCTCTTTATTAGGAGCACTGATTGCTTTGGGCATGTTGGTTGATGAGGCTATTGTTGTTGCAGAAAATATATATAGACATCTTGAAGAGGGAATGGAACGTAAAGAAGCCGTTATTGTAGGTGCTGTTGAAATGTTTCCTGCTGTAGTAACAGCAACACTTACAACTGTTTTTGCTTTTTTACCAATGCTTTTGATGACAGGAGAGATGGGAATGTTTATAAAAATCATTCCTATTATGATTACAGTATTACTTCTTTCATCACTTTTTGAAGCATTTTATTTTCTTCCACTGCATGCACACGATTTCTTACGTGTCTCACGTGAAGGGAGTTTTACAAAGAATTTTTGGAAAAAGATGTATAAGTGGTATAGTCTAGGATTACATTTTTTCTTTAAAAGAAAGCTTTTTTCATTACTTTTTATAACAGTGACAATCTTAAGTGCAGAGTATGTAATGATGAAACATTCAAAATTTCAACTTTTTCCTGATTTCGACAATACACAAATTTATGTCTATGGTAAAGTTAATATTAATAATGAATTGCAAGATACGGAGAAGGTTGTAACGCGTCTTGAAAAGATAATTATGAAGAATATTGATAGGGAAAATGTATCTTCTGTTACTTCTGTTATAGGATTTAAAATGGATGCAAAGAATAGGGCAGAACTTGGTGAAAATATGTTCCATATTTTTGTAGATTTACATGAAAGAGCCCCTGAAAATTTCTTCGATAAATATATAAGTCCTTATCTCTCATTAGAATATGATAAAAAAGTTAAGACACGACGTTTAGATGCTAAGCTAATTGCACAAAAGATAAAAGCATCCCTTGAAAAAATAAAACAATCAAAAGACAAAAGCGGAAAAGAACTTTTTGAGGAGCTTGTTGTTAAGGTGCCTGGTGCAGGTGTAATAGCTCATGATGTAGAGATTGCACTCTATTCAAAAGATGGTAGAGATGTTGCATCTTATTTAAAACAGATAGAGAAGAGACTTTCTGAAATCAAAGGTGTTTATAATATTGCAGATGATGCTACATTGGGAGAAAAAGAGTTAAAACTTCGTGTTAACAGTTATGGACAGGAACTTGGATTTAATGAAGCAATTATTTCAAATAAATTACGAGCATACTATTTAAAAGGAGAGTATGGAAAACTTTTTAACAATAAAGGTCTTATCCGTATTCGTCTTGAAAGTCCTTTACAAAAAGATATTGATTCCTTAAATGAGATAGAACTTATGATTCCTGGAACACAACAGTATGTTGCTTTGAGAGATATTTGTGATTTTGAGTATAAACAGGGGTATGTCACACTAAAAAAAGAGGATGGAAAACGTATAAAAAGTCTTTATGCATCATTAGACAAAAAAATTATTACATCTTCAGAACTTATGCAAAAAATTGATTCTCTACTCAAGTCTTTAAAAAATAGTGGTATTGTTATTGAGATAAAGGGAGAAGAAAAAGAGAATAATAAAAATAAAAGAGAGATGATGGAGTCTGGACTTATCGCAATCTTTTTAATCTTTATTACTTTGGTATGGCTTTTTGACTCTATTAAAAAATCATTGATTGTCATTAGCACTATACCGCTTGTTTTACTGGGTGTTTTTGTTGGTCATGCCATTATGGGAATCAATCTGACAATGCCAGGACTTATTGGTGTTGTAGGGCTTGCCGGTGTTGTTGTCAATGATGGGCTGATTATGGTGGATTTTATCAAAAATGCAAAAGATACCGAAGATTTGATGCGGCGTGCAAAAACACGTCTGCGTCCTATTCTGCTGACATCCCTTACAACCGTTTTAGGACTTTTGACACTTATTTTCTTCGCTTCTGGTCAGGCAAAGATACTGCAACCGATGGCAATCTCTTTGGGCTATGGTATAGCGTGGGCAACAGTACTCAATCTTCTTTATGTACCGCTGCTCTATGCGGTTTTATATAAAATTAAAAAACCAGAGTAGATAAAGCAACTTCTAAGCAAGTGCTATGTATAATTCCAACCTACTTAAAAGTGGGTTCGTAGCTCAGTTGGTTAGAGCCCTCCGCTCATAACGGAGTGGTCCCGTGTTCGAGTCACGGCGAACCCACCACTTTTATTTTGGCAATCCAAACTTTTGTGTTATTAACTCCCCTTCATTATTAAAAAAGAGATAGTAGAGCAGATCTTTTTTGACACTTAAATCTATAAGATATCGTAAAGCTAAATTTGCTTGTAGTGATGCAATATGCATAACAATCGGAGCAGCAATACCTGCCGGAGTTTTTTCGATGATTTTAAATGAATCGGAGAAGTCAGACTCCTCTATAAAAGCAACCTGTCCGTGAAATGCCTCAACACTTCCATATACCCATGAAATATTTTTCTCTTTTGTATAGCTGTTGATAGCTGCACGGGTTGGAAGATTATCCGTTGCATCAATGATAAGGTCAATATCAATATTGAGCTGACTCCACTCTTGAAAATCCATATTGTATGCTATGGCTTTTGTATAGGGTGAGCGTTTCTGGATACGTGAGACATTGACATCAGCTTTGTTTTTGCCCTCATCAGCAATATCAAAGGCAATCTGTCTGTGAATGTTATGAATACTGACTTTGTCAAAATCAATAATATGAATCTCACCTATACCGCTTGCTCCTAGTGCATACGATAAGGATGAACCCAATCCTCCTGCACCGATAATGGCGATTTTTTTCTTTTGGAGCAGCTGCTGTTTCTCTTCACCCCAGAGTTGCACCTGTCGTTTAAAATACTCCATCATTGATGATTCCTTTTTTTCATAGCCTCTTTAAATCCCCATATCTTGCGTGAGTGAAGAACCTCTGCGTGTTGCATATCTACAATCATCAACTCCTCTTTGTTCCCAAGGTGCGTGAGAAGCTCTCCGTTTGGCGAGACCAAGATAGAGTCTCCATAAAAACTCCATATCTGCTCTTTATCTTGATATTCGCCAATACGATTTGCACGTAAAATATAGAAGTTGTTTGTAAAGGCTCTTGCGGCAATGAGCATTTTCCAACGCTCATACGATTCAAATGTTGCAACACTTGGAACTAAAAGACAATCAATATTTTTATTTTGCAGTTTTTCAAAGATTGTATCAAAATGGAGTTCAAAACCATTAATAACACCGAACTTAAAGCCATCTATTTTAAATACCAAAGGTGCCGAGATGGGTTTTATCTCATTTGCAAAGAACTTCTCTTCGTTCCAATGTGCATAGTTGATAAGAATCTGCTGTTGGTAGTAGGATGTAGAGGCCGGTGCAAATTTTGCAATCGTCTTATAGACTTTTTGTTTTTTGAGCATAATCAAAGGTGCGATTATTGTCATATTGTAGGTGCTTGAGAGCTCTTTGAGCATTTTTATCTGATGTTCTGCCTGCTCTTTTATCATAGAGGGTGACATAGAGGTCAGCTCTTTAAAGAAGGGGTTGAGAATATACTCTCCAAGAAGGAGGAGTTTTACACCTTTTTTGTTTGCAATGCGTATGTAGTTGTAGAGTTTTGTTGAGCTCATTCCCTGAGAGCTGAGTTGAAGGACAGCTGCACGCATATTAAGAGGCTTTTATCTCTTTGATTTTTAGCTCGGCTTCTTGGAGCATTTTTTGTGCATCATTAAGCTCTTTCATTCCCTCTTCATAAGCTTTTACGCTCTCTTGGAGCGTTATTTCAGGTTTCATAAGATCTTGGAGTATCTTTTTTGCATTTTCAAGTTTGGTCTCAAAGTTCTCTTTAGCCATTGAGTGCATCCTTTACATAGTTTTCAAATTTATCAAGCTCTACCAAAAAGGCATCGTGCCCGTAATCACTCTCAATATCTATATAGTCATATTTTTTGTTTCCGAGTGCTTTGAGCTCATTTGCAATCTCTTGCATCTCAAAGTTTTTAAAGAGCAGATCATTTTTAAAACTGATAAGATGTGTTTGTGCTGTTATCTTTTGTAATGCCTCACGCAAAGAGTCAAATCCTCGTGAGAGGTCATAGATATTTATCGCTTTTGTGATGTAGAGATAGGTAAGCGGGTCAAACCATTTTGTAAAGTTATAGCCGTTGTACTCCAGATACGATTCAACTTGAAACTTTCCAAAAAGTTCATAGAGTCCATCGGTTCTTTTGTACTCTCTACCGAATTTCTCACGCATAGAATCAGGTGATAAAAAGCTGATATGTCCTGCCATACGTCCAATGGCCATACCTGCCAACCCTTCTTCTTTAATGATGTCAGGGTCATAATAGCCCTGTTTGAATTCAGGGTCTTTGAGTATGGCTTCTTGAGCTACTTTATTAAAAGCGATGGCCCAGGGTTGCGTTGCGTGTGTTGTTGCCATTGCAATGATTTTGTTTGCAAAGTTAGGGTAGTGAATGGCAAATTGCAGGGCTTGCATACCACCCATACTCCCACCGATAATGGCATGGACACGATGAATGTTGAGTCTGTCAAACAATATGCGTTGTGCTTTTATCATATCTTTGATGGTAATGACGGGAAATTTATAGCGATAGGGCTCAAGGTAGGGGTGTTGTGGGCTCATAGGACCAGTTGAACCAAAACAGCTGCCTATGACGTTAGAGCAGATTACAAAATATTTGTCTGTATCAATCGCCTTAGCGCTGCCGATGAGTCCATCCCACCAACCGGCTTTGCTCTCACCCTCATAAGTTCCTGCTGCGTGATGACTTCCTGTAAGTGCATGACATACAACTACTACATTACTTTTATCTTCATTGAGCTCACCATATGTCTCATAGGTGATATCATAGGGCTCTAAGATACGCCCACTCTCAAGGTAGAGTGGATTGGTAAAGTGTTCAGTATATGTTTGCAGGTTTAGTGACAAATTTGTTGCTCTCTTTAAAATAATAGTGACATTTTAGCAAAAATGGCTTAAGCTCTCTTTGTAAGTATCTTTAGGCGTCCAAAGCCTGTGCAATATCTTCAATAAGATCTTTTGCACTCTCCAAACCGCATGAAATACGGATAAGCCCTTCAGGAACACCACACGCTGCCAACTCTTCGTGAGAGAGTTGCTGGTGTGTCGTTGAAGCAGGATGGGTGATGATAGATTTTGAATCACCAATATTGACAACCAAAGAGTAGAGTTTTGTCGCATTGACAATCTTCTCTGCTGCTTCTAATCCTTCTACCTCAAAGCTAAGCAGTCCGCTGCAAAGTCCATCTGTAAAGTATTTTTGTGCATTTTTAAAGTTAGGGTTGCTTTTGAGTCCTGGATAATTTACTTTTTTTACCTTTGGGTGAGCTTCTAAAAACTCTGCAAGCAGTAGTGCATTGCGTGAGTGTTCTCTCATACGAAGAGCCAGATGTTCCATCCCCTGAATAAAGAGCCAGGAGTTAAACGGAGATACAACTGCACCCAAATCACGCAGCAAAGAGAGTCTTGCACGTAGTGTAAATGCAGGAAGTCCTGTCTCTGTATAGATGAGTCCGTGATAGGAAGCATCGGGTTCATTGAAGTGTGCATAACGAGGGTTGTCTATAAGTTTTTTATTGAGCTCTTTTCTCTCAACTATTATACCGCCAATGGCAAGTCCCTGTCCTGTTGTATATTTTGAAGCACTATGTACTGTAATATCTGCACCCCACTCAAAAGGACGACAAAGAACAGGTGTCGCTACTGTATTATCTACTATTGTTATAATATTGTGTCTGTTTGCAATGGTAGTGAGTGCCTCAATATCTGCAACATCAATACTCGGATTTGTTAAAGATTCAAAAAAGATGGCTCGTGTTTTTTCATCAATAAGTGATTCAAGCTCTTTTGGATTATGGACATTGAAAAAACGTGCTTCAATTCCAAATCGTTTGAGCGTATGTGCTACCTGCGTGAGACTTCCTCCGTAGAGCTGTTTTGCACAGAGAATATTCTCTCCTGCCTGTGCAACATTGGCAAAAGCATAAAAAATCGCACTCATCCCGCTTGATGTGGCAAGAGCAGCTTCACCACCCTCTAAAGAGGCAAAACGTTTTTCAAAAACATCTGTTGTCGGATTGTTTAGGCGAGTATAGATATTTCCGAGTTTTTTAAGAGCAAAGAGGTCCGCTGCGTGTTTAACATCTTCAAATTCATATGCTGTTGTTTGATATATTGGAACAGCCATACTTCTTTGAGAATCTTTTTCATAGCCTGTATGCAATGCTCGTGTCTGTAAATCCATATCTATTTCCTTCTATTTTTTGTGTTTTATCTGTGTAAGTGTTTCTTTCTTTAGTTTTTCTAGAAATTCTAAAATATTTTCCTGATAGGAGAGGGTATCATCATCACTGCTATAAATTAAGAAGTTGCGAAGAGAGTCTATATCTATTTTTTCTGCATAGCGTGGAATGATTTTAAGTTCTTTTTGCACTGCTGCAATCATAGAATCAAAAGCATTTTGTTTTCTTATTTTTTCGACAAGCTCTTTTGTTGTCAACAAAAGGAGATTAGCTCTGTCTTCATTGTCCTGATAAATTTGTGTTGCAAGTTCTTTGACTAAAATAAAGTTATCAAGTCTTGGTTTTTTATTTGCTGCAATAATAAGTGCAAAGATTTTTGCTCGAAACTCTAGTGAGCCGTGATGATGTACAAATATCTCTCTAAATGCACTGAAAAAATGGTGTTTTATTCTAAAAGATAATTTCATAGAGTTATTATACAATAACTATATAAAATGGTATAATTGCAAAAAAATTAATTAGGATTATTTGTATGGGTAGAGCGTTTGAATATAGAAAAGCATCAAAACTAAAAAGATGGGGAGCAATGTCAAAATTGTTTCCTAAACTTGGAAAAGTTATCACTATGGCCGCAAAAGAGGGTGGAATGGATCCTGATCTAAACCCAAAACTTCGTACAGCAATACTTAATGCTAAAGCTGAAAATATGCCAAAGGACAATATTGAAGCGGCAATTAAACGTGCAACGGCAAAAGACAGTGCTGATATGAAAGAGGTAAATTTTGAAGGTAAAGCTCCTCATGGTGTTCTCCTTTTTATAGAGTGTGCAACAGACAACAATACACGTACAGTTGCAAATGTTAAAAGTATTTTAAATAAAAATGGTGGAGAGATGCTTACGAATGGCTCTTTGGAGTTTATGTTCTCACGCAAAGCTATTTTTGAGTTTAATTTAAAAGATGATATGGATTTAGAAGAGTTAGAGCTTGAACTTATAGATGCAGGATTAGAAGAGATTGAAGAAGAAGAAGGCGTAGTACTTGCAACTGCAGATTATACTGCATTTGGGACAATGAATGAGGCTTTGGAAAATCTTGGAGTTGAGATAACAAAAGCAACTTTAGAGAGAATTGCAAATACTCCTATTGAAATTAGTGAAGAAGATCATGCTGATGTCGATAAGATATTGGAGAGACTTGAAGATGATGAAGATGTGCAAAAGGTTTATACAAACCTGGCATAATGCAAACACTTAAAGAGCATTTTACTACTACCTTAGAGGTGAAGCAATCAAAATTTATTGCTCACCTTATCCCTTATAACCTATATAAATCAATACTCCAACAGTTACAACAAGAGCACCCAAAAGCACGGCATTTTGTAACAGCATACAGATATCTCAATGAGTTCTCTCAAATAGTTGAGCACTCAAGTGATGATGGCGAGCCTAAAGGAACATCTGGTAAACCTTCACTTATGGTTCTGCAAGGGCAGGATTTGATAAATGTCGCTGTTATTGTCGTTCGTTATTTTGGCGGAACAAAATTAGGAACAGGCGGACTTGTAAGAGCTTACAGTGATGCTGTAAATCTTGTTGTGGAATCAGCTGAACTTTTTGAGTATAAAGAGGAGGAGTTTAAAACCATAGAAATAGAATATGGTGATGTCCGTTTTATTGATTATGAATGTCAGGCTCACCATCTTGAAGTAGTAGAGAAGAAATTTGAGAGTAAAGTTATTTATAAAATAAAAGGCATTAAAGAGGAAATAGAAACTTTTTTAACAAAAGTCCAACGAGTAGTCAAGGTGTCAGATAAGCAATAGATGCTTATCTTCTTCCTTGAACAGCGTTCCCCATATCCCACATAGGTAAGAAGATACCAAGTGCAAGTAGAATAACCATAGCTGCAATGATGATAAGCATAATAGGCTCAATAGCTTCACTTAGACCATCAATAATAGCATCAAATCGCATTTTGTAGTACTCTGCAACTTTTTTAATCATTGTATCAAGCGTACCACTGTCTTCACCGGCACGAACCATCTGGATAATCATATTTTCAAAAAGTCCTGTCTCTTCAAGACCTTTGTTGAGTGCTCCACCTTTTTCAACTGTAATAATTACAGATTGAAGTTTTTTCTTTAATGGCAAATTATCAATCATATCAATCGCAGTGTCCAGTGCTTCGGCAATTGGAATACCGGCACGAATCAGTTCTGAAAAGACTAAAGTAAAACGACTGAGTGTAGAGAATTTAATAATATTTTTAATGAGATAGGTTTTAAGAAGGAATTGATGCCACTTAAATCGTATATCTTCATAATTATCTATCATATATTTAAAGACAAGATAAAAAGCACCTAAAGCCGCTAAAAGATATGGTCCAAAATTATTAAAGAGGTATTCTAGTTTGAGTAGAATAATTGTCGGCAACGGAAGTTGTGCGTGTAACTCTTCAAAAATTGATTTAAACTGTGGCACAACATAAGAGATAAGAATCGTAAATGCAATAGCCATAGCAATCATAACGTTTCTTGGGTATGCCATCGCTTTTTTAAACTTGATAACATTTGATCGAATTTCTTCAAGCATATCTGCAAGAGAGTAGAGCGCTTCATCAAGATTACCGGTTTTCTCTCCAAGCTGAATCATAGCGATTGTTAAGTTACCGACTTCAAAACGGAAGTTTTGCATTGCAGCGGAGAAAGAGTGACCAGAGTTGATATCGTCTGCAACCTTTGAAAAAACAGTCTCCAATGCTTCATCTGTTGTTGCATTTGCAATTTCACTTAATGAATCGTGAATAGATATACCCGCATTTGTCATAACTGCCAATTGACGAATTGCAGCAATAAGTGCATCTGGTTTAATCTTTCTTTTTTGAACATTCTTCAGAAGTTCAGTTTTTAATCTTTTAAAGCGGACTTCAAGAGGCTCTGTTGCTTCTTCAACTTTAATGATAATTCCTGAGAGCTTAAGTTTTGCATAGCCATTTGCCTCTTTTTTATTCTCAGCATATAAGCCAATCTTCTCTTTTTTACCTTTAGTTAGTACTGTTACTAAAAAATACTTCATCCTTTTGCCACCTTTAATACTTCTTCAATGCTGGTAATACCATCAATGGCTTTTTGCAGCCCATTTTGAAAGATAGGAATAAATCCCTCTTTTTTTGCCTGTTCAAGCATTGCCTCTTTTGATGCACCTTTTGCTATAAGAGATGAGAGTTCTTCAGAAATATTTAATACTTCACAAATCATTTCACGTCCCATATAACCTGTGCCACCACACTCTTTACATCCTTTTCCTTTGTAAAAGATTGTACCTTCAGGTACAACACTCTCAATCTCCTCTAGCACAGATGCAGAAAGTGCATCTTCTTCTTTACAGTGAATACAGATTTTTCTGACTAATCGTTGTGCCTGAATAGCGACAAGTGCTCCACTGATAAGATAGTGTTCAATTCCCATATCTGCCATACGTGGAATTGCAGATATAGAGTCATTTGTATGCAGAGTAGAAATAACCAAGTGTCCTGTAAGTGCCGCTTTGATAGCAATTTCCAGAGTCTCCTGGTCACGAATTTCCCCAATCATAATCTTATCAGGATCCTGACGAAGAATTGAACGCAGGGCATCTGCAAAGGATAAACCGACTTTTGCATTTACTTGAACCTGTTGGATAAGGTTCATTCTATATTCAACAGGATCTTCAACTGTAATTACTTTGTCTTCTACATTTCTTAGTTCATTTAATGCACCATAAAGCGTTGTTGTTTTACCTGAACCCGTAGGCCCTGTTACTAAAATAATTCCATAAGGCGCTTGCAGGCCTTTTAAGAATTTTTGATAGCTGACACTATCCATACCCGCATCTTCCAATCTTACCAATGCTTTTTGTTTGTCAAGAACACGCATAACAATTGATTCCCCATATAGAATAGGAAGTGTTGAGATACGAAAATCAAATTCACGAGATCCTACAGCAGTAGAAAAACGACCATCTTGGGGTTTTCTTTTTTCTGCAATATCAAGATTTGCTAAAAGTTTCAGTCGTGAAGCGAGAGGAGGATAGATGTCTTTTTCAAAAATAAACATTTCAGTAAGTTTTCCATCAACACGACCACGAACGACACAGTTTTTTTCTGTCGGTTCTATATGAATATCACTTGCTCGACCATTAATACAAGTTTTTAAAATTACGTCAATAAGTAGTAATATAGAAGAAGCTTCTTGCTGTTCTTCAAGTGTTGATATTGAATTCAATTCTTCACGGATTTTGCGTACTAAATCTTTTACACTATCTTTGAGACTAATTTTGTAAAGATAGCTCTCAATCTGTTTTTTTGTTGCAAGTGCAATTTTAAGAATTTTTCTTGGATAAAGTCTTTGGATTGCCTCTTGTGCATCAATATCAAGTGGATCATTGAAAGCTACAGTAATACTCATATCATCTTGTGAAATAGGGATAGCATTATGTTTCTGAAACTGTGCAAATGGAACATTTGCAGTAAGATTATAATCCATATCAATGGAATCTAAATCGACAAACATAAGATCAAGTTCTTGTGCTAGTTTTTGTAGAACTGCACTTTCCGGAATATAATCATAATCATCAATAATAGAGAGTTTGTACACACCATTGCGGACTTGTTGCACAATAAAACGAATCAATCTGTCCATTGTCATAAATCCGGAGAGTGTAATATCTCTTAATATAAGATTTTCACTTATTCCTTTTGCAAGTAGTCTCTCTACTTGTCCTTTCATAATTGAACCGTTGGCAAGTAGGTCTGTTGTAATTCTATCCACTGCTACTCCTCCTTACCAGTATATATGTCTCTTAATGAGCATTGTATCGTAATACTCCTCTATAACCATTTTTGAGACTCTGTTGTCTTTTGCAATATAGAGTTTATATGAGATTTTATTATCTTTGGGGTCTTTAAAGATATAAAATTGACGTTTTTGATCTTTTTTCAGTTTTGCATACTCATTAAAAACTTTTGAAAGAACATAATCTGTTGTAGGCAATTTTAGTTCTGTTAAATCAATATTATCAATCATAGCATGATAAAGTAGCTTTTTCTGCATTAAGATAATTGCAAAATAAGCAGAGTTTGCACGAGCCTCTTCTGAGAATTTTAAAACAGCAGTAGGAACAGCCAATCTGTCTATATAGTCAGCTTTTAAGCATCCAAAAGCATACAAAGATACAAATTCTTCATCTTTTTTATATCTACCAAAATTATTAAATCCCAATGTACAAACTTGTTCATATTTTTGATTTTGATAGAGTGAAAGCATTTCATGTTTTATATCTGCAGAGAGTAACTCTGTGATAAAAAGTAATATTAATATTAGTTTCATTGAAATTTTCCTGTTTTAATATCATCTAGTAGAATTTTTGCATTTCCTGAATGTGAGTAGCTGATATATTCTTGAAGTGTCTTGATAGCCATCTCTTTCTTATGTAATTTTACTAATGATTTAGCAAAAACAATCCAACTATCTTCAATATTATTGTCAATACCGTTTGTAATCAGTGCATAGTTATATGCTTGTTCATAATTTCCTAATTCATAGTATTTTTTTGCTACAAATAGACTAAGAGCTGGATTGTTATTCTTTTTAAATCTTTTTATAATTTCATTAATATCATTTTGCGAATCTTTTCTTTCAATTGTGATGACAGTTTTCATCACAGGTACTTCTTTTTTGACTTTTTCTTTTTCAGCAGATTGTTCTTGATTAAAATATTCTTCTTCTACTGGAGCTATTTTTTGTATTTTTCTTTTTTTTGTTTTTGTTTTTGGAACTTGATATGAATTTTTTATCTGTTCCTTTTCTTGTTGAATATTTGTTAAAAAACTCATAGATGGTTTTAAAAGTAGTTGATCTTCTTGTTGGTGTTGTCCAAATTGTGGATGTTCTTTGATCTGTTGAATTGTATTTATTTCTTCTTTATTTTGCTGTTGTACTTTTTGGTTTGTTTTTTCAAAATGTTTTTTTTCTTTTTTAATGACTTTAACTTTTTGAGAAATGTGTTTCTGTATATGCTGTTTAACTTTTGGCAGTGTTTCTTTCTGTGAAGAGATTGTTGTAGCCGTAAAAATATACATAATAATTGCTATAACAATGATACTAAAACCAATAATGATATAAGGAATATAACTTCTGATTTTATATCGCAGCCAGCGTTTTTCTAAATCTCGTATATTAAGCATTAATTAAACCTGTATGAATTGCTGCCATCTCTATAAGTTTTGTAGAGACTTGATTTGTTTTAATAGAGTAGAGTTGATTATTACTCTCATAGATAGTATAAATATCAAAAAGAGTATAAAGAAGCTTATTTGTATCTCTATAGTTTCCGTGTGTAAATTTATAAATTTTATGAACTGCTTTTGAATTGAACATACTTGCTGTATCAAAGCAGTTTGCCTTCATAAGCTTTTTTTGAATATAAATTTGTAATTCTGCCTGAGAAGAGTTTTCTAATTCTATAGTTTCCCAAATTCTTGTTTGAAAATGCTCTTTTGCTATAAGATCTTCTTTTTCAGTTTTATGCAGTGCAATGACAAATTTAAGAGTTCTAGTATCTGATAACAATCTTATTTTTTCCATCAATTCCTGAGAATAGAGCTGTGCTTCATCAAGTAGGACAACCGGTACATCTTCGAAATTTCTTTCATTGACAATTTTCATAAATTGTGTAAAATTTAATTCACCTACAAAATTTGTATCGAAAATATCTTGAGCTAAAGTTTTATAAAATTCACTCTCATCTAAAATAGGTGTTTGATAAAGATAAATTGCTTGAGTCTCTGAGAGTTCAGAGTAAAGTTTTGTTAAAAACATACTTTTCCCTGTACCTGGTTTTCCAAAAAGCAATATCATTTTAAGTGGTTTTTGAATAGAGTCCTTGAGAGATTGGTAAATTGTAGAAACTCTATCCAATTGAATATAATCCTTTGGATTTACCGTATCTAAGAAAACATTTTTTGAATTTACAAAGATACTCTCCATTGAATATATCTCCTATTTTTTGTTTTTTACAAGATTTGTATTCACATTCTCTTGAACTTTTTTTGTATTTTCAGGAGTTGTAGTTGATTCTAAAAGATCATCTGTAAAACCTTTATACCCTAAATCTGAAAGAGAAACACTATTTTTAGATTTATGAATAATATGTGGTTCTATAATAATAACAAGTTCTTGAGTCTCTTTTACTACTTCTTCGCGTTTAAATAGATAGTTTAAAATAGGAATATCTCCCAAAAGAGGTACTTTATTAGATTGAGTTGTATTTTTAGTATTGATTAAACCTCCAAGAATAATACGATTTCCATCTTTTACTGTCACAACTGATGAAAGTTGACGACGTGCTAAGTCAGGTGGCATATTTCTACCAGTATTTGGTATGTTAGACATATTTGTTGTTGTTTCAGAGAGTGATGGATTAATTCTTAAAGTAATTGTTTTGTCATCAGAAATTTCTGGAGTTATTGTCAAAAGAACACCTGCAAAAACTGATTGTACATTTTCATTTTGTGTTGTTGCTGCAACTCCACCACCAGTTCCCTGTTGGTTTGTTTCTGATTTTATTTTATAAAAATACTCTGTACCCGCTGTAATGAGAGCAGGTTGGTTGTTAAGCGTTAAAACTTTTGGATTTGAAATAGAGTTTACATCACCTTGTGTTTTTAGAAATTTAATAATTTCACTTAATGAACCATTCGCTTTAATATTGACAATACCTGCAGAGTAAAATCCATTACGTGCAATAGCTGTAATATCAGATGCTGCTTTATCTCCTGAGTATGTATCAACATTTTTTGTTTTTATACTGTTGACACCAAGTTGTACATTTTCAAGAGCATAGAGTTGTTTCCAATCAATACCTGTTGTTTTTCCAGAACGCATTGTAACTGTTAAAAGTTGAACATCTATAAGAACTTGCAGTTGTACTTTGTCTTGCAGTTTTTTGAGGTAACTTTCAAATCGTTTCAACTGTTTGTTAGTCGCTGTAACTGTAATAAGTCCTGCATTTCTATTTATAAGAGGTGGTGCTGCTTTATATGTGTCAGTAGGACGGTTTAAAACGCTTTGTAGCTCAGTGTCAAGTTGTTCCCAAAATTTAACTTCATCGCTACTTTCGATTTTTATTCCGCTGTCTGCAGTAGAATTACTACCACTGTTTGTTGAAGAAGATTTACTTCCGTCACTTGAAGAACTAAGTGTTACATCTGTACTACCTGAACTTTTTCTCTGAGATAAAATATAGTCTATATTGAATACTTTTGTTTTTAAATAAGAGATTTTAAGTAGGTTGTTCTCAAGTGTATATGATAGATTGTTTTCTGTCAAAATAATATTTAAGACTTCATCAATTGTAAGGTTTTTTAGATTAGTTTTATTCAATTTTGTCTGAAGAAACTTTTCTGCATTAGGATCAGTAATTATAATGCTAAAACCACATTCATCACTTAATTGATCTATAAAATCAATGATCTTCGTATTTTTAGATGAACTTATGCTAAAAAGTTCATATGAACAGTCTGCCAAACTATTTGTTGATACCATTGCTGTCAGTATTGCTGCGCATAATGTTGTTTTAATAAATTTCATTTTTCATTCCTACTTATTATTGATTTTTAGATTTGTATTTTTCGTCATAGTAGAGAGAAGAACTTTTCTTTTTCCTCTGACTAAAAGGACAGATTTAAGATTGACTTTTTTCAATCTATACCCATATACTTTCTCTCCCTCTTTATACCATTTTCCATTAATAAGAGCAGTTTTATTTAGAACTGCTTTTAAAGAGAGTCTAGAAGAGTGTCTTCTGGCTTTTGCAGTTGATTTTGCATGTGATCTTGTTGCATGATGTACACCTTTTTTAGTTTTTTTCTTTTTTAAGAAAATAAAAGGTGTTTTTAATTTTGAAATCTCTTTATTTGAGATTCCTTTTCTTGGTGGCTTGATTGCTTCTACTTGCTCATCAACCCAAGCAAGTTCATTGGCAACAAGGAGTGTTGATATCAGTAGAAGTAAGATTAGTATTAGCTTTTTCATTAGTATTTAATCCCCCATACTGAAATTTTGAATTGTGATTTAAGTTTGTCACTAGCTTTGATATTAAAGTCATGAATATCAACAACTAAATCACTCTGTTCCATAGAATTTATGAATTTTATAGTATCTTTAAACTTTCCTTGAGAATCTACTGTGATATCAAGAATATGACCAAAAGCCTGATTGTTTTTTGCATATTTATTTGTCAGGTTTGTAATCATAATATTATATTTTTGAGCATTTGTTGTAATTGAATCAAGATATTCACCCCATGCTCTTTCATCATATATTAAAGAAGAAATTGCTTCAATTTTATATTTGATATATGCATTGTTTTTTTTATGCATAAGCATCTCATCATTAATTTTTTTAATCTCTCTTTCAAGTTTAACAATTTTGATTTCTGGATTACGTTTTAAGTAGAGTTTGTCAGCGGCAATTTTTTTCTCTAATCTATGTACCTGTTTTTGAGTTTGTTGAAAACTCTCAAATGAACTATCCCAAAAAAGAAGATATGAAAAAGCAAAGATACCTGCTACAATCATAAAATAGATCATATAAATCTCTTTTTCTTCTTTCCCTTTGAAGGCAGTGTCTATTTTGTGTAAGTAATCTTCTATATTGAACTTCATAATAATTTCACTTTCAACTTACTGATGTAAGTTTTTAATTTATTATTGTACTTGATAGTATCGAGTGTAAAATCATACTTATCTGCATGTGTTTTTGTAAGATATTCTACTAGTTTTGTGATTTCTCTATCTTTTTTAGCTACCAAGTCAAGCGTGAGTGTTTTGCCGTTTTTTGTATCTTCTCTATAATCAAAAGCAGATACTTTTACTTTAAATCTATTGATATCATTTGTAAAAGCAGCAATCAATTTTGCTTTCATTGGGTAATCAACTTTCACTTCATGAATTTTAATAAGAGTATTTTTCTTTTCATTATACTCTTTTTTCTCTTCTTCCAACAGAACAAGTGCTTTTTTCTTATCAGCAAGTCTGCTTTTAATTGTCGCCTCTCTTGTTACTTTTATATTATGAACTTCTTGATACTTTTGTTTGAGTAAATCTTTTTGTAACTCTTGTGCATAAGTCATAGTCCAATAAGTAATAGGGTAAGCAAATGCAAGTGCAAAAGCGGCGGCAGTAAGAATGATGAGTTTACCGCTTTCACGTCGTATAAATTTTGGAGGTCGTTTATATGTTGTAAAATTACACTCATATTTTTCATCTGAAGGTATTAGTGTATAAAGTTGCATCAATGCATGAAGTTGATCCAAATAGGTATCATCACTTGTTTCAAATCCATAGTCAAATGAAAATTCACTTGCATGAATATTTAACTCAACTTCCAACATTTCATAAAGTTGTGTTTGTGTCTTTTCTTGAGCACCGATATAAATATGTTCAAAAGTATCAATATCAAAAGCTCGTTTTGCATAAGTTAATATATCATTAATATTAGCCATTAACTCTTTGTAAAGACGAATAAGATATTCTTTATATTCACTATGAGTCTCTTTAAGATTTACTTTTGTTAGAAAATCCATAAACTCATCATATGGAATTCTTTCTCCATAGAGTTCGCAGAATCTTTCATGCATATCAACAAAAGAAAATTTAAGTGATTTCGTATAGATAAATTCTTTGTTTCCGTAGATAGTCAATGAAGCATCATTTTCTTGAATATAAATGAAACAATGAACACCATTCGTATCTAAAATCTCTTTTGCATAAAGAGACTTGATAAGAAGAGGTGCTGGAATGACAACATCTAGATATTTTACTTTTTCAACAACTTTTTCTAAAGTCGTTGTTAAGTCAAGTGGATCGACAATAAAAATATGAAAATGTCTATTGTCTTCATCAAGACTGTTGAAGGTCTCTATATATTGAATCTGATATTCAACTGCCTGATCCAGAGCCAATTCATCATATGCTTTATTATTAATTGCATCGAAAAGGTCTTCATCTGGAATATTCTTGCTAATCTCTATCTGTGCTGTTATAAACTCTTTTGTATTTAAGTATGAAATTACAAATTGATCTTTTGCAAATTCAGGAGTTTTTGTTTCACTGATAAAACTAGAGACACTTGTAAAGTAAGTCTCTTTGTAGGGATTAACTGATAGTACACTTGAAAAAGAGTGTTGTTGTGAGGTACTCATTACTTATAATCCTATTTAAAATTAACCATTAACATGGAACAAAATCCATCATCGTTATAAAATTCTATTCTATATCTTTTACCGGCTTTGTCAACTGAATATTTTTTAATAAAATCTTTCAGCGAAATATTTATCCCACTTTCATCTTTTTTTGAAGATGGATAGCCGATAACATTAACACGAATATTTTTATCATTTACAATCTTAAAATCGTCATTTACATAAAATTCTGAAGCTTTTTTCAAAGAAATTGATTTTTCATCAACTTCAACTTGATATGTTTCAGGACAATTTTTCGACATCTTAAAATATTGAGGCTTTAATGTAGTAATCTTCTTATTACCTATATATATGTCATATTGATCATATCTATTTTTCTTAACTGCTCCTAAAGGATTAGAAAAGTTAAAGCCATTACTCTCTGATTTTAGCGGAATGAAGCTTAAAGATTTTTTTATATCACATAAATTTAACAAAATTTTGTGATTTATTTCTAATTTACCATAATTATTGATGATTTTTTGGATATTTTTCTCATTTAACTTGAAATCTCTTTTGTAATTTATTTTCATAATTTTCATAAACTCTTCAATTGCCAGAAGTTGATAAAATACTTTTTGCGATACAGAAGATAGACTTTTGCTTGTTTCAATGGCAAAAGCAGGTTTGTCATTTTTAACAGCAAAATAAGTGAGCGATAATCGCATCTGTTCATCTTTGAATTTTGTCTGTGTATTTTTTACATTAAATATATGGTGTTTTTGAAGTAATCGTTTATTGACATTTTCTTTGATATGCATAGCTATGTGATTTAAGTCACTAAAAGGTTGGTTTTTATTAAGAGTACACTGATCTATGACACAAGTTTGCCCCCAGGCATTTGGATTGAAAATACTGTTTTGATCTCTTTTTCTATAAAAACCGTGTCCATCATGTAGATTAAGAATGAGTGAGACTTGTTTTTTTAAAATGATTTTTTTTATACTTTCAATAATTTCTTTATCTTTATCATTTTTTTTAATAAAGGCAAATTTTCTATTCATATCACCATGAATACCCCGTTTGTTAGCCATAATACTAGCTTTGTTTAGGTTTGGTACAATCCAAAGAGAATTAGAGAGAATTGTGTAGTGTGTCGCTAATATAGAAGCAGAAAAATATCCTCCTGGCTCATTACCATGGATACCCCCAATAACTAAGAGTGTGCTGTTTGAGTCGGGGTTCTCTTTTTTGATTAATTGAATATCTGCAAAAAGTTGACTTGAAAGAATGAGGATAATAAAACAAAGTAGCTTTTTCATTTTATTTCTCAGTGATTATTTGAAATGCATTGTCTGTAAGTTTAACAATAAGAGTTTTATCTCCTTCAAATGTAAAACTACCAGAGTGATATTTTTCTTTAAATGTAATTTTAAATGTTTTTTGTGCTCCTGGATAAGGAATTACATTAATATTTGAAAACAAAATTGTTTTCTTTTCATTTTTACCGAAAACTCTTGTTTTGTATTTTTTAAACTGCTTAAGATTCATACCGTCAAAACGTTTGAATTCAGGAGCGTAGTAAGCTAAGTAATCTGAGAGTTGATTATATATCCAATCATATCTCCAGGCAAAAAGATTACTGAGAATTTGAGCAAAAAGTTTTTTGTTGTCATTTTTTTGGATTTTTGTATTGTTAATAATGAGAATTGTTTTGTTTATATCTATATTTTTATCAAGAGATTCAAGACTTTGGTTGTTGATAGCAATGCATCCTTTAGTAAAGGTATCTCTTTCTTGATTAATCGGTAAACCATGTATCCAAATACCTTGTCCGGTTTTACCTCGGTATTGATCAAATATATTTGGATAGGAGGTTACAAAGGCAAGTGGACCGTAAAATGAATCAACCTTAGTGATTTTTTTAACAAGATTATAAACCCCTATAGGTGTTCTTAAATCACCTTCTTTCTGTTTGTCTCCTTTAATTTTTCCAGTATATGCACTAAACTCTTTTTGAAACTGATATTTATTTTTTTCTTTTTTATAGTAAGAAAGGGCTTCTTTTGATTTGTCGCATATAAGTATATTGTTACAAGATTCAAAGTAACCAAAGGATGTATCAATATTTTTTAGATACTCATCCCAATAAGTTCTTTGTGTGAGTTGTTTATTTAACTCTTTTTCAATATTTTGAATACCATACTTTCTATATTCTGTTAAAATACTTATGTTGTCTGCAAAAAGTGAAGTTGTGAAGGAAAAGAAAATTATAAAAAGAGTTGTTTTGATATATTTATTTTGCATTATCATATCCTATCTCTTTTAAGAAATGTTTATCTTTTGTCCAACCTTTCTTTACAACAACCTGTAAATTGAGGTAGGCTTTTTTTCCACTGAGTTGCTCAATTTTTTCACGAGCAGCTTTTCCTATAC
>Ga0256828_1000049_pt1 | contig 80180 bp, 107 predicted proteins | sample CV88metaG_FD_185993 | JGI IMG/M metagenome (GOLD analysis project Ga0256828, IMG submission 185993) | Hydrothermal vent microbial communities from East Pacific Rise, Pacific Ocean - CV88 | ecosystem: Environmental > Aquatic > Marine > Hydrothermal vents | place: Pacific Ocean: East Pacific Rise...
TCCTGGCTATTAAAATAAAGAAATAATTTCATTTAATGATTTTAAACGATTTTCATATTTTTTTTGAGAAAGTCTTTTTTCTTCTTCAATATCTGAATATAATTTTTTTAAATCATTAATAAATGCTTGTTTACATTCTTTTTCTGTTTCATATAAAATATCACTATTGCGATAAATTTTTAATGGATAAGCTTTGGTTAACCATTTTTTACGCTTACCTTTTTTGAAAAAATAAAAAAATTCTTGAAGTTGATAAAGAGAAGAATATCTATAATTATAAGATAAAACTAAAACTTTTTCAGGTGGTTCAATTTTTAAAGTATCTTGATTTATACGATAACGGAAAACTTCAATTCCTTTAGATTCGTCAAAACAAAATTCTGCTTCATATGTAACAGAATGGTTTATATCAATACCGTCATTCATTTGAATAGGTTCTAAAACTTCCAATAATCTATCTGAAGTTATTTTCATAAAAATCCTTTTAATTAAATTATCCATTATTTATAATGAATTAAAGTGTAATAAGAATACTTTTAAAAAAGTTATTACATAAATATAAATATTATGTGAATAAAATGTGAATAACTCATTCACCCAAAAATAGGGTGGTAGGAAATAATCTCCTACTAATATAATTCTAGACGTAATGGTCTAGAAAACAATTTGTCAAAAAAAGTTCTATTATCTAAAGCTTTCTTTATCTTTAGAAAAAATTGAACCTTGTTATAATCCGAAATTAAGTCTTGATCTACAGGTCCAAATTCGCAAAAAGACTTATAGTCCATTTTTAAAGAACTCCAGCAATTTGAAAATGCAATTTCTTTTGCTTCTTTTAATGTAATTCCTTTTTGAGTTGATAATACCATTTCTTATCCTTTTTACTAGTAATGGGCTCGCTCACCTACCTTAAAAATCTAGCAAATATAAAATATAATATTATGTATTATTAATAATTTTAAATATTTGCAATATCAATCCTATTAGGAATTATTATTTTTATACTAATTATTATTATAATCACTTCTTTTCTAACAGTTTTTCCAAAACTAAAAAAAATAAAACCTTCAAAATTATCAAAAAAGAATAGTTCAAATAATTACGACGGGTCTTCTGCTACAGCTATAGGAGCTAGTAGAGCATATCTAAATAGTTCGTCTTCAAATCATGATTATGGAATAGATTCAGGAAGTATAAGTTCTTCTAAAAGAAAATGAAATAATTGATATTTTTAAAGGTCATTTAATTATTTCTTAAGTTTTGTTAGAATATAATTCTTTATTGATTGGTCGAGTAGCTCAGTTAGGTAGAGCGGGCAAATAGCTGACAATACTTAGTTTTTGAAGAAATTCATGATAATCTTCAATGTAATTCTATTTAGCGTAGGGTTCGATTCCCACCTTGACCACCGATAAAAAATCTCCATATAGCTCAGTTGGCAGAGCAACGACTTCTAAACTCGTTTGTCGTAGGTTCGATTCCTACTATGGGGACCAAATAATATAACTTAAAAAGAATTCTTCTGAATTTTTTTTAAGCTATATCTGAATAGATATAGTGAACCAATTATGCTGGCATGCCATAATTGGTTAATAATATAATAGGAGAAAAAAAATGAATATAGCATATACATAGATTTCAAATTTAAAAACAAGTGAAACAGCGTGTTTAAATTGTTTACAAAGCGATAAATTAAACTTAACAATATTAGAGCACGGAATTCTAGTAAATCAATACTTCTTAGACTTATATAGTCACCTTCAATTTAATAAAAATCTACAATACAAATGGAAATTACCTAACTGGATTTATGAAAATAAGAAATTTATTCTTAATAAATTATTACCTATAGGTATTTTATCTAATTATCAAATATATCATGATATTGGAAAACCACTATGTAAAACTTATGATAATAATGGAAATTATCATTTTTATAATCATGAAAAAATTTCAGCAGAAAAATATTTAAAAGATACTAAAGATAAATTAATATCATTATTAATTTTAAATGATATGAAAATTCATACATTAAAAGCCTCTCAAATTGAAAAAATAACAAAAGAGATACCAAATTTAATAATATCATTATTAATTACAGGATTAGCTGAAATACATGCAAATGCAGAAATGTTTGGTGGATTAAATTCTATAGGATTTAAAATTAAATATAAGCAAATTAATCAACGTGGAAAACAAATATTAAAAATATTAAATCAAGAAGGAGATAAAAATGAAAACTTTTAAAGAAGAAATTAAAGATTGTGCAGAAAATATAAAAAAAATAAAAAGAAAATATGGTTATCATTATTGTAGAATGGATAGTTATTTAATAAGATTAAAATATATTGCATATAAACATTATAAACATAAATTAAAAGAATTTAATTTTAATTTTTATAAAATTTCAGGAATTGAAAAATATCCAAATAAATTATCCCTTTCTGATATTAAAAGAATTAATATGTATCTTGATTCTTGGAAAGAGGATTAATTATGAGGATATATACATTAACAAGAACAGATATATCTAAAGGTCAACAAGCTGTTCAAGCTGGACATTCATTAGCACAATATATAATTGAATGGAATCCACATATTTCAAAAAAATGGAATAATGGATCAATTATAAATTTAGGTCTAGGCTCAGAAAAATCTTTAAAACGCTGGATTAAAAAACTTGAAAGGCTAAATATAAAATATTCTATATTTAGAGAACCTGATATGAATTATGAAATAACCTCTATTGCAGTATTAGATATAGGAAATATATTTAAAGGAATACCTTTATTATTAAAAAACTAAAAGTAATAAAAGATCTTATGATATAAGATCTTTTATTTTATCCACAAGAAGAATAATGACCTCCACAAGAAGAATAAACTTTAGGTTCTCTAAATGTAGTTTTGCTTTTTTTTGAATCTTTATCAGATTTTTTTAAAGCAGCTTTGATATGTCTTGCTAAAGATTTTGCTTCATTTTTAGAATAAATTTTTGTTAACTTATTACTATTTTTCTTTGTTTTAGTTAATAAACTAAGAAGAAAGAGAACTCTCTCTTTTCCATATTTTTTAAAAAGCTTTTTAAAAGCCTTTTTTTCCAATTTAAAGTTTTTATAAAACTTAACTTTATATTTTCTTTGAGAACTTTTAATTTTAATCATTTTAAATCCTTTTTATTTTTTTTTCTGAAATAATATTCATATAGTCTTCAGGAACATTATCTCTTTTTTCTATCTCAAACTTTCTTATTTGTTTAAAGAAAGTTTTATTATTTTCAATAGCTTCAAATATTTCACTTGAAACTTGAACTTTTATAACAGTTCTATTACAGAATTCTTCTTCTTCTTTTAAAATAGAAAAAGTTTCTTTTATAGCTTCATTACTCATGATAATTCCTTTTTTTAATAATCGTCATATTCACCATGCTCCATGGCAACTAACTCATTTTTATATTTTTCTTTGCATTCATTACAAATATTCAATTGATTAAATGAATCACAAAAAATTACAGCTATTTTATGAGCTGTACCAACAGGAATAGTTCCTGAACAAATACCACAAGACTTTACTTTTCTTGTACTTTTTACGCTTTTCATTTCATAAAAATATGAATTAGATAAAGCTTCCTTTACTGGGTTTATAGACATTTTAATCCTTTATTGTTTTTAACATTTTTGTTAATTTTTTAATATAAACATTGTACAAATGTGCACTAATATCCATATTTCCACCACAAGAAGAATAAACAAACTTATCTTTCTTCTTTTCATACTTTTTTATCTCTTTTTTAATCAAAAGAATTAATTTTTCTCTTAAAACAAAATCTTTTGAATCTTCTTGAAATAATTTAAAAAGCTTTTTTATTTTTTTACTTTCAAAACCTTCTATAATTTTTTTTTCATACTTTGTCATAATTAATTCCTTAAAAAAATCAAATCTTCTTTTCTTACAATATCAGTTGAAACATACATTGTCTCTTCTGACATATGAATACCTTTATTTCCAGCAACTGCAGAAGTTTTTAAATAAGGAAAACAATTATCTAGTTTTACCATTACTTCATTTTCCTTACAATCACCACAAATATCTTCTACTATTTTACCTTCACCATATTTTTTATGACAAACTCTTGTTCCAACTACCATAATTTATCCTTTCTGGTGCATAACATGTAAACAACTTCTTTTTAAAAAAGTTGATTTATATTTCTTTAGATAGAATTGTTTATTATAAGACGGTTTGTCTAATAATAAATAATCCATATTTTTTTTACCCGGTTTTATTTTAAATAAAATCTCAATCAATTCTTTCTGACCAGGTTTATGACAAACTTCATAAACATGATATATCTTTCTAGCAGAATCAATAGCTGTATGCATATTTCCTGTACCGGCCCCAACAATTACTGTTTTCATGAAAGATCCTTTAACGTAAGATAATTCTATCTTCTAGATATATATATTTTCGATTTTCTTTTTCTACTTCTTCCGTTATTAAATTTTCTTCAGGAAAAATATCAAAAGGATCATAAAGAAAATATTCTGAATAAGTATATTGAACGTATCTTTCCGAATCAATATCTTTATTCATATGAATAATTCCAGATTTAGAAAGATCAACTTTTTTCTGTAAAAGTTTTCCATTTCTTTTATCTTGAACAAAAACAGTTAAATGATCTTTTAAAACAAATACGGAAACAGGAACTAAATTTATAGAAACAGAAAATTCAGAATACTTAAATGTACCTAAAAAATTTCCACTTTTTTTATCTTTACATGACAATAAAGAAGGTTCAATAATTGAATTTTGATTTAATTTATCATATCTCATTCCAATAACTTCAATCTCTTCACCATTTAATTTAATTACAGTTTTATTTGGAAATCTACCTAATAAAACTTCTGTATATTTACTTGTTTTCATTTCTAACCTTTTCTTTTTAAAATAATTTTTTTTGCTTCCCAATCACGAGTTAAGTCACCAGTTGGTTGTAAAATCAACTCATAAACTTCGTCAGAATCAAATTTATCAGACTCTGTTGGTTCGTAATCTGAAGCATGAAATTTAAACTTCATTCCTTCGAAGAAGTAAACTATTGTTTGACAAACTGGACATTCACTAATTGAAGCAGGTTTATATCCTTCTTCAATAATATCCAATTGAATTTTTGACTGTTTATAACAACCATATTGATTCCTAAATGTTAAAGAATTAACATTTAATTCTTTTGCAAATGAAGCCCAATAAGTTGCACTTGAAATATTTACCTCGTCAGTTAAAACAATATTGAAATTAACGTCAATACCAAATTTATTAACATATGAAATAATTTCTTTTAACTCATTAATTGACGGAACATTTTTTGTTTTAAAGATTTCTTGATTTTCTATATCACTTAATGCATGTCGAGAGATATTAACATGATCAATACCTGTTAAATCTTTTTCCATAAGGTTAATTCCATTTGTAGTTAAAACAACTTTACGAATTTGACCTCTTTTTTTAGCTTTACGAATTAATTTCATTGTATCTTCAAAAACAGGAGATAATGTAGGCTCTCCACCAGAAATAGATATCTGGCTAACAATTGGAGGTAATTTTATTAAAACTCTTTTTAAGCTTTTAATAAAAGCACCCTCCTCTTTTTCTCTTTTCCAAAAACAAAATTCACAAGCTGCCTGACATGGGCCAGGTAAAACTAATGTAAAATTTGGATTTGCATTATGTGTGTTAATTTTCATAACAAATTCCTTTAAATTTAAATATTAGATATTTATCTAATTAAATTTGTTATATGAAGATTTTTTTCATTTAGACCAATACCAAATAGGAACCTTAAATTCAACATTATATTTTTTAGCTAAAGAATCTTTAAATTCATACCACTTATCATAATCAATTAAAAAATCTTCGTCAAGTTCAATAAAATTATCCTTATCTTTAACAATAGTTAAATAAATTTTATTATTATTTTTTTGAACATTATTACAAAAATGAGTATCTTCTTCTGTAAAATCATGCTTTCTAATCCAGTCAGCATAATTATCTAAATTAGATAAAAAAATATTTACTTCCTTTTTAATATCCTTAATATTTAATTCTAAGAAATTTTCATAAGATAAAGCTTCTTCTTTATTTTTAAATTGCTTTCCGTCTTTTGTTTCATAAACAGTTATTTGTTTTTCAATCATTTTAAAACCTTTCTATATTTAAATTATTATATATAAAACAAACTAAAAACAAAATTAAATAAAAGATATTACAAACATTTTTCTATAAATAACTATAAATTAGTTATCATTAACTATAAAAGCATGCTCAAAATCATTTCTAGACTCTATAGAACCTCTTAAAGCATTAAAAGCATGTTCTGATATAGGTGATACAGTTGCGTTACAAATAGAGTCATTAAATTGATCTATAGAAGGACTTACTAAAAAGATTCCATAAAACTCATATTCATGATCTATTTCAAAATTATTTGAGATTTCATTTTTCTCAACATAAACAACTTGAGCTCTTCCAATAATTGAATTAAATTGAGTATAAGCATTAGCAACTGGTCTACAATAAAAATATCTTCTTCCACCTCTACTTTCCACTCTAACTCTAATTTTACCAATCTTCATAATATTTCTCCATTAATCATTTAAAGAAATTATAAATAAAAAAACCTTTAAATAAGCTTTTTCTTTAAAGAAAATTTTAAAAATGAAAAGCTATAAAAGCTATTATTAAAGCTATATAAAGCTATAGACACCTTTTAAATCCCTAAAATAAGTACTTTAAGAGAGGTAAAGGTAACAATTTCGCATTTAAAGGTAACAATTTCGCATTTTAAAGGTAACAATTTCGCACTTAAAGGTAACAATTTCGCACTTAAAGGTAACAATTTCGCATTTATATAAAAGGTTAACAAATATTGACTTTTGTAACCAATATTTTGTATAATAAATAAAAAAGGTAAATAATGAATTTTTCAAATAGAAATATAATAAAACATGATTATTCTCTAACATTTAGTAAATATAAATTATCAGCATTATCTATTGATTTATTAATGAGTTTAATATCTGAAATAAATAATGAAGATAAAGAATTTAATATTTATGAATTTAAATTATCAGATCTTGAAAAGAAATTAAATAAAAAAATAGAAAAAAAGTATTTAATTAATGCAGCAAGAGAATTAAGAAATACAGAAATAATAATAACAAATGAAGATCAAGAAACTATAATAACTTCCTGGGTAACAACAATTATATTTAATTCAGATAATTCCAAATCAACAATTTTCAAATTAAAAATAGATAATGATTTAAAACCTTATTTATTACAATTAAAAAATAATTTTGTTTTATATTATCTAAATGAAATATCTTCATTACAAAGTGAATATACAAAACGAATTTATACATTATTTAGACAAAAAGCTAAAATAAAAAAATTTAAAATAAATGTCGAGTATTTAATGAATATATTATGTGTTCCAGAATCATATAATCAATATAAAATTTTTAAATCAAGAGTAATAAATAATTCAATAAAAAATATAAACGAAAAAACAAGTTTAGACGTTTCATTTAAAGAAGTAAAAAATGGAAGAAAAGTTATTGAACTTGAATTTTTTATAAAAGAAAAAAAGAATAATAAAAAATTTAATAATAAGAATGGGGTAAAAGCTCTTAATAATTGGTTAGAAAAATAAATCCTAAATTATTAGGATTTATATATTTTTTTAGATTTTATTTCATAGATTTTATCTTTTAAAGATTTATATTGTGATTCAAAAGAATCAAAAGGATTGTAATGTTCAATAGAATATGAAAATTTAATATTAATTAGTTTTGGGAAAGAAGTATTTTTTATTTCTTTATTAAATTTTTTCAATTTATTAAAAATATCTTTTTGTTCAACAAAAATTAAATATTCATTTCCGGTAAATCTAAAAACATTTTCAAAACCAAAAATAAGAATTAATTTTTCTTGAAATAAATTAATAACCAAATCACCAATTTTATTTCCAAATTCATGATTTATATATCTAAATCTATCAATATCAACAAGGATAATATCCTTATTAATAAAATTAGAGTAAATAAAATCTTTTTTAGTTTTTATTTTCATAATATTATCTAATAAATCTCAATTTCTTCAAAAGAAGAGACAAATTCAATTGTTTTTTCAATTTCCTTAATATCTTCAACAGACTCAGATTCACTCAATAACTCTTCTAATTGATCTAAAAAATAATCAGAAGATCCCATTGTATGTTCAATATCACATGGATCATACATATGATATAAAATAGGGTACTTATCTTTTATATTTTCAGCATTAGTTCTAAAAATTTTACTCATAATTAGTCCTTCTTATTTTATTTATAATAAATATTATACATAAATTTACCTGAATTTTTAATAAAAATATAGATATAACAAAACCAAAATCTTAATGATTTTAATTAAATTTAAAGGAGACAATATGAATTGTCAAAAATGTATATTCAAAGAAAATGTTCCAGGAAGTTCTCACCATATAAAATGTAAAAGAAGTGGGTGTATGCCATTTAATGTAAATGATCATGGAGTTAAAAATGGCTGGTTTATATTTCCATTTAATTTTGATCCTATATGGGCAGAAAGTTGTTCAGGATATATACCAAATAACTGGGAAGAATTAACAGCTTTAGAAAAATCTGTTTTATTAGCTCATTTAATAATGATTAATAGAGGTCAAATAGTAAATCATAAAGATAATTTTTATAAAAATAAAGAACTTCAAACAAGTATGATTGACTCAAATGGTATTGATAAAATAAATAAAGAAGAAAATAAAGTATCTGAAGATATTCAACAGTTTATTAACTTTTTAATGGAAAAATAAGATAGGATTATCCTATCTTATAATTTCTTATAGAAAATTTAAATATTTAGAAAAGAAATTTGTTTTTTTTGGAACTTTATAATCAAAAGCTGTAAAAGTTGTTAAATCTAAACCATTTTTTTTCTTTTCAAGAAAAAAGATATAAAAATCTTTTGAAAATAAATCTCTACTTAAACCTTTTTTAACAATTTCAATAAATTCTAAAAATTCTTTATTTTCTTCAATTTTTTCAGAAATAATAAAAGATAAACCTTTATTTTCTAAATTTTCACCAAATACAAACATTTTAGCTTTTGAATAATTTTTTAAAATTTGATAAATTTTTTCAACTTTTTCTATTTTTAAAGTATTCATAATTTTTTTTATATTTTCAATAAAACATATTTTATAAAATATTTTTTTATTTTCATTTTGTAAATACCTAATATCTATAAAATTAGCAAACATAAATAATATTTCTTCATTTTCTTGAATTAAAAAATATTCATTTATTTTATTATCAATTTCATTTCTTTCTTTTACTATTTTAATAATATCTTTCATATTAGCCCTCTAAATTTTAGATATTATACAATCTTTATTTAGAATTATTAATAGTTGGCGGATTTATTAATTTAACTCCAGGTTTACCAAAACCTAATTTTAAATTAGCATAATAAGCTGGATTATGAGTTTCTTTCTTTTTAATATTTTCATTTTTTGTTGAAGCAAATATAATAGAACTTGTAATTAATAATAAAACTAAAATTTTTTTCATGATAAAATCCTTTTTTATTTATTATAGTTTAATTACTATTAATATTTCCTTATAATTATATTATATTACAAAATATCTATTTTTTTTAAATAGAAAATTTATTTACAGGATAATTTATGAAAAAAATATCAAAGAAAGAATTATCAAAACAAATGTTCAAAGAAGAAAAAATTGAATATTTTGATAAATCTTCAAAACCTTATAAAAAAATCATAAAAACTCGAAAAAAACTTAGTTATGATTATAGTCTTTGCGAACTATCAAATAATCAAATTAGAGATATAGCAGTTGCATGTTTTGAAAAAGATTGTTATATATACAATTATAAAACAATGTCTTTTTCTAAAACAAGAGTTTTATATGGAGTAAAATCAACTGGTGAAAACTATTCTCTTTTTTATGATAGAGAAGTAGCCCCATATTATGCATATAGACTTAAAAGAGAAGATAATGATTGGACATTAATATTCTCTGCTTATAGTATAGACGATTCTTCATATGGATTTATTTTAAATTTAAAATCTGAAGAAGAATTTAAAAAAGCATTTAATCAATTAAAAGATTATTTGTCAGGATATCATGAATTTGTTTCAATACCAGATTTTGAAGCATATTGGTTATTTGATTACAGTGAAGATCAAATAAATTTTGATTATAATTAAAGGAGAAAAAAATGTTTATTTTTAAATTTAAAAAAGGTAAAATTGCTAAAGTAAAATTATCAAAAGATTTTAATAAAAAATCTACTAAAAATAGATTAAGAAGGTTAATTGATAAAAATTCAATTGAGAGTGTTTCATTATCGTTAATGTCATTATTAGAATGTAGAGAAGATTATAAAGATTCTTTATTTATGTATTCAGAAGAAATGAATATAAATGAGATTTTAAATAATGTTGAACATGATATGAAATATTTTAAAAGAATGTAGAACAAATCAAATCTATACAAATTTTTATTTGTATAGATTTACTTATAGTAAGTATTAATATTTAATTAATGTAATTTTTATTATAATATAAAAGAGGATTTTAATATGATTAATTTTTTTAAAGAAAAAAAAACAGAATTGAAATTTAATGATTTCAATAAAGTAAAAAAAATAACTTATTCTAAATATAAATATAAAAAAAATTTATTTCTAATTTTTAAATTAAATAAAAATTTTTTAATTGAAAATAATAGTTATATGCCACAATTATCTACTATAAATAGAGAATTATATGATATATTATATCTAGATAAAAATATAGAAGCTTATTTTTCAATAGCAGAAACTCTTATAAATAAAAAAATAGAATATTTTATATTAATAAATATAAAAAATATAAAAAATGAAGGGCCTATTTTAAATAAATTAGAAATTTATTTATCTAATAAATCTTTTAATTTAGTAACAGAAGATATTGATTTTGATAAATATCATAAAAATTCAAAATATTATTCATTAGAACAATTTGATTATAGTAAATTTTATGAAGTAATAGGAACAAAATTCAATAATTTTTTTACAAAAGAAGGAATAGAATTTAAAACAAGATCAAATGAAAAATTTATATTTAATGAATTCAATAATTCAAATAATTTTAATGTTGCAATATCATATTTATATAATAGTGATAAATTAAAACTAATGAAAAGACTTTTTGAAAAATCATTAAATAATGGGAAATCATTATTTTTAATATCTTTAGATAATGAATTTTTAGATTTATCTAAAAAATTCAATTCAAAAGTATTTAATTTAAACGAAATATCTTTTAATTTATTTTCATTATATTCAAAAGATAATGATATTATTAATAATATTATTATTCTAAGCTATAGTAGAATAATAACAACAATGATAGAATTTGATCCAATAGATAAAAATAACTATCATATAAATCAAAAAATAAATAATGCTGTTAAATTAGCTTTTAAAGAAAAAAAAGAAAAAACAAAGTTAGTTGACGTATATAGAATACTAAAAAATCAATTAGATAAAGAATATTTAATTGAAATAGAACCATTTATAGAAAAAGATTCAACATTATATAATTTATTTAATGGTGAATTTAATATAGAAACTGATAAACAATTAAATTATTTAAAATTAAATTATTCTAATGGTTATTTTAATGCAATCTTTATAAATGCATTTTTTAATAGTATTATTTTATTTAAATATATTAATAATATTAATGATAAATATATATTTGCTTTAGAAAATCTTAATGAAAGTTTTATATCTTTAAATTTTTTAAAGAATTTAAATCTTTTAATTAACATAAGTAGAAAATATTACATATCTTTTTACTTACCAATATCAACAACAAAAAAAACATTTAATTTAAATTTTAGTTCATTAGATCATATTTTTCTATTAAGAAGCAATAAAAAAACATTTAAAAATCATTTTCTTTTTTCAAGAGAAATTGTCGAAAAACAATGTAAAATAGAAAATTTTAATGAATTTATTTATATTAATAATAATATACCTTATTCGAACTTAAGTTATGATATAAAATAAAGTTAATTCAAGGAGTTCTATAATGCAAGGATTATGGAAAGAAAAATTATCAGGATATGATAGAAAAGGTTTAAAAAGAAAAAAAATAACAAGAAAACATATATTAAAAGATAAAGCTAAATGGCATATTATAAATAGTGATAATTCTAAACAAATAAGAGAAGAACCTGGAAATCTTATTTATATAAGAAAAATAAAAAATAAAAGAAATTTCTATGCTGAATTATGGTTAATAAAAGAAGATATATCTAAATATCCATTAAATATTTTATTAAAAAAGAAAAATAAAACAAAAGCTGCATTTTTTTATAAAAATAAATGGTTTGATTATTTTACAAAAGAACCTATTGAATATAATATAATAAAAATATATAAAATAAAAAATATTTTCGCTAATCTATTAATGGAAAATAAATCAAAATATAGAATAATAAAAAAAGATTATTCACCAACTAATTCAATATATTTTTTATATAATAAACCACTAAATAAAAATTTTTATTATGAATTTGGATTTTGGACCTCTAGATATAGAAAATATGCTCAAAATAAAGCAAATAGAAAAGATAGAAGAATTGTAAAAGATTGGATAAGAAAAGGTAATTTTGAGAAAGAATTAAAAAGTCATAATTTATCAAAATCAATAGCATGGGAAGTTTGGTAGAATAAAATCTACCAAATTTCATAATCTATAAAAAATAATTACTTCATAAATATTATCAACTTTTTTATGTTCAATAATATTTATTATATTATTTTCATTAATAGATTTTTCTTCAATAAAATTATTAATTTCAACCTCTATATATGGATCTCTATCTTTTAAATTAAGAGGTAAACTAATTGAAAAAGAAAATCTTTTTATCATTTTATACTCTTTACTAATCTAAAATATTTATCTTCTAATTTCTGATATAAATCAGAAAAAATAATTTCAGGATTTTTAGAAATTATTTCTTGCATATAAACATTATCTTCTTTTCCATTCCATAATTTAATATAAGTATTTTCTTTATAACCATTAGCTTGTCTAAATTCATTTAAACAATTTTTACCAATATATAAAGAATAAACATTATCCATTGTAAAATTATCAATTTTATCAACAATTGCATAAAATTCAATAATAGGAATTTCTTTTTCTACAGAATTAGCAATAATTTGCTCAAATAAATCAATTAAATTAATTTCATTAAAACTATTTTTAATATTCTTATATTTTTCATAAGAAGAAATTAAATAATCAGTAGTTTTATCTAAATCACCATTAAATTTTACAATTGCTTGAGATAAAATAAAGTGCCAAATATCAACAACTTCAATTTTAACATTTTCCATATCTTCAGGTGCATTTAAAGATTTCCAATGCTTCCAATTAAGACTATCAATTGCTTCTGCGGATTCCATATATATACAACGAAACCAATTAATTTTTCTATTTTCTTTTGTTATACCATTAATCCAATTTTCACCATTTGTATTATCATTTAATCTTTTTTGTAAAGAAACCATTTCTTTAATTTTATTTTTTAACATTTATTAACTCCTAATTAATATTTAAAATATTATACTAATTTTTAACTTATAAATAACTTTTAAAAAAGAAATATTTAAGTTAAAAATTAGTACAATTAAAAAAAAGGTTAATCAATGAGTAATAAAGATAGAAAAATAAGATTAATAGTTGCATTTATTGTTATTGGTATTATGTTAATTATGTTAAATTTAACAAATGAAGGGAAAATAGGTTTTTTCGATTATCTATTATTTTTATTAACATATTTAATATCTGATTATTATTTATCAAAATATTTTTATAAATCAGAAAGTATTTCAACAACTTTTAAAAAATATTTCGGATCAAAAAAATGAAGAAATTAAAAAATGGATTAACTTACAAAAATGAAAAAATATATTTAAATAAATATTTATTAAAAAAAATGAATATATCAAAAGATAAAATGAGGAAATTATTAATTTTACATAAAAAAAGAATAGATATTTTTGAAGAAATTAGATTTACAAAAGATAAAGAGAAATTAAAAAGACTTGGGAAATATGTTGATTTAGTTGATATAAAATTACAAAAAACATGGGGTTTTAAAATTGATTTCAGATTGTTATCATGGTGGGTTAGAACTCCAAAATGTACTTGTTCTATAAAAAAAAATAGTAAATTACAAAATTTATATTTTTTAGATAAAGAAGAAGAAATAACTTCATTAAAAGAAGTTAAAAACTTTAGAGATATAAAAATTAATTGTCCAATTCATGGTATGTAATCAAAATAAATTGATTACATACTTATTCGAGTAACTTTTCCACCTCTTAATTCTACAGTAACTTTATCTCCAGCTCTATAATATTGACTATTAACTATAGCTTTTATAGTTTCTCCTGAATTTAATTTTATAATTAATTCTTCACCCTGTTTTTGATTTAAACTATTACCAGCAGCAGCACCTAATAATGATCCTGCTACAGTTGCAACTGTTTTTCCTGTACCACCACCAACTTGGTGACCAAGAACACCTCCTGCAACAGCACCTAATATAGTTCCTGTACCATTATCCCTTAAAATAATAGGTTTAGAAGATAAAATAACTCCTTGTTTCATAATAACATATGTATTTGAGTCAGAAGTTGTGTAATAACCTTTTGTTTGCATTGGTGCACAACCAGAAAATAAAACTAAACTAGTAAATGAAATTACTAAAAATATATTTTTCATAATAAACTCCAATTTTTTTTATTATTATATAAGGTTTATTAGTATAAAATATATTACTTACAATAAAAAGGTAAAAAATGTATCAAATTTTAAATTTTTTAAAATGGAAATTATTTCCATATAAATATAGAAGTGTTTATAATAGTTTTTTATTTTTTATATTAATATCTTTTATATTTGGAATATTTATTTATTTTGAAGAAAAATATACTTTTGTTGATACATTATATTATTTAATAACAACAGCAACAACTGTTGGATATGGCGATTTTAGTCCAAAAACAGATATTGGAAAAATTCTTTCAACAATATATATGATTTTTTCAATAGCTATGTTAGGAGTAATTATTAGTAACATAAGTGAAGTAATTATAAATTCAGCAAATAAAAAAAAGAAAGGTTTAAAAAAAATGAGTGGAAAAATAAAATTAATTATAATTGGATATCCAAGTGAAGATAAAGTAAAAGAAATAATTCAAGAATTAAAACAAGAAAATTCTTTTAAAAAAGAAAAAATTGTTGTAATAACAGATCAACTAAATGAAATACCGGAATGGTTTTCAAGATATAATACTCATTTTATAAAAGGTATTGGTTCAAGTCAAGAAATTTTAATAAAAGCAGGATTAATGAATACTGAGACAGTCTTAATCTTAGCAAATAATCCTGGGGATATAACTTCAGACGACTATAGTTCTTCAGCCATATTTGTTATTTCAAAATTAAATAATAAATGTAGAATTATTTCAGAAAAAGTTCGAAAAGATAATATCTTATTTGAATCAGTTGGTTGTTCTACAATAACAAGAGTATCAAGTCCTACTTTATTAGCACAAGAAATTATTGATCCTGGAGCTATAGAATTTGAAAAAGCTATTTTTAGTAATGAAACAACTGGCACACAATTTAATTTAATTTGGAAAAATGGAACAGTTACTTGGAAAGATATTTCAATTTTATTTATGGAAAATGACGCTATAGCAGAAGGTTTTTCTAAAGATAAAAATATTTTTAATTTTTTACCAAATAAAAATGATCTTATTGAAGATAATTATATTATAAAATATAGATCAGAAAAAAGAATATGTCTATAATTTATAAAATTATAAATAAAATTAATTTATTAGAAAATTTAGATATTAAAAACAAAGAATTAAAAGATATAAAATTTGATAATTTAAATATCTTATATAAATGTTTAAAAATTAATTTAAAACAAGATTCTTTTAATAGTAAATATTTTTTATTAAATAAAAAAATAAATAGAAAGGTTATAGAATTGTCTTTATTTAATATTGAAGGAAAATTAACAAAAGAAGAAATCTTAAATATACTAAATCAATTAGATAAAAAATATATTTATACATTTAATAATATAAATTCAAATATTCACCCAAGTTATATTGATCTTTATTTAGAAAATAGATATAAAAAAAATTATATAGAATTCATAAATGTTAATTTAGCTTGTACAAATAAAAAATTAAAAGAATTGTTTTTTAAAGCATTTGAAGATACTTCTTATTTTACAAATGAAGAAATTTCTTTACTTTATATAATATTAAGTAAAATAAGTTTTTGTTCTTCTGAAAAAAAATATATTATTTTTAAAAAAAATAAAAAAATAAAAAATTTATTATTTAAATTAGAAATATTTTTAATAAATGAAAAAAATATTAATATAGATACAATAAAATTATTTTATTTAGATTAATCAATAAGAAATAATTCTTTATCAGATATTGAATAATCAGTATCTTTTTCTTCTTTTCTTAAATCATTATTTTTTTTATCTTTTTCAAATTTTTCTTTATCTTTTTTTAATAATTCATATAAAATAACAGATAAAAAAATAGGAAACAATGTTAAAGAGTAATAAAAAGAATATTTTATTACTTCTATTTTTGAATCAATTAAATTATAAAAACCAAAGCATGCAAATACTACAATAAATATATAAAATATTAATAAACTTAAAATAAATATTAATTTTTCTTTTTGTTTTTCCATTTTTTTCCAATATATTTATATAACAAAATACTTTTTATTTAAAGGCATAAAAAAAATGGAACCAAAAAACCGCTACTATTCTTCAGGTTTACTACTGGTAGGTCCTCTTGTAAAAGAGTTAAATTCTTCAGATCACTTAAGATCGCTGTAATTCCTTCCAGGTTCCATTTTATTTTAATTTAAGTATATTTTATGTATAATTTTAACATAAAGAGCTTAAAATAAAGTTCTTTAAGTTTTTTTCTTTAAAGAAGTTGCGTTAAATAAACAAGACGTCTCAATGTGATAGTATTGAAAGGCTATCAGTCACAAGGTGGAACTAATAACCCACATGGAAGGAAATAAGTCAAGAAAATTGAATGATACCTTTTTGCTTGATAAGCTAGTTATCAAGAAGTTTTAAATAAGAAGTTTTAACAAATCTTTATATTTAATTAGGTCAACCGAAACTAATAGAGTTACCTGAACCTTGAAATAGGTGAGTGAGAGAAAAAGACTATAAGTTTTAAGATTTAAAAGGACTATCCTTTTAAATCTTTTAATTCTGCTAACATAGATTCATATTGATCCAACAAATCAAAATTAGCTGGATCTATAGCTAACATATATTTAAATCGTTGAACCTCTTTTTCTAAGAAATCAATTCTTTGTCTTACATTTTCCATAATTTTTCCTTTTATATAAAATTTAAATATATTATATATATTTATTTGTTATACAATGTTCTCCTAAAAAAAGAAGATTAACAAATATTAATTAAAATATTTGCTAATCAAAAAAACCACCTGCATAGCCTCTATTTGGTACACCAAAGCTATTTGATATTTTATATTTATCAAAAACAGGTTCTTTTAAAAAAGATTCTACTTGTTTTTCAGATAAACCAATTAACATTAATTTATCTAAATCTTCTTTTAGATTCTTGGTTTTTAATGCAATACTTTTATTTAAAAAGAGAGCAATTTCTCTTAATAAAATATATTCAAAAGTATAACCACTCCCAAGATCTAAATGAGTTAAGTCAATTAAACCCTTTTTATTTTCAAGAATTTTAATAAAAAAATCTTTCTTTTTATTAAAATCTTTTTCTTTAACAAAGAATTTTTTTCTTATTTGATCTAATTGATCAATAAAAACTTCCTCTTTGTTAATACCAAAACATTTATCTTTATAAATATCTTGAATTGAATGGTCAATAGCAGCCATTTTTACTATAGCTTTATCAACAATAAATGTTTTATTATTAATATTTATTAACCATTCACCTTCATGAAAATAGTAAAATTTATTTTCATTTTTTTTAAATGGAATTTCTTCCGCAATACTATAAAATCCTTCTTTTAAAAGCATTTTATATAATTGTCCAATAGAAGCTCCTTCTAAAAAATTTGTATATGTAAATTTATACCCATAATCACCTTCATTATGGTGATCAATGAATACAGATTTACCTTTATAACATTGGTGTTTACATTCAATAAACACAACTTCTTCGTAATCAACTAAATTATTATCAGCTTTATAAGCATTAGTTGGATTACAAAGATTTCCTTCAAATTTTGCATATTCATATTGCAAATTTAATTTATTTAATAAATTTGCAATAGTAATCATTTCAGGATCAATTGATCCTAATAAATATTTTCTCATTTTTTTTCCTTTTAATAAATTAAGTAAGTAAGTAATACTTTATTTATTAAAATAGATATAGGATAAATGCCTAAATTAAGTAATTTATTTAATATTTTTTAATGTTAAGTATAATTCTTTTAATGATTTTCTTGATATAAACTTTCCATTGAAAGAATTAATTGTAGAAAGAATTTCTTTATTATTATTTAATATTACAGAATAATGGATAGTAGAACCAGAAATTGAAGATAAACCACCTCTATCTTTTAAAATAACATTTTTAAAATTTAAATTATTTAATGTTATTTGATTTTTATAAATTATATTATTATTTTCAATAACTTCAATAAAATACTTTTTATTTATATTTAGAATATATAAATTAGTAATATTTTTTATATTTATTTCATAATTAATATATTTAAAAATTGTAATAAATATAAATATTATTGATAATAAATAAAAAATTTTTTGTTTAAAAAAATAAGCTAATATAAAAGATACTAATATAAATGAAAAAAACCACAATAATTCATTATAAAAATCAGTTGTCTTTAAAATAGTTAAAAAAATAATTTCTTGCATAATAATTTCCTTTTTTATATACAATATTATATATAACAAAGTATCGTTTTTAACGAAATTTAATTTAAAGGGTATATTATGAAAAAATATACAGAATATAAAGATATTAAAAAAGCAATAAGAGAAGCAAAAAAGCAAAATTATACTACTTATGTAGTTTATTATACTGAAGGAGCAGAATTAGTTTATAGATTAAATATGAGAGAAGTAAATAATAATGAAATATATTATATTTCTCCATTAGAAAATGAAGAAGAATTTGATATATCTATTAAAGCTTCAATTGAAGAAGTTGAAAAAGAATTATTTAATAAAGGAAGTTATCAAATAATTAATACAATGGGTATTATGGGTTTATCTCAATTTTTATTTGAAAATAAAGGTGGATTTTTAGATATATTTGGTGACGAAAAAGTTCTGTTTACAAAAAGTCAATCAATGGCATTAATAGGTGCAGCAGCAGCTAATTTAGACAAAGAAATATCTATTGGTGATTTTAAAATTTTACCGGATAGAACTTATTCATTTATTTATAAATTAAAAATAAATGACGAGCTAGGTGTTAGACATACCTATACAATGGATATATCAAAATTTTAAGAGGCATATAATTGCCTCTTTTCTTATAGAAAAAATCTTAAAAAGAAAATAAAGTTACCAAAAGGTAACTTTAAAGAACAACTTCTTTTAAATATTTTAAAAGACCTGTTTTTGAGTTTGAACATGCAAAAAATTCACCAGAATGAATAAATTTCATATCATATTTTTGCATATCTTCAACCTGTGGTAAACCTCTACCAACCCGTTCAAAAGATCCAATACTTTTTGGAGTTGTTTGAACAGACCATTGATTTTGCTCTTTATCTTCCCAAATAACAAATTCAACATTTTTCATAGTTTCACCATTAATAAAATGAGACCATAATCTATTAAATTTTGGCATTTCTAAAACAATACCATTAAAAAGATCTTTTGAGGAATTTATAATTTGTTCAGCTTCTTTTTTAATTTCAACTTCATTATCAATAGATTCAATCATATCAATAACAAAATTAATAGCTTTATTAAAAGCAATATTTTGTTCCTCTGTCATAATATTATCTTTATTAAATCTAGATATTAATGAAGGTAATTCAAAATTTCCTGAAGGTTTTTCTCCAGTATCATTTTGATCAACTAATTTAACTAAAGAATCAATTTCTTCATAACCTTTTAAATTATAAGATTCTTTAATTGCTTTCCAAATTAAACCAGCAGAAGCCATACCACCTTGATATTGGTGGTGATCAAATTTTTTAACTTGATCATATTCTCTACCAATATCAATGATAATATCATATAATTCTAACTCACTCATTTCAGTTTGGTGAGCAACTCTTGAAATAACTATATCTTCTTTATTAAAAAATTTTTTAATAAAGAAGATTATTAATGCAATTGCAACAACTTCGTCTGCATGAAATACTCCAAAGTGTGTTACAACTTTTTTAATTGTTTTTAAATTTAACATATTAAATCCTTTTATCAGAGAGGGGCTCGTTCACCTACCTCAAAAAACTGATATTAAAAATATATATAGTTTTATTATATAAAGTTTTATAGTAATTTTAATCGTAAAAATTTACTTTTTTTTATTTAAAACCTCAGTAATACAGTACATTAAAAAGATTTTTTTTGTCGTAAATTTAGTTTCTAAAAGAATTAAGAGAAGGGAAATTATCCCCTCTCGTTTATTTTGAGAAATCAATAAAATCTACCATATAAGAGAGCATTTCTTCTCTTATTTTTTGAAGATATTTTTTATAGTTACCTAATCTTTTTAAATCATGATCAGTTAGTTGGATTGAATTTACATAAGTGTTACTTATTTCACAACTTATAGTTTCCATATGTTCACTTTTCATTTTATCCATAGGAACTAAATTTGATAGATCTTTATTAACTTGTTTTGAAATCAAATAAAGATTATCCAAAGATTCTTCATTCTCATTTAAAAGCTCAATCATATTATCTATAAATGATTTTTGCTTTTTCATTTTTTTAAGATAATTTGCCACAAGTTTTTTATCTTTCGGCATTTTATGCTCAATTTCCTTCATATAAAGAAAAGTGTTTCTATGTAACTCAAATAATTTATCTGACAATACTTTTTCTGTTTTGTATGAAAATACAGATCTAATATAACACTCTTCTTTAAACAATACAGCAATTTTACTATATCTTTTAGAAGGAGATTCACCTATTAAAACTTTTGTTTTAAAATCCTTTTTTGTTCTTAATAAAGGATTTACTATATTTAAAAAACAACCTCTAAATTCTTCTAGAGAAGAAACATTCTTTGAAGCAGGTACCAATTTGTGGAAATATTGATCAGCAGGTTTTTCAGAATTACCAGCTAAACAAATTGTTCTTGTTGTTAAATAAGACATAAAAGAACTATTTAAATTTAAAATATCTAATTTTGAATAAGAAAAACTTTTATCATTTTTAATTCTATCCAAAATAACAAGAACACTTGGTAAAAATCTTTTATATGTTTCACCAATAGAGAATAAAAAATTATGCAACGGTAGAAGCTCAGAATCAAAAGAAATCTCTTTTAATTCTTTAAACAAAACAACCTGATTTAATAACTCTTTTGTAAACTCTAATTCCGTAAATTCTCCTAAAGCTAAAGAATCTCTTAATTCTACAGATAATTTTGAATCTACAGAACCAACAGTAACAGAAATAAATTTTGAAGGTCTTTTTCTAAGCTTCATATAAGTTGATTTATATAACTCAATAGCAACATTTCTACCAGTAATATCACAAAGGAATTCAAATTCTCTTATATTGTCAGTAACTCTTGAATCCTTAATATTACAACCTAAAATAACTTTAATTAATTCATGTTCAGATTGCTCATTTTGTGATTTATTTTGTTCAATAAAATAGTCACTCTCTAACATATCTCCCTCTAAAGTTCTGATATTTATGATCATTCTAGAAAAAGCTTTAAAAAGATCTTTTGCTTTTAAGCTCTCTTTCATGAGTAATTCATTAAAATTATGAATACTTTTTGAATATTCATTATTTCTAAGAGGTTTATATTCTGAATCTAAATCACTATTTATAGTATATTTTAAGTAATCAGATACAGCAATATTTAATAAACTATTAATATCAATATCTGTCGAATGTATATTAATAATAGACGACATATCTATATTATTAAAATCCTTAATTTTTAAAATATCTAATATTAAATTAGATAATTCTAAATCACCTTGAATAACAGCTAATCTATAAATAGATAATAAAAGGCTTATTCCAAGAATAATTCTATGTTGCCCGTTTGCTATATTAAAACAATTTTTTTCTCCAAATTTACCTCCAACTTCTTGAAAATAATGGCCAACTTTATTTTTTAAAAAATCTTTTTCAATGATACTTTTTAAGTCATTTATAATATCATAAATAACATTAAATTTATCAGTATACATTCTCTGATAACTCATATTTATACCATAATTACCTCTAGATATAAATTCAGGAAAAGTTACTGTTTCTATATCAAATTTAATTTTGATATCAACATTTTCTCTTAGCAAATAATTACTTAAAGAAATCGTTTTAAACTTAGAAGCTTCTTTAATCTTCTCTATTTTTTCAGCTTTTAATTCTGCTTTTAACTTCATTATTTCCGCTTCTAACTCTAATATTTTCCCTTGGTCTTTCATAGTCATTAATTTTTTTGACATTTTTTTTCCTTTTAATAATTTGACTTTCGTCTTTTAAATTTAAGATCTAAGCGATCTAATCCATAAAATTTGGATTCGACTATATAAAAAATATATACTCAAATCCAAACACCTTTTAAAACAAGAACACGATAGTTCATAGAATAGTAATATTGATTTATATATAAAAAAAAGAAGAAATTTATAATTTAAAATATTTTTTGAAGTAAATAAAAAGTGCAATCATTCCAACTAAATCAAATATAATTGCACCTATAGATTTTATATAAATATCAAAAATTAACCAAGTTATATTTGACATTAAATAAAAATATTTCATATTAATTATTTTGTGAGATAATGCAGCAAAAGTACTAAAAGTAATACCAATTATTGTTAAATATGTTCCAAAATCATAAGGTAAAAAGAAAAGAGTAAATAAAGAAATTAAAGGAACTATTTTTAAAAATATTTCCTTAATTTCTTTTGAAGAAAAATAACCTAAAATTATTTGTAGAAGACTTATTGCAGAAATAAATAATGAAGCTGGAGCTACATTTACTAAATATAATCCAAATGTAAAAAATGAAATAGAAATAAATTGATAAATTAAAACCTTGTTTTTATCATGTGATTCAAATGATAAATAAAAAAATATTGCACCAATAATAAAAATAAAATTATTAAATATATCTATCAATAATCTACTCCATTGTAATTAACCATTCATTAAATGGTTCTTTTTTCTCCTTTATTTTTTCTTTTAAAAAATAACAGTATCCTTCATATTTTATACCATTATTTCCAATTAATCTTATTTTTTTCCTATCATAAAAAATAGGATAACCTTCTAAATGATCTATTTCAGTTAAATCATTTATTTCATAAAGTTCACCTTTTATATTAAGAGATTCTTTTTCTGACATATATGGAAATCCAGAATCTTTATACTCATATAAAGAAAACTTTTTAATTGTTTTTGCTTCAGTTATAAACTTACCTTTAGGCTCTAAAATATAATGGTACTTAAATCCACGTTTTAATGAGCCATATACAAATAAAAACATTATCTTATGGTAATAGCTTTCTAGCTATAGTCGAAGCCATTTTACCGTCATATTTACCAGTATATTGATTTTTTAAAAATGACATAATTTTACCAATATTAATATCAGAATCATGATCAATAATATCTTTAATTAAGCTAATTAATTCTTCCTCATTCATTTTTTTTGGAAGATATGAATCATAAATAGATATTTCTTCAATATAAGATTCAAGTTCTTTAGAATCAGCTCCACTATCTGACATTAGATTACAAGTATCTTCTGCATTTTTCTTAAACTTAGTAATTACTTTTAAAGTTTCCTCTTCTGTTGTTTCTCTGTTACCATTATTTTTTCCAATCATTTCAATTTCACCAACTAAAGTTGTTAAAATTCCTGATAAAAACTTATTTCTTCCTTTTCTAGCTTTTAAATTATCTTCTTTAATTTTATTTAAAATTGTATTCATATTAAATCCTTTTTTTTTATAAAAAAAATTATAACAAAAAAAAGATTAATTAATAATAAAAAATATATATCTTTTATTTCCATAAATTAAAAATTTATAAATCTAAAAGATATAATTTTTTATTATAAAAACAGGAGGAATAAAATGAAGAAAAATAAAATAATATTAAGTTCGATCTTAATTTCAACAATAGCAGTAAATTCATTTGCTTTGACAGAAGAACAAAAAGAGGAAAAAGAAAAACAAAAATTTGAAAAGTATTCTGATAGAAAGATTTCAAAGTTAAATAATTATATAAAAAGAGATTTATCAAGACAAGATAAATTATATATTAAAATAAAAAAAATGGAAAAAAAAGCTGATAATTATGATTTAAATGTTGAAGCCTATGAAACAGCAATAAATTGTATTGAACCAGCAGAAAATAAAAATGAAATAGAAGAATGCTTCAATAACTTAAAAATAAGTTTAAAAGAAATAAAAGACGGAGTATATAAATCTAATATAGAAGAATCTAATTCTTCTGAGGATATGTTTTATTTATTAGGAATAAACGTCCATGATTTTGATTGGAAAAAATATAATTTTAAGTACATTACAATTGATATGGAGGATACTTCAAAAGAAGATATAACAGAATTAAAAGCAAATGGTAAAAATGTTATTTGTTATATTAGTGCAGGAAGTTATGAGGATTGGAGAAGCGACGCTGATAAATTTCCAAAAGAAGCTATAGGAAATCAACTAGACGATTGGGAAGGAGAAAATTGGTTAGATATTAGAAACCAAGAAGTAACTGAAATTATGTATAATAGAATGGATAAAGCTAAAGAAAAAGGTTGTGACGGGATAGATTTTGACAATGTAGACGGATATACAAATGATACTGGATTTGAATTAACAAAAGAAGATCAAGTACAATATTTAATAAATTTAGCTAATTATGCTCATGATATAGAATTAAAAACTTCATTAAAAAATGGTTTATTAATGATTCCTGATCTTGTAACATATTTTGATTATGCTATAAATGAACAATGTAATCAATATAAAGAATGTAATTTATATGATTCTTGGTTAGATAGTGGAAAACCAGTTTATAATATAGAATATAAAGATTTTGAAGATAAAGATCTTTATAAACATGAAAATTTTCATACTTATATCATGGATATAAATCTAAAAGGTGATAAATATGAAAAAAAATAAAATTAATTAATATATTCCCTTAATATAGGGAATATATTTAATAAAAATTAAATTTTCTTAAATCTTCTTCAGAAATAGAATAATCATATTTACCACAATTTTGACAAACTAAAGCCTCTGCAAATAAACCGTCTTCAGAAGAAATAATATCATATTCATGAAATTCAAAATGTTCTGAAAATCCGTCATTTGAAGATTCTATATCGAAGATTTCTCCAGTCTCTAAATTTAATTTAGCACTTGTTTCAACAATTCCTTCTTCCCATACTGATTTATATATTACTTTTAAAATACCCATTTTTAATCCTTTAATAATAAAAGAATTATATCTTTAATGTACTTAAATAACTTTTAAAATATTATTATAATAATTGAATTAAAATACCCGCAATTCCATAACTAGGAAATCTTGAAGAAGTTTTTGTATATTCTAAATAAAAAGTTATTAAAAAGAAAAAGAATGCAAAAATACTTAATTTTAAATTATAATGACTAATTCCAGCATTTAACATATAATTAATAAATTCTGGGAAATGTTCTAATAGATACATTATTCCAACATTTTGATCAAGAACTTTATAACTCAAAAATCCTAATGATAATAATAAAATAGTTTGGATAATACTTGAAGCTATAGCTTTAAAATGAATTCTTTTATCGCCAGTTAAAAATAATCCAACAATTATATAATCTAATGCATATAATATAAAAATTGTAAAAACTATATGAATATAACTATTTATATATTGACTGATACCAAAAGATTTAAATAGTTTTAAATCTTCTGCTGGTAATGCATTATAAGCATTGTAAAATACAAATAATGTTAATAAAAAATATATAAATAATTCTGTTTTTACTAAATATTTAAAAAATGAACCCAAATCGTCTTTTGTTAATGCCATATTATACCTTCCATTCTGAATGAATTTTTAAATAATTTTCGAAGTTAAGTTTATCTTTATCAAATTTAATTTTGTGAGAAGGCATAAAACAAAATTGACCATTTTCTAAAAGAATCATATGTCTAAGATCATTTCCTTCATACCAATCTAAAGTATAAAAATATTTTCCTTCCAACCAAATATTTTTATTTTTAAAATAAACAAAAACTGTATTAAAATTTTTAAATTTTTTAATAGTTATTATATCAGATTCATTATTATTATAAACCAAATCTAATAAAGATAAATCAGAAATATTTTTATTTAAACTAATTTTATGAGGTGGTATATAAAAAAACAAGCTACCATTAAAAAGTTTTATTCCAAAAGTAATAGCTTCATTAATATAAGAAGAAATACAGAAAATTTCACATGGAATCATATTATCTTTACTTAAATCTTCGTCATATAAAACAGATTCATGAACAAATGCCTTAATTGGATCAATTTCATAATGTACCATTTAATAACTCCTTAATTTTTTCTTCTAAAGAATTTTTACCAAAAAAACATTCGAATTCTATATAAATAAAATTTTTATTTTCCATTAAATTATTAATAATAGACCATTTTATTATATTATTTATAATATCTAATCCATTTTCAAAATTAGTTTTTTTTAATCTATTATTTTTATAATTAAGAAAAATAACTTTATCTTCTTTTAAATTAAAAAGATTTGAAAAATCAATTGGATTTCTTATACCTTCTATAACACAATTATCTAATCTTTCTTTTAAATATTTAATATTCAAATAAGGATCTTTCGATAATTCATTTTTACTAAATTCTGTAATTTCTTTAATAAAAACATTTCTATCATTAAATTCTTTATTAAATTTTTTTCTAAAATATTCTGAAGCACTAATATGATTCATATTTTTTTTAGAAGAAATTAATTTTGCAATAGGTGTTTTACCAGAACCACTAACACCTAATATAAAAATATTCATAAGAATTTACTCCATAATCTTTTTCTAATTTCCTGAGCATTTTCAATAAAAATATACTCTAAATAATATTTCTCCATAATTTCTCCTTTAAAATGGATTATTTGCCTCTTTCCATTCTCCACTATTAATATCAAATTCAGATACAATAGCAAATACAATATTTCCTTTTGGTAACCATTGACTACTTGTTTCTTTTATAATAATACCAATACCTTCTTTCTTTTCTCCATTAGCATATTCAACATTTATATATTTACATTCAATAATATCTTCAGGAAATACTTTTTTTTCAATATATCTTTCAATATGCCAACCAGCTTCAGTAACAGCACTTTCGTCACCTTCTGTAAATGCGTCACCAAACATAATACGACTTCTAGGTTGAATTTCAAATTCCCAACCATATTCATAAGCTACACGTTCTTCAAGATATTGACTTCTCCAAGTCATACCTAATTTTTTATTTTTACGAAGAGTACCACTTGCATGTTTTTCAATCCAATCTTCAGCAGAAGCTGTTCTTTGCCATATAAGATTATTAAGAAGACCACTTTTAATTATTTTTTTATTAAGTTTTACAATTTTTGTTTCCATTATTTTCCTTTTTAAATTATTTTTTTATGATTAATAATGGATTTTTATTTAGAAGATCTTTTTTGAGTAGATTTAAAGTGAGATTTACGTTTATGATATATTTTTAAATACATTTTATTTTCCTTAATATAAATAGGGAAAGGAGGAAAACCCTCTTTTTCATGTAATTATATAAAAAAAATACTTAAAATTTAATTAAATTCTTTTATATTACCTGAACAAATAGGTAATACTAGAAATTTTTTTTCAGTTTTAGGTTTTTCAAGAAAGACTTTTCTAAATTTATATAATCTATTAATATCTAATATTAAACAAGTTTCTTTTGTAAATATATATAGATCAAAATCAGAATTTTCAAAATTTGAAATAAAAGCTAATTGAATAAATGAGGTTTCCAAATCTAATTCATAAATATTATCTTTAAAAACATAATATATATTTTGAATAGAAGAAAAATCAGATTTAAGATTCTCCTCAAGATAATCTAATAAACTACCCTTTGAAAATTCTTTATAAAAAATATTAAAGAATTGATCATTATAATTTTCAGCTTTAATAGATAAGCTAGAAAAAAAATGACTTTTTTTAATTTCAAAATCTTCAGAAAAAGAAACAAAATCTAAATTATCATAAAACTTGGAAAGTTCTTTTTTAAAAATAGAAGGTAGATAACTTTTTTCATTAATATTAAAAATATCAAATGAATCAAAATCATTTTTAAAGTGAAAAATTAATCTGTTTTTTTCTTTAATTAATTCTTTTTTAAATTTCTCATTTATATTTGTTTTTAATAAATTATCAATAAAAAAAAGATCAATTAAAAAATTTTCTGAAACACTAATTAATTCTATAGAAACAGGTTTTTTACTATTTTTATATACTGGTTCAATAGATATATCTAAATTATGTCTATTCCAGTATTTAGATATAAAACCATTATAAACTTCTCCTAACATAATTACTCCTTTTTGTTTAAAATATTTTATCAAAATACTTTGATAATTATTTAAAGAAATATAAGATAATCTTAAAAAATACCTTGTTTTAATTTTGCATTAGCAACTCTTTTAAACCCTAATATATTTGCACCTAAAACAAGATTACCTTTATGATCATATTTTTCAGCTTCATTTTTTATATCAATATATATTTTATGCATAATATCTTTTAATTTTAAATCAACTTTTTCAGAAGTCCAATTTAACATTGAAGCATTTTGAGACATTTCTAATTGAGAAGTAGCAACACCACCAGCATTAGCTGCTTTTGCAGGAACAAATAAAATATCTTTTTTCTTTAAAAAGAAATTTACAGCTTCTTCTGTTGAAGGCATATTTGCACCTTCTATAATTATTTTACAATTATTTTTATATAAATTTTTAGCGTCATTTAAAGTTAATTCATTTTGTGTAGCACAAGGTATAGCTATATCACAGTTACAATTCCAAACAGCATGACTATTTTCTTCATATTCAGAAATAGGGGTATATTGAGCATGAGGGAATTTTTCTTTATATTTAATTAAAGATTCTTTATTATTTTCTTTTATTTCTTTTAAAGAATCTAAATCAATTCCTCTTGAATCATAAATACAACCTTTACTATCAGATACAGTAATAGGTATTGCTCCTAATTGAATTAATTTTTCACAAGTATAAATAGCAACATTTCCAGATCCACTTACAGCAACTTTTTTACCCTCTATATTTTCAGCATAATCATTTAATAAACTATGTAATAAATAAACAACACCATAACCTGTAGCCTCTTTTCTTAAAAGAGATCCACCAAAATCAATTGGTTTTCCTGTTAATGTTCCATTTGAATAAGAATTTTTTATTTGTTTATATTTTGCAAACATATAACCAATTTCTTTTCCAGATACACCTATATCACCAGCTGGAATATCAGTTTCTGGTCCTATATGTCTATATAATTCTTCCATAAATGCATAACAAAATTTCATTATTTCTCTATCACTTTTACCTTTAGGATTAAAATCACTCCCACCTTTTGCACCACCTATTGGTAATCCTGTTAAAGCATTTTTTAATGTTTGTTCAAATGCTAAAAATTTAAGGATATCTTCAGAAACAGAAGGGTGAAATCTTAAACCACCTTTATATGGTCCTAATGTTGAATTAAATTGAACTCTCATTCCATTATTAATTTGAATTTCATTATTATCGTCAATCCAAGTAATTTTAAATTTTATAATTCGTTCAGGAGCCAATAATCTTTCTAAGATTTTTTCTTTTTCATATTTTGGGTTATTTTCTAAGACAGGTTTAATTGATAGTAAAACTTCTTTTACAGCTTGAGAGAAGATTTTGTCTGAAGGACATTTTGTTTTTTCTATGTATTCCAACATATAATTAATATATTTCATAAATACCTCTTTTTAGAGGTATTATACATTTTTATTAAAAAAATTTCTTTTTGGATAAGCTAATAATAAAGACAGTATATTTATTATAATAGAACTATTATAATCATTTGTTATTAAATATTTAGATAAAATTAAAAAATAACCTATAAATATACTTGTTATTAAATAACCTTCAATAATATTGATACTTTTTGAAAAAATAAAATCTATTTTTTTATCAATATAATCAGAAGCTTTATTAACTTTATTTTCAATTATATCTATTTTATCTTTGATATTTTTCTTTTTTCTTAAAAAAATATTTTTTAAAATAGATATTAAAGATACAGAATCAACAATAATATCAGGATAAGTTCTGAAAATTATTCTTAATATAAATTTTGTTAATTCAATAAATAATACTAATAAAAATAAAAATGTTTGAAAAAAATATTCTGTTAAAAATTCCATTTATTCCCTTTACAATAAAGAATCAATTTTATCTTTTAATCTTTTTTCATTTAAAGCTCCAAATAATATTTCAATTATATCTCCATTTTTAAAAAATATTAACACACCTGATTTATTTTTTACATTAAAATTTTCAGCAAGCTCTTCTTCTTTTTCAGTATCTAATTCTGAAAAAACAATATCTTTATATTCGTCCTTTACCTTATCAATAATCTCTCTATTATTTTTAGAAACATTACAATTAGGTTCTACAAAATGAATAACTGATATATCTTTTCTATCCATTAAATCTTCAATATTATCTATATTTATTTGTAAAAGCATATTCATAAACCTAAATTAAATTTTCAATTTTATCTTTTAGAACTTGTTTAGATTGAGCTCCAATTAATTGATCCATAACTTCACCATTTTTAATAAATAAAATAAATGGAATACTTCTAACACCATATTTTACAGCTAAATCTTGATTATCGTCAGTATTAATTTTTGCAATTGTTACATTATCATTATTTTTATAATCTTCATATAATTCGTCAATTACTGGAGAAATCATTCTACAAGGTCCACACCAAGGAGCCCAAAAATCAATTAACGTCACACCATTCTTAATTGTTTCTTCTAAATTATCTTTATTTAATTCTATGGCCATACTATCACCTCTTTTATTTTTTTTTGAATATAAATTATATCAATATTTTTCTAATTTAAATATAAAGTAAAAAAATATTTAAATTCTTTATAAGATAAATTTTGATAAAATAAAAATAAAAAAGGTTCATAATTGAAAATAACATTAATATCAATTATATTTTCTTATTTTATATATCTTTTTTATCTTAAAACAATAGATAATTCATTTATGAATTTAAATTAAAAATTAAAAGGATTTGTTATGACAAATACATTAAAAATGGGTAAATTATATATTTTATCAGGTTTATCAGCGTCAGGAAAAAGTACATTTATTGAGAATACATTATCTTATTTAAAAGACAGTATGGTGGTTTCACCTGATAAAATAAGATTATTTTTACAAGGTGGTCCACAATATCAAAATGAAAATTTTGATCTTCATATATCTGGAAATTTTGATAATTTCGTTTGGGATATTGTTAAAACTTCTATTAGAGCAAAAATGTCTCAAGGATTAACTTGTTTTTTAGACGCAACTAATTTAACAGATAAAGATAGAAATGAATCTATAAAAATTGCTAAAGAATATAATAGAGGATATGAAGTTTTAATTTTTGACGAAAAAGTTGAAGATTGTATTCATAGAAATAGAAATAGAATTAATAAAGTGCCAGAAAAAGTTATTATTCGACAAAATAACGATTTTGAAAGAACTTCAAGATTTCCACATAAATTTGTGAAAGTTGATATGTATTTTAAATTAATTCCAGAAACTATTGACGAATCAATTGATTTAGATATTATTGGTGATACTCATGGATTATATGAGGATACATTAATTTTTCTAAAAACTCTTGGTTATGATCCAATTACTTTAAAACATAAATCTGGTAGAAAATTATTATTTTTAGGTGATTTCATTGATCGTGGTCCAGATAGTATTGATATGTTAAGATTAGTTAAAAAAGCTATATCAACAGGTCATTACGCTATTATTGGAAACCATGAACAAAAATTGATTAAAAATTACAAAAAATCAAAAAACAATGAAGAGGTTAGAGGTGGATTTGCCAATATGAAGACATTGTCTGACTTTTTAAAATTAAAAGAAAAAGAGCAAGACTCATTAATGAGTATGTTAAAAAGTTTACCTTTTTATTATACTTATATGAATAAAGGTCAAAAATATCTTTTTGTTCATGCAAATATTCTTTTTACAGATATAGATAAATTAAATTTATCAGATTGTATTTATGGTTCAGAATATTTTCTAAAAGATAATATTAAAAACACAGACGAAATGTTTGAAAAAATGAATGAATCGAGAGAATATAAATTAATTCGAGGTCATATTCCAAATGGATTGGATAATGCAGAAGAAAGATTTTTAAAAGGTGAGACGTCTGTCTTATCTTTAGAATTTGGTCAAGCTTTTGAGGGTTATCTGGCTTGTTATAGATTTGGTTTCAATAAAATTAAAAAATTTAAATGTAATTTTAATTATGATTTATATAAAAAATCAAATAAGCTTTATAATTCTTTAAATAATCTTGTTACAAAGAAACTTGCTGTTAAAAATAGTAAAGACGGATTAACAATTTATAAATATTCAAAAAAAGTATTTTTTGATAATTTATGGAATGAAGATTCTACTTTATTAAAAGCAAGAGGTATTGTTTTAGGTATTGACGGTAAAATTGTACAGCACCCATTTGATAAAGTATTTAATTATTCAGAGAATGGTGCCGGTCTTAATATTTCCAATGAAGAAGAAATCATTTATGTTGAAAAACTTAATGGATTTTTAGGAAACATAGGGTTAAATCCTTATAATAAGAAATTATTAGTATCAACAACAGGTTCATTAGATTCTCAATTTGTTGATTATATAAAGGATTTTGTTGATTCAAAAACACAAGGTAAATTACTTAAATTTTTTAGTAAAAATAAAGTAACTTTATCATTTGAAGTTATTCACCCAGAAGATCCGCATATTATAAAATATGAAGAAAAGGATTATGGATTACACTTAATAGGTGTAAGAGGTTTAGGTGAAAATGATAAAACCTATACTGAAGAAAAAATTGATATTATTGCAAAAGAGTTAGGTTTTAAAAGACCTAACTGGGGTAAATTAAAATTTTGTGAGTTAAAAGATATAGTTAAATCTTCTAAAATAGAAGGTTATATGGTTCGTAAAAACAATAAAGACCAAGATTATATTCTTAAATTTAAAACACCACATTATTTAAGTATTAAATTCTTAGGAAGAATGGGTGATAGTAAAATAAAATTTATGTTTGCAAATAAGGAAAAATTTAAAATGTCTATTGACGAAGAATTTTATCCAATTGTAGATCAAATTATTTTTACTTTTACTTTAGAAGAGTTTTTAAATATGGATAATGAAGAAAAAATTTCATATATTCAGAAAATTTCAACTGTTGAATAGCTATTTTTTAGCTATTCAATAAATCTTTTAGTTTTTTCTTGATACATAGTATCATTTTTTCAAAGGTTTGAAAATGAGTTTGAGCTAAGTCTATATTTTGATAGCAGCTCTATTTTGAGACCTCTCCCCGGGCAGCTTTTGCTAACTATTTAACGGGTAAGATTATATCTTGAAAGGATATATTATGAAAAAAAATATTGAAGCTGAACTATGGTTATAATAACCAGTTAAATGAAAGTGTCATTACGACGCTGTCTGGTTATTTCTTTTTTAGGAAAATTTTCTATTTATTTTCTAAAATTTTGATAAAATTTTCAATATCAATATTAATATATTCAATATTTTCAATGAAATTTTCAAAACCTTCATTATTTCTTATAAAATCTTGAATTTTACTATCCTTAAAATAGTTATCTTTATGATCAAGAACTTGTCCATTTTTTAAAGAAGCTGAAAATAATAATATTATAGCTTTTTCAATTGGTTCTAAATTTTTCCAATTTTTTGGAATATATCCTGTACAACTCTCTGCTAATAAATGATTAAAATCATAAGGAAAAGCAAAAGCTCCTACTTCAGCTCCATTTAAATTAATATTTAACGCTTCACATTCTCTTCTATTACAACTAACATGATTACTTCCACTAATATTTTTTTTAAAAATACAATTTAAACAATTCATAAAAAAACCTTTTTATTTATTTTATCTTTAATAAACTTAATTATTGATTAATTTTAATTAAGCTTAAATTAAAATTTTTATGATAGAATAAAAACATAAGAAGGCATTTGTTTTAAAATTGCCTTCTAATTATTATAAATTAAAGAGGTGAATTTAATGAAAAAATTATTACTTGGAATTACTGCAGCAGCAGCTATTTTAACAACACAAGCTTCAGCGTCTATGTTTTCTGAATATGGATATCAACATATTGGACCAACATATGTATCTGTTGATTCTATTGACGGATATGGTGTAACTTATGGAGCTGGATTAGATATTCCTGTCTTTAAAAATAAAGTTCAAGGTGTTACTCTTGGTGGTGAATTTAATGTTGACTTTTTTGGATTAGATTCAGATAATGAATATGATTTTTCAAGTTTTGCATATGGTGGAGATATTCAATTAACTGCAGGATATTCTTTTAATGATAAATTCAAGGTTCCTGTTCAATTAAAAGTTGGTGTAGGTTATAATTATCTTAATTTAAATTCTGACGTTTATACTTATGGTGTAGAATATAGAGTATCTGCAGATTATTCATTTACAGATAAATTCAGTGCAGAAGTTTCTTATAGAGCAACTCCAGGTGCAACATTATCTATTAATGGATATACAGCTCCTGACGTAGATACTTCAGTTACAGGATTATATTTTAATTGGAAAATCTAAAAATTTAAGTATCCTATTAAGGATACTTAATCTAAAATATATTTAACTTTATGAGCCTCAACTTTAGTTGGTATATCAATAAATCTTAATTTATCAAAAATATAACCTTCAGGTATAGAATTTTCTCTATCTTTATTTTGCTTCAAAACTTTATCAAAATCTTTTTCTATATAAATAATTTCTACTTCAGCTTTATAACTTAAAAATAGATCAATTAAAGGTTCTCTAAAAGAAATATTTGTATTTGTTGCATTCCAAACAAAGTCTTCTTTTTTTGCTAAAAATTCTTTAGCTCTCTTTTTTGCCTCTTGAATTAATTGACCCTCTTTTTTCTTATCACCACGCTTAACTTTCATTTCAATTCTTAATTTATCAAGAGAAATTTCATTAATATTTTTCAAATTATTTTTTATATAAAAATCTTTACCAACTCCAGGTATACCAACCATTAAATAAACTTTCGAATGTTTTTCTATATAAGGTGTATAAAAACGATTATTTTTTAAAAAATACATTTTTGCAAATTCATTTTCAAATTGAAATTCATTTTCATAACAATTAAATTCTAAAGCTTTTTCTTTAAAATAATCTAATTTCATTAAACTTTCTTCTTTATTTTCTTTAGAAGTAATTCTTCCAAGTAAATCAGCTTTACATAAAATATATAAATGCTTAATATTTACTTTTAAAGATAATTTAATTAAATCATATTCATGTTTATCTAAATAGAATACAGGATAACCATGGTATCTTACAAGCATTACAATTTTTTCTCTAAAATAAAAATCAAATTTATCAAGACGAGGACCATAATATCTCATAGGATCAAAATGAATTCCACTTAAAATTAATCTAGCTTTTTTCTCACCTAATTTAGCATGACCTTTAGAAGAAATAATTCCATTTTCAATAGTAGAAGTTTCAAATTTAGAAATATCATGAAAAAAAGCTGAATATGCTAAAATCATTTGTTCTATTTCTAATAATTCTTGATATTCTTTAAGATTCATTAATTCATTTAAAACCATTTCTGTATGAATAAATACATTACCTTCCCCATGCCATTCATAATGTTGCATTGTATCTTTCATTTCTCTACAATAATCTGGATATCTTTCTTCAAAATATTTTATATCATACATATTTATCTCCTTTTAAAAGAATTATTATCAAATCCTGCTGCTTTAATTTTATAATCATTTCCAAGCTCAATAGATAATTCTTTATTATTATTTTTATTTAAAAATAAAGAAATTTCTTGAGCAACAATATAAGCATTCATATATTTTTGTAATTTAAAATTTTTCAAAATAGAATCAAAATTTGCTCCACTTTTAATAAATTCATTTTCTGAAACAGAATAATCTGACTGATAATTTCTAGAATATGTTATTACTGGTGAATCACAAACTTTTCTAATATCATTATATAAATTTATATTTTCTTTAAATCTTTCAAAAAAATTTTTAATATCTTTAATTTCTATAGAATTTTTATCTCCATATTTTTCAATATATTCTTCAACAGAATATATAAAATCATAACCCTTCTCTTTTGTAAAAGTTAAAAAAGGAATTAATTTTTCTCCAATAATAATTATTGATTTTTCTCTATGTAATCCATAATAAGCAAATACTTTATTTAATTTATCTAATGTTTCTTTATCATATTCAACTCTATCATATGTATTTTTAAATATAAATTTATCATATTTAATTTTTTCCTTTTTAATGACTCTATGATAATTATTTAATGTTCTTTCAAAAACAATTGGATCATTAGGTACATAACAAACAAAATCATAAAAATCTTTAATATTACTAATTACTCTCATAAAAAAACTCCAAATAAAATATATTTTATATATTACCTAAAATTAACTTTATTTTAGATTAAATTTTGTATAACAAATAACTCATTTTAAATGAAGTAACATTAAAAAAGGATATATTATGATTGACAACCCATATTTAACTATTAAAAATGAAGGTGAAATAAAAAAATGTTTTATGTTTTCTATTTATTTATCAGAATCAGGACTTTCTATTTCAAGAAATATAAAACCAGTTGAAGGTATTTTAAAAAGAGAAAAAAGAAATATTTATTTTTATAAAAAAAAGAAAAAAGGAAATGGATATCAAAGTACAAAAATTTCATATTTAGGAAATCATAATCATTACTTAAAATGTTTTGATAATCTTAAAGAATGTGAAATTGAATATTTTAAAGAATTAAAAATTCTAAAAAAAGAACTTATTAATAATCAAAATATAATTGTTCATAATATTGAAGAATTAGAATTCTTATTAAAAGAATTTAAATAGAAGAAGCTTTTTTTGCTTCTTTTAAAGATACTTTAAGTAGATATATTTTATAATGTTTATATTAAAACAAAAGGATTTAAAATGATTAATTACTTAATTATTTCTACAGTTATTGTTGTTGCTATTTTAGCAATCGGATTAATTTTTACAAGATTATATAAGAGAGCAAATAAAGAGCTTTCATTTGTTAGAACAGGTTTTGGTGGAGAAAAAACAATTATGAATGGTGGAGCAATTGTATTACCAGTTCTTCATGAAACTATTGACGTTAATATGAAAACTATTAAACTTGAGGTTTCTAATACAGAAAAAGACTCTCTTATTACAGCAGATAAACTTAGAGCTGATATTATTGCTCAATTTTATATTAGAGTTGCACCTAATAAAGAGTCTATTGCAGTTGCTGCTCAAACATTAGGTCATAAAACTACAGATATTTCAGAACTCAAGAAACTTATTGAAGGTAAATTTGTTGACGCTTTAAGAGCTGTCGCTATTAGTTTACCAATGGAAAAACTTTTACAAGAAAGAGCTGATTTCATTAATCAAGTCCAAGAAGTTTTAACAGAAGATCTTATTAAAAATGGTCTAGAATTAGAAACAGCTGCACTTACATATTTTGATCAAACTTCAATTGAATATTATGATCCAAATAATATTATGGACGCAGAAGGTCTTACACTTATTACAAAACAAACAGAAAATAGAAAAAAAGAAAGAAATGAAATTACAAGAGATACAGAACTTGCAATTCAACAAAAAGATTTATCTACAAAACAAGAATCTTTAAATCTTAAATTAACAGAAGCTGAAGCTGAAGCTCAACAAGAAGCTAAAATTGCTGAAGAAGAAGCATTAAGAAGAAAAGAAGCTGAAGAAGCTAATATTAATGCTGAAAAAGAAATTGAGAGAGCTCGTATTGAAAAAGAAAAGGCTCTTGAAAAAGAAAGAATTGAAAAAGAAAAGGCAATTAAAATTGCAGAACAACTTAAATCAATTGAAGTTTCAGAAAAATCAGAAGAAGAATTTGCTGCAAGAGCTAAAGCAAATGAAGCTAGAGCAAAAGAAGTTGCTTCTGAAGAAAAAGTAAAAACAGCTAGAGAATTAGAAGAAGCTAATAGAGATAAAGAACTTACTCTTATTAAAGCAAATGAAAAAGCTGAAGAAAAAGCAATTGAAGTAAAAGTTACTGCTCAAGCTGAAAAAGAAGCTGCTCAAGATAAAGCTGAAGCTCTTAAATTAACAGCTCAAGGTAAAGCTGATTCAATTATAATTGAAGCTGAAGCTAATGAAAAAATGTATGCTGTAGAAGCTGAAGGTAAAGCAAAACTTAATGAAGCTGAAAATTCTCTTTCAAAAGAAATTATCGAAATGAGAATTAAACAAGCTATGATTGAAAAAATGCCTGAAATTATTGCTGAAGTTGTTGCTCCAATGGAAAATATTGATAGTATTAAAATTGTTGATATGGGTGGAGTATCAAAAGTTATTGGTGACGAACAAACAAATGGAAAAACTTCAGAAACATTGCCTAATCAAATGGTAAATGCAGCTTTAAGACAAACTGCAATGAATCCATTAGTACAAGAATTTTCAAATGCAATTGGAATGGATTTTTCAACTGTTGACGGAATGACTGCACCACTAAAAGGTGTTTTAACGCCTAAAGAAAGAGTTGAAATTAATTCTGAAAAAGAATCTTTTGAAAAAAATAATGAAGAATTAAAAGTTAATAATACTATTAATGAAATTCTTAAAGAAGATTAATTAAGTTATCCCATATTGGGATAATTTAATAATAAAAATTAAGAAATTTATTTTAAATATTTTAATTTTTATTATTATAAAAAAGGAATAAAAATGAAAAAAGAAAAATTAATAAAAGCTTTAGAATTAATGGATAATACACCTATTATTAGAGAAAAATTTATATCAAAACTAGCTTCAAATTATATTGATAAATTTAAAAACATAGAAATATCTATTGAAGATATTACAATGATAAATAACTTAATTCCAAAATATAAAAATAATAATTTATCAAAACAAGAAAAATATGAATTAGAAGAACTTTCTTTTAAATTAAAAAATAAACAAGAAGAATTACTTTTAATTTTAAAAGAATTAACTCAAATTTTAAAAATTTTAGATTCATTAGAAAAAAAAGAGAAATTACTATTTGAAGATAAAATATTAGAATTAACAGATATAATAAATATTATAAAACAATTTTTATTAGCTATAGAAATTTTAATTCAAAATAAAATTTTAATAGAAAATTAAGCTTATTTATTTTAAAATATAAAAAAGGAAAAATAATGTTTAATGAATTTAAAGAAGGTTGGAATATTGGTTTAGAATTTATGTCTCCAATAAAAAGAATATTTATATTTTTTTATTCATTACCAATATTATTTATATTAGCACAAGGATTTATAAAATGACAGAAATGGAAGAAGAATATTTTTTAGAAAAAAATATCGTTAATAATCTCGATAAAATTAAGAAAAAATTTGAATATTCTGTAATAGCACTTCAAATTTCACAAGGTGAAGAAGGTACAACATATATAGCAGTTATTACTGGTCAAATTAAAGATCATGCATTTTCTATAGGAGAATCTAAATTAGAAGCTTTAAGAAAATTAACTACAAAATTGGCTTTACAACAAATTTTCTTTAAAAGGAATTGGAAATGAAAATAAAAAAAATAACTGATATTGATAATATTGAATTAAAATTAAATTATAAAGAATTAATTTTAATAAAAGAATCTCTTTTATGTATGTCAAATGCAGATATAGATATTGAATTTTTAAATGATTCTCTATTTGATAAAGACGAATTTAAAAATGTAAGTAAAGTTTATGAAAAAATAGAAAAAATGTTAGAAAAAATTAGAAAAAAAACTAAAAACATTTTTCCTTATTAAAATATTTTTTAACTAAAAGTTAAGAAGAGGTAACTCACATTATAAACACTTACCTTGTGTTTATAACTCCTCTTATGTGGCTAGGAAATCCAATACAAGGACTAATAAAATAATTTCCGCCATGAAAACTATTTATTAGTGGTATTGGGCCTAACGAGCAGCAATAAAAGAACTCTTAATCTGCCAAATAAACGAAATCGTCTACTTGACTAAATGTAAGAGATACTGTTGATTGCTGAAGTTCAGCTTTTACAAGCTTTACAACAGCAATAACAGCTTCTTTCCAGGCAGCTATATCTGGAGTAAATTCCGGATTAGCTTCGCCTGTTACAACTGCTGTAATTTCACCACCAACTGGGCAACCCCAATCAGTATGATAAACCGTCTTAGACGGTATCACGAGAGAAGAAATATAAATATTTCTCTCAGTGAAAATTACAGCAGCAGCTTCTTGCCACTTCTCTGCAACAATTGATTGTGCTAAAGCAGGTGTAAGATCCTCATTAGAGTGACCATAACCAGCTACAACACCAAAAGTTGCAGAAAAATTTAACGTTTTTTTATTAACATTAACCATGATAAATCCTTTCATGAAAACTTCACCCGTTAAATAGTCAGCAAAAGCTGCCCGGGGAGAGGTATCAAAATAGAGCCGCTATCAAAAGATAGACTGGCTCAAACTAATTTTCTAACCTTAAAAAAAAGATTATTATGTAATAAGACTAAAATAAAAAAAACTAAAAGATAATGAAGTTCAAAACTTCACTATGAAATAATTTTTTTTCTTATCTCATAATGAAGTAAATGATCTTCCTTTTCAACAGAAAAATTAAATATTTTTCTATTCTTAAAAAGACGAATTTCTTTTTCGTCTTCACCATAAACTTCAACTAAATTTAACATAATGGTTTTATACCAATCAATACTACTTAAATTAACATTAGCATGAAAAATATAAGTATCTTCACTTGGACAACCATTATATGGAATAGCATATTCATAATCATATGACCAAAAAATTCCTGCATTAAATTTATTTACAACTCTCACTTTTTCAATAAAATCATATCCAGCTGTAATAGCTCGATATATTTTTAGCTGATTATCTTCAAAAGTAAGATTCTTAAGAAAAGAATCTATTTTATGATAAATAAATTCTTCAAACCATTCATTAAACATTTTAGATCTAATAATAGATCTTAATAGTTTATTTGAAACTTCTGATTCTTCCAAATATTCAGAAAAAAATTGCTCTTCATATTTAGAATAACATGAATCAACTTCTTGAAAATAAAAATTAGATATAACAGAAGTTATAAATTCTTTATTTTCAAAAGAATTTAATTCCTTATCAATTCTTTTTAAGAAATAATCAGAATTGAATTTATTCTTTATTTCTTCTTTTTTCACAATATATCCTTTTAATTTTTAAATATAGTTTGTAATATTAAAAATTCTTTATTTTAAATAAGTCATTTTAAGTTCTATTTAATTTTCTTTTTGATATAATTAAATTAATAATAAAAAGGATATATTATGAAAAATGATAAACTAATGAAATTTTTAACTTATTATATTTTTGCTTTTATATTTGGTGGAATTGCTAGTATGGTAGATAACCATTTTTTAACAACAATTTTATTTATAGGAGCTATTATTATAGCAGTTAAAGGTAATTATAAAGAAGAAAAAGAAGCTGGAAGTAGCTGGCCTAAAAAAATATTATCAATATTTGTAGCTCTTGTTTTAAGTATTTTTATTTTTATGCTAGCATTTTCAAGAGGTCTAGATAAAAAAGATTCTATTCAAAATGAAAATATTAATCAAACTATTCAAAAAGTTATTAAAACTGATTCTAATATTTCAAAAAAATAATAAGATACTTTTGTATCTTATTAAATTCTAATTTCTAAATTTTTAAATCTATCACAAATTCTATTAAAATTTCTATCTCTCATATATAAATAATTTTGAATTACTTTAAATTCACGAGATATTAAATAACCAAAAATTTTATCTTCATATCTTCCATGTACCATTTTTAAAGTCCCATTATCTCTATAATAAGGATCATTTCTTTTTAACTTAAATATATTATCCTTTAATAATACTTTTATGTAATCACTTTTGTATTTAAATTCACAAGATAAAATATAAAAATCATTTATTTCTAAAGAAATAACTCCATTTTTAAAAATAGTTATAGCTAATATATCTATATTTATTTTTTGATTTTTTGATTCTTTAAAAATTTCTTTTGCTATGTTATTAATGTAATCTTCAATAGAAGAATACTTTTCCATAAAATTTCTAGAAAATATTCTTGATTTATTTTTTAAATTTTTAATAAAGATTTCAAATTTCATAAATATCCTTTTAATATTTTTTTAATTATAATATATATTTAAAATAAAATATGATATTATAAAAATAAAAGGATATTAAATGAAACTATTCTTAACTTACTTATTATTAATTTCGTCTTTATTTGCAGTTGATAATAAAATAGATTATTTTAATTTTGATAATAATTTAACACTATCTGTTGGAGATAAATTTGATAATATAGATAAATATAAAAAGATTTTTTCTTTAAAGAAAAATATAAAAAACTATAAATTATATTCATATAAAAGTAAAAAATCATATAATGGATTTTTTAAAACAGGTAGTATACTTTTTTTTAAGAAAAGTAATTTAATTAAGGGAATAGAATTAAATTCTTTTTCTTCTAAATCAAAAATCAAAAATTTTTTAGAAGATAATAGAAATAAAAAATATTTCATAGAAAGATTTTATTCAGATACAGATAATTATTCTTTATCTGTTTATAATGGTATTGACTATGATTTAATATATTTTAATATTAATACAAAATTAGAAGAAGAACCTATATTAAAAAAAGAAGTAACAAAACAAGAATTAAAAAAATTATTAAAAGATATCCCTTCAGAAAATATATATACTAGAATATCTATAATGAAAGAAGATAAAAGACAAGTTGAAACTATTAATGAAACATGTTTTAGCTCAAATAAAAAAATTAAAGGGTGTATATTAAGAAGAATAGCTTTTATAAAAGAATAAACTAAAAGTATAATTGAGCTAAAAATATAGCTCAATATAATATATTATGTTGTATAATTGGATCTATACAAACAAACATTTCTTCTTCTCTAGAATAAAGAAATTGACCTTCATAAATATCTAAATAAGAAGATCCAAGATAAGAATGATCTTTCATTGATTCAAGAATATCAATATCAATATCAATATTTGTTGAATATAACATTGTTCTTAATTCTTTAAAATCTTCTTTCGAATATTCAATTAAAGGAATTCCATTTTTTTCTTCAGAAAAAGAAATTAAGTCGTCTAAATTTTTTTCAAAATTAAAAAGTAATTTATAATCACTCATTTCATTAATATTTTCTAAAAAATCCATTTCATAAAGAATTAAAATATGTTCTTCAAATTTAATAAATTTAATAAATTTAAAATTAAATATTTTAGTTCTTCTTAAATAAGAAATTTTTGCAAAATCAAATGATAAACCATAAACTCTTTTTTCATTTTTTTTAAGGATTATTGTAGTTAATCCAGAACCTATTTTATCTAAATCAGATAAAAATTTTAAATCACTAGATTCCTCTAATGCTCTAAAAAGTATATTTGAATGAAGATCTTTTTTATACATTGATTTTATTTTTTTTAAAATCATAATCAAACCTTTTAATTTTTTTTAAACATAAAGTTTATGTTTAGTTATAAAAGCTTTAAATGATTTTTTATAAAAGATTATTGAAGATAGGTGGAGAAAATCTAAAAAGAGTGTTGTTTGCATTTTCCATAAAATTCGAAGTAACTCTTTTTATCGCTACCACCAAAAAAATTTAGAATAAATCTTGGAAGAGTGAAGTTTGTATGATAATTACGAAGTAACTCTTCCAATCGCTACTAAATTATTAATATAATTATAACCATATAATACTTAATTTTTATTTAAAAACTAAAAGTTATTAGTTAAAAAAGAGATTAAATCTCTTCTCTAACTTCAATTAAATTTAGATTATCAACACTATATCTTAAAAAAGTCCAGTAATTTATTTTTTTTAATTTTCTAATAATATTGCCATTATTAGAACCATGGTCTAAAATAAATTTTCGTTCTAAACCAAAAGGTAATTCCAATATTAAAACTTTACATTCTTTTTCAGAAATTTTTTTAGAAATGTATTTTAATGAAACTTGTTTTAATGCAAGATTTTTAATTTTTTTATTAAAATATTTTAAAAATCTTTTTTTATTAAGTTTTTTATCTTTTTTAGCATATTTTTCTGCAGCTTTAAAAATAATTTTTTTCATTGCATTAATTTTTTCTCTATCTGTAGAATATCCAAACATACTTAATATACTAAATACATTACTCCCATAACCACCAAAAATCGTCTTTTCTTTTTTAATTATTTCACTTATATTCATAACTTTATCCTTTTAATTTTTATTAATATCAATAGATATCTAATTAGTAATAGATAATATAAAAAAAAATATATATTACATTATTAATCTTTTATTAAAGATTAATAAAATTTAAAGGATAAAATATGATATTTATATCAGAAAGTGCTAATGTAATTGGCTCAAAATTTAAAGAAGTTGGTTTATTTGTTAAATCTGGAAAAGAAAAAGAAATGTTAAATTTTTTAATAAAAGAATTTAAAGATATGTTACTTGAAGAAATTAAAGATATACCATTACAAAATATTTTAAATAATGGTATAAGAGAAATATTAATTGAACCTTATTCAAAATATTTTCCAATTGAATTAAAAGGAAGAAATTATTTTTATAAAGGTAATGGAAATAAAAATACTTATTTTTCTATATCAGATAAAATGCTTATTTCTCCATATGGTATAAAAAAAGATATTTTAAAAGATATTCCAGACCATATAAAATCAAGTATAACATTTCTAGAATTAATTGATAAAGAAAGTAAAGATTCTTTATCAAAAAAAGAAGAGAATTTAATACCAAGTTATATAAAATTTAAAATAATTCAAAAACTATTAAATGAAAATAGTTTATATAATGATTTATTTAATTTCAAATATATCTCATACTCTCTATATGTATCAAATACACATAGATATAATCAACAAGAAGACTATTTTTATTTAAGAAATCTTAGAGTTGATATATTTAATGCTATAGGTATGTATAAATACTATTATAGAGACGCATATAAAGGTCTTAGAAAAAATGCAGCTGTAAGAGATCTAAATGCTTTAGAAAATAAATTAAAGCAATTAGGTCTAAATGTTTTAACTCAAAAAAATATAAATGAAATGAAAGAAAATATTGTTGAAGATATTGTAAAATATTGTAATGTTATTTATGAAAGAGAATATAAAATGATATATTTATCACATTCAGATAATATAACAACAAAAGATTTAAAATTAATAAAATCTAAAAAAACAAATTTTGAAAATGAGATTTTAAAACCATATATTTTTAAATATTTTCAAATAAAATTGTAGAGAGTTTTTCTCTCTACATATCCTAATATAGGAATCTAAATTGAAATAAAAACAGCGTAATTACCTAAATAAATATTATCTTTTCGTAAATCAACTTGATTAGGAATAAAAATTTTATTTTTTTTAGTTAAAAAAATGGATAATGAATTAAATAAATTATCTTGAATATTTTCATTTGAGTAATTATTATTAATTAAATATTCTATTAAAAAATCTTTTCCTTTTGGAGAAAAAATAAATAATCTATTTCCAAATTCTATAGATATAATATCTTCAGAAAGAACAAATTTCTTTAGAGATTCATATTCTTTCTTTATATCTTTTAATTCTTTTAATCTTTCTTTCATACAATTTTGATAAAAATTTAATGCTTGATCTTCTATATTTGGGAATTCGTCTTCATTATGTATTGATTTTAAATTTTCTTGAAAATAAATTGCTTTTGAATAATCTGTTATATTTTTCAACATATTTAACTCCTTTTATTGTTATTTTATCTAAATTTTCTTAAAAAGAAATTATTACTAAATAATTTTTTTTAAAAGGAGATCAAATGAAAATTTTTGGTCAAATAATGGTTACGTTGTTAATTGTTGCTACATTAGTAGCCTTTCACCAAAGTCAAAAAGCTCAAGGAGCTGACTTTAGCTCAAGGTTTAACAAAAATATTATAAAACTAAAAGCAAATAGATAAGCTTTTAGTTTTATCTACTTTTAGGATATTATTAATAAAAAATTAAATATTTAATTGATATAATAACTATAATAAAAAAGGATTTTTAATGGAAGATTTTAGAAAAACAAAAGAATATCAAGATTTTATAAAAAAAATATATGGTTATAAACCATATATAATTAAATTAGAAGAAAAAAGATATAAAAGAAAAAACAATCTATGTTTAATGGCAGATTATTGTGCAGAACCTTTTTGGTTAAATACTTTAAATATAGAATTTGAGTCAAATAAAATACCAAATAATTTAAAAATATTTAGAAGAAGATTTAATAATTGGGTTGAAAAATATGAATCAATGTTTATTTTAAGAGAAACAACAAAATTTGAAAATAAAGTTTTTAATAATACAAATAAATATAAAAATTGGTTAAAAGAAGGTTATCAATTAGCTAAACTTTTAAGAAAACTTTCTCCAAGTAGATTTAATATTCAATATTTTGACGAATCAAAAATAAAAAGAATAACTTTAAATAAAAGAAAGGTTAAGTAATGATATTTTTAATAGAATTATTTATAATATTATTTATACTATATATTATAATAAATGAATTTTCAAATAAAAAGAAAAAGAAAAAAGTTAAAAAAAATGAAAAAAATTTATATTTTGAATTTAAAGAAATTATAAAAAATAAAAACTATTCAACTTTAGTTGAAAATAGAATTTTAAATCAAGTAAAAAAATTATTAAATTTAAAAAATCAATTAATAAATATTGAAAAAAATTTAAAAAAAGTAAATTTAACTAAAGCAAAGAAAAAGAGAAAAGAAATAATTAAAAATATTGATAATATTGATAAAAAACTTGAAAAAATTAAATATAAAATTATTATAGAAGAGTTAAATGATAGTGATATTATTTATAATGATTTAAAAGATTTAATAAAAACTATTAAATCAGTTAATAAAGAGAGATATTAATCTCTCTTTATATTAATATAAAGACTCTTTTTTAAAAAATTCTTTATCAACTTTACATAAAGGACATTTCTTAGGAGGTTTTTTACCTCTATGAATATGTCCACAAACTTCACAAACCCATATTTCTTCTTCTTCAGATTCTAAAAATAAATCCTCCTTAAAAGCTTCTTTTAATTCTTTAAATTCACGCTCATGTTCAATTTCTACATTACCAATAGCTTTAAATATTCTTGCTATTTCTTTATAACCTTCTTCTCTTGCTATAGCTTCAAATTCAGGATACATTTCACTATGTTCATAATTTTCACCTTCAATAGCTATATTTAAAAAATCTTCAATAGTTAATTCTTCTTTATCTTGTAATTTATAAAATAATTCAAATTCTCTCTTTGCATGATATTTTTCATTATCAGCAGCAGATTGAAAATGTTCAGCTATTCTATGATAACCCATTTCTTTTGCATATTCAGCAGCAAATTCATATTTATTTCTAGCTTGAGATTCACCAGCAAAAGCTTTCATTAAATTAATTTCTGTTAAATTTTCAGTTACACATTCCATTTCTTTATTACAACAAGATAATTTTCCATTACCAACATTTTGAACTTCTACTTGATTTCCACAAGAATTACATTTATATATTTCATATTTTTTCATATTAGATACCTCTTTTTTTTATTTAATAAATTATATCTAACTAAAAGTATTTAAAAGTAAAAAGGGATAAACCTTTTTACTCTTTTTGATAATTTCCATTCCAAGGTTTTATTTCTGAAATTTTAATTTTTCCAATATATTTATTTTGTAAAAATTTTTCTACAGCATTAAATCTAGCTGAATAAAAATCTTTACTAATTTTTAAATCCATTAATTCTGAAATAGTAAATTCATTAGGATTATTTTCAAATGGAATAAAATATTTATCAAAAGCAAATCCTAAATTACCAAGTTCTTTATTTGAAATTTTACCAGTTAAAGATCCTTGATAAATTTTTATATCTATTCCATTACTAACTGCAATTGTAACAATCCAATCAGCTTTTTTACCAACATAATTTGAAATATTATTCATTAAATGTTTTATATTAGTACCAACTTCTTCACCCTCAATTCTTAATGAAGTATCTTCTATAAAATATATAGTATTTGAATCAATTTTTATATCAGAAATAATGTCTTTCATTTTATGAATAGCAACTAATACTTCGTCCTGACTTTCTATTTCAGGTGTTTCTTTTGGAATTATAAAACTTAAATTATTTATTAATTTCATAAATTCAACTCTTTTATTTTGATTACCTGTCATACATACAATTCTTTCATAAACCATACTTTTTCCTTATATTAAATTTTTATCTTAAAAAAGACTTCTTTGTTATAAATATCTTTTTAATAATAAAGTAAGGTTACTTATATTATAATAAATAAAAAAGGACTTTCATGAAAGAAGAAAAAATTAATTTTAAAGAATATATCCCTGAATTATTAGAATATATTTTCAACCCAAAAGAATGGGGTATCTTCTTTAAAAGAACACTTATTATATTAGCTTTAATTATTTCAGGTTATTTAGTTTGGTTATTTCCTGTAAGTTTAGTTGTTGCTCCATTTTATAGTCAAACAACTTCAACTTTAAAACCTATTAAAAAAGATCATGATTTAGAAGGTAAATCAACAGTAATGGCTGTTAGAAATGGTATGCAAGGATTATTAGATAAAGGTTTAGTTACTAATTTTATTGGTGTTAGAAATTGGATTGATAATAAGCCTAATGAACAAATTGGTGAAATTGAAATTTATCGTATTGCAGTTAATACATTAGAAAATAATCTTGGTAGAAACAGAGGTACTGGTGGAGCAAATAAAAATCTCGTACAAGCTAGAGCTAATATTTATGCAGATTATGAAAGACCTTATTTTACTTCTTATTCTACTAGATTAAAACAATCAATAAAATCAATAGATAATTATCTCAAAGAATTAGAAGAAAATAAAAATATTGAAATGTCTAAAAAAACAGCTGTTTTTATTGTTAATTCAGATAATTTAGCTGAAGTTCTTGATAAAGTAAAACAACAAATTCAAACAAATTTAGCTACAAAAACAAACTTTTTTACAGAAGACGATAAATTTTATAGAATTAGAGGTAATTTAATTGCAACATATTATTTCTTAAAAGGAATAGATTATGATTTTAAAGAAAAAATGATTGATAAATCTTCATATAATGAAAATTTTATTCCAATCCTTGAACATTTAGAAAATGCTATTAAAATGAATCCATTAATTGTATCAGAATGGAAAGGTGACGTTTCAAAAATAGAAAAAGACGCTAATGTTATTACTCAAAAATTAGCTGAACTTAGAGATAAATTAAAAAATGGTTAATATTAGATATAATTTTAAAAAAAGGAGGTATATATGAAAAAAATAGTTATGTTAATTTCATTAACTACTTTTATATTTGCTAATACAAATAAAGATTTATATGATATAGATAATAAAGTTTGGGTAAAAGATAAACAAGAACAATATAAATTAAAAGCAAATAATAATACTAAAATTATAAAGTGTATTGAAAGTAAAAATGAAGAAAAAGAAATGAAAAAATGTTTAAATAAATAAATATTTCTTTAATTTACTTTTTTTAAAGTTATTAAAGATATAATAATCTCCAATATATATTGGAGGTTTTATATGAATTATTTTTTCTTTTTAACAATTGCATTTCTTAATGCTTTTGTTGATATAGGTCATAAAATATCATTACAAAATGTAATATTTTTTGAATATTCTGGTAATGAACAAGTCTTTTTAATATCATTAATTAATATAATGATACTTATCCCATTTATTTTATTATTTTCCCCAGCAAGTTTTTTATCAGATAAATTTCCTAAAAATAAAATTATAAAATATGGATCATTATCTGCTATTTTAATTACCTCTCTTATTTTTATATCCTATTATTATAATTTATTTTGGATATCTTTCTCTTTAACAGTTATATTAGCTGCTCAGAGTGCTATTTATTCTCCAGCTAAGTTAGGATATATAAGAGACTTAGTTCGTGACTCTGAACTATCTAAACTTAATGCATATATACAATCTATATCAATGATAGCAATATTATCTAGTATGTTTTATTTTTCATTAATGTTTGATAAATATTATGTTCATGAAGAAGGTTTAAGATCTATTAGTTTTGTAGCATTAATTTTAGTTTTTTTAAGTATTATAGAATTTACTTTTTCATTAAAATTACCTACAAAAACAGAAAAAAGAAATATTTCTTTTGAATTAAACAAATGGTTTAATTTAACTTATTTAAAAACTTCTTTAAAAGAATTTAATTCTAATGAAATTATTCAACAAAGTATGATTGGTCTTGCTATTTTTTGGTTAATAATACAAATTATGGCTGTATCTTTTCCTTCTTATGCAAAAGATATTGGATTAAATTCTGTAACTATTATTAATGCAATGTTAGCAACAACTGGAATAGGTATATTTTTTGGTTCTCTTTTTTATACTAGATTATCAAAAAATTATATAGAAGTAGGAACAGTTCCTTTTTCCGCAATAATTATTTCATTTTCTATATATTTAATAACTACAACAAATAATATATATATTTTATTTTCTTGTTTTTTAATAGCTGGTATTGCAGGTGGTTTATTTATTGTTCCATTAAATGCCTTGATACAATATCATTCAAAAAGAAATAAACTTGGTCAAGCAATGTCTGGAGCAAATTGGATTCAAAGTTTATTAATGTTTATAGGCTTAACAATAACAACAATTGTCGCATATATTGGAATAGATAGTAAAATTATAATGATATCTTTATCTATAATTTCTTTTATTTCAGCAATTTATACAGTATATAAAATTCCTCAATCATTAATTTATTTTTTAATTTCAAGAATTTTTCAATTAAAATATAAATTACAAGTATCTGGATTAGATAATATACCTTCTACAGGACCTGTTTTATTATTAGGTAATCATGTTAGTTGGATTGATTGGGCCCTTCTTCAAATGTCAAGTCCACGAAGAATTAGATTTTTAATGGATCGTCATATTTATGAAAAATGGTATTTGAAAAGATTTTTAGATTTTTTTGGTGTTATTCCAAGTACTGGTAAAGATTCTTTAAAATTAATTGCAGAATATCTTGATAAAGGTGAAGTTGTATGTATTTTTCCAGAAGGAGTTATTACTCGTAATGGACAACTTTCAGAATTTAAAAAAAGTTTTGAAAAAGTTCTTGAATTAACAACTACAAATGTATCAGTTATTCCTTTTTATATTAGAGGTATATGGGGAGATAAATTTTCAAGAGCTGGAGAAACATTAAAAAATAATTTTGATAATAATCCTATTATAACAGTTATCTTTGGTAAACATATTGAAAATGCTAATTCATTTTCTGTAAAACAAGCTGTCTTAAATTTATCTGCAGAATCTTGGAAAGTATATTCTGAAACATTAAAACCAATTCATATTGAAATATTACATAGACTTAGAAAATCTAGAAATAAATTAATATTAGTTGATTCAACCGGGTTAAGATTAACAGGAGAAAAAGTATTAACAGCAGCAATTTTATTTAAAGAACAATTAAAAAATAAATTAATTGGTCAAAATATAGGTTTATTATTACCTTCTACTGGTGGAGGAGTTTTAGCTAATTTAGCTGTACTTATGAATGGTAAAACCTTAGTAAATTTAAATTACACAGCTTCTATTTCAGCAATAAAATCTTCTTTAGATCAAGCTAATATAGAAACAATAATTACTTCTGAAAAATTTCTTAAAAAATTAAAAACTAAAGGTATTAATTTAGAAGAATTATTAAAAAATAAAAATATTGTTTATTTGGAAAAAGAGAAAAAAGATATTCCAAAAATTAAAAGTTTAATAATTTTTAGTTTAATAAAAATTATGCCTGAAAAATTTATTCAAATTTGCTTCTTTAAAAAAGTTAATACTAACTCAACCGCTGTTATTTTATTTTCTTCAGGTTCAGAAGGAGATCCAAAAGGTGTTGAATTAACTCATAAAAATATTGTTGGAAATATTAAGCAAATTGTAAATATATTAAATCCAAATAAAAATGATTCTTTATTAGGAATATTACCAATGTTTCATGCATTTGGAATTACTGTAACAACATTTTTGCCATTAGTTGAAGGTTTATTAGTAGTTAATCACCCTGACCCTACAGACGCCGTTACTATTGGTAAATTAGTAAAAAAATATGAAGTAACAATAATGACAGCAACTTCTACATTTTTAAGAATATATACAGCTAATAAAAGAGTACACCCACTAATGTTTTCTTCTTTAAGATTAGTTATTGCTGGTGCTGAAAAATTAGATTTAAATGTAAGAAATAAATTTAAAGAAAAATTTAATAAAGATATTTTAGAAGGTTATGGTGCAACTGAAACTAGTCCTGTAGCAACTGTAAATATTCCAGATATTATGAATTCTGACGATTATTCTGTACAAGTAGGTAGTAAATTAGGGACAGTCGGTTTACCGATACCTGGAACAAATATAAAAATTGTTGATCCAGATACTTTTGAAGAACTTCCTGTTGATAAAGAAGGTTTAATTTTGATTACTGGACCACAAATTATGAAATCATATTTAAATAATGCAGAAAAAACATATTCTGTTCTTAAAAAGATAGATAATATTATTTATTATATTACTTTGGATAAAGGTTTTTTAGATAAAGATTCTTTTCTAACTATTGTTGATAGATATAGTAGATTTGCTAAATTATCTGGAGAAATGATTTCATTAACTGCAGTGGAACAAGAAATTGCTTTAGTTATAGAAGATTTTAATTGTATTGCAGTTAATATTCCTGATAATAAAAAAGGTGAAAAAATAGTTTTAGTTTATGAAAAATCAAAAATAAAAATTGAAGATATTAAAAAATTAATAAGAAATTCTTTTTCTAATAAATTAATGATTCCTTCTGAATATTTTGAAGTTGAAGAATTACCTAAATTAGGTACTGGAAAAAAAGATTTTAAAACAGCAAAACAAATTATTTTAAACAAAAATATAGGAGCTTAAACTCCTATATTAAATTTTTAATTTTAAATAATCTATTTCAATAGAAAGTAATTCATAAATATATTTAAATAAATTTTCTGAAGAAGGATTTTTATAACTATTAATAAACTCATTTAAATCTTTTAAATTTAAATAATTTATAATAGGATAATCATTATATTCAATATATCTTAAAGAAAAAGATATAGAAAGAAAATTTCTTCTTAAAGATAAATCTAATATTTTCTTTAATTTATTGATATCTATATCAAATTCATTACTTAAATCTAATAAAAATTCTTCTTTAATTTTTTTATCAAATTCTTTTTTATCTTTATTAAATTTCTCCTTTTCTTTTCTAATTTTATCTTTTATTTCAGAATTAACAATTCTTTCTTTTATATATTTTTTATACTTTTCTGAAAAAACTTCATTTATTGTTAAATTTTCTTTTTTATCTAAAATTTTACCTTCAGAATTTTTTAAAAATAATCTATATTTATATAATTTTTTTTCTAATTCTTCATTTTCTTTTAAATAATTAGAAAATAAATTTTTTATTTGTTTTTCATATTTTAAATAATTCATAACTATCCTTTATTTTATATTCTATAAGAATTTAAAATATAAAGGAAAAATCCTTTATATTTTATTTTTTCATTTGATACATATATATCTCATTTAAATTAAATTCTTCGAGATATAATAGTTCTTGATTACGAATAAACATTAACATTAAATTATTTCTAATTTCTCCTTTATAATCACTTAAATATTCAAATAAATTTTGAATATCTTCTACTTTTGGGTTTTCTAAAAGTATTTCTTTTTTTATATGTTTAAAAAAAGAAACACCTTTTAAATCATGTAGTTTTTCAAAAAACAAAACTTCTGATAGTGCAAATATTTTATTTGCAACATGAGTATGTTGATTTGAAAAACACCCTTCTTTAGCAGATAAAGTTAAAACAATATAATTAAATAAATTTCTTTGAATATTGAATTCTTCGTCTGTTAATTTTACAGAAGATAAAAATTCTTTTAATTTTTTTTGACTAACTTTACCAACTTCAATAGGAAATCTAAATCCAAGATTATATTTACCGTCCATAGAATGCATTAATAAAAAAGCAACTTTTAATTCACTTTTAATATTAAACATATCTTTATCAAAACAATTTTTATAATTAGAAATAAGAAATCGTAAATCTGTTCTTTCTAAATCCATATTCAATCCTTTTTTAATTAAAAATACCAATTAAACGGTATATTAATAAAGTTACATTTAATGTAACAACTATAAATGAAAATGAATATAAAAAAGTATAAAAAATAAATTTTTTATTTAATATATTCATTTTATTTTACCAATAAAGTATATGCAAAATAAGATACAGAAAAACTAACTACTAAAACTGAACTTATAAATAATAAACCAAAAACAATAGCTCTAGTCTCTTCTTCACTTTTTTTATTTTTAATACACATTTTTTATCCTTTCTTAACTATAGGTCTTACTTGAAGAAGATATAAAATATCTTCTTTTATTGAAAATTCTATATCCAAATCAAATTCAAAAAATTCTTTTAATTTAAAAAGTTTTTCTATTGTTTTGGAATATTTTTCAAAAACTTCCTCTTTTTTAAGTTTCACTTCTTGAAATCTTAATTCAGTATCTTCCATACTTGTTTTAAGAATTAAAGGTGGCATATCAATTTCAATAAATTTATCATTTAGATATTTAATTTTAATTGTAAAAACTTTACCTTCAGTAATTCCAGAACATAATCCAGGTGATAGATTAATTGAAGCAGAATCTTTTTCAATGAAAGCAACACCTGAAATATCTGGTTCTTTTATCATTTCTTGAACAATAACAAATTCAGAAGTTTCTAAAACTTTTTCTATCTTATCTAATAAATCTTCTTTTTTTACATTTAAAAAAGATTTATAAAAACCAGCATTACTTTTATTTATTTGATCCTCTTTATTTGAAGAAGATCGAACAGCAAATAAGCGATTATTGTCAATAGAATTTATCCAGAATTTAATTCTAGATAAACTATTTAATTTAGAAAAAACTATAAACAATGGAACTTCTACACGATCAAATGAACTAACAATATTTGATAATTCATTTAAATATAAATCTTTTCTCATTTTTTTTCCTTTAATAATAAATTTTATTTTTATCAAAATTAATATATATTGTTTCACCAATATATTCTTCTTTCAATCTTTCATATAAATGAAATGCAATACAAATATTTAATCCATACTCTTTTGCATTAACAACCAAATGAGCTCCTTCACCACCAATTTTACATATAACAGCTTTAGCTTGTTTAGCAGCTTCAAAATACTCAATACCAGCATGTGGAATTATAAGAATTTTATCCTTACAATCTTCTAAATTATCTGTTAAAATTTCACTCACTTCTCCACTACCAGACAAAACAATAATATCTGTAGATCTTTTTGTTAAAAATTCGGTAACAGCTTTTTCAAGATCTGATCTATAAAATTCTTGTGGGTCCATACCAGCACCAATAATCCAATCTGTATGATATGGATTATCACCATGCATTTTTAAACCAGAGTTAGAAATAGCTTTCCATTCAACTTCTTCTTCGTCAAATCTATTGGAAACATAAGATTCTAATCCTTTACACCATTTAACAAAAGGTTCTCTTGGAATATTATAATTTCCTATTTTAATAAATGAAGAAGATTTCTCAAGAATTTTCTTTCTAAGATTAGCTATCTTATTATCAAATTTAATTTCATTTAATTTTCTTAAGTAAGAAGATCTTCCTGAAACCTCTTCTTCAAAAATATCTATTTCTTCGTCTTCTAAATAAGGAACACCTTTTAAGTCAAAAATATTTTTTACAATTTTTCTAACTTCATGCTCAATAAAACATTCCTCTTCAATTAAAGTTTCTCCGAATTTAACAAGATATCTTAAATCAATAGAATCTATTGTATTTAGATTTATATATTCCTTAAAAAAATCATTTATATAATTTGAATAAGCTTCTAAATATATAGCTTCTCCATTTTTATTAAAAAGAAAAATATCATTATTACCCTCTTTATAAATATGTTCAAATCTAAAATCTAAAAACTCATGATTTTTATTAAAAGAAACAATAATTCCTTTTACTTTATAAAAAGAACCTTTATAAAAAATTACATTTCTATAAATTTCTTTTAAAGACTTTTTATATTTTTCGTCATTATCTTCTTCAAGAGTTAATTCATTAACTCCAACTAATTTTGCATTACCAAAAAGAATATCTTCTTGCATAATACTTGGAATACCCATTGAATCCAAAATTTCAATTGCATTATAAATCTTTTCAGATAAAACTGAATTTCTTACATGCTCTGTAATATAATCTCCTGTAATTGAAAAATTTAAACTTTCTACACTCATAACTTATCCTTTTAAATTAAATTAACTAAAAAATTAGTTAATATGTTATATATAAATATATAAAATAAAAGAGGTTTAAAATGAAAATAAAATTTTTAATAATAATTTTTTTATCTATTTTTACAATAGCTTGTAATGCTGAAAATAAAGGTTCGAAAATAAATTCAAAAAATATATTAGTTACAGCAGGTGGATTTGAAGTTGAAAAAGATAATGATAATTATACTTTTAATAATCCTGAAAATACAAATTGGGATAAAACAGTTTCTATTACAGAAGTTTTAGATAAATACTCTAAAAATGTAAATAGTTATTCAATTTGGATTACTAGAGATTGGCAATCTGATTGGTATCCAATTGATAAAATTAATGAAAATACAAAAAAAGGATATATTCCAGTATTTATTTATTATACAATAGGAGATCAAAGTTCAATAGATTATATAAAAAATAATGAAAAAGATTATTTTGAAAGATTAAATAGATTTAAAGATTTTTTATCAAAAATAAAAGGAGATAAATATGTAATATTTGAACCTGAATATAACCAAAATGGAACAGAATCTTGGACAGGTATGAATAACTTATTTAATAAGTCATTTGAAATTTTACATTCTATTAATAATGTTAAAGTTGGTCCATGTATTGGTGATTTTGGTAATTATAATTTAATTAATGATCTTTCTGCTTGGAATTTATTTGATAATTCTATTAAAGATAGTATTAAAAATGCTGATTTTATTTCATTTCAAGAAATGAGAGCTTTATCAAGAAATACAAAAATAGAAATATTCAATACTCCTGAAAGAGCTAAAAATTTTAGTATATATTTAACAAAAAAATATAATAAACCAACAATGTTAGCTTATATTTCTATTTCCGATTATGAATTTGGAGAAGATAATCAAGCAAAAGTTTTTAAAGATTTTGTAAAAGAATTACCAGAAATGAAAAGTAAAGGTAATTTAAAAATGATTGGATTAATGCATTATTTTGACTATCCAAATCATGAAGGATATTTTTATCCAGCATATGAAGAAAGATTTGGTGTAATTACTTCTAATGGAAGAAAAAAAGAATCTTTTAAATACTTTAATGAATTTAAATAATTCTTTTTAATTTTAAGCTTAGTTTAAGTATTTATTATATATAATTCTTTTATCCAAAAATTAAAATTTAGAAAAAAGGAGTTTACCAATGAAAGTTTATACTTATCAACCACATTATCAGTATCAACCGCAAAAAGGTATTTCTCCTGAAAATGAGTGGCCAGATATTTAATTCTGGTTAAAACTCAAAAGATTTCTTAAAAGGAAATCAGGAGAAAGATCGAAAGATTTTTTTTCTGGTTTCCTTTTTTTTTGCCTAATTTTTTAAATTATTTTAATTGATTGTCTTAATAAAAGAGAAACAGGTTCGAATCCTGGGGAGATCTAGAAATAGATCGCCAAGTCGAAGACGCTATGGAATTAAGTTCTTAAGGCAATCAATTAAGATAACTTTTGTTATCTGAAGGTTTTTTCACACAAGTGGTAATGACACATGGTGGAGTATTTTCCTAAAAAAAACTCTCAATATTATTTGAGCATTAACTTATAAAGAATATTCTTTATATTATATTTTTTTAACTACTATTTTGTAGTAAAAAATTTCTGTTAAAGCGTTCAGAAAACAATAAACGCTAAAATTCCCTAAATTTATTTTTAGGTAGAATCTTAAAATCGTTTTTATTACATTTAGTTTTGGTACAACCATTAAAATAAAAGCCTTAAGATTTAATTTTTAAAGAATTTTTTAGAAAAAATTCGATAGTTTATGTTAATCTGGATTGATCACCAAACAGACGTAGGACTATCAAAAATCCGTTTAAGTATGGATAAAAATACAATTGTCTCTTTTCTTTAAAGAGGATTTAGAAAATGACGTAATATCTGTTAATAGCCGGTATTATTTTCATTATATCTATACATTGTATTATTTGTTTTAAAAAATTTTAAAACATTTGGAACAAATTATTGTTTTAACCCTTGGGGTTTAGAGGGTTTTCTAAAAGTAAAAACTGATTCCAATATTTAAGTCTTTTGACTTTACCCGTGGAGGTTTAATAAATATTGCCAGTTTTATGTAAAAGCTAGAATTAGGAGAAATTATTATGAATAACTTAAATATTACTTATCAGTATTATCATAACTATCAACCGCAGCCTAGCTTTAGGAGAACTCTCATGTGACGCATTTATTTGTGTCTTAACCTGACAAAATTTTAATTTTGTAAGGGGGCAAGAGAGAGTTCTTCGGAATTTCTTTCTTGTCCCCTTTTTTTATGTTTAAAAATTTGGAAACCTTTCCGCTTACCGATCTGTAAAACCGGCGTCTTTAAATTAAGCGGGTAGTATTAAGACGTGAGGTGCAAGTCCTCGGGGATCCACCAGATATAGTAAATTAATGAGAATTAGCAAACAGGCGTATGCACGGGCCTTTGAAGTCCGCTGGAGAGGTTCAATTCCTCTATTCTCAACCAAATATTAAATTGGGTGTCTAGTCTCGTAATGGTATCGAGGGGAGACTGTAAATCTCTTGTCTTTTGGCCTTCTTGGTTCGAATCCAAGGGCACCCACCAGATATATAAAATGTAGAGTAAAAGCCGATCGGATTCGGCAGCGAGACTGTAAATCTCGTCTTTCGGGGAGTGGTTCGAGTCCACTACTCTACACCAGATATAGTTAGCAATAAATTTTCCTTGGAAAGTTTTTTGGTGGCTATAGTACAATGGTTAGTACACTGGTCTGTGGAACCAGGTATCTCAGTTCAATTCTGAGTAGCCACACCAAGAATAATATTTTTAAACAATATTGGGGTATGGAGAAACTGGCAGCCTCAAGTAGCTTTGACCTACTCGTGCGTTGAATAGCACATTGCAGGTTCGAGTCCTGCTACCCCAGCCAATACCGAGTATAGTTCAGTGGTAGAATGCTCCGCCTGGGACGGAGTGGTCGGGAGTTCAAATCTTCCTGCTCGGACCAAAATTAAAATGTAGAGTAAAAGCTGATCGGATTCGGCAGCGGGACTGTAAATCCCGTCCTCAGAGGGAGTGGTTCAAGTCCACTACTCTACACCATATATGGATATAGTGAAGTGGTATCACGCAATTTTTGGGAAATTGTAGCCTCAGTTCGATTCTGAGTATCCGTACCAATTATATAAATATGCAAGATTAACTCAGTTAATAGAGTACCAAGAAGAAGATCATATGTTCAAATCCTATAGCTTACAAAAAAAATATTGCCATATCGTCTAGCGGCAAGACTCATGATTTTACATGCTGTAACTATTAAAAGAAATATTCAACCTATAGAATGTTTGTTAAAAATGTCAAAAAATGGACAAGGTTTATATTTATTTCATAAAAGAAAAAATAATAAAGGTTATATTTCAACAGCAGTTTCTTATTATGGAAATGGTTATTCTCCTTTAAATTGTTTTGAAACATATAAAGAGTGTTTAAATGCTTATCTTACAGAGCTTCGTAATAGTAAAAAACTTATATCAGAACGCTTACAATCTATTAGAAATTAATTCTGATTTTACAAATAAAGAAAAAATTCTTTTAGCCTCAGGCCTTTCTCTCTATTGGTTTAACTAAAGAATTTAAAGATAGTTCTGAATCTAATAATTATTTTTCTACAGCTGATTTAACTTATGAGTTATTTGGTTCTTTAACTTCTTTTTATATTCATAGATATATTAATAAAGATACTGATTTATTTTTTAATAATAATAATTTAATTATAAATTATAAATTTTGATATAATAAAAATAAATAAAAAAAGAGATAATATTATATGAAAAATAAAAAATTTGGCTTTTCAATGATTGAATTTTATGGCTGCTTTAGCTGCTATTGCTATTCCAAAATTACAAGGTAATTCTTCAAGAGCTGTTGTTTTAACTAGTATGAAATCTGATATTTTAGCTATAAAAGATATAGCACTTAATGCTTTAGTACAAGGTATACCTTTAGAAGATTTGGACGTTTCTGAAGTTACAGGTGATTCTACAGGTAAAGTTACTATAGCTGGGTTAGATTTTCCTTTATCTGAGGGAAATGTTTTAAAAATGGATAAAATTTCTGGTAGTGACATTTTTAGAGTTAGAGTTTCTAATGATAAATATGATCCTGATAAACGTACTGAAATTTGTTTTTCAGAAACAGAAGGTGATACTATTACGAATTTAATGATAACTAGTGGAAGAGAAACTTGTTATTGATTAATAAATTTTAAAAACAATTTATAATTTAAGAATTGTTTTTATATAATCCTTTCGACAAAAAATATTTAATGAAAGGGTTATTAAACTTAAAGAATTTGTTACTAATCATGGTGATCTACCTAATGAAAAAAAATAATAGACCTCTTCATTTATGGATAAATCATATAAGAACCATGAATAAAAATGAATCATTAATAATTAAATAAATCAATGCATTAAATTCTATTTCGAAATATATTTTGAATGGTCAAGACAGATATAAAGTTATTTAGATAATTGGAGACGTAACCAACTCCACAACCACCCAGAGAAAAAAGAGATCTTTGAAAGGGTGGAGAAGGAATTTATTGATTAGTATCTATAGTATTAAATTATAATTCAATAATTATAGGTAATTATTTTTTTTAATTTCAACTTTTAAAGATTTAAAATTAGTTAAATATATTTTTCTTATTTTATTATCTTTTTTAGATTCTAATTTAATCATAAGAAAATCAATATCTCTAATTAGATATTCTTCAGAGTCAATAAATATTGTTTCTGGGATCTTAATAAGAAAAATCTTATTACTACTAGTATTTAAAAGAATTAAAGTTTCAAAAAATGGATTTACCATTTTATATATAATTATCATTAAAAAAATAATTGTTCCTAAGAATAATTTATAAAAATATAGATTATTAAATTCAGTAGAAAATAGATTTATTAAATATATAACAGACATTAGATTTAAGAATAAAATAATTTTTGTAGAACAAAAATCTTTATTTTTTATTAAAATAAAAATTAAAATTAAAATAAAAACTAAAATAAAAACTAAAATAAAAAATAAAATAAAAATAAATAAAAATAAATTAAAATTAAAAACTAAAATAAAAACTAAACTAAAATAAAATAAAAAATAAAAATAAATAAAATAAATAAAATAAAAATAAATAAAATAAAATAATAAAATTAATAAAAATAAAATTAATAAAAATATTAAAAATTCCATATATATACTTATATATAAATTTATATTATTTTTTTCATTTAAAGAAATATTATTAAAAAAATGATCTCTATTCTTCTTTAAATAGTATATTTTTTTAGATTTTGAATTATAATTTCCTAAAATTTCTGAAAAAGAAGTGATATTTTTATTTTCATTTGTATACTTAATAAGTAATAATTCATTAGGAGAATAATCATTTATTTCATATTTATTATTCTTTTTTTTGAAAACAATAGATTTATTTAAATCATTTATTTTATTTATTCTATATGAAGAATCTTCAATATTAACACTAATAGAAATAGAAATTAATAGTATTAGTATTAAACTTAATAAAATATTAAATAAAAAAGTAACTTCTTTTGATATATTAGATATATCTTTTTCTAACTTATATATATTTGACATTAAAAACCTTAACATAAATAATATATATTTTAATTTTTTGATTTAATAAACCAAATATATACTTATGTTAATAATATTATACTAAAAATAAAATATTCTACTTTATTTAACAATTATAAATTTTTAAATTAAATTTTGAGATCTTTTATAATTACACAAGATTACAAAAATGGTGAAAAATATATATTTATATAACTCTTAATCTTATTACATGACTATTTCTTTAATTAAGGTGAAAAATGATATTCAACTTAAAAATTTAATAAAGAAATACGTTTGTATTAATTTACATTCGAAAAGAAAGGAGTTATTATGTATGGGAATACATTATTTTCTTGAAGTTTTAGGTGGTAAAAGAGATATGATTCAAATGTTCTTAAGCGGAATGTTCTTCATATCATTTAATAATCTAATAAAGATTATTCTTTTACCAGGTAACATTATAGCTATTTATAATAATAATGTCAATGATTTGACATTCATATCTTCCTTAGCTATAATTTGGATCTTTTTTATCATTAATGAGCTAATTTTTAACTCAATTTATGAAATGAGAATTGTTATGTCTTTCGGAGTATTTTTTATGCTTCTTGGATTAATTATATAGCCGGTGTTTTCACTGGCTTTAACCTTTTAGAAAGGATTTTAGTTTAATAAAATTGATAAAACATGTTTTACCAAAGCGAAGATAAAAAATGATTAAATATTTAGAATTTTTCTTAAAAAGATAATGAATCAGAAAAATCTGATTCATTTAAATTTAATCTTTAACTATCTGCATATTATCTTCAACATAATTCTCTATCCAAAATTCATTACCTGTAGCTAAATTATTATTTTTTAAAGTTTGTTTAAAAACTTTTTTAACCTTTTCTTTTATTTCAAAAATTGAAAGATTTTCAAATTCTGAAGGTGCTAACGATATTGAATGATTCCAACATTCTTCAATGGTATAATATCTATCTATATTCATAATATAATTCCTTTTTATATACTTTTTAACATATTTCTAAGTCTCTTATATTGTTCTTTTTTGAATCTAGTAACAAATAAAAGAGCTTTAAACTTTGAATTAAATTTAATCGTCATTGTTTTATGCCATTTTGAAGTTAATATTGTATTTGTTTCATAAGTTTCCAAAGAAATTATTTTAACTGTATTAAACATTCCTAAAATAGCTTTTTGATCTATTATTAACCCTGTATATCCAATACTCATAATATATCCTTATAATTTAAATTATTCATTTATAATGAATTATTTTGTAATAAGATATTTTAATAATAAATTGATTAATTCTTTTTTAATTAGAATTAAAGCTTTATATTGATATAATTGTTTATTATAATAAAAAAGGTTAATTATGAATGATATTAAATTAATGGAAGAATTTATTAAAGATATTAAAAATAAAAAAGATTTTAAAGAATATCTTCCAGAAGAACATATTCTTAAATATAAAAATTTTTCTTTATACTCTGAAGATTATTTTAATTTTAATATTTTAAATACATTATATGTATTAATAGAAGTTTTTAAGTATTTTGAAAACAAAGGGATAAAAATATCTATAGACAATGATTTAAGAAAAATTATTCTTTTACAAAGTGTTCCGGAAAATAAAGAAAATAAACCAAAAAATAAAATTATAAAATTAAATGAATTAAAAAATGAAAAGAAATTTTGGATTACAGATCCAAAAATAAGATATAGTGTTGTAAAATTATATCCAGCAACATTATTTTATAAAAAACATAAAAAATTTGAAGAAATTGGTAGACAAAAAAAAATAAAAGATTTATCTCTTAAAGATAATGATAAATTTGTACTTGAAGATTTAATCTTATTTACAAATGAAAATAGATTTCCAATACAGCAATTAATATTTTCATTATCTAAAATAAGAGAATATATTCTTTTTAGAAAAAAAATATTAAATATATCTAAAAATTAAGAATTAAATTATATTTACCCTCTAAAAAAAGAGGGTATATACCAATATGCATTGGCTAAACACTTCTTAGCTTAATATAAAGAAAATAGGGTTAATTACATTATAATTTATTAATCAACTAAAATAATTTTAACCCAAGGTATTAATTCTTTAAATTTATTTTCTAAAAATCTATTCAACTGTTTTATATTTTTTTTCTTATTACATAATATAAATTTTTTCTATTAACGCACTTTTTTCATGAGAGTGCCGAGAACGTAAAAGGAGGTATCATGGAATATATTGTTGAACTATTATTACAATTAACAGGGGTAAATAGTATTACCCCTGTTATAGTTATTTTGTAGATACACTCAATATTTAAAATATCTTCTTAAAGTATAAACTCCAAGTTTATAATCTATTACAAAACTAAGATTTGAAATATTTCCAAGAAAATCAAATTTCATTTTTTGAGTTTCATTAAAAATGAATATCTCATTTATTAAGCATATAAGTGCCTTCTTCAGATAAAATTTCTTTATTTAAAGATAAAAGAGCAATATTATCTTTTACAGTAATTTCCATTAAATTTCTTATTTTTGATATGATAAATCCTTGTTTTTAATTTAAATTTCAATAAAATTGAAAAATTAATATGTAATAAGAATTTATTTTTAATAAAATTTAACTTTGCTATAATCATTTTTTAGTAAAGATAATAAAAAGGATATAAATTTGATTTTGAAAAAGGTTAAATCTTTAATTAGATTAAAAAATGAATTATAATATTTTTCTTATATATAAGTTTAGTTTTATTTTTTTTATTTTTAAAATTTTTTAACTAAAAACTCCACTAAAAGAGAGAACCAGGCAGCGTCGTGTGACGCTATCTTTTAACTGGTTTTTTATTATAAATTCCATAACTCTGCGAGAGTTGTCTCTTGCTCCTCATATGCAATAAAGACTTTAGCGTCTTTTATTGCAATTTTCTCTTCTTTTGAAAGAGGAAATGAAAATGAGCATTCCTCACCTCTTTCCCCATTCTCTTTTAGGTTTTTTTGGTAGTAAAATACTACCTCAAAACCTTTCGAATTTGGTACAATATAGTGACCCCATAGGTCACTGCTATTGTACCCTAAATGAGCATGAACTGGCCATACCCAGTCATTCTCATTTAGATTCTCTTCCCAATCTTCACCTTGGAAGAAAAGATTTGAAGAAAGAATGTGCTCTTTAATTTGAGCATATTCCTTTCTAATTACATTTCTGAAAGCCGCTTCTGCAGCTTTTTTTTCCAATTTTTGTAAATTTAGCATAATATATCCTTTCAAGATATAACTTCACCCGTTAAATAGTCAGCATAAAAACTGCCCGGGGAGAGGTATCAAAATAGAGCCGCTATCAAAAGATAGACTGGCTCAAACTCATTTTCACCTTTATGTCTATAAAATAGACAAAATTAATAATTTGTAATAAGAAGAAAAATAAAAAAAATAAAGTTTTTGAAAAAATTTATAAATTATTCTGGTTTATTTTCTAAAAATTTATTCAATCTCTTTTTATTTTTTTTCTTTCCACAATATATTATGTATTATAATAATTACTTCGTCAAAAAAACCAAAATCTTTTTGATATATTTTTTCTAACTCCTCTTCTTTAAAATCTTCTTCTAAATAATAAAAATTTTCTATTAATCTGAAAAAGTTTCTTTTTTCTAATACAATTTCTTCTTCAATAAATAATTCTTCTAAAAAATTAATATTATATTCATAAGCTACTGGATATTTTTCAAAACGAAAAAAGAATGCTAAATCTCCATAAAGTATTTTATATATTTGAATATAATTATTTATAATGTCAATTCTTTTTTGGCCAATAATTTTAATTATATCTTCTCTATTTATTAATTATGGTAATAAAATATTTTTATCTGGAACTAACTTCTTAAAATAATTCCATGAAGAATAACCTGTTTTTCTAGCTATCCAATTTAATTTTTGAGATTTGCTATTAATATTTTTTGGAAAAATTCCCTTTTTAACAATCTTATTTATTTCAGATTGTTCAACTGCTATATGAGAATTTTTATCATATATAAACTTATATCAATTTAACTTATAATTTAATATTATAAACATAAACTATTCTCTAACGAAACAATCTAATAAATTTAATACAATATTGTTCCATAATTTAATCTAATTTATTTTTACTAGTGAAAAATAATAAAAATCAATAAAGGTTTCGTATTTTGAAGTTTTTATTAATAAAATAATTATATTATAAATATAATATACAAGATTCTATTACAAATCAATACTAAAATTTTTTAGTAAAATTAATAATTAAAGGATTATTATGTCAAAATTTGGATCAATTGGATTTACAAAAGGTGTATATGTATATAAACATTCTAGAATGGATTTTTCAGATAAAATAGATCGTGTATATGATTTAGAAGAAAATGAGGAATTAACATTTACGGTAAAGCTTAAAGTCAATCAACAAACAAGTTTTATAAAAACATATTTTAAAGATATTGAAGGTGTACTTAAAAATAGTTCATATGGCATTGAATTTATGTTTAAAATAGAAAATGGGGTAATTATTCCAGAAAGTGTAAAAGGTGATCAGGAAGTTGTTATTTATGAGCTTAATGACGGTTCTTTTATTTGTTCATATAAACAAAAGTTTTCTGGAGAATATAAAAGAAAACATATAATTACAACTAGTTTCCATTTTTTTAAAGAATTAAAATTAAAAAATGATTTTTATAGATTAGGAAATATAAAAGTTTTCAGTAAAGATAAAATGGAAGAATTCTTTGCTAAAAGCAAATTAAATGAGTAGCTTTTATGCTACTCAAAATCTTTTAGATATTTATTTTAAATAAATCAATTCCATTTAATATTCTTTCTATAGTGGTTATAGTATTTATTATAAAATCATATATTAATAAATTTACTTTTATTTACTTTTCTTTAATAATAATTCTAAATTATTTTCTTTATATCCAAGTTTTTCTTTAATTTCGTTTATAGAATAAAATTCTTTGTCTTTTTCTAATTTCTCTTTTTGTTCTAATTCATTTAATAAAACTTCAAATCCATAAAAATATTTATTCATAATTGATAAATATATAATTTTAAAAACTAAACCAATAACTAATACTATAATTGTAATTGTAAAAAAAATATTTTCTTCTAAATTAATATTTAATTTAGAAAAAGTATACTTCAATAATATAGTTAAATAAAATAAAAATAATTCATAATATATTTTATCAAAAGAATTATAATATATTTTAAATTGTTTAAAATTACTATCAATTATATTATTTTTCCTTAAAAATAAAAAAATACTTATAATGCTTATTATCATAAGTATTATTATAAATATAATTATAATATATAGATTAATATTAAAAAAATTAGTTAGAGGAAATACAGTTAACATAATAATCATTATTGAAGACATTAAAAATATTTTAAATTCTTTTATTTTTAGATATTCTTTTATTTTTAGATATTCTTTTATTTTTAGATATTCTTTTATTTTTAGATATTCTTTTATTTTATTCATTTAAATCACCTTTTTTCCTTATTATATAATATATATATTGAAATAAAAATTTAATAGACTTTAAATAAAAATTATTTAAAAATAATAATATATAATAAAAATTGTATAAGATATCTAATATAAATATTATATTAAATAAAAAAATATCTTTTAATACATGAATAAATATGATTAAAAAAATATTTTATTCTAAAATAGATTTTAAAAATGAAAGAATTAATTAAAGATATAGAAAAAAGTTTAGATATTATATCTTACAAATCAATTATTAATAATGATTTATTAGCAGAAAGTTTAGTAAAAGGTTGGGATAAAGTTTTACGTCAGAATATATATCCAAGAAACAAAGAATTTCTTATATCAAAAGCTTCAATTTATAAAGATAATTATTTTAATTTAGCGATTAGATATGCACCAGAGTTTGAATTTAATTCTTCTTCAAAAGAATCGAGATTATTTTCTAAAGTAAATGCTTCTTATTCATTAGCTATTAATATAAATACAATTGAATCGAATAATATAATTGATATTCAAACAATGTTAGGATATATAGGTTTAACAAAATTATTTTATACATATAGATTTCTTGAAAACTTCATTAATTATTTATTATTAATAGAAGATAATGAAAGAGAAATAGGTGAAAATATTATAAAATATTATGGTGAAAGTAATCTTGTAACAGAATTTTATGATAAATTAAATAATGATAATGATTTAAAAACTTTATTTGAAATTTTAAAAAAGAAAAAAAATAGTTCAGGTGAAAATATTTTCACATATATTGATAAAAAACAGTCTAATTTAGAAAGAACATATAAACATGGATATGAAGGATATAAAGGAAAATTAAATATAAAAGTTTATTTATTAATAAATGATTTAAGAAATCTTTTTGTACATTCTTCTCTTTCAGCTTCTTCTGGCTCTGGTAATCCATTAGTTATGTTTATATTAACAACACAATTATCAGAAAAAATTTTAAATTATGCAAATATAATTTTTAAAAATAAAATTTTAATAGAAAAATATAAATATAATATTTAAATAATATATTCTCTAAAAGAGAATATATTTTATTCATTAAAAATTAATTTATTGGTAAAATCAAATAAAATTTTTAAAATATTTTTTTCAGATAAGAAATCACCTAATTTTTTTACATATTCTTCAGAAGAATCACTTTTCCAATAATTATCGTTACTTAAACTCAAAAGTGAAGTTACTAATACTAATCCCTTTATAATATCAGCAATATCATATTTTAATGATCCAGAATTTGTTCTTCCATGTAAAATATTTAAATTATATGATAATCCAAGACTATTTAAAACTGTAGCTGCCATTCCATAAATTAAAGAATTTCCTATATGATAACGTTCAGTTAAAATATTTTTATTATTTTCATTTTCTTCAATTAATATAAAATCTTTTAAAGTTTTTCTTAATTCTTTTACATAAATTCCTTCATATCCTAACAATTCTTCAACTGTTTGAGCATTTTCTATTTTAAATTTAGGTAACAATATATCTTCTTCAAAAATTTCATATAATAAATCTCTTACATATTTATTATTAAAAGATTCTCTTGTTTTTAAAAGTCTTTTACTAAGCTCTACTTTTTTATTTTCTAAAAACAATAATTTAACTAATTGATTAAAATATTTTGTATTATTTCCAGTATATTCACTTAAAGTAATAGAATGAGCCTTTAATTTATTAGATACTGAAATAATAGTTACATTATGTTCACTAAGTATATTTAAAGCTTCTGTAGTAATACTACAACCTTTTCCTAACATTAAAATAACAGTATTTAAATAAGGAATATTATATTCTTTAATATAAGATTCTTCTGCACAACCATAAACAACTATACCATTATTTACAAACACTTTAGATTTATCAATATACATTAATAAATTTCTATAAGTTGGTGGAACAATTTCTTCTCTATTCATAATCTACCTCTATTAAAGTTTTATCCCATACACACAATTTACATTCAGATAATGTTTCTTTATAATATGGTAAAGTAAATGAATTATATATCATATAATCTTCATTTTTTTTTAAAAATTTATTTTTATATTCAATAAATTCTTCTGAATTAAAAAAATTATTGATATTTGTTTTTTTAAATTTAACTCGTTCTATTCTTATATAATAATCTTTATTAAAAACAAAACAATCTCCATTTTTATCAAAATATCCAGTTATATTTTTACTATTTTCCCTTAAATTTAAAATAAAATCTTCAGTAAAAAATCTTTTTATAATTTCACTTTTATCTTTAGAAACTTTTTCAAAAATTAAATTATCTTTGATTATTTTTCGTTCAAATAAACCTAAATAATTACCTTTTGTAAGGTAAATATCTCTATTTGTTTGTAAAAAATTTATATTTTCTTCAGAAATCAATGATAAAATATCACGATTATTATCTTTTATAAATTTATTATTAGAATTTTCTAATCCTGGTTTACAATATATAATATCTTGATTAGTTTGTAATCTAAAATTTTTATTCATAACAATTATATTTATTTTATTACTATCTCTGTCTCTATGTCTAAAAACTCTTCCAGATATTTGTATTATACTAGATAAAGAACTAGGCTCAATAATTGCCCAATCAAAATCATGATCTCTACCAACTTCTTCAACTGGACTTGCAATAACTATCATAACATTTTTTCTTTTTTTACTTTTAAATATATTTTTTTCATATAATTTTTCTTTTTTTCTATTTAAAAAAGAATCTATTTTTTTTTCTAAAAAACTTCTTTCTATAATAGTAAGTTGAGAATGATATACAACAAGTTCAATATTTATATCTTCGTCTAAATCTACAATTCTTTTTTCTAATTTTAAAAATACTTCTTTTATATTTTTTATATTAGCTATTCTAATTAAACCAACACTATAAGATTTATCTTTATAAGTTTCATGTTCATTTTCATGTAAATATAAACAAGTTGATAATAAATTATTTAATGTAACATTTTTAACTGTAACATTATTTTTTAATTTAAATTCTTTTTTATTTCCAATTAAATTTAAATCTTTGATTTTATTTATTTTTATATTTTCTTGATCAGATAAATAAAAACAATTAAAATTTTTAATATTAGAAAATGATAATCCATATTCATAAGTATCATATATAGCTTTAGCAAATTCAGGATATAAAGTAGCTGTACTAATTGTAAGATTTTTATTATAAACACCAATTAAAAAAATTAAATTTAATAAAGCTTTTTGAGCATTAATATCTAAATTATCTATTTCGTCTATTAATATATCTGACGTTTTTAATCTTAATAAAGGAACTGTATGAGAAGCTTTATTTAATTTTGTTGCATTATAGATATAATCTAAAGTAACAACTAATAAAGGTGTATCTAAAAAAGATTCTTTATTAAATGTTAAATAATTTTTTGAAAAATAGTTTAATAATTCCGAATTTCTATATTTTTTTTCAAATCCAGAAATTGGTTCAATTTCATTTTCTGAATCATAAATATTTTTAATAGCTTTACTACCTACAATAACATTTATTTCATTATCTTCTAATATTCCAAGTTCTTTATAAGCTTTACCAGCTTGAAGAGTTAAACTACGTAAACCGTTTAAAACAGTTAATCTATTATCATGTGCAATTAAATTATGTAATTTTAAACCAAATCTTGTTTTTCCAGAACCTGTAGCAGAACCTAAAAAAGTTAATGTAGGTAGATTTTTATTAAAATTATTATTAATGAAATCAATAGATTTTTTTTGCCATTTAAATCTTTTTAAATTTGTATCTTCAAATATAAAATCAGTTTTCTTTTCAAGCCAAGAAGAGAAAATATTACTATGAATAACAGGTTTCATTTTTTTAGTATAAAGAGTTACAATATTAGAATGTTCTTTAAGAGTTTGGAAATTTTTCATATCTTTTGCTTTATATTTTGTCTTTTTATATAATGATTCTATTTCTATTTGTGTATTTTTTAAGTGAATATTATGAGCACTACCATTACCGTCGGCCAATAATAACAATAATCTATTATTTAATAATTCTTTATAAGAATATATTCTTAAATCTTTTATTTCAAGAAGATCTTCTTTTAATTTTTTTAATTCATAATTATTAAAATTAAGATCAATATTTTCTATATTAAAATTTTTATCTCTTTTAATATAATTTTCATTAGAAAAAATAGAATCTTTAATATTTATTAATTTATGGTGAGTTCCAATTATAAATAATAAATCAAAGAAAATAGAATTTTCTTTAATAATTGTAAATCTATTATTTTTTAATCGTTCTTTTGAATATGTTAAAAAAGTTTTTAAATTATAATCATAAAAATAAAAATCATTTTCTTTTAAAATTCTTTCTTTTAATAAAATATATTCTATATATAAGACAGAAAGATATTCATGTCTTATAAAATAATTTTGAATATTGTTTTTAGAATCTAAGATTATATCTTGAAATATTTTAGATCTTTTACCAATATCATGATATTTTCCAGAAATTTTTTGTAATGTAATTTTTTGTTTATGCTTACTTATAATAAAATCTTCTTTTTTTCCTATTTTAAAAAATTCTTTACCATTTTTTAAAATAATTAAAGAAGTATTTTTTGTTGTAATTTTTTTTAATTTAGCAATAAGTAATTTTAATAATTTTTCATGTATATTTAATTTCCATACATTTCTGGCAATTCTAAAACCATATTTATCTAATTCTAATTGTTCTTTTTTATTTTTTTTACTATTACTTATTATTAATATATTTTGCATAAATAATTATATTATTTTTTAACTTAATTTTTTCTAAAATATTTTATTTTAACTACATAGGTAGTAGCAGACAAGTAAAAGGAATGAAGCACGAATTAACTGAATTTCTAAACTACATAGGTAGTAGCAGACGATTGTAGGACATGCTGAAGCTGAAACCGACCTTTCTAAACTACATAGGTAGTAGCAGACAGGTCTTTTGGTTTTGCTTGTTCTTCTTCTATTTTCTAAACTACATAGGTAGTAGCAGACGAAGAACTATCTCAACATTTAAACCATTCAAGATTTCTAAACTACATAGGTAGTAGCAGACGTATGTAAATGTGTTTCACTTTTAAAAAAGCCTTTCTAAACTACATAGGTAGTAGCAGACTACAAAAAAAACACAAAGAGGTGAACAATATGTTTCTAAACTACATAGGTAGTAGCAGACAAAAATGGAATAAAGGACATTTTGTAGTGTCTTTTCTAAACTACATAGGTAGTAGCAGACATATATAAAATTAATTAACTGAGAGTTAAAATTTTCTAAACTACATAGGTAGTAGCAGACATACACATACATTAGTTTTTAATCAAACTTATTTTCTAAACTACATAGGTAGTAGCAGACATAAAGCACAAGCTATTAAAGCAACTTTTGACTTTCTAAACTACATAGGTAGTAGCAGACAACAATTACAATTTCAAAATTATGACCCAGAATTTCTAAACTACATAGGTAGTAGCAGACTTGTCATTTTGCAACTAAGCAGTTGCTGTTTTTTTCTAAACTACATAGGTAGTAGCAGACATATGCAAGCACAAAAAGAAAAAGAAGAATTGTTTCTAAACTACATAGGTAGTAGCAGACGAATATTTTTGACGACCTTTTAGACGAAGACGTTTCTAAACTACATAGGTAGTAGCAGACAGGTAAAAAATAACAAAAAAATATCTAAAATAAGGGATTAGTAAAATAAAAATAATAAAAATCAATAAATTTTACAATTTATTAAAATCCCTATATTAAGTAGTTAAATAAAAAATTAAAATTTATTTAAATTTTTATCAATAAGACCAAAAGAATTTTTTTCTTTAAAATCTAATAAATTAATATTTTTAATATTAACTTCTTTTAAAAAAATTTTAAAATACTGACCTGTACTTAATGAATTTAATTGTATAAAAAAACCATTATCAAGCATAGGTTTTATTTTCTTTTGAATATTTAATAATATTAATTCAAGTTCAATATTTTTTTTATACTCTTCATAAATAATTTTATGTTGTTCTTTTGGTTTATTATAACCTATACTTTTAATAAAATCTTCATAACTATTTTGTTCTAAATGCTCTCTATTTTTTTTAATAAAATTTTTTATAGAACTTTTATTTAAATTATTATTATTCTTTTTAACAAAAAAATATAAATTAGATAAAATCATATCAAATCTTTTAGAGCCAATAATTGAAACTTTTTCAACCCCTTCTAAAACAGAAAGATTATTTATTTCTGTTTTAGATATAATAAAAACTTCACCATTAAAAATTTTAGAATTTAATGCAAAATAAAATTTCTTATTTAATCTATGAATATTTTCAATTAAATTATTTAAATTTTTAAATCTTAAATCACTTTTTTTATCAAAAAAATCTATTTTATAAATAAACATTAAGACTCCTCTTTTTTATCTTTATCTTTTTTAGACTCAGAATTAAATAATCCTCCTCTAATAAACATTGCTAAAATAAAAAATTCTTCGTCTAAATTTAAACTACCTTTATTTTCTAAATATTTATTTAATAAATTAACAATATCTTTTTTCTTACTTCTAAAATTTTTATTATATTTTGAAGAATTTCCTTGTGGTTCAAAAGTAATTGGACCAATAAAATCTTCGTCATACCACATATCAAATCTTCTTAAAGAATTTAATATTTTTTCCGGTGTATATCCAAAATTTCTACCTCCACTATTTAATGTCTTATAATAAAGCTTCACTTTTTTAGTTTCAGAACTTGCAAGAAAATTATATTTTCTACTTCTTATTACTTGAGAAATAACACCCATATTTTCTAAAAATAATTCAGAAGGATATACTGGAGCTCTTTCAGTTAATTTAAAAATATTTTCAACACTTATATTTAAAATATAATTATCACTTCTTTTTTTACTAAAAGATTCTGCAATAAGATCTGAAATTTTATTAAACATTTCTATATCTTCAATATGAATACTATCAATATTTAAACAAGATTCAAAATCTTCAGATTCTTTTATTTTATTAAAAATATCTCTATCATATGGATATGATTTAATATTCACTCCATTTGTTTTAAATAAATATTCTCCCTCTTCAACAATATCATTGTCAATTTTAGAAAATTTAATTTTTGTAAAAATAGCTGAACTACTATTTCTATTTCTTTCAGCATATAAACCTGTTAATATCATATATAATAAAGCTTTTGCATACATTTTTGTTAAAATAATATTATTAGTTACTTCTTCAGCTAAAGATTCTAGATCTTTTTTAAATTTAATTTGATTGATTTTATCAGGACTAGAACATAATCCTGTAAATAATAGAGAATATTTAATATTTAATTTATCTTCAGTTGAAGGTAAATAAATTTTTTCTGCAGAAATAATATTATTTTGAACAGCTTTTTTATCGTCTTCACTTAAATCTTCACTTTTTACAAAAGATTTAACACCAACATTTGTAACAATATTTGATTCTAATCTATTAATAATATCACCTTCTGTTGCCTCAATTCCTCTTATATAACTTAATACACTTGGTACATTCATTTTTTTATTCTCCTTGTTTTATTTTAATTATTTTATTTTCTTTTATTACAGACATTTTATTTTCATTAAAAAGATTTTTTATATTTAAACCTTTTTGTCTTTTAAATTCTACTTCAGATAATATAGGTGAACTAATTACTAAATTATGTCCAAATCTACCTTTTTTATCTAATTCAGAAAGAATTAATTCTCCAATTCTTAAAACATTTCTTATACCTTTCTGATAATATAAAATATTATTTTTAATAAAAGATATTGGATTTTCATTAATTGTTTCATTAATTTTAGGATATAAACCCCAAATTCGTTTATCTTCATTTAAATCTTCAACTTTAACATAAATTATATTACCTCCTCCTAATCTAGATTTTTTAAGAAATATTTCTAAAATTTTATTTATATTTTCAATATCTTTAGATTCTAATTCAATAATTAAATTTAAATGAACATAACCTGTAAAAATATTATCTAGTCCCTTAGCTTTTATATCAGAAGCTTTAGCTTTTCTACCTTCATTAGGACTAACTTTAATAAAAAAAGGTAAAAAATAATTAATTTTAATTTTTTCACTTCTAATATTATTCAATTTTAATTCAATATTTTTTGTTAAACCATGAATAGAAAATAAACTTATAATTCCATTATTCATTTTTGTATCTAAAAAATTACAATTAATTGCTTTAATTTCTATTTTTTTATATATTTTTTTCATTTAAAATTTTCTCCAATATCTATTTAAAGTTAATTGAAATTCTTTTGTTAAAATTAATTCTTTAATAATTTCATTATTAACTTTATTTTGTTCATTAAATAAATTAATAAAAAGTAAAGGATTATTAAAATTTAAGTTATTAATTTCTTTTGAAGAATAAAATTCTAAAAGAACATTTTCTTTAAAATCTTCTAGTGTTTCTTTAATTTTTTCAACTAATAATTTTATAGATTCTTTCATTTTAGAATTAAAAATATAATTTGAATCTCTATTTATCTCTATATTTTTAATTTTTTCTAATTGAAATCCAATTTCAATTAAACTTTTAGTTTTTAGTATTTCTTTATAAATATCCTCTTCTCTTAATTTACCATTTTTCTTTAAAAGAGAATCTAATCTATAAATTGATTTTTCTATAATTGAGAATCTTTTTTCATTTGGAATTCCATTTTTAAATACTTTTAGATTATTTGTTAATAATGAATCAATGTTTTGTTGAGCATTTGATATTATTTTATAAATAGAAGAATATTTAACTCCACTATTAATAACTTTTAAAATATCTTCTTCACTTTTATTTTCCCAATCATTTATAAATTCATTTATTAATAATTTTCTAATTTGTAAAGAAATCATTTTAGTTATTTTATTATTAACTTTATTTGGAACATGAGAATCTTTAGAAATAGATTTTAATAAAAAGTTTTTTATATCAGAAGGGCCATATTTATAAGGATTAAATTTTTTATCAATAGACTCAATAAGCTCTTTTATTTCTTGTCTTAAAATAAATATTTGTTCTTTCTCTTCTTGATTTAAAAGTTTATTTTTTTTGTTTTTATTAATCTCTTTAATTTCATTATTTTTTTTAAAAATAATATTAGCTATCATTTTTTCATTTTCAAAAATATAATTTAAATAAATTAAATAATTTTCAATATCTTTTAAATCAATATCTAAAGTTAACTCTTTACGTAAATATTTAAATATTTCTTCTCTTTTATCAAATTTTATTTTATTCTTTAAATCTTTATTTTTATTAATTATTTTAATTTTAGCTCTTTCTAAATATTTTTTTATTTGATCGAATAAATTTATCGTTTCTTTAATAACACTATCTATATAATATGGTTGAAAAGAAGTTTCATAATTTAAAAAAGATAAAAATTTATTTTCATTTTGAATGTAATAAGTAAATTCTTTTAAATAAGTTTTTTCATAAATATCTTCTATATGAGACTTAAACAAACTTTCATTATCTTTTAAAAGATCATTTTTATTTTCATTCATTAATAATTTTAAAAACATTATTTTATAATATAAAGTATAAATAGCTGGTCTTTTTGTTCCAGTATTTAATAATTCTTTATTTGATATTTTAGTTAAGTTAAAACAAAAATCATTCGCTTGAAGAGGTGGAGCAACACTTATTGGTTGTTTTGCAAGCTTACTATCAACACTCTTATAAAGATTATAAACTTTATTATTATCAAATAATAATTCTATTTCTGATAATAATTTATTAAATATTTCTTCCAAATTTAATTCTCCTTATTTTTATAAAAATTTATAATTAATAAAATTATAACGATTTAAATATTAATCAAAACTTAAAATTATTTTTTGTTTATACAAAAAACATTTTTTAAGTTAACTCTAAAATAAAATTATATATAATATATAAAATAAGTTATTTTATGGTAATAAATATAACTATAAATAATTTAAATTAAGAATTTTCAATATAAGGATTAAATATGTTATTCAAAATTAAAAGAATTGACGGAAAAGAATTTAGTTTAGGTGGACCAGAAAGAGCTATGTTTAAACGAAATTCAAAACTTCGAACAAGACTAAATATTTCAATAATTTGTAAAAGAAGATCTGAACTTAAAACAGAAGCAATTATTGAGATAAAATTTATTGAACCAAAAACTAAAAGTGAAATAAAATGTATTTATAATATGTTAAATAATTTAAGATTAGTTTATGAATTAGAGGATATATAATGTTTATTTATCATAAAATTTTTCAAAATTACATAACACTTCAAACTAAAGAAAATATAATTGAATATAAAATTAAATTTCCTAATGGTAAAAATTTTAAAGGAACTGTTTCTAATAATGATAATATCAATAGAAATATATTTGAAGATTTTATGCAAACAGAAATTGATAATAATTTAACATTAATTGAATTAGTTCTTTTTGGTGCTAATCTTGCAATTACACCAAGTGATTTAGATTATTTTAGTTCTAAATTTAGATCTCCTAAAAAACATTATATATCAGAAAATTTTTTTGATAAAAAAATATCCAATGAAGTAAAAAATACTTTAATTACTATTTTAATAAAAGTTGCTGATACATTTGGATATATCTCTAATCAAATGTCTATTTTAAAAGAATTAAAGTTTTTAGTATTAGAAAAAAGACCTGATTTATATCCAGTTTTCTTCAATAAAAAATATTTAGAAAGTACAAATATTTTTTATAGATATAAAAAAACAACGTCAAATATTGAAAAAAATTATATTAAAAATATTATTGAAAATTCAAATTATCTTAAAAAAGATCTTGCTAATCCTTTAATTCATGAAAAATTAAAAGACTTAGAGTTTTTAGAATATCAAGTTACTGTTACCGGATATATAAGTGAAGAATATGAAGGTGCTTGTTTAAGAGAAATAACTGAAACATACATAGCAGATCAAGAAATTCCAAGTGAATTATTATTTAATAAAATTGAAGAAAATTATGATTTTGAAAATATTATTGATCAAGAAATTTCTGGTCCAAATATTGTTAAAAAAGTTTCAAATAATGCTATTTTTTTAGAAATAATAGATAATAAAATTATAACAGGACCTTCATATTATAGATTTAAAGGTAAGGATAAAGACTGGAAATTAAAAAAATTAAAAACAGAAGCAGAAAAGTTAATTGAAAAATTAAAAAGAGAAAATTTAGTTTTAGAGTTTAATAATATTTATTTATATTATAATGCAGGTAATTTTATGTTAATGGATAAATCTATTTCAAATGAACAAGCTTTAGATTTAGTAGAATCAGAAGATTTTGAGATATCTAATTTAAAAAAAGTTAAAGTAAATGGAGTTGTAGTTTTAGGAGAAATATTATAAAATAATATAAAATAATATAAAAGGAGATAAAATGAAAAAATTTAATATTGAAGATTTAAAAGAAGAATATCCACCATTATGGGATCTATATGACGAAAATGAACCAGAAAATACTATAGGATATAGAGAATATTTTATTGAAGTATTAAATGAAATGTTAGAAGCTGCTGAAGAATCAAATAACGAAAAATGGAAAA
>Ga0256828_1000050_pt1 | contig 79958 bp, 81 predicted proteins | sample CV88metaG_FD_185993 | JGI IMG/M metagenome (GOLD analysis project Ga0256828, IMG submission 185993) | Hydrothermal vent microbial communities from East Pacific Rise, Pacific Ocean - CV88 | ecosystem: Environmental > Aquatic > Marine > Hydrothermal vents | place: Pacific Ocean: East Pacific Rise...
TTGTTTTGAATAAATTTTGCTACTTCTTGGTCATTGATATTGATTGTTCCAAGATTAAGAGATACTTGCATGGTTGACTCCTTTGTTGTTTGTTTTTAGTATATCAGAAAGTTGTTGAAAGTGGGGTAGATGGTTATTTTCTACCTTTCTAAAAAAGATAAGACAACAGATTTAATATACGCACCATCAAGCCGATGAGAAGCATTGGGAACAATCACCAATTTACAACTGTTCATGTCTTTAAAAATCATCTTGGCTAACTTTGGGTCACATATCTCATCATCTAGCCCTGTATGCACTTCTATATTGATAATTGGAAATCTATTTTCCTCTTTATATTGCAACAGCTTTTTGGCTCTAGGGGGAGAGACAATGGGGCGATTTTCTTGGACTCTTGACTTGCCTAACATCGGAGAGAAGAGTAGAGATTTTCCTTTAAACCCTTCCATCTCTAAAACAGCATGTAAAAATAGATAGGCTCCGTATGAGTTGGCGATGACTCTAGCATTGTGGTCAAAAAAAAATGCTTCTAAATCATCTTTAACTACAGCTACTTGTTGCGAGAATTTCATTGTTTGGAAATACTCATCTATATTGTGACCTACCACTTCATAGCCTAAATCGCTTAATATTTTTCCCATAAAACCATCGACTCTTCCTCTTCGACCTGGCAATAGGTATACTTTTTTTCTCAAGCATACTCCTTAAGAGTCTTAATCAATGCCTCTTTACCACTTAAGTTGGCATACTTTTTACTGCGTCTGTTCCACCATGCAGAGGCTGGATGAGGCGTTTGAATTAATGGGATAGATAGCTCATTAAAGTCTTCTTTATCTAAATGTTTATAGGCTTTTTGACTGCTCATAATGACTATATCAGGTTTAATTGTTTTAATTACCGATAGAAGCGTTTCATTGGCAACATCAATATCCTTTTCTTTAACTCTTATAGAGCCTCCTGTTAGCTCAGCTGGACGCTGAAAGAAGTTCATAAAAGCAAGGGTATGATAGATACTCTTGGCACTATGCTCTTCTCCTTTTAGCACCTCTCCCATATTTAAAAAAATATGATGAGACTTTTTAGTTTTTTTAGAAGTGACAAAACGCTCAATAACATCTCGTGTGTTAATTCCTCTATCCTCTTTGATACTGCTTTCTATTTTACCTAAATACCACTTATCAATATCATGATGAGCCGTAATGCCCTTAGGCAAGTAGTGGCTCTCTCCGACAAAGAGTATCTTGGTTTTGCTTGATGAGTAATTCTCCCCAATCCATGGTATCATTTTGGGATAGTGTTTGTAGTGTCCTATTTCTTGAAGTTTTGCATTGTATTTTGTTGTCATTGTAATCCTTGTTCTATTTTTTTGAGTTGCTGATGGGAAGAACTCTCTCTACATAAGAGACAAAATTTTTTAGATGAAATGGTTTATATTTGAATAATATATTTATTTTTAATTTTAAAAATTAATTTATTATACTTATTTAATATTAAAGTTTATCTATTGGGTTAGGAAGATTTGCACCTCTTGGAATTGTGGTTATTGGTGGTGGATTTGTTTGGTTGGTGGAAAAAATAAGGTAGGATAGCTCCTACCTGTTAAAGTTAATCTAAATACCAAGCTAATGATTTTTCATAGTGTGGTATTTTTCTTTCGTTGTCCCAGTTGGCTTTTTTAATCCAGTCTCTAACCGAGGCTCTGGTTTGTCCATGTATCATCTTTTGAGCAGTTTTGCTACTGCGTTTAGATTGATGGTTTTTTTTATGATAGATTTTTTTTGGCTTATGGGTAGTTCTATAGACTTTCTTGTAAAGCTCCTTGTTGTTTAAACCATTCATTGGTCACTCCGGTTGTTGTAGATTTAAGGTTACCCTTATAACAACCTAATGTGTTCCAAGTAGCTTTGGTGTTTTCATCTTTAAATCCTTTTTATCGTATTGAAAAATTATAACAAAACTAAAATCAAAAAAAGATAGAGAGTCGTTCTAAATTACTAATTGCGACTTTTGTAACATAAAGGGGATAATCTTTTTTGATAGAGGAATCTATTAAGTTATTCGACTCTAAAAGGGTATATAATTGCATCAAAAAGGAAAAATCCTATTATGCAAGAGCTATTACTTTTTTATAAAAAAGTTTTTAATCATCCATTACAAAATATCCCTTCTCTTTTCTTTTTGGGGACAGCACTTTTTGGTATCTTAACACTTTTATCGTTGCTGATAAGTGATTTTTTAGTTGTTCCTTTTGTTTTGGTGGCAACGGTTGCTCTGTTTGTGGCAATGTGGTATATTAAAATCCTTGGAACACTCAGTGAAAACCTAGAGAAGATGGAAGAGAATGTCGAACAACTCAAAGATAGTAATGATAAACTACATGAAGAGCTTCAGGCAATGGAGAATCTACGAAAAAATTTAGAGAGCTATGCTCAAGAGAACAACACATCCCTTAAAAAAGTGGTTAGTGAGATTAATCAAAGTTTTCAAAAGCTTGAAGCGATTACTAAAGAGAATGAGAAAGTGCTACTCTATAAAATTGCTCAAGATTTGGAGTTTATGGATAAAAAAATTGGTATGAGTCAAGAGGAGTATCAACGTTTTATCAAACGGGTTCCAAGTTACCTAAAAGCCAAATTTAAACCTTTTGATGAGATTGCTAATAGTGATAAAAAGATTGACTACAAAGAGCTATCGGGTGTGATTCAGTCGATTTTAGATCAACAGAAAATTGTATAAGAGAGATCGTAAGTAAAGGTCTTTTTCAAGGGGGTGGTTTCCCCTTTTTTAGTGGTTTAACTTAAGCCTTGTTACAAAGCTAGCTCTTGAGTCACCAACTCATTTACTACTTTAGGATTCCCTTTTCCTTTAGTAGCTTTAAGTATTTGTCCTACAAAGAAGCCAAAAAGTTTACTGTTTCCTGCTTTATACTTCTCTACATTTTCAGGGTTTTTTGCCATTACCTCTTTAATAATAGGTAAAATCACAGCAGGATCGCTTATCTGTTTTAAATCTTTGGACTCAACGATTTGTGTTGGATTTTCTCCACTCTTAACCATCTCTTCAAATACCTGCTTGGCTATCTTGGTTGAGATGGTTTCATCCTCTACCATTTTAATAAGCTCTGCTACATCTGCAGGGGTGAACTTTAACTCATTTAGCTCTTTGTTTTTTAGCTCTCTAGCCACTTCATTGCTAACAATATTGGCAATTGCTACAGGACTATCTAGTCTCTCTAAAGCTTTAGCATAAAAGGCAGAGAGTTTGGCATCACGGGCTAAGGTGTTGGCGACTTCGCTGTTGAGTTTTAGCTCTTTTGTGTAGTTCTCAAATAGAGCTTGTTCCTCTGCTGTCATGGGAGCTACCTCTCCATCTATTTGCTCTTTTTTAGCTTGAGGTTTTGCTCTGGCTTTTGGAGCTTTTTTCTTCTTTTTTGAGAAGGACTCTTTTAGTCCTACAATTTTGTTAAACACAGGTGCTTCATCGCTGTAGTCCATAGGGTCAGCATAAAAATACCCCTCTCGCTCAAACTGGAAACGCTCATCTGGTTTTTGGGTAATGACAGCTGGTTCAATTAGAGCATCTTTAACAATTCTCAAAGAGTTTGGGTTTAAATCTTCTATACCCTCTGGGGCTTCATTTTTAAAGAGTCTGTCGTATACCCTTACCTCTATGGTTTTAGATGTGTTGGCTTCGACCCACTGAATGGCACTTTTGACTTTAATGCCACTGGTATCTTGCCCACTTTTTGAGTCGGGGTGATACTCTGCTTTTATCTCGACTACATTACCATTTTCATCTTTGATGACCTCTTTACAACTGATAATATAGGCGTATTTAAGTCGTACAGGTTGCGTAGGGGTTAGACGAAAGTAGCCTTTTTCTGGATTTTCGCTAAAGTCAGCTTGGTCAATGAAAATCTCTTTAGAGAATGGTAGTTTTCTACTTCCCTCTTTTGGGACATCATGTGGGTAGTAGGGAGCCTCTAGCTCTTCACTGCCCTCATAATTGGTGATGGTTACTTTAAGAGGATTCATCACACACATAACCCGTGGTACTTTGGTATTGAGGTCATCTCGTATGGCAAACTCCAGTTGTGCTACATCGACTACCGAGTTGGCTTTGGCAATACCAATGCTCTCACAAAAGTTTAAAATCGACTCAGGAGTATAGCCTCGTCTTCTAAGTCCTGCAATGGTGGGCATTCTAGGGTCATCCCAACCGTTAACTTTGCCCTGTTCAACCAACTCTAAGAGCTTTCGTTTACTCATCACGGTGTAGTTGATGTTAAGCCGTGCAAACTCATGCTGGTAGGGTCGTGGGGGTTCAAGCTCTAGGGTATCAAGGAGCCAGTCATAGATCTCTCGGTTGTTTTCAAACTCTAGGGTACAAATAGAGTGGGTAATTCCTTCAATGTAATCAGAGAGAGGGTGGGCAAAGTCATACATAGGATAGATTGCCCACTTATCTCCTGCACGGAAGTGGTGTGCGTGTCGAATACGATAGAGCAGGGGGTCACGCATTTTCATATTGGGTGAACTCATATCGATCTTGGCTCTTAAAATATGCTCTCCCTCGGCAAACTCGCCATTTTTCATACGTTCAAGCAGATCTAAGTTCTCCTCTACGCTTCTGTTTGCATATTGGCTTCGTCTCCCTGCTGTGGTGACGGTTCCACGTAATTCACGCATCTCCTCTTCACTACTGCTATCGACATAGGCTTTGCCAATTTTAACAAGCTTAATGGCGTATTCATAGAGTCTCTCAAAGTAATCAGAGGTATAGCGAACATCTCCTTCCCACTTGAACCCTAGCCATGCTACGGCATCTTTTAGTGCTTCAACATATTGGGTATCTTCGGTTGTTGGGTTGGTGTCATCCATTCTTAGGTTACAAACCCCATTGTAATCTTGAGCAATGCCAAAGTTAATGCTAATTGATTTGGCATGACCAATATGGGGAAAACCGTTGGGTTCAGGGGGGAACCGTGTGACAATCTCTTGGTATTTACCGTTTTTTAAATCCTCTTCGACGATTCTGCGTAAAAAATCTTTGCTTTTTTTTTCCATCTGTTTGACCCTTTGATTATTAAAGAGGGTATTTTAGCCAATTGGTGCTTATTGATAGTCTTTTTTATCGTAAAATGGTATTGGAAATCTATTAAAAATATATTATTTTTTATTTAAATAAAATAGTTTTAAGTTTAACCAAAGGGTTTTGGGCATAAAATCTATTAATGTATGTTTAAAACTCAAGGAGAACGTTGAAAAATCTAAAATAAGGAGGATTGGAATGATTTCGATACTAATGGCAACGATTGTGGGATTGATTTTGGGCTGGCTACTGAGAGGGGAGGAGTGCGAGAGTCAAGTCAAAAGGCTAGAAAAGGAGATTGAGGCATTAAAAAAGTCTCTCTCGCAGGAACCTGAGCTTCTAGCTACTCCTAGAGGGGGTCAAAAAGATGATCTTACACAGCTTAAAGGGATTGGTTCGGTTTTAGAAGAGCGTCTAAATGGCTTAGGAATCTATCATCTAGATCAGATTGCTTCTTGGAACTCTAATCATGTCAAGTGGGTTGATCAGCACATGCCATTCCCTGGTCGAATTGAGCGTGAAGCGTGGGTAGATCAGGCAAAAAAACTTCTCGATTAAGCTTTGCTAAAGAGTATGGGGGATGCTCTTTGGGATTGTCTTTCTTCTTTATTTTCTCTTTTTTTATTGAATCAAATTGTAATCTTTAAAAATTTGCTTTGGATGCGGATTGTATTTATCTTCTCGTTAGATACATTAGATATAATAAGCCAAAATGAAAAAAACGTAAAAATGATAGATTATGTTAAAAAGGATCCTATGTTATGAGATTTTCTAGAATGCTAATTCCCACCCTAAAAGAGGCACCTAGTGATGCTGTTTTGATCTCCCATATTCTCTTGCTTCGAGCAGGGTTTATTCAATCTTCTGGTGGTTCTGGACTCTATAATTTCTTACCCTTGGGTAAGATGACACTCGATAAAGTACGTACGGTGGTTAAAGAGGAGCTTGATCGTGCAGGATGTAATGAGGTACACTTACCTATGGTAACCCCTCTTAGCCTTTGGGAGGAGACAGGTCGAGCTGATAAATTTGGTAAGGAGCTTTTACGCTTTAAGGATCGTCATGAAAATGGCTTTACCTTGAGTCCCACTAACGAAGAGGCAATGGTTAATCTAGTACGTCAAACGGTTAAAAGTTACAAGCAGTTACCCCTTAATGTCTATCAGATTAACTGGAAGTTTCGTGATGAGGTGCGACCTCGTTTTGGTTTGATGCGGGGGCGTGAGTTTTTGATGAAAGATGCGTATAGTTTTCATGCAACCACTGAAGATATGCAGCGAGAGTTTGCACTCATGGAGGAGACTTATAAAAAGATCTTTACCCGTTTGGGATTAGAGTTTAGAGTGGTCGAAGCCGATTCGGGAGCCATTGGTGGTGCAGGTTCTAAGGAGTTTATGATCCTTGCAGAGAGTGGAGAGGACACCATTATGGTCTGTGATCGTTGTGATTTTGGGGCAAATGTAGAGGTAATTGATGAGAATGCAACAGAGTGTCCCAAGTGTGGAGGGGCTCTTTCTCGAACCAAAGGGATCGAAGCTGGGCATATTTTTCAGCTTGGAACCACCTATTCCGAGGCGATGAAAGCAGAGTTTTTAAATGAAAATCAGAAGCTAGAGCCTTTTGTTATGGGAACGTATGGGATTGGTGTTAGTCGGCTTTTAGCGGGGATTATAGAACAGAGTCATGATGATCGTGGTTGTATCTGGACAAAAGAGTCGGCACCTTTTGTGGTGGATATTATTGTAGCAAAAGCCAAAGACGAGGTTCAGATGAGTGCGGCAGAGGAGATCTATCAGATACTTCAATCCAAAGGAGTGGATGTCTTACTTGATGATCGAGCCGATAAAAAGATCGGTTTTGGTGCCAAAATGAAAGACTTTGAATTGATTGGATTCCCTTTTGCTGTGGTGGTAGGAAATGATATTGCTGAAGGAAAAGTAGAGCTTATTACCCGTAAAGGTCTAGAAAAAGAGCGTATTAACCTAGAAGATATTGTACCCACTATTATAGAGAGGTTAGGATTATGATATTTGTTGTTGCCTATTTTTTCTTGGAGCTCTATATCTCATTGAGTGTGGGGGAGAAGATAGGTTTTCTCTGGACGGTTATCTGGATTGTGACCACTTTTGTGATTGGTATGGGATTGCTTAAAAATGCGCATCTTGCAATCATGAGCAATATGAAGCTTGCTTCACTAGGACAACTTAGTGCCAAGAGTTTCCATGATGCAAGTACTTCCTATTTTCTGGGGGCAATTCTGCTTATAATCCCTGGGGTTTTTTCTGATTTTCTGGGGCTTATGGCATTATTCTATAGCGTATTTTTACAATTTGGTGGTACAATACCGATTGTAAAAGATAAAACAAATATTAAAAATTCAAATCAACAAGGAGATGAGAATGTCATTGATGTCGAAATTATTGAGTGTGACACTAATCGCAACATTAAGCCTTAGTGCTGCCTCAAACGAATCAGAAGTTAAAGAGTATATAAAAAAACATCTGGTTAAGAGCCCAAGAATCAAAGTAGGTGAAGTTGAAATTATCGAAAAACAATCTCCATCAGAGCTCAAAGGGTGGGATGTTTATTTTGTTAATATTCATGCCGAGATTCAGCAGTCCCCAACTGTTAAAGATAAAGTAACTGTTCCTGAAACCATTTTTGTTAAGGATGGTTTTGCTGCAAATACATTGATTGATATTAAAACAGGAAAAGATTATCATAAAGAGTTAAAACCCAGTATTGATCCAGCCCTTTACGATGATAAACACCTCTTTGCAGGAAATAAAGATGCAAAACATAAGATTTTGGTCTTCTCTGATCCTCAGTGTCCATTCTGTCAAGAGAAGGTTCCTGAGATCTATAAAGCGGTCAAAGCACATCCTGAGACTTTTGCACTCTACTATTATCACTTTCCGTTGCTTAAGATCCACCCTGTATCGGACATTATTACCCGTGCAATGTTGATCGAGCAAGAGAAGAAAAATTACGATAAAGTAATTGATATGTATGCTTTTAAGATTAATCCTCGAGAGGTAAACCTTACGAAAGTAGTAAATAAATTGAATCATGATTTTGATCTTAACTTAACCGAAGAGCAGATTGACTCGGATAAGATTGCTAAAGAGTTAAAGCATGACAAAGATATCGCAACCAAATCCATGGTAAGTGGAACACCAACGGTTTATCTTGATGGTGTTTGGGATAAGTCCAGAAATAAATATAAAGAGTTTATTGATGGTGAGGATTCAGGAAAGCAATGAACTGATCGTATCAAAGATTTTTTTGGTAATATTCTTTGATAACACACTATAAAAAAGAGAAAAAGAGTTTTTGTGGAGAGATTAATTATCGCAACCAGAGCCAGTGATCTGGCTCTTTGGCAAGCGAACCATGTAAAAGATAGAATTGAGGCGGCTTTTCCTGATGTTCAGGTTGAGCTTAATAAGATTACCTCTAGAGGTGATAAGATCTTAGATAAACCATTAGCACTAATTGGAGGTAAAGGACATTTTACCAAAGAGCTAGAAGAGGAGATGCTCGCAGGGAATGCTCATCTTGCGGTACACTCACTTAAAGATGTTCCTAGTTACATGCCCGAGGGCTTAGAGCTAGCAGCCGTGACCAAACGGGCAGATCAGTCGGATCTGTTTCTTTCGCATACCTACCCAACACTTCAAGATCTCCCCGAGGGTGCAGTGGTTGGAACGACTAGTCTAAGACGACGCATGCAACTCCTTTCGATTCGCCCTGATCTTAAGGTTAAGGATCTTAGAGGCAATGTCAATACTCGGCTTAGAAAGCTAGCTGAGGGGCAGTATGATGCAATTATTTTGGCATACATTGGGCTTGAGCGTTTGGATCTTCTTAAGGATATTCCCCATACACAGAAGCTTCCACTTGGTGTGATGATTCCACCCATGGGACAGGCAGCATTGGGGATTCAGATTGTCTCAAGTAATGATCATGTTCGAGAAATTGTTCAAGTATTGAATGATGAAGATACCTTTTTATGCTCTACGTTAGAGCGAGATTTTATCTCTAAAATTGGTGCGGGTTGTTCGGCTCCTGTTGCGGTTAATGTGACCATCGATGGAGAGATTGTAGAGATCAAAGCGATGATCGGTTTCCCCGATGGTTCAAAGGTTCTAGAGAAAAAAATTGGTGCTTCTCGTGCCTCTTGTTCTCAGTTGGGTAATCTGATGGCAAAGCTTATGATGGACGAAGGTGCCATGAAAATCCTTAAGGAAGCAGAGTCAATGGCGTTTAAAGCTGAGATGCCTGAGCGTCTCTAGTGTTATAGGAGGGGCTCTCCCTCCAATGTTAAAAAATGTTTCTCTTTAAAATCCTATAATTGATCCAATAAAAGTTGAATAAAAAGTATTTTATTTTGTTTTACTTATGAAAAAAATCTAAAGTTTTCACTTAATATTAAATTAATATTAAACCTTTCCTCTATATAATCTTTCCAGAATTATAAGTGAGCTATTAAAAGTTAAAATATTATGTATAAGATTCAAGGAAATTATAATGAAATTAAAAGAGGTTGCAAATATTATTAAGGGTGCCTATCTTAAAGAGGAGGCAGGAAAAAAAAGTCGTCACTATAAAGAGTTGACCATGATCTCACTCGAGCCCATATCATTTATTGATGAGCGAAAGGTGATTGATGTAAATTGTAGCTCTAATGTACTCTCTAAACAGTTAACACAAGAGGGGGATGTGATTGTAAGTCTATACTATCCAATGATCGCTTGTTATGTAGAAAAAGGGCAGGAGGGGTATGTGGTACCACACTATATGGCAATTATTCGTCTTAAACCTTATGTTAATATCGATTCTCGATTTATTGTGCAGTTTATTAACTCCACAAGAGGACGTAAAGCACTCTGTAAAGAGGTTACATCACTCTATGGTATTCGTCCTGCAACGTTGCCGTTGAAGTATTTAAACAATGTGGATATTCTAGAGAAAGAGAATACCCTCATCGAGAGTTTTTAGTCAATTTTACTCATAATGAATTGATCCATCTCATCGACGATTACCTCTAAGGTTCGCTCTCCGTTAATTACATGGAGTAGTCCCTTTTGGGTGTAGAAGTCTTGGATCTCTTTGAGGGGATCGGTATAGATTTTCATACGATCATAGAAGACTTCAATACTGTCATCGCTTCGTTCCTCACCTGGTTTAGCATCGGCAGCACGTCCTAAGATTCGCTCTTTGGCAACTTGCTCAGAGACACGGACTTCGATGGTGGAAACCAGTTCAATCTCCTCCTCTTTAGCAAGCAGTTCATCTAGTGCTTTCATCTGCTCCACCGATCGAGGATAACCATCGATCAGAATGTTGTCTACAGGTGCATTTTTGATGGCGGTAATAATGGTGTCGATAATAATATCTAGAGGAACCAGAGCACCTCGAGAGATATAGCTTTCGATGGTTTGTCCTAGCTCTGATCCACTAGAGACCTCTTCGCGTAGCATATCTCCAGTAGAGTAGTGTACAATTTTATCCGCATGTTTTTTAGCAATCAAGCTCGCATCGGTAGTTTTTCCTGAACCTGGTGCTCCAATAATAAGAAACAGTTTTTTTGACATCTTTTTCCTTTCTTTTTGTTGTTTGATTGGGGGTAGGGGTATTCCCTACGCCTCAATTTTTTTACGAATTCTAAGACTTAGCTCAGTGAGTTGCTCTGGATCCACTTCGCTTGGGGCATTGGTGAGTAGACACTGTGCTTTTTGTGTTTTTGGGAAGGCAATAACCTCACGAATAGAGCTAGCACCTGTCATAAGCATAATCATTCGATCGAGTCCAAGGGCAAATCCACCATGTGGGGGAGCCCCATACTTAAAGGCATCAAGTAAGAATCCAAACTTCTCTTGAGCTTCCTCATCGGAGATGCCAAGGAGTTTGAAGATCTCTGCTTGAATATCCTCTTTATGGATACGGATCGACCCTCCACCAAGCTCGACACCATTAAGAACCACATCATAAGCGATGGACTGGAGATCTTCGATATCGTCAAATTCAATCTTTCCATCCACCGTTTTAGGCATGGTAAAGGGGTGGTGCATCGCTTTGATTTTACCCTCTTCGACCTCAAACATAGGAAAGTCAAGTACCCAGAGGAACTCAAATTGGTCTTTAGGGATAATATCCATCACTTCAGCAAGGTGGATTCTAAAGCGTCCCATGTAGTCCCAGACCAATTTCTTGTTGCCCGCTCCAAAGAAGACGGCATCGCCCACTTTAAGCTCACATCGATCGATAATGGCTTGGATATCCTCTTCGCTAAAGAATTTGGTGAGTGGTCCTTTGAGACCCTCCTCTTTCATCTGAAAGTAACCTAGTCCTGCTGCTCCAAATTTACGTACATAATCTTCAAAACGTTTCATCTCTCTTTTAGAAAAGATATTGTCTCCATTGGGAACCTTGAGGGCTTTGATTCGGTTCTTTTTAGGGTCTTTGGCAATATTAGAGAAGATCTCATTGTCACATCGCTCAAAGATATCAATAACATCAACCATCTTAAGGTCATAACGGATATCGGGTTTGTCACTTCCATAGAGTTCCATGGCATCGGAATAGCTCATACGTTGGAATTTTTCAGGGATATCAAAACCACAATTTTTAAAGATAGAGTGAATCAGTTTCTCCCCAACAGCTAAGACATCCTCTTGGTCACAGAAGCTCATTTCAACATCGATCTGGGTAAATTCAGGCTGACGATCGGCACGAAGATCTTCATCTCTAAAACACTTAGCAATCTGGAAGTATCGATCAAACCCACCCACCATCAAGAGCTGTTTAAAGAGTTGTGGGGATTGAGGCAACGCATAAAACTCACCCCCATGCACCCGTGAAGGAACGAGGTAATCTCGTGCCCCTTCGGGGGTCGATTTGGTCAAGATGGGGGTTTCTACTTCGAGGAAACCGAGCTCATCAAGGGCATTTCGTGTGGCAATGGTTGCTTTGGATCGGAGTTTGAAAATATCATAAGATTTTTGAGTTCGTAGCTCAAGGTAGCGATATTTGAGTTTGATCTCTTCATTGACCTTCTCATCGCCAAGTTCAAAAGGCATAGGGAGTGAGCGGTTTTCAATGGTGAGTTGATCGGCAACAATTTCTATTTTTCCTGTTTTAAGTTTAGGGTTCTCAAGACCTTCCCCACGAGCACGTACTTTTCCTGTAATAATTAATACAAATTGATCCCTGATCTCTTCGGCAAGTTGGTGTGCTTGGGCATTCTCTGCAGGGTCACAGACAATCTGTACCACTTCATCTTTGTCTCTTAGGTCAATAAAAATAAGTCCACCATGGTCACGTCGACTCGATACCCAACCCGATACGGTGACGACCTCTCCAATGTGTGTCTCATTAACATCTGCACAGTAGTGTGTTCTCACGATTTATCCTCTATTCTATATACACGCAGGTATATGGTTTAAAATTTTTCGCGATTATATCCAATTGTTGCATAGAAGTAGCCATCAAGAGAGATGAAAAAAAATATGAGAATTTAATAGATCAAAACAGGATCAAGAATTTTTATGTTATTCTACCACTAAAAGTGAAAAAAAGGTAGACACTCATGGCATACAACAGCTTAGAGAAAATAGAAAAAGTGGGTTTTGTTCTTCGTCCTGATTCAGAAGATATGTTAAGCCTTTATAATGATATCTCTATTAAGTTTCAAAAACGAAATATACAAGTTTTGATAGAACAAGAGTCTGCAGTCATGTTGGGTCTTGAGGGGATAGCGTTTACACAGATGTGTCAAGAGGTTGATCTTTTGGTCTCTTTAGGAGGAGATGGAACACTCTTGGGCTTGGTACGACGGAGTTATGGCTTTGATAAGCCTGTATTGGGGATCAACGCAGGAAATTTAGGATTTTTAGCAGATATTCCCATTGCTTGTGTGGATGATATGATTGAGCGTCTTTTACAGGGGGATTATCGTATCGATGAGCGGATGATGATGGAGGGGTATATTGAGCATGATGATGGGATCAAAGAGGAGTTTTATGCCTTTAATGATATGGTCATTACCCGTCCGACCATTGCACACATGATTAAGCTAGATGCCTTTATTAATGACAATTGGTTTAATACCTATCGTGGGGATGGGTTGATTATCTCTACACCAACAGGCTCTACCGCGTATAATCTCTCTTTGGGAGGACCCATTCTCTATCCACTCTCTAAGGTTTTTATTATGACCCCGATTGCACCCCATTCACTGACTCAGCGTCCTTTGGTGGTTCCGAGTGATTTTATGATTCAGTTAAGCTCTCCTGATGAGTTGGTGGTGATGATTGATGGACAAGATGATTATCGCCTACAGAGTGGAGATCGACTGGTTTTACAAGGAGCTAAAATGTCTGCAAAACTACTGCATAAAAAAGAGCACAGTTACTTTAGTGTTTTACGGGATAAACTCTCTTGGGGGGATGAGTAGTGATAAGGCGGGTTTATCTGAGTTCACTGGTCTCTTTTGATACACTAGAATTGGAGTTAGAACAAGGTCTCGTGGTCTTTTCTGGAGCGAGTGGTGCAGGGAAATCACTCTTGATGAATGCCATTCTTGCAACGTTTGGTTATGCCGTGGTTGAGGCAAAACTTTGTGAGGTAACACTAGAAAAACCTAAAAAATTACAGAGTGATGCACTGGTGTTTGAGGAGGAGATTGTTCTTCGTGCAATCAAAAAAGAGAAGGTACGCTATTATATAAGTGGGCAGAATATCTCTAAAAAGTCACTGCGTCAACTCTTTAGCCCTTTTGTTCGCTACCTTTCGGTTCGGGATAAAGGAGGCTTTGAGAGTACAGAGCTTATTGAGATGATTGATGGGGTACTCTCGGCAGAGGATCGTGCTTTTAAAAAGTTAAAAAAAGAGTATCAAAAACGCTACCGTAACTATCGTGAGAAGATTGATGAGTTAAAAAAGATTCAAGAGAAAGAGTCTCAACTGGCAACACTTATGGAGTTTACCACATTTGAGATAGAGAAGATCAGCAGTATCGATCCCAAAGAGGGCGAAGAGGAGGAGCTTCTTAAGATTAAACATCAACTCTCTCGTATCGATAAGATCAATGAGGCACTCTCCGAAGCCAATGGGATTTTTGCCTTCGAGGCTTCGGTTAATGAGGTCTATCGACTCTTAGAAAAAGACAACACACCCTTTGTTGAGATGATGAGTCAACTGCATGCCGATTTTGAAGATGTGGCACTGCTAAGCGAAGAGTTAAGTGAGGTGGATATCGAAGCGGTACTGGATCGTTTAGAGCAACTTAGTGAGCTTAAGAGCCGTTACGGAGGTATTCCCGAAGCTTTGGCATATCTTGAAGAGAAAAAACAAGAGTTGGCAAGTTTTAAAAATATTAAAGCCGATAAAGGAATGCTAGAGGCTTTTTTAGAGATGGAGTTTCAAGAGCTTTCGGTCTTGGCTCAAAAATTAACTCTAGCGAGACGACAGGCTACAAAACAATTGGAACAACAGTTAGTTCCTTATCTTGAGGGGCTAAAGTTGCCTTCTTTAAACTTTATTTTTAAATCAATTGTGCTATCCGAGCAGGGTGGAGATGAGGTTGCTATTGATCTGGATGGTTCAACCGCATCAACACTAAGTGGAGGAGAGTTTAACCGTCTACGGTTGGCACTGATGGTGGTTACTCTGTTGGCAAATCAGAACGAAGGTGGGGTATTGATTTTAGATGAGATCGATGCCAACGTAAGTGGTGATGAGTCTATCGCCATTGCCAATATGATTGCCAAGCTTTCAGAGGTTTATCAGGTTTTTGCTATTTCGCATCAGGCACATCTTGCCTCTAAGGCAACACAACATATTTTGGTGAGTAAAAAGGGAGGAAGAAGTCAAGCTACTCCGTTGGATCACTCGGGACGTGTAAGTGAAATTGCCCGCATTATCGGAGGAGAAAACCCCGATATCGAAGCGGTTCAGTTTGCTCAAAAGTTGCTCAACTAGATATCATCTCGATAGACATCATCAATCTCAAAGTCATAATCGGGCTCAATCAGCGGAACAGCATCCACGGCTCCTTGATCGATCTCTACTGCGGAGAGGTTGTACTCTTCACCCTGATAGAAACGTTGCTCTTTGGCATACTTCTCTTCTTTTTTCATCTGTTCTTCAAGTGCTTTAGCGACCCTTTGGGCTTGATCCTCTTTCGAGGTTTCTTGGATTGTCTTACTTTGGTTTTGTTCGGTTGAACTGTTGAGTTCTGAGGTTGCCATCAACGAGAGAGGGGTTGCTACAACGAGGAGAAAAAGCACTTTTTTCATAATTTTACCTTATTAATATCTTTAGTTTCAGTTATATAAAGTATAGCATAATAAAAATAAAATAATATGTTAAAATGCCAAAAAATAATTGATACGGGAGAAGCCATGATAGTAGATACCCATTGTCATCTGGATGATGTGCGTTATAGTGAAGATATAGAAGCGGTACTTGAACGTGCCAAAGCTCAAGGGGTGGAGCGGTTTATTATTCCTGCCGCTGATCCTAAGAGTTTGGCACGAGCTGTATCCTTAGCAGAAGGGTATGATGAGATCTTTTTTGCGGTGGGGGTACACCCCTATGATGCCAAAGCGTATGATCGTGCTCTGTTTGAACCTTTTGTAGGACACAACAAGTGTGTGGCGATTGGTGAGTGTGGTTTAGACTATTATCGTCTTCCTGATTCTCCCGAAGAAGTTGCCAAAGAGAAGGCACTGCAAGCAGAGGTTTTTGTGGATCAGATTCGCTGGGCAAAGGAGTTAAAACTTCCGTTGATTGTACATATCCGTGAGGCATCCGCAGATGCTCAGAGGCTCTTAGAAGAGCATGCAGGAGATGCCGGTGGGGTATTGCACTGCTTTAATGCTAATGAGGAGCTTTTGCGTTTAAGTGGGCAAAATTTCTACTATGGGATTGGTGGAGTTTTAACATTTAAAAACGCTAAAAAATTGGTCAATGTTTATCCCAAAATTCCAAAGGATCGACTCTTGGTAGAGACCGATGCTCCCTACTTAACGCCTCATCCTCATCGAGGAGAGCGTAATGAGCCTGCTTATACACGATTGATTCTTACTAAGATGGCAGAACTTTCGGGACTCTTCGAGAAGGAACTAGAGGCTAAAATCCAAGAGAATACCTATCGGCTCTTTTCTAAACTCTACTAACCTCTCTTTAAGATTAAAAAAGAACATTTTCTTCAAGATGTGGTGCTTCCACATCTTTTTCTTCACAAAAAACAATATAAAAAGTTTATATTTTTTATAAAATACTTATAAAATTAGTTAATATTTTTGTTTAAGGTTTTCTTTAAGTTTTCAATTTATATAATAGTCGTATAATAAATTTTTAAGGATTGAAAAATGAGAGTTTATACCCTATTGGTGATGATATTTTTTTTTAATTCTCATTCGTATGCAGATATTACAGATGATTTCCCCTCCTACTCCTATGTGCTCAATGAGTTTGATGTGGATGTAAATTTTATCTACGATCGAGAGTTTCAAGATTTTGTCTATAAAAACAAAGATCTCTATAAAAAGCGTTTTATTGCTGCGGTAAATCGAGGACAGTTAATTGTTCCGACCATGAAAGAGTTGATGTATCAGCAGGACATTACACCTCTATTCATCTATCTTGCCATGACTGAGTCTGCTTTTAAAACCGAAGCCAAATCGGTCTCTGCTGCGGGTGGTTTGTGGCAGTTTATGCAGGCAACAGGACGAGAGCAGAAGCTTTTGGTTAATAATACTGTAGATGAGCGGTATGATCCGATTAAAGCAACCTATGCCGCAGTGGATTATCTCTATAAGATCCGTGGAGGGTTGGATCGTTGGTACCTTGCCGCAATGGCATACAACTGTGGACAAGGGTGCATGCAACGTGCTGTTGAACGTGCTGGCACACGGGATCTTGCAACCCTATTGCACAGCCCTCGAGCCAAGGTTCCTGAGCAGACAAAGAAGTACATTAAAAAGATTTTGCTGTTTGCTCTGATCGGAGAGAACTACCTTTTTAAACAGAATGATAATCTCGGTGAAATGCTCTATCGTATGAATCGAGACAGTTTAACGCCCGTCATGGTTCGAGGCGGTGAGAGTCTACGTAATATTGCAACCATTCTTAGAATGGATTATGGAATCTTAAAGCGTGCCAATATGCATCTGAAAAAAGATATTGTTCCCCCAAATAGTTCGGTGCGGGTGAATATTCCTACTTCTCGATTGAATATGTTTAATATGCTTTATGCCAGAAACTATCTACCTTCACCATCGTATCGTCAAACAGGCTATCGAGAGCATGTGGTATCGGGTTATTAAAATTAAAAAAATGAAAAGAGAGTAATAGATAATGAAAAAAATAGAATATAAGTATATAGGATTCTCACTTATGGCATTGTTGTTGATGAGTGGATGTGCATCAAAATCTTCCGTGCCTGCATCAAATGTAGCAACAAATCTTAGCTTCTCTGAGCGTATTGAGTCGAGCAGTACAGAAGAGATACCCAAACTAGAAGAGATCTCTCATCAGCTGATTCGTTCAACCTCTTTTGGTCAGGCGAGTTGGTATGGAGATGAGTTTGAGGGTAAAAAGACCGCCAGTGGTGAGATCTATGATCGTCATGAATTAACAGCAGCGCATCGAACACTCCCTTTTAATACCATGGTTCGTGTTACCGATATGGTAACCAACAAAAGCACCGTGGTTCGGATCAATGATCGAGGACCTTTGATTAAAGATCGTATTATTGATCTCTCTTATGAAGCGGCAAAACGTTTGGGGTTGCTTCATCGAGGTAAAACCGATGTACGTTTGGATGTTTTAGGCTCAAAGATGGAGGAGGCAGATACCACATTTACAAAACTCTCCAAAGGTGAGGGGTGTAGTGGAGGAAAGTGTATGGCGACCATTGCCGTTCCCTCTTCAAAAGTTCAAACCATAGAGCCAAAAGAGGAAGAGATTCTCTCGGTTGATGAGCCTCAATCAGAGATGGCATGGAATCAAAACACTTACGATTATCTTCCTGCACGAGAGGATCTGCTGGGAATTTCTTCGAAAATTTCTGTTCAGGTGGGTGCTTTCAGAAAACATGCAGGTGCAAAAGTGTATGCTAAGCGGTACAGTTTATTAACCGATCAGTATCATGTTAAAATTAAAAAAGGGTTCAAGGATTCTGCACCAATCTATCGTGTTCAGCTTCAGGGATTTAACAGTGAAGTCGAAGCGAGAGCCTTTATTCGAGAGTATGGTATTGATGGAGCATTTTTAGTTAGGAGATAAGATGATCGAGATCTCACGAGAGACGAGAGAGACCCAAATTAAGGTAAAGCTTGAACTTTATGGTCAAGGTAAATCGACCATTGATACAGGCGTTGGCTTTTTGGATCATATGTTAGAAGCATTGGCAAAACATGCACAGATGAATTTAGAAGTTCATTGCAAAGGGGATACCCATATTGATGATCACCATTCGGTTGAGGATGTGGGGATTGTGATTGGTAAGGCATTGAATCAAGCCCTCTATCCCATTCAGAACATTGAGCGTTATGGTAATGCTGTTGTGGTAATGGATGAAGCCGCGGTCTCGTGCGATCTGGATATCTCCAATCGTCCTTTTTTAGTCTTTGAGATGCCCATAGAGGGTAAAGTTGGAAGCTTTGATGTGGAGCTAGTAGAGGAGTTCTTTAGAGCATTAAGTTTTAATGCCTCCATGACCGTGCATCTTATTGCCCTTAGAGGACGCAATAAACACCACCAGATCGAAGCTGCCTTTAAAGCGTTAGCCGTTGCGTTGCGTCGTGCTGTAACGATTAATAAAAATGCAGGTATTCCGAGTACCAAAGGGGTACTATGAGTGTAGAGTTAATTGTACTTGATGTTGATGGAACCATGACTAATGGAAAGATTACCTATAGTGAAGATGGAGAAGAGCTTAAATCTTTTTGCGTGAAAGATGGTTTAGCGATCGCTTCATGGATTGGTTTGGGAAAGCATGTAGCCATTATTACAGGACGACGTTCTAAAATTGTTGAGCGTCGTGCCACGGAGTTGGGCATTAAGCACTTTTATCAAGGGGTGCATAACAAACGAGAAGTTTTAGAGAAGATAGTTACTTCACTTCAGTTAGAGTGGGATCAAGTAGCCGCAATTGGGGATGATCTTAATGATATCAGTATGATTAATGCTGTAGGGCACTCTTTTGCTCCTGCGAATGCTTCTCACTATGTTGTTCGCAAAGTGGATCATCTTCTTGTCCGTCATGGTGGAGAGGGAGCTGTGCGGGAGATGATTGAGCATCTGATTGTTCAAAACCGAGAAGAAGAGGCTTACTTAGCACTATGGCACTACGAATAGAGTATATTATACTGCTGTTTTTGGTGGTGGTTTTAAGTTCTCTTTTTATTTTGCGACCCGATCAGGTTACCCAAAAAGAGTCTAATATGACAACCGAGTTGGTTTTTGAATCTTTTACTTTAATCGAACTCAATGAGTCAGGGGTTACAAATTGCCTTAGTGCCTCTTTGGCACTTAAAGATAAATCTTTTTTTAAATTAAGTGATGTAAATGTCTCCTATCAGAATCGATACACACTTTTGGCAAAAGATGCTCGTTATCAAGCCCAACGTATCTATCTTAATCATGATGTGCGTATAGAAGAGCGTAATGGATCGCATTTTGAGACCCAAGATCTGCTCTATGAGCTTAAGACAGGTCGTGTGATTACCCATGAACCTTTTGTGGTCAAGATTCCCCAAGGGGGAGGATGGATCAAGGGTGATAATCTAAACTACAATCTCAAGACCAAAGCGCTTTGGGCTGAGCAGATTCATGCACATCTTACTCTTGAATAGTGGTGGCTTGATCGATCTGCTTGATATAGTCATTAAACGAGACTGCGGTAACTGCGGTGCGTCCTAAGGCAAAGTAATCTGGAGCACTCCCCCATACTGTATGGATAATATAGGGCTCCCCTTTGTAGGTACCAACATAGAGCATAATATGTCCTGAGAGATGCAGTAGTGTGACCCCTATTGGGAGTTGGCTGATTCGTTCACGTTTCTGTTCGACAGAGAGGTTCTCTAGGTGGACAATCGGCACATTCATGTTGGCTTGAGCTGAGGAGTTTCGTGGAACCATTAAGCCTGTTGTAGCATAGATCTCTTGAATAAATTTTGAACAATCCTGCTCGCCATACATTCCCCCCCATCCATAAGGAGTATTAAGAAACTTAAAGGCTTGATTAAGAATGTTTCTTGCGGTATAGGGTAGGTATCCTCGATGGGTATGGTCGGTACGCAGGGTTCCTTTACTAAAGATCAGTTGTCCCTCTTTATCGCGTGTGGGGACAAGCACCATACTCATCTCATCGATGGTCATTACTACAGGAAGTCGTACCCCCATACGGAGATAATCATGATACTCTCCTCCAATGTTTAGAGCTGTTTTGGGTTGGGTGGTGATGATAAACTGTTTACTCTCTAGATAGGATTGAATCGATGCTTTATCTCCAAAAGCAATATCGCTATCTTTGATCCATCCTGAACTTGTTGGGGCAATAGCATAGTGCCAGAGTCCATCGGTAGTGGTGTGTAAAATAACCAAGGGGGTAGCGATATCAAGTGCGGAGTTTTGGTTTCGATCAAAATAGATCTGTTTGGGTTTTTTAAGAAGTGAGAGCTCTGTGGGGATAATGCGTTGGTTGGTATAGTTAACGGTTAGTGCATAGCGGGTGGTGACGCTCTTTTGTTGGAGGGCATTGAGTTGCATGTAGTTTTTGCTCTCTTCAAAAAAATGATCCTCAATACGGTTACCATCTTCAAAGTAGTGAGCAGTTTTACGCAAGGAATCTAGAGCGTGTAGTATGCTCTTTTTGATCCATGAGGCACGATATTTTGGTGCAGTATCTTCAAAGCGGGTAAGGCGATGTTGGATCAGTGCAGTTTTTTGATTTACTCTTTTTATCTCTTCTAGATCCATAATGACTTTATCAGGGTTGGGAAGCTGATCGATCCAGAAGGCTGCCATTTTGAGATGACGGTTTTTATTGACAATATAGATGGGTTGTTTCTCTTGTGTAGGAATAAGTACAGGGGCGTGTTCACTGGTCTCTTTACAACCATATAGGAGCAGTAGTATCGTAATAGAGAGAAGAAAATTTTTCATGAGGTGGATTATAGCCAAATAAAAATTTAACGTAGGATTATCAGGACTTTTTGCTACAATGCCGTAAATAAAAACTTACCTTAATAAGGGCATAAGATCGTGACAATCACAGAACAGATTCAACAACTATTAAAAAAGCGTATTTTGGTCATCGATGGGGCAACAGGTACCCAAATTCAAAACTTAGAGATTCCCCCTGAAGCGTGGCTCGATGAGCATGGAGCCGAGCAAGAGGGGTGTAATGAACTGCTTAATGCCACGGCTCCAGAGTTGATGCAAGAGGTGCATAATGCCTATGGTAAAGCAGGAGCTGACCTCATTAAGACCAATACCTTTGGTGCGATGCCGTGGGTGCTTGATGAGTATGGTATGGGGCATCGCTGTTATGAACTCTCTAAAGCAGGTGCAACCATTGTCAAAGAAATTTGTGAAAAGTACAGCACTCCAGAGAAACCCCGTTTTGTTTTAGGCTCTATTGGTCCTGGAACCAAATTGCCAAGTTTGGGTCATATTCACTACGATGAGATGTATGCAGGCTACAAAGAGACAGCGTTAGGGTTGATTGATGGGGGGTGTGATGTTTTCCTTTTAGAGACCTGCCAAGACCCTTTGCAGATAAAAGCTGCCATTCATGGATGTCAAGATGCCAATGAGGAGCGAGGGGTAAAGCTTCCTATTATGGTCTCAGTTACTATTGAGCTTAGTGGTAGTATGCTTATTGGTACCGATGCACAAACTATTGTAACCATTTTGGAGCCATTTGATATCTTGTCACTTGGGTTTAACTGTGGAACAGGTCCTGACCAAGTTAAAAAACATCTCAAGGTCTTTGAGGAGCTGTGGCATAAGCCCATCTCAGTTAGTGCCAATGCTGGGTTACCTCAAAACCGAGGGGGCTACACCTACTACCCTATGGGACCCGATGAGTTTACAGTCAAGCAGTTAGAGTTTACCGAGTTTGATGGAGTAAGCTTCTTGGGGGGATGTTGTGGAACTACCCCTCAGCACATTCATGCTTTACAAAAAGCTGTAGGAGCCAAAAAGCCCAAAAAACCAACAGGTTCGATTAAGCCTAGCATTGCTTCACTTTTTAATACCACTGAGCTTTTTCAAGAACCAGCACCACTCTTGATTGGAGAGCGAAGTAATGCTACGGGTTCAAAAGCCTTTAGAGAGCTTATTATTGCTGAAGATTACGAAGGAACCCTAACTGTTGGTCAAGCTCAAGTGCGTGATGGGGCTCACTGTTTGGATGTTAATGTAGAGTTTGCAGGGCGTGATGGGGCAAAAGATATGCGTGCGATTATGGAGCTTTATAACCAAAAGATTCCACTTCCTCTAATGCCCGATGCTACCCGTGTGCATACCATGGAAGAGGGGCTTAAGTGCATTGGTGGAAAGCCTATTATTAACTCAGTCAACCTTGAAGATGGGGAAGAGAAGTTTCATGCTATCTGTAAGCTAGCCAAAAAGTATGGTACTGCCTTGGTCTGTCTAACCATCGATGAGGTGGGTATGGCAAAGACCAAAGAGGACAAAGTTGCCCAAGCTGAACGAATGTACGATATGGCAGTTAACCTTCATGGTATTGACCCTCGAAACCTTATTTTCGATATGCTTACCTTTACGGTTGGTTCAGGTGATGAGGAGTATCGTGATGCTGCCATTCAGACACGTGATGCGATTAAAGAGCTACATATTCGTCACCCTGAGGTGGGTTCAACTTTGGGGCTTTCAAACATCTCTTTTGGGTTGTCTCCTCATGCACGACGCTTTTTAAATTCGGTCTTTTTGCACCACTGTTTAGAGGTGGGACTAACCACAGTTATTATTAATGTTAAGCATATTGTGCCACTCTCTAAAATGAGTCAAGCCGATATTGATGTTTGTGAAGAGCTACTTTTTCATCCTGATGACCAGTCTCTGTTTAAGTTTATTGAACACTTCTCAGATGTCAAGATAGAGGATGACGGAGCCGATGAAGCCTATGAAGCCCTATCAACCGAAGAGAAGATTAAAAAGCTACTCATGGATGGGGATAAAGAGCGAATGATTCCCCTAGTCGAAGAGGCACGGCAGGAGATTCACCCCGATAGAATTGTCAATGAGATACTTATTGATGCTATGAAAGTGGTAGGAGAACTCTTTGGAAGTGGGCAGATGCAGTTGCCATTTGTACTGCAATCAGCAGAGACCATGAAAGCTACCGTTGATTACCTCAACCCCTACCTTACCAAACAAGAGAAAGAGACCGATACCACGTTGGTGATAGGAACGGTTAAAGGGGATGTACATGATGTGGGGAAAAACTTGGTCGATATTATCCTTAGCAATAACGGATTTAAGGTTATTAATGTGGGGATTAAAGTACAGCTAGAGACCTACCTAGAGACCATGGAAGCCAACAACATTCAAGCCATTGGAATGAGTGGATTGTTGGTAAAGTCTACGGCTGTTATGAAAGAGAACCTAGAGACCATGGCAGAAATGGGCATAGAGATCCCTGTACTCTTAGGGGGAGCAGCGTTAACCCGAAGTTTTGTAGATGATTTTTGTCGTCCTATCTACAAAGGCCCTATCTTTTACTGTCGGGATGCCTTTGATGGGGTGATTGCTATGAGTCGTATTGAGAAATACAATGAAGACCCAAGCATAGGACTCGATACACGATTGGCAGGAGACATGAACGAACGGGTCAAAGTTGAAGAGAAAGAGGTGATTATTCCCCCTTTTGAAGAGCTAACCATGCCTCCTAAAGTTGAGATTCCTACCCCTCCATTTTGGGGACGACGGGTCTTACAAAAAGATGATTTGGACATCAATATGGTCTTTGACTGGGTCAATAAAAAAACCGTTACCAAGATGCACTGGGGGTACAAACGGGGTAAAATGGCACCCGATGAGTACAAGAAGCTGATGGAGGAGAAGGTCTACCCTGCCTATGAGCGACTTAAACAACAATTCATTGACGAGGAGTTGTTTGAGCCAACCATTATCTATGGTTACTATCCATGTAGAAGCAATGATAGAGAGCTTTACTTGTTCGATGAGAGCGAAGGGTGGAATGTTGATGCCAATGCCAACCGTGAACCCTTTGAAGTTGTTAAAGATAGACACACTGTAAAGTTTGAGTTTCCACGACAGCGAAAAAAGCCCCATCGAGCTTTGAGTGACTTCTTTAGACATGAACGACACGATGTAATAGCATTAACCTGTGTGAGTGCAGGAGATAAGTTCTCTGCCTATGAAAAAGAGCTTTATGACAAAGGCGAGTACTTAGAGTATAACATGGTGCATGGCTTCTCAGTAGAACTCGCCGAAGCCCTTGCTGAGGTGGCACATAAACAGATACGTATGGATTTAGGCATCTTAAAAGAGGATGAGGGGGCAACCCTTCGTGATGTACGCATGCGACGCTACCATGGGGCAAGATACTCTTTTGGTTACCCTGCCTGTCCTGACTTGGAGGCGAGTCGAGAGCTGTTTGATGTCCTCAAGCCTGAAGAGTTTGGCATAGAGCTTAGTGAGACTTTTCAGATTCATCCAGAACAGAGTACTTCAGCTTTGGTGGTGCATCATCCTCAGGCGAGTTACTACAGCGTGTAGTAGTCTTACGCTTTTGGGGATTATCGATGAAGGGATGGTGTATTTAATCCTCACCTAAGAGGAAAGAAGTATAATCAAGCCAAAATAGACTCAAGGAATCGATAATGAAAAAGATACTACTCTTAATGGCATTTTTGGCATCACTCTCGTATGGAAATGGATGTGTATTGGTACAAGCCGATGATATCAATGTAACATGGAAAGCCTACAAGACCTTTGAAAAGCTTGGTGTAGCAGGGAGCTTTACTGCTGTAGAGTATACCCCCAATAAAAAAGAGGGAAAGAACTTTAGAGAGCTTTTTGTCGGTTCAAAGGTCAAGATTGATCCTTTAAAAATTGATACCCATAATGCAGGACGTGACAAGACATTAGCCGAGCACTTTTTTGCTAAGTTAGCAGGGAAGGCGATAGAGGGAGAGATTGTTAATATTCAAGCTGACCCTGCAAAAGAGGGTAAACGTGTCTATCATGGACGAGTTGATGTGAACATTACCATGAATAGCAAGCAGTTAACAATTCCTATGCACTATAACTACCACGAAGGGATCTTTGAGGCAACAGGTACAATTGACCTATTTGATTTTTCTGCTAATAAGGCACTCTCTTCGATTAATAAAAGCTGTTTTGCACTTCATAAAGGTAAGACATGGAATGATGTAACCATTGGGTTTCGTACAACTGTTAAAGCAACACTTTGTGATGTAAAGATCAAAAAACAGAAGTAGAGGTTTTTGATGTATAAACCACTCAATGTATTTGGAGAACCACTTGAACCATGTGGAATGGATCCTATTACGGGGTTTTATCGTGATGGTTATTGCAACTCAGGAATTGATAACCCTGCACTCCATACGGTATGTATTTTGGTAACAGAGGAGTTTTTAGCTTTCTCTAAAGCTGCAGGAAATGATCTCTCTACTCCAATTCCAGAATATCGATTTATGGGACTCAAAGCAGGGGATCGATGGTGTTTGGCATTGGGGAATTTTTTTAAAGCCTATAAGGCAGGAAAAGCCCCTAAGATCTACCTACGATCAACCCATCAGGTCGTTTTAGAGTATATTAGCATCGAAGCACTTCAACTCTTTGCACTGGATCTTTAGTATGCATCAAGTTAGTTTAAGTGAGTTTAAAAAAGCGGTAGAGACATTGGGGTTAATTTCGCTGACTAGTCGTGAACATGTTCGCAAAAAATACCTTAAGCTCTCACGTCAGTACCATCCCGATATGCCCGAGGGGAGTACGGAACGTTTTCAAGAGATTCGCAACGCTTATGAGATTTTAACTGAGTATATGGATAATTTTCGTTTTGTATTTGACGAAGAGGAGTTCAAACGTCAAAACCCCATTTTAGTCTCCGATATGAATGGGGAGTGGATTACGGGGAGAAGTTCTTAATTTTAATCTTCTAAATCTTCTCTCCGTTATATTTTTTTATAATCCTTTCTATTTTTTTATTGTTATATATTCTTTAATATTTAATTATATTATTAACAATATATAAGACTTAACTTTTAATGTTTTTTTACATATTTTATTTAATATTATACTAAACTTAAAGAATAATATTAATATAATATTTTAAATAAATAAACAGTTAGGTTTTGATTATGATAAAATATTTTTTATTAATTTTAAGTTTTTTATTTACTGCTTGTAATGGAACATCTAGTGAGACAACCACAAAAGGGGTAAATTTAGATTTTTCCCATCATCAAATTAATATTGAGAAGTTGACAGGTAGTAGTGAATTAAATATAACCATAGGGGATGAGCCAAAAGATATTTATTTTCTTTTTACCAATCGAGGTAATCATTCAGAGATGCTTGGTTTGACTTCAGATAAGTCTCTTGAAGATTATCAAAAAACAGAAAGAGTATCAAGTGCTTTGGATAATGAGTATCCCGATCTATCAAGGAACTCTTTAGCTATTGATACCTTTAATCATCAACAGCTTCAGAAAGAGATGAAAAAAGAGACCTTATTAAAAACTTTTGAGGAAAAATCCTTTGGTAGTAGTGATCGAAAAGAGTTTTTCTTAAGTTTAGATCGTTCAGAATCTACTTGGGCAGTATTAAAAAAAGATCTTCAAGATATTGCTACAAAACAAGGGATAATAAGCTTAAAGATTTGGGTTTCAGAAGAGAACTTTAGCTCCTCATGTATTACACAAGAGATGGTTGATGCGTTGGCTAGCTCTTTTTTGAAAGAGGGAGAGGATAATGATATTTATGATTGGGTAACCAATATTTTTGGTGAACCTTGGGGAGAAACAGGTATGGAGAGTTTTATTGATAATAAGCATGAGATCAATATACTCTTAACCGATATTGATCATGATAATAAAATAGAGGATGCTGTTTCAGGTTATTTCTATGCAAAAGATAACTATAAACAGACAGTATATAGTGGTTCTAATGAGCAATTAATGTTCTATCTTGATGCACCTATTTTTGCTTTTCATAAAGAAGAGACCGATTGGAGTATCGACCAATATCAGCCTAAGAGAATGCTCTCTACTTTAGCACATGAGTTGGAACATATGATCTATTTTTATCAAAAATCAGTTCTAGAGGGGCTTACAGAGAGTTTACCTTGGGTTGATGAGATGTTGGCTGTCTCAACGGAGGATATTTTAGCAACCAAGTTAAAAACATTAGGGATTCGTGGAGTACCATCTTTTTTTGGGGATGCAGGAGAGTATAAAATCTATGATAATCGGCTAGCTAGATTTAACAAAAGTATGGATGAATCTCTTTTTGAGTGGAATGGTGAATTGAAAGATTACTCTAAAGTTGCAGCATTTGGAGCCTACCTTATGCGAAATTATGGTGGTGCAGAGATATTGTATAATATTATGCACAATCCATATGGAGATGAAGCAGCCGTAGTGTATGGGGTAAATCAATCCTCGTTAGTAGGAAAGTATAAAGATTTTTATGAAATTTTGCAAGATTGGGGGATTGCGATACTTTTGAGTTCAGAAGAGCAAGAGAAGAGTTTTTATAAATATAATCGAGGGGACTTTTTTGAATTTGACTATAATGAAACTCTTTATAGTTTGGGTTCAATAAACTTCTTCAATTATTATATTCAACCTTTAATTAAAACTCAAGCAGAGAGTATTAACCCTCATGCAAATTTATATTATAAAATAGGAGAGGGTATTAGTGGGGATTTGCATATTAATATTGAAGTACCAGAGACAGTAGATTTTGCTATTGTCTCTAAATAGTGATTAAGATTGTGGCTGTAGCGAACACTTTGCTATCTCTTCTAAGAAGGTTGTGGCATAAGCACCTTTGGGAAGATAAAACTGTAGGCGTAGTTGAGCTTTTTTTTCATTGTAAGAGAAAGCAAGTTTTTTAGGAAAGATCCATGCCAGTCGTCTTTCGCCTTTTAGGGCATAGAGTTCATGATCATCGAAGGGCTCTTCGAGGTGTCGGGCATCAGCAATGGCTCGTTTGGCATGGGAACCGCACAACAGTCCTGTAGGAGCAACTTTCTGTTCTAAAAAAGCTTCACAGACCCCTTTGAACTCTCTAAAGAAGTAGGATTTACCATACGGATACTCTTGGATATCGTCGCCAATAAAGAGTTTGAAAAATTGGGGTTGATCTTGAAGTACCTCAACTAAACCTTTGGGGTAAGAGAGCTTTTTGGCAGCTTTTTCAAGAGTGTGGTCGCTAATTATTTTTGAGATACGTACCCGTTCACTCAGCCATGCATTAAAAAGATGACTCTGATAGGCAGCAACAAGCAGTTTCTCTTTGGCTCCTTTAAGCTTTTTTCCTGAGTGAGCAATCTCTTTACCTTGGAGGTAACTTTTGCTGTCTTCCCCAAAACGTTGATATCCAAAGTAGTTGGGAATTCCTTTTTGTGCCATCTCTCTGGCAACCTTTTGAATCATCTCGCTGGCTTGAGGGGTAACATTTTTAAGGATAATGGCAAATCGATTCCCTTTGAGTTGACCAATTTTGATGGGAGATTTACTGTAGTACTGTTCTAGAATCTCTATTTTTTCGGTGGTGAGGTTTTTGATAACCTCTTTTTCGTACTGTTTTGGAATCGAAATGTATTGGATGGTGGTGGCACTTTTGTCTTTGAGGCCAGCATAACCAATATCGCGTTGTTTAAGTTGAGAGGCTTTGGCTAGAACGGTAATGAGTTTAAAGGTGCTCATCTCTTTTTTTTGGATTTTTAAAATAAGGTAGCTTCCTTTTTTTTTGAATGGGTGTAGAGGAATCTCCTCAACATAGAATCGATCAGTGGTTTGAGCAAAATCAAAAGTGATGGGATCGTGGTTATAGGCGTATCTTTTTTTCATGAGGGGATTATAGCATAAGTTTATGTGGTATGGGCAAGGAGTGCCCATATAGTTTTATTGACGTTTACAGCTTTCGTGACTCACTTTGAGGTAGTAAGAGAGTCCCAAGATCAATGCGGTAACACCAATAATGAGATAAACTGCAAAGATCAGTTGACTTGGATCATTAAGTGCAAATTTAAAGACCAGCATTAACGCTTCAATAGAGAGAGCGATAATAATCGATCCTAAAAAGCGTACCATGGTCTGGTGGACATCATGTTCTCCCTCTTTCTCTTTTCCGAGTACCTCCTCTTCAAAGATCGCCTTGACAAGGTCAACAATGGCAAGTGATAGGGTAAGTAGAATGGTAGATTTAAACATCTCGTTAATCTTTATTTTGTGAAAATCAACACCATGTCCAATAAATCCATCAATCCCTTTAAAAAAGAGCAACATAGCTACGAAAAATAGGGCAATAGAGAAGGTGGAGTAGACAATTTTACTAAGATTTCCAAATATAGAATCCACCGAACTAGGCAGCAACATTCGAAGTAGGTTTTTTAGGGTGATATCAACACAGATAATCAGCAGTAGATTGTCTTCTGAATCATAAATTGGAAAACTTGCAGTAACCACTAGCTCTTTGCTCGCAAGCGAGGGGTAGGGGTCAGAGAGTTCACACCGATGGTTTTTTACCGTATTGTAGTAGTAGCTTCGTGTACTTCGGTTTCGTCCTTTGTTGATGCCATCAAGATGTTTATGTTGAGAGATATTGTTGGTGATCTGTATACCATGTGAGTCCATGGCATAGATCACTTCACTTTTGGGAATCGCCTTTTTGAGCAGTTCCATGTTTTCTAGAACCACTTCGATACTCTCGCCATGAGGGATCTGAGCAATGTTGGTACTCATGATATAACAGAGATAGGTTCGTGCCTTCTCTTTGATCTGTTGAAACTCTTTTATCTCTTTAATGAGCAAGGATTCTCCTTTATGTTTAGGTGACCTCACAATACTTAAAAAATCCTTAAAATAAGCTTATTTTAAGGATTAATTTAAAAAGAAAAGAATTAGTTGGGATAGGCGTGCTCTAGGGCTTGATAGAGTGCTTCAGGAGTAAGTGAATCGTCTTGATCTAGGAGTCGTTGCATGACTACATTATCCTCTTCTTTGTTCCACTCTTTGATGTAGGTTCCTTCTTTATAGCCATGGTCTTGGCGAAATTTATTGAGAATATTTTTACCAATATAGAGCTTATAGAGTGCCGATAAATTTAACCCCAAATGGGCAGCAGTATTAAGGTAGGCTTCGATGAGAGAATCAATATTGGTGTCGCAAAAGAGTGTTTTGAGCATCTCTTCAATCATCTCAATCGCTTCGTAGTGATCAAGTTGTTGTTTGGATCCTTCGAGTAAGATGGGGTAACTTTTCATCTTTTGGATATGAAGAGCAAGATCTTCTATGGATCCTCTATTATCGATTTTGTAAAGTCGTAATGCTTCGCTCATAACAAAGTGCCAAATATCAACCAGCTCAATTTTGATATTTTCATAATCGGGAGTTGCTTCAATGTTTTTCCAGTGTTTCCAAGGATAAGAGTCTACCAGCTCTGCCGTTTCGAGATAGATACATCGTCTCCAGTCGATTTGTTTACCATTTTTAGTGACTCCTTGTTCCCAGTTAATACCATTGGTAGCATCGTTTAACTCCTGTTGAAGTTGTAGCATCTGTAATATTTGACTCATGTATACCCTTAGTTAGTTTAATTGTTTTTTGATATTATATCTTATTGATACTAAAGGAGATAATGGTGGATCCCATTTATACCAATGCGTTGATTCGTATAGAGATCGAAGAGGCAACCATTCCATGGTTAAAGGTTTTCTCACAATACCCCTACCGAGAGTTTTCGGAGGCTCCTAAGGAGGTACGGGTAGAGATCTTTCGAGTCTTAGATATTATTGAAAAAGAGATGCTTGTGTTTTTTAAGCCAGAAAAGATTAATCTTGCCAGTTTTGGAAATCATCTTCCTCATCTCCATTGGCACATTATGGCAAGGTTTCAAGATGATAGTCACTTTCCTGAACCGATGTGGGGATCCCCTCAACGAGAAGGCTCTATACACTTAGAGAGGTTTGAGGCATTTATTGAGCATCTTCAAACGCTACTTTAGTGCTTTCGTCTAAAGAGTCCAAAGAGGCGTTGGAGCAGAGAAGGAGAGTCGTTGGTTGTTTTTTCGACTCTGCTACTAGATTTAGAGAGGCTATCTTCTATTGTAAGTTTTTGAAGGTAGGCTTTGGCTGCTTTGATCTTGTGGGGAGTAAAATCAATTTGCATCTAGAATCCTCTCAATCTCATACATCGCATCTTCGTTTTTCAGTCTAAATTTTACCTCGATACGTCGTGAGGCATCTTTGTCCTCTACACCATTGACCATAATGGGGTCAAGGTAAGATCGACCACTAGCAACAAGCTTCTCTTTGATGTTGTGTTTTTTAATGTAATCTAGTGTCAAGAGATAGTTCATTACCGCATAGGCACGTTTTTGTGATAGATTAAGGTTGTAGAGGTAGCTTCCATCGCTATCGGTATGCCCTTCGATGATAATTTTATCAAGATGTTCATAAATATTTGGATTACTAATAAGGGCATCAACATACTTAATAAAGTTGGACTTGAGTTCTCCTTTGGCACCCTCTTTAAGAATGGCTGAACCTTTATCAAAAAGGATATTAGAAGCGAGTCGTAGAGAACCACTCTTTTTATCGATATTGATCTTCTCTCCTAGTGCATTTTTGAGTTCGGTAATGACTTTGAGTTTTATTCCTGTGAGGGATTTGATTTGGGCTTTTTGGGCTTGTAGTTTGGCTAAGAGTTCGTCATATTGTGTCTTTTGATTCTCAACTTCCTGAAGGAGTTGTAGCAGTTTTTGATCGTCGAGTTTAAGTTTCTCCTCTTTCTGGGTTAGTTCTGTAGAGAGCAGAAGGACTCTATTTTTATACTTTTCAAGATTATTCTGTTGTGTCTGGATGGTCTGATTATGCTCTTTGATGAGGTTTTGTAGAAGAATAATATGGTTAGAGTAGTTGTCTACTTTACTGTTTTGTGCTAGAAGCAGTTGATTGAGTTTTTTTATCTCATTGGATTTGAGCTCTAGGCTCTCTTTGGTAATTTTAAGTGCTTGTTGGTTCTCTTCAAGTGAGGCTTCTCGTTGGGCGAGAAGATTACGCAGTTGGTTAATCTCACTATCTTTGATACTAATGGTCTCGGACTTATCCTCTAGGGTCTCCTCTTGTTCTTCTAGAATCTGTGATTGGGTTTTAAGGGTGGACTCTTTCTCTTTGAGATCATTTTTGAGAATACTAGATTTGACAATAATTGCCCCAATAAGTAGAATAAAGACAAAAAGCAACCCCGCCATCAAGTCTGCATAGGAGATCCAGAAGTTGGTGTTTTCTTCTTTGTTATCATTTTGAAACATGGTTATCTACTTTATGCAGGTATTGTCGGTTAAGCTCTTGTTGATGGCGTGAGATGCTCTCTTGAAGTAGACGATTCTGTTCACTGATACTGCTTACAAAGTTGCCAAGTTTAATAATCACATCTCCAAGCTCCTCATCGATTTTGTGGAAAGTTAGGTTGAGTGCCCCCTCAAGGCTGTTTTCAAATCGATCCAAAGAGTAGAGGAGCTTTTGACTGGTCTCATTAAATCTTCGTAGGTTCTTTTCTATATTGGCTTGAGATTCAATGGCATTTTGAGACTGATGAATCTTGGCAATGGTCTCCTTAAGATCTGTTGAAACCATTTTCATGTGATTAGTAACAGTAGTAAAGTTTTTATTGGTCTCATTGATGATCTTTTGAAAGTTCTCTAGATGTTTTTCATTAAGTGCTTGAATAAAATCTAGATTAAAAGTCTCTTTGAGTACCTGAATGAGTCGTTCGTCTCTCATATTATGTTGCATATGTTCATGACGTTTGAGTTCACTCTGTGTCCAGATAAATTTTCGATAGGTCTGTTGAAGTTGATGGGCATCATGATCAGCTTTTGATAGTCCACGCTTCTCAAAATAGTTCCATAAAATAGAGAGAAAAATACCAAAAATAGAGGCATAAAAGGCGGTTCCAATACCACTGAGTAGCAGAGAGATCTCACTGTCAAGTGCTTGGGCATTGGTACTACTAAAATCGGGCATCGAGAGGGCAATGGCGGTAAAGGTTCCTAAGATTCCAAGCATCGGAAAAAAAGAGGGGGCGATGGAGGCAAAATTATCATTTCTAAAGGGTTTGTAGTAAGAGGCTATCTCCTCTTGTATATTGATGGTAGATTTGGTTTTATCTCCAATGGTAAGGGCATTTTCTTGGATGCGTTGTTGAATCTTCTCTTGGAGATCATGGTGATTTTGACGCATTTTACAGATAACGTAGTTGGCATTGTGTTGAATAAAAAGAAGATAGATTAAATAGATAAAACCAATAATCACCACTGAGTGTAGATCTACTTTAAGGGGAATAAAGTGGAGATACCCCATAACAATACCTGCCACAAAGAGGGTAGGCAGTAGTGCAATAACAAGAAAATTTACAAAACAGGGAGTCGAAGCAGTATGGTTTGACATAATTGTACTCTTAGTATGGATTTTTAACAATAATAGCCAAAATATATTAATAAAATGTTAATGTCGTGCTGCTTTCTTGGATCCCTTGTTCTTCTTAGGTTTTGTTAGATTCTCCTCATCGCTCTTTTTTGTCTGATTAACATCATAGATCTGAATAGGTACTTTTTTGACCAGATAGAAATATTCAGGATGAAGCACATTGGCATAAGTCTCGATAATGGCAGTTTTGTAGGTACTTCGGGTAAGAATTTTTTTAACTTTTCCTACAGGTATATTGGCTAAGAATATATTGTCTAGACCACTTGTTACGACCTTATCTCCCACTTCAATTTTTGACCACTTTGGAATAAAATTGATCTCCATGGTCTTCTCATCGACCCCTTTGGCAATGCCAGGCATACGTTTTTCGCCAATAAACGTAGAGAATTGACACTTCTCATTCGAGAGCAAGATCCCTTCGAGAAGATTGTCTGTTTTGATGGCAATTCCCGCTGCAACATTTTTTTGGATTAGTCCATAAATTTTATCATTTTTGAGTTGATTACTGTTGGTTAGGTAGATGCTGGAGAAATCATTAATTTTTTTATAAGAGATGGTCTGTACTTGAATGACATTTTCATCATGAACATATTTTTGGAGCTTTGAGTGGCTATACTCCTCAAGTTGATTGATGGTCATCTTCTGTTGATAGAGATATTTTCGTAGAAGAATATTCTCTTCTTGGAGTTGCTTAATGCGTTGAGCCTGTTTGGTATACTTTTCAAACTTCTCAATGATATCGTTGCTAAACTCCAGATAGAAGTGCTTAATCGGAAGGGTTAGTTTCGAGAAGCTCTCTTGAAACCGCTCCTCTTTTTGAAAAAGAAGGAGGGCAACAACAGAGATAACGACAGTAAAGAGAATTTTTTTATTCATCGTAAGCAGTATGGTGGAGTAGGTCAATCTCTTCGAGTGCTTTACCTGTACCGTTTGCTACCGCTAAAAGTGGATCTTCGCACACATAGACTGGGAGTTTGACGATATTAGAGAGGTACTTATCAAGTCCTCGAATCAAGGCTCCACCACCTGTAAGAACAATACCATTTTCAACAATATCACCCGCTAGATCGGGTGGAGTCTCTTCAAGAACAAGTTTGAGTGCTTCACCTATCTCTTTAAGAGGAAGTTTCATCGCATCTCGCATATGCTCAGAGTTGATCTCGATAGAAGAGAGCAGTCCTGTAACTTGGTCACGCCCTTTAACGGTCATGGTTAGCTCCTCATCGAGTTGAATGGCGGTTCCGATCTGAATTTTCATCTCTTCGGCAACACGATCCCCAATAAGTAGGTTAAAGTTCTTTTTCATGTAGTCAATAATCGATTTATCGAGCATATCTCCCGCAACACGAATCGATTTACTCTGTACAAGACCACCTAAAGAGGTTACCCCAATTTCTGTGGTTCCTCCACCAATATCAACCACCAAGTTTCCGTTGGGCTCTTTAACAGGAATTCCTGCACCAATGGCTGCAGCCATAGGCTCTTCGATTAGGTAGACCTCACGCGCTCCTGCACTCATGGCAGACTCTTTAACTGCTTTTCTCTCGACCTGTGTTAGTCCAAATGGAACACAGATAATAATTCGAGGAGAGAAGAGACCTTTTCGGTTGTGAACCTTTTCGATAAAATAGCGGATCATCATCTCTGTAACATTGAAATCGGCAATAACCCCATCTTTCATGGGGCGAATTGCTTTGATATTGCCAGGGGTTTTCCCGACCATATCTTTTGCCTCTTGACCCACGGCTAAGATATCTTCGCGTCCATGTTTATCGTATTGAATAGCAACAACCGATGGCTCGTTGATACTGATTCCTTTTCCTTTGACAAGTACGAGCGTATTGGCAGTACCTAAATCGATTGCGAGGTCATTGGAGAACATCCCTAAAAATTTTTTTAACATTATAATTCCCTATGCTGATTTTGAATTTTTTATATAAAGTGGTTTAACACCACGATTGATTACATCTTCGGTAATAACCACCTCATAACCTTCGAGTTCGGGCAGTTCATACATAACATCAATAAGTGATTCTTCCATAATCGAACGTAGCCCTCTTGCTCCTGTTTTACGGTTGATCGCTTTTTGAGCGATTGCTTTAAGGGCACTCTCCTCAAAGGTTAAGTAGGCGTTATCGATCTCAAAAAGTTTTTGATACTGTTTTACAATAGAGTTTTTGGGCTCCACTAAGATACGAACCATATCCTCGAGTGTAATGGGTTCAAGTGTTGCAGTAACATGGAGTCGTCCGATAAGCTCAGGAATAATCCCAAATTGAACAAGGTCATCCGATTCAATGAGGTGCATGACATCTTCGTTATCTTTACTGCTACGTTTAATTTGACCAAAGCCAAGCTGGTTGGCTCCTAAGCGACGTTGAATAATCTCTTCAATGCCATCAAATGCCCCACCACAGATAAAGAGAATGTTGGAGGTATCAATTTGCAAAAAGTCTTGGTTGGGGTGTTTTCGTCCCCCTTTTGGCGGAATGTTAACCACAGATCCTTCAATAATTTTAAGCAGAGCTTGTTGTACTCCTTCGCCCGAGACATCACGGGTAATGGAGCGGTTCTCACCCATTCGAGCAATTTTATCCATCTCATCAATAAAGATAATTCCACGTTCTGCTTTGGCAACATCACCATCGGCTGCTTGGAGGAGTTTGGTTAAAATATTTTCAACATCTTCACCCACATAACCTGCCTCGGTAAGGTTGGTTGCATCCGAGATGGCGATGGGAACATTTAAAAAACGTGCAATGGTTTGAGCTAGGAGGGTTTTACCTGATCCTGTGGGACCTATGAGTAGAATATTGGATTTTTCAATACTGGTATCATTCTCTAGATCATTTTTGAAAATTCTTTTATAGTGATTGTATACCGCTACAGAGAGTGTTTTTTTAGCACGATCTTGACCGATAACATACTCATTAAGCTTTTTATGAATCTCTTTGGGAATAAGAAGGGGTTGTGATTCGGGTTCTACGCTGTTGTTCTCCTCTTCTCCAAAAAGGATTTTGTACGCGGAGGTGACACAGTTTGAACAGATATAGACACTGTTTCCTGCAATAAACGGGTTATCTTCTTTCTCAGTAGTATTACAAAAACTACATACTTTTCTAGCCATTAATATTTTTCCTTATATATGGAATACCACGCTTAGATTGGGTGATAAACACTAATAAATTTTTGACACTTGGAGTGTTGTTTTCTTTTAAAAGTCTATTCGCGGTCTCTTGAAGTGGTTCTCCACTCTCAAAAAGGGCTCTATATACTGTTTTTAACGCATTGATATCGTCTCGATCTAGGTGTCTTCGTAGCCCTGTTAAGTTTAGACCACGAAGGGTTGCACGGTTACCTTCTGCTAGGCAGTAGGGGGGAATGTCTTGACTAAGGGCACTGGCACCTGCGATCATGGCAAAATCTCCAATTTTAACAAATTGATGTATGGGAGTTAATCCTCCAATTACCACATGGTTGCCAAGCTCAACATGTCCTGCCAAGGTAGCCCCATTGGCAAGAATACAGTGGTCGCCAAGGTGGACATCGTGTCCGAGATGGACATAACCCATAAGAAGATTATGGTTGCCAATTTTGGTGATGCTTCCGCCCCCTTTGGTACCAGGATTGATGAGGGTGAATTCTCGAATTTTATTGTGATCTCCGATTTGAAGTTCGACCTTCTCTCCTGCATATTTTAGATCTTGAGGAATCGAACCAACAACCGCATGCGAGAAGATATGGTTACCAACCCCAATGGAGGTATGCCCTGCAATAACTGCATGAGCATCAATAACCGTATTATCGCCAATGATGGCATGAGAAGAGATGGTTACAAAGGGACCAATGGTGACATTCTCTCCAATTTTAGCTCCATCTTCGATGACAGCTGTTGGGTGTATATTTGACACGAAATTCCTTTTTATTTGTCGACAATCATCGCTTTGAGTTCAGCTTCTGCAACCAATTTCTCATTGACGTAAGCTTTGGCATCAAGTTGCCAGATAGCACCGCGTTGACGAATAACCGAGAGTCGATAGACCAGTTGATCCCCAGGGGTAACGGGCGATCGGAATTTGGCTTTATCGATACTCATAAAATAGACCACCTTATCTTTTGCCGCCTCTTGATCCTCTTCGCTGGAACTCTGAAATGCCAGTACTCCACCTGCTTGTGCCATTCCTTCGATAATCATAACACCTGGATAGATGGGGTGATCGGGGAAGTGACCTTGAAAGACAGGCTCAGAAATAGAGACATTTTTATACCCTTCGATACTCACACCTTTTTCCAGTTTGGTTACACGATCTAGTAATAAAAAGGGGTATCGATGTGGTAAGATTTTTTGAATTTCAACTACGTTAAATATCACGAGTTTAACCTTTAAAAAAAAATTTATTAATTTTAGCCAAATTAAGCTAAAAATCGTGTCAAAGCTCGATAAGAACCTCTTTGACATCCTCATAAATATCTGTTTTATTTATGATTTCTATTTTTTGTGTTGGAATCTGTTGTACCACAAGAATCATACAGAGATCATAAGGGTTGGAGATTAAGTGCTGACGAATCTTGACCTCCTTATCAAAGGAGGGGGGAGAAAAGATCAGCTCTTGAACCGATTGATAGTTGGATTGTGCCAACTGATTGTAGCTTGATAGGGTGATGAATTTCACTTCATCTCGGTTCATATAGTGAAGTTTTCCAATCTGATACTCTATCCGTCCACGGGTATACTCTCCTTTTAGGGTAGAGTAGGGGAGTATATGTGCAGGAATGGTCTCTTTTTTGATGCGTAAGTAGCCATAGTGCAGTCGCCAGTTTAAAAAACGCTCTTTGACTATTTTATAAGGGATGTCCTGATCTTCCAGTTTCCAGCGTTGTTCATAGAGGTTAATACGTGCTTCAATCGATTCGGGTTGAACCTGTTTAGAGAGGGGGACAAAGAGCTCATCGGCAACTTTTTTTTGTTGTTGGCGTTGTTGGGTTAATCCAAAGAGGCATCCACAGTAGTCTTGACGATAGAGGGCATCTTGTTTTGCCAAAATATTCTGCTCTTGTGTTCCTGAAGCTTTACGATAATCAGGTGCAATAAACTCAAGATTGTATTTTTTACCCAAAAGATCCCCCGAAGCCTTGAGCTGTTTGAGCGATTTTTTAGGACTGGTCAAGAGGGTAGAGGTGAAGTATTTTTCTCCCAGTTCACTCGCTTTTTGTGCACTGATTTCAAAACGTCGATCGAAACAGACACTACAGCGTGCACCTTTTTCAGGTTCATGTTCGAGTCCTCGGACGGCATCTAGCCACTTTTTGGTATCGTACTCCCCTTCAATTAGTTCGATATTGAGCATCTTGCAGGAGCGTTTAACATCCAGTAGACGAAGTTGATATTCAGAGTAGGGGTGAATATTAGGGTCATAAAAAAAACCAATCAGCTTCTCCTTGGGGTAGCTCTCTTGGAGTTTTTGTAAAAAGTAGTGGCTATCAACCGAACAGCAGATATGAACTAAAATGGGGAGATCCTTCACAATATTTTTTGGAGTTATAGCATGAGAGAGCTTAATCTTGTAGTCAAAAAATCCAAATCGTCCAATTTTAAGGATTTATACTTTTCCCATCAAAATTAAAAAGGATAGAACATGACCCGATCGTCGATCTTTATGGTTTTTATTGTGTTGCTCTGGACAGGTTGTTCTCAGAGCTCTGCTTCTTTGCAACCCAAATGGAAGGGGAGCCAAGCACTCCTATCTGGAGGGGTAATTGTCAATAAGCGGGATTCCAAAAACAACTTAATTCCTTGTGATTTTTGTTTTGCTTCCAAGATTAAAAAACCATCACATATAGAGAAGGTCGGAGGCTAATAGGGACGAAGGGGGTGACCATTGAGTATTACATTTCCTGCTTTTTTATATTTGCAGACATAGACATATCCCCCTTTAAAAACCCCGTTTTTGTACTGAGCATTGGCACATCCGACCTCTTTGGTGTCTCTCCAGATAACTTGGGTGTAGTGTCCACAGTGGACTCTTCTGCCTCGGTTATCATACCCCTCTTTACAGCTTCCATCATCATAATTATAATAGGGCATCTCCTGATCGTACCAGATCTTCATGGCTTCTTGAATGGTAATGGGGCTTTTTTGGGTGTGAGCATAGAGATTCTCTCCATATCCCAGTTTTTGATTATCTGGATCATGTCGAAAACTTCCCTCTTTTGCTAATCTATTGGCGTAAGCTTGGGCAGCTGCTTCGAGTTCAAGACTATAGTGTAGATCAGCATTTTCAAAATAGTAATGACGCTTCTCATTGTGTAGATCTATCACCGCTTGTTGAGTAGGAGAGAGTGGGGGTGATATCGTATTTAAGCTGTTTATAGTAGTTGTTGAGGTGTGTTCAGGAGAGAGGCTACAGCCTAAAAATATCAGAAGTGGCACAAGGTAGAGTCGATTCATTTTAAGCCTCTAAAAGTTGTGCAACATTTTGAGAGCTTCCATATGCAAGATAGGATTTTAACTCTTGGGCTTTTTTTTGGAAGTAGCTATGGTCTATTTGTTCGTAGGCTTTGAGTAGGTTCTCTACTGTTACGTTCTCTTGTAGTAACTCTTGATGGAGGGTGGTTTGATTATGGTGCGTTAAAATAATATTTGCTAGACCAACATGTTGGATGTTAAGCAGATAGTTCCCAATAAAAAAATCTATTTTTTTAGCAATATAACTGAGTACAAAAGGTGTACCAATCAGTGCGGCTTCAAGTGTAGCCGTTCCAGAACAGATAAAAGCAAACTCTGCATTGGCCAAGGCTTGATGGGTATCTTGGCTAATCTCAAAATCGGATAGATCACCATAGAGATGATCGATCTGTGCTTGAGAGAAGCTTTTGGGAATAATTAAAATGGCTTTTTTATTGGGAAATTTAGCACGAACTTCTTTAAAGATTGGTAGAAGTTTGGATATTTCTGATCTTCGACTTCCTGGCATAAAGGCAATGCTTTGCGCATCAGATTGATGGTTATGATGAATCTCATCTAGTAGTGGATGACCAATATATCGAGCCTTTGATTGATAGTAGTTGATCTCAAAGGGTAGAATTCCCAAGAGTTGATCGCAATATTTTTCTAATTCTTTATGACGTTTGGGACGGCTTGCCCAGATTTGAGGTAAAATATAGTAGATAATCTCTTTATGGGGATAGGATTTTTTGAGTTTTTTTGCCAAGGGTAGATTAAATCCTGATGAGTCCATCAGTAGAATCTTATCTGCCTCTTTTGCCAAGCTTACCATCTCATTAGCAACTTTTAAAAACCATGGAAGTTTTTTGAAGGCATCAACTACCCCCATAATTGCCATCTCTGAGATATCATAGAGGGGGTCTCCTAAGCTTTTGTCAAAAATACCCAACAGTTCAATCTCTTGGGTATGTTTTAGAACCTCTCTTAGATGGAGATTAGAAGAGGGTTCAAGTGCAGAGACAAGAATTTTGATTCTAGCCAAATTTTAACCCTGTAAAGAAACCAGCGATGGCACCTGCACCTGAGCTAAGCTCCATTTTAGAGAGTCTATCTTTGAGCATATTTACGAGGTTTTGGAAAGAGTCAACACCTGAAGAGACACCATTTTGAATCATCTCATCGTTAACTTGGAAATAACCTTGAGACTCAAGAACAAAAAGTACTACCAATCCAAGTCCTAAGATAAGCAGTAGAAGCTTAAAGCTCTTTTTCAAAAAATATCCAATGGCTAAGCCGATAACAAAACTCTCTCCCATTTCCAAAAATGGAAAGGCTACTTGATCTCCTGCGGTTGTTGCGGTTTGAGTATTGGTTGCATAGTCGTCGTTCATTATGTTTTTACCTTTATTAAAAAATATTTATAAGAGAATTATAGCTTAACTTTGTGTTTTAATTGTTTATATTTTCAATGAGTTTATAACATAAATCAAAACGGTTATGTGTCATAAGATGCATTTTTGGGTGAATTTTTAAAATATCATCAAAAAGTTCCTTGGAGAGGGCAAAGCCCACCTCTTGTTCTTTTTCAACTCCATCCATCGCAGCTAGATTCATTTCATCAATAATACGTTTGGGTACAGTAATCCCTGGTACTTTGTCTGAAATAAAGTTTGCAGTTCGTGCTCGAACTACAGGAAACTGACCCAAGATGAGTTCCGCATTTTTAGCGGTCTCTCGTACACTCTCCCTTTTACACTCTTCAAAGATCTCAAGAAGCTCTTTGGCATTATCAAGATCATAAACAGGTTGGGTAATAATGCCTCGTGCCCCATAGTTAAGCTTTTTAAGCATCTTCTTTTTAATATGACGCATATCTTTAGCATAAGAGTTTGCCACGGCAAAAGGGTAGATTGGCTTGGGTTTGGGGTTCAACTCTTTGTTGCTGTAATCTACCCCTTTGTTGAGGTGATAGATGATGCTTAGTAGAAGGGTTGAGTCCCGTTCTAATACCCCTTTTACCTCAGGTTGATCAGAGAATTTAGCAGGATCCCCAGTGAGGGCAAGGATACAACGTAGATCAAAGTCATTGGCACCGAGAAGCGTGGATTGAAGCGAGAGTTTGTTTTTGTCTCGCATGCTCATGGTAGCAATAACGGGCTTACCAAAGGCTTGTTGTACCTGAATGGCAGAGAGAACTCCTGACATTTTGAGTTTTGCCAAGGGGTTGTCGGTAACAGAGAATCCTGCCACATGTTCATGGAGTTTTAATGCAGCTATCTTTTCGATGGTTGGCTTAATAGAAGCACCATGAGGTGGGGTGATTTCGACGGTTATAAAGGGTCTATTGCTGTGGAGTGTCTTACAAAAAATATCAAACATAAATATACTTTAATCCTAACAGTTAATTGGCTATAATTCTACCAAATTTTAACAAAAAAGTAGGATAAAGTATGAAATTAGCTGTATTTGATTTTGATTCAACCCTCATGGATGGGGAGACCATCGATTTTTTTGCCGAGGAGCTCGGATTTAAAGATCAGGTGGTCGCCATTACAGAGCGTGCCATGGCAGGAGAGTTGGATTTTTATGCTTCATTGGTAGAACGTGTGGCACTCCTGAAGGGATTACCCCAAGAGAAGATGCATGAGATCTGTATGCGTCTACCCATGATGAGTGGTGCCAAAGAGGTGGTAAAGGGACTCAAAGAGCAGGGGTATCGAGTGGTCTGTTTTTCGGGAGGATTTAGAGAGGCAACCAAGCCCGCTTGCCAACGGTTGGGAATCGATGCAGATTTTGCTAATTTCTTACATGTCGAGAATGAAATCTTAACAGGTGCTGTAGGTGGAGAGATGATGTACTCTAATGCCAAAGGGGATATGATTGTACGTTTGCAGTCACTCTTGGGTATCGATCGAAAGGATACTTTAGTCGTTGGTGATGGTGCCAATGATCTAAGTATGTTTGCCCATGCCAATACCCGTATTGCTTTTTGTGCTAAGCCGATTCTTCGTGAAGCGGCAACACATTGTGTAGATACCAAAGATTTACGAGAGATACTTAAAATTATGGCTTAAAAAAGAGCCAATTTAGTGTATTATTTCATCATAAATTATAACATTTTCTGTTCTACTAAATCGTAAAGTTATCTTAGAATCGTATGAATATGATGCGTTGGGATAATTTTTTTTGAAAATTAGAGCAAAATGCTGGTAGTTTAAAATAAATTTATATAGGATATTGGGTCATGGACATTTTACAAGCCATTATTATTGGAGTCATAGAGGGATTTACCGAGTTTCTTCCCATCTCATCAACAGGTCATATGATTATGGCAGGGCACTTTTTAGGGATCGAGGAGACCGCGGTGGTCAAAGCCTATGAAGTGATTATTCAGTTTGCTGCCATTTTGGCGGTGATTTTGCTTTATCGAGATAAGATAGATCTACGAGAGATCGAACTCTGGAAGAAGATCGTTGCGGCATTTTTGCCCTTGGCAGTGATTGGTTTTGTCCTTAAAGATTGGATTAAAATGCTCTTTGAACAACATCAGACCATTGCATGGATGTTTATTATTGGGGGTGTTGTTTTTATTGTGGTTGAGTACTTTTATAAAGAGGAGAAGGCTACAGCCAAAGAGGTAGAAGAGATCTCTTGGAAACAGGCGATGATTATCGGTTTTGGTCAAGTCTTCTCTCTTGTGCCAGGGACAAGCAGGGCAGGTTCGACCATTATTGCGGGGATGCTCTCGGGTGTGAGCAGAAAAGCCTCAACAGAGTTCTCTTTTCTTTTGGCAATTCCTGTAATGATGGCGGTAAGTGGCTATGATTTACTTAAGCACTATCATGAGTTTATGGGTGCAGATATAACGGCATTTGCTGTTGGTTTTGTGGTAGCATTTTTGGTTGCTTATGCCACAATTAAGTTGTTAATTGTTTTTTTGCAACGATTTACATTTGTTGCATTTGGCATCTATAGAATACTCTTTGGGGTTATGCTATTGATGATTTTATAAATGAATAAGGTATAAAACATTGACTTTTAATGAATTTAAGTTTCATAAAGATCTCTTAAAAGGGGTCAGAATAGCGGGCTTTAAGGAGCCTAGTCCCATTCAAAAAATGGTGATGCCCATTATTGAGAATGGTGAAGATCTGGTGGGGCAAGCCCATACAGGAACGGGAAAAACTGCGGCATTTGGGCTTCCTTTGATGAATAAAATTGCCAAAGGTGAGATTGAACGGGCTTTGGTTATCACCCCCACTCGAGAGCTTGCCACACAGGTAAGTGATGAGCTCTATCATCTAGGACGCTTTTGTGGTATTCGTACTATTACGGTTTATGGTGGTGTAGGGTATGGTCGACAGATTGCCTTGATCAATAAAGGGGTACAGGTTGTTGTTGCCACTCCTGGGCGACTTAAAGATCTCTATAAGAAAGGGAAAATAGATAGCTTTAATCCAGAGATTGTGGTCTTGGATGAGGCAGATGAGATGTTGGATATGGGATTTCTTGAAGAGATCAAAGAGATCTTTGAGTATATCCCTCAAAATCGACAAACTTTGCTCTTTTCTGCGACGATGCCAGAGCCCATTAAGGCTTTGGCAGATGAGATTTTGACCAATCCCAAGTTTATTTCGGTTGTCGGAGATGATGAGGGGACGGTAAATAATGTTATTGAACAGCGTTATTATGTAATTAATGAGTCTCAGCGAGATACGGCAATTGTTCGTCTTTTAGAGACAGAGAAGATTAAAAAATGTATCGTTTTTTGTCGGATGAAACGAGAGGTTGATCGACTCACGGAGCATCTACAAGCTTTAGGGTTCAATGCCAAAGGCTTACATGGAGACCTAGAGCAGACCGAGCGGGATGAGGTGATTCGTGCTTATCGTCGTAATCAGATTCAGATTATGGTTGCAACCGATGTGGCAGCACGGGGGCTTGATGTCAAGCAGGTAACACATGTTTTTAATTATCATATTCCTTTTGATCCTCAATCTTATGTTCACCGTATTGGACGAACAGGGCGTGCAGGCAAGAGTGGACAGGCGATTACCTTGGTGACTACCAACGAGTTTAAAGAGCTTCAGCGGATTCAAAAAGAGGTTGGTGCAGAGATGAAGTTGGCGACCATTCAGGTCGAGAATCTTCAGAATGATGATACCTTACCGTGTCCTGATTTTACTGAGTTAGAATCGATGGTTAATGAAGTTGAAATTAGTCACTGTGCGGTGGAGTTTATTGACAGTATGGAAGAGATGGATTATCATGAGTTTGTTGAGCGTGTGGTGACCCTACTGCTTAAAGAGAAACGACTCGGTATAGGGCAGATTGGTTATGACCAAGCTACCGTAGATAGTATGCTAGATGAGTATCAAGATGAACAAAAAGTAGCACGCCAGAATAATCGCAAAAAAAAGCGACGTTAAATTAAGTTAATTCAAGTATAAATCGTTAGAATATTGCATAAATTTAGTACGGAAGGTTTTTAAATGGCTGAAGTGAATAATGTAATGGAAGCATTGAAGTTTATGGTACTTGGAATGGGAGTTGTCTTTGTATTTCTCTTTATTCTGGTCAAAGTAGTTGAACTTCAGGCTTCTCTTATCGCAAAGTATTTCCCCGCAAATACACCCAAAACACCTGCTCCCCCCGCAGGTAACACAACTGATGACGATGAAAATCGAAGAGTTGCTGCTGTTATCGCTGCGATAACAGAATTTCGTAAAAATAAATCATAAATAGGGAAGTAATATGGCAAAAAAATATATTGATGTGATGGACACCACCTTTAGAGACGGATTCCAGTCTGTTTTTGGTGGTCGTGTCTTGATGGAAGATTTTTTCCCCGCAGTAGAGGCGGCAAAGAGTGCAGGTATTAACCACTTTGAGTTTGGTGGAGGAGCCAGATTTCAGAGTCTTTTTTTCTACCTTCAAGAGAACGCATTTGAGATGATGGATCGATTTCGAGAGATTGTAGGGCCTGAAGCGAACCTTCAGACTCTCTCTCGTGGTATCAATACCGTTATGCTTGAGACAGGTAGTCGTGAGATGATTGACCTGCATGCCAAGCTCTTTAAGAAGCATGGAACCACCACTATTAGAAACTTTGATGCATTAAATGATGTTAATAACTTGGCATACTCTGCTGAATGTATTAAGCGTCATGGACTTAACCATGAAGTGGTGGTCACCATGATGGATCTTCCCCCAGGGTGTCACGGTGCCCATGATGTGAACTTCTATGAGAAGACACTAAGAAACATTCTTGATTCTGGTATTGAGTTTGATTCAGTCTGTTTCAAAGATGCTTCAGGAACAGCCAATCCAAGAAAGGTTTATGAGACCATCGCCATGGCACGTAAACTTCTTGGTGAAGAGGTACATTTAAGACTTCATACCCATGAGACTGCAGGTGTTTCAGTAGCCTCTTATCTGGCAGCACTTGAAGCGGGTGCCAATGGGATCGATATGGCAGCGAGTCCAGTAAGTGGGGGAACCTCTCAGCCTGATATCTTGACCATGTTGCATGCAACTAAGGGGATGGATTATAATCTTGGTGATCTTCAGCTTGATAAAGTACTCAAATATGAAGAGCGTCTTCAAGAGTGTTTGGCTGAGTACATGATTCCACCAGAAGCAACTCAAGTATCGCCATTAATCCCCTTCTCGCCCATGCCAGGTGGTGCATTAACAGCCAATACACAGATGATGAGAGACAGTGGGAACTTGGATAAGTTTGATGAAGTTATTGCTGCAATGAAAGAGGTAGTAGAGCGTGGAGGTTATGGTACTTCGGTAACTCCTGTAAGCCAATTCTACTGGCAACAAGCTTATGCTAATGTTATGTTTGGACCATGGAAGCAGATTGCCCCTGGTTATGGTCGAATGGTATTGGGTTACTTTGGTAAAACTCCTGTTGAGCCTGATCCAGAGATTGTAAAATTGGCATCAGAAAAACTTAATCTTGAGCCAACCCAAGAGAATCCTTTGGATCTTGCAGATAAAGAGGTTACTAAGTCCATTGCCTACTGGACAAAAGTACTCGAAGATGAAGAGCTCGAGACAACCGAAGAGAATATCTTTATTGCCGCATCGTGTGATCAAAAAGGTATTGCTTTCTTAAAAGGTGAGGGACCATTAATGGTTCGAAAAGGTAAAAATAATAATAATCAATCAAGTGGAGGAGAAGAGATGAGTGGAAATTATACAGTAGTAGTAGATGGTAAGAGTTATAGTGTTCAAGTAGCAGAGGGCGATGCGGAGATTACCGTAGCACCAACTTCGGTACCCGCTGCAGCAACACCAGCTGCTGCGGCAGCACCAGCAGCAACAGGTGGAAAAGGTTCAATTGAGATCAATTCTCAAACCCCAGGAAATGTTTGGAAAATTCTTAAAGCTCCAGGGGATAGTGTTAATGAGGGTGAGCAGATTATGATTCTTGAAGCAATGAAGATGGAGATTGATATCGTAGCTGAAAAATCTGGTGTGATTAAATCAATTGATGTCAATGTAAATGACGCTGTAGTCGATGGACAGCTTCTTGCGACAATGGAGTAATCCATGAAGCAACTTAAAATTTTACTCATATCACTGCTTTTTGCGACGTTTGCTTTTTCAAGCGTTGCACAAGCAAATGAACACGCATCGGCTCCAACGCAGGAGCAAGAGACAGTAGAGAAAAAAGCGTATGAACCCAAAACATTAGCAGAGTTGGCAGTAAGTTTCTGGGAGACCACAGGGATTAATGCAATTTTTAACATTCATGATAATGAAGTTGCCATTGACCCTTCTGGTGCAGAGAAGCCTATGGGTGCATTTGAGTCCTCTTTGGGGCGTATTATTATGATTTTGATCGTCTTTACGCTCTTTTATCTTGCTATTGCTAAAGGATTTGAGCCTCTTTTGCTGATTCCCATTGCTTTTGGTGGATTGTTGGCAAACATTCCGCTTGCCCACATGACAGGACCACATGGTATGTTGGGGGTTATCTACAACATGGGGATTGCCAATGAGTTCTTTCCTCTTTTGATCTTTATGGGGGTTGGTGCGATGACCGATTTTGGTCCACTTCTTGCCAATCCTAAAACCGCACTGCTTGGTGGAGCTGCACAGTTTGGTATTTTTGGATCACTTGTTGGTGCGGTTATGTTAGGATTTGGTCTTCAAGATGCTTCTGCTATTTCGATTATTGGTGGTGCAGATGGTCCAACATCGATCTTTATTGCAAACCGACTTGCACCCGATATGCTTGGAGCCATTGCGGTTGCAGCCTATTCCTATATGGCATTGGTACCTGTAATTCAGCCACCTATTATGCGGGCGTTGACAACCAAAGAGGAACGTCGTATTAAAATGGGTGTACAGCGACCTGTTCATAGACTAGAGAAGTTGATCTTCCCCATCGTGGTTTTAATGCTCTCGATTATGATCTTGCCTGAGTCAACACCGCTTATTGGTGCTTTTGCATTTGGTAACTTCGCCAAAGAGTCAGGAGTGGTTGATCGACTGAGTGATACCATGCAGAATTCACTCATTAACGTGGTTACCATTTTCCTAGGACTGGGTGTTGGTTCTAAACTGGCAGCAGATAAGTTCTTGGTTCTAGAGAGTTTGGGAATTATGATTATTGGTCTAATTGCTTTCTCTGCAGGAACCGCTGCGGGTGTTTTAATGGCAAAATTGATGAACAAATTATCAAAAGAGCCTATTAACCCACTTATTGGAGCAGCAGGAGTCTCTGCGGTGCCAATGGCAGCACGTGTTGTGAGCCGTGTTGGAGCCGAAGAGCGACCTGGAAACGTGCTTTTGATGCACGCAATGGGACCAAACGTGGCAGGGGTTATTGGATCAGCTGTTGCGGCAGGTGTTCTACTTTCGATCTTTAAATAAGCTAACTAATCTCTATTCAATTGTATAATTGCAAAAATATATATGGTTGAATAGAGTATATATCAAATAAAGTGAGATAGATAATTCTCTTTTTATTTGCTATATACGATAGCAAACAACAAATATCTTAACACAAATAAAGGCAAAAGAGATGAGCACCAGGACACCCAACAGTCTGGATAAACTTGGACTTGAAAACATTGGTAAGGTCTACTATAACTTAAGTTATGATGAACTTCAAGCACACGAAATTAACAAAAATGAGTGTAAGATCTCATCTACTGGTACAGCGATGTGTGATACAGGTATCTTTACAGGTAGAAGTCCCAAAGACAAATACTTTGTAGACCAGTCTCCATCAAACGAACATATCTTTTGGGGGGAAATCAATCGAAAAATAGACAAAGAGACCTTTGAAGAGCTCTTTGATTTAACCAAAAAACAACTTTCAGGGAAAGATATCTATGTTATGGATGTTTTTGCAGGAGCGAGTCTAGCGAGTCGAAAATCGATCCGTTTTGTCACCGAAGTTGCATGGCAGGCTCACTTTGTTAAGAACATGTTTATTCGTCCAACTGAAGAGGAGTTAGAAGAGTTCGAACCTGACTTTGTGGTTTATAATGGTTGTAAAGCGACCAATAAGAACTTTAAAGAGCAAGGTCTTCACTCTGAGGTTTATGTCTGTTTTAATATCGAAGAGAACGTCTCTATTATTGGGGGAACATGGTATGGTGGAGAGATGAAAAAAGGGATCTTCTCTATGATGAATTACTGGTTGCCTCTTGAGAACAAACTCTCCATGCACTGTTCGGCAAATGTGGGTGATGAGGATGATGTCTGTCTCTTCTTTGGTCTCTCAGGAACAGGGAAAACCACACTCTCTACCGACCCTAAACGGGCATTGATCGGGGATGATGAGCATGGTTGGGATGATGATGGTGTCTTTAACTTTGAGGGTGGATGTTATGCAAAGGTAATTAACCTTGATAAATCTTCTGAGCCTGAGATTTTTGGTGCCATTGTTAAAGATGCTCTTTTAGAGAATGTGGTAGCAGATGAGACAGGAGAGGTGGACTATACCAATGATGCCAAAACAGAAAATACTCGAGTCTCTTATCCTATTGAGCATATTGAAAATCATAAAAAGGATCTTAAAGCAGGTCACCCTAAGAACATTATCTTCTTAAGTTATGATGCCTTCGGTGTCTTGCCACCTGTTTCGAAGTTAACACGTGAACAAGCGATGTACTATTTCCTTAGTGGTTATACGGCTAAAGTAGCAGGTACTGAGCGAGGGATTACAGAGCCTGTGACTGCTTTTTCTGCTTGTTTTGGTGAGGCATTCTTGCCATTGCATCCTACAGTTTATGCCAAGCTTCTTGGTGAGAAGATTGATAAGCATGGTGTCAATGTATTCTTGGTAAATACAGGACTCAATGGTGCAGGGAAACGTATGAGTATTAAAGATACACGGGCTTGTATTAATGGTATTCTTAGTGGATCAATTAATGATGCAGAGTTTGATACACTGGAGGTCTTTAATCTACAGTTCCCTAAAACATTGGACGGTATTAAAGATAACTCAATTTTGAATCCCAAAAGTACATGGGAGAGTGAAGAGGCATTTGAGAAGACTTCTAAAGAGTTGGCTCAGAAGTTTATTGAGAATTTCAATCGTTATAACGATCGTGGTTCGGAGTTTGATTACTCTTCGGCTGGCCCTCAGCTTTAGTCCCAAAAAAGAGGCACTTAGGTGTCTCTTTAGGGATTGTGTTCATCTCTTTTAATCTAAACTAAGCCTACACATTTTCAAGATATAATTTAATCAAATTTTAAATCAAAGGATTTCTCATGCTCAAAAAATGGCTCTTAAAATTTGCATTTTTTCTGCATGGATCACAACGTTATAGGCGTTATAAAGATTTCGCATGGAATCTTCTTCAGAATGCTGATTATGAGTATAAGAAGTACTTCGATACCTTTATGATCTCATTAATTATTGTCTCTATAGCGATTTTGGTCTATGAGGTAAAAAACCCCGTTCCTGAATGGATCGATTTTTTCGATATCTATGTGGTGACAAGTATCTTTTTGATTGAGTATGTTGCTCGAGTCTGGGTACACAATGATTGGCATAAAAATGTGGTTAAAGAGTTTGGAGAGGCACAGTTTTTAAATCGAAAATTCAAGCTCTGGAAGCCAACACGAAGTATTCTTAAGGGAAAAATAACCTATCTTTTGACCCCTACAGCAATTATTGATCTTTTGGCCATTCTCCCTGCGTATCGACCATTGCGGGTATTGCGTATTTTTGTACTTTTTCGTGTCTTTAAACTCTTACGTTACACCAAAAGCATCAATCAATTTTTAGGAGTCTTAGGAAGCAAAAAATTTGAACTCTATACACTGCTTTTTTTATTGATCTTTATTACTGTAACGGCAGGGATTGCAATCTATGTTTTTGAGGAGAATCAAAATGAGAATATTGATTCGATTTTTGATGCACTCTATTGGGCATTAATTACCATCTCTACGGTAGGATATGGGGATATCTCACCCGTTACCACCGAAGGTCGTATTGTTTCCATGTTAATTATTATAAGTGGAATTGCAATGATCTCCTTTGTAACCTCGGTTATTGTATCTTCGTTTTCAGAGAAATTGGATGAACTCAAAGAGAATAGAATTGTTGAAGAGGTCAATAAAAAAGAGGAGTTTATGATTATCTGTGGGTATGGGCAGATGACACGTATGTTTCTTAAATATTACGCTTCAGAATATGATAAACGCTATATTGTTATCGAAAAAGATAAAGAACGGGTCGAAGAGGCACTCAAAGAGGGGTATCGAGCCATTCATGAGGATGCAAGTCGTCATGATGTCATTAAGCGATTTAATCTACAGTACTCCAAAATTACCCTTTTGGCATTGGCGGGTGATGATATCTCTAATATCTACATTACGCTCAATGCCAAGTCTCTCTCTCGGAAGATTCGAGTCATTGCACGAGCCAATAGCGATAAGATTATCAAGAAGTATCAGCTAGCAGGAGCTGACAGTATCGTGCGTCCCAATACCATTGCTGATCGGATGCTCTTTACGGCAATTACACAACCTGTAATGTATAAGGCAATCTATGCTATTCTCACAGGTAAGAATATGGCTCTTTTAGACGAAATTGATCTAGAGCAGTCGCCTCTTTTGGTGGGTAAACGCATGGATGATATCGACTTTAAAGTTCATAAGTTAATCTGCATCGGGTTGCAGCGAGCAGGAGAAGAGGGGGAGTTTATCTTTAACCCCTCTGCGGAGCTTCTTTTAGAGGAGGGGGATACGCTATTGGTTATGGGACGAAAAGTGAGTATTGAACACTTTAGGGATATCTATAGAAAGGGAAGTTATGCATCGAAGACGTAATGCGTTAATGTTTGGGTTTAGTAAGGCGACACGTTTCTTGGCAGAGAATTTGGATCGTGAACTAGGAAGTCTTTTGATTATTGTGGATAATGAAGAGGCGTATCAGTTGGCAAAGCGTTCGGGTTATCGCGTCTCTCTTTTGGACATTACGGATGATGATGTCTTAGAACAGTTAGAGGTGAGGGAGGATGATTATCTTATTTGTGTAATGCGGGATCACTATCTCAATGTCTTTTTAACCCTCTCCTTGCATGCACTTTTTCCTAAGTCGACCATTATTGCTCTCTCAGACTCCTATCATGCAACTCAAAAGCTCAAGATGGCAGGGGCAAGTCGGATTATTGATCTCTATCAGGTGAGTGCCAATCGTATTCATAATATCTTAACCAAACCTGTAGCAACCAAGCTTATTGAGCGTCTCTTCTCTCCTGAAGAGGATTTTTCGTTTAAAGAGATGGTGATTCCCGAAAACTCTATTCTTGATGGGATGATGGTGGAGGATTTTGATTTCTCTACCCATGGTATTATCTTGGTAGGGATGATTGATCAGCGATTAAGTAATCAGTTTATCTTTTTAACTTCAGGTCTAGAGAACCGTTTTGATGTAGGTGATACATTGGTCTGCATTGGATACAATAAAGATCTAGAGAAGTTCGAACGCTATATGCAAGGCTTAACGTCGTAGATAGTAAATTTAGAAATAGGGGGAAGGTATGATAAATTGGCTTTTGGGGATAATCAAGTATCCTGTTGCGATAGTAATGGCACTTTTGACATGGGAGTTGATTGGAATTTTATGGGAGATGATCTTAGCAATCAAGGCGGAACAGGAGATTGCCGATTATTTTTTTATGGGGATGGCACTCTATATTTTGGTCTGGTTTGTTCTTTTTCGTCAACGTTTTGGTCGAATGTTAATGATTCTTGAGCATGAGTTTATTCATGCACTCTTCTCTTTGTTGACATTTAACCGTGTTGTGGAGATTCGTGCGAATATCGTACGAGGACACATTTTGCATCTTTCGGGTGGAAACTGGTTAATGACCATTGCTCCCTATTTTTTTTCACTCTCTGGAGTAGTGATAATTTTTTTACTTCAGATCGCTTCGCCTCAATACTATCCCATATTGGTAGGGGCATTGGGGTATGTTCTTACCCATCATCTCCATACATTAACCGTAATGCTATCGCCTCATCAGTCAGATATCAAAGAGGTAGGTTATTTGTTTAGTATTCTTTTTTTGCCTTCGGCAAATCTATTGATGGTGATTGCTCTGCTGAGTCAACTGCCTTATGATGGGATTGAGTTTACTGAAATTTTAGAGCATCTTTATGCTTTACTGATCTACTACTGGGAGACGTTTAAGCTTTACATCTCAAATTGGCTATAATATGCCAAAAGAATTATCCAACAAACAGGAGAAGAGATGAGGTTAGCAGTTATTGGCGCAGGAAAGTGGGGGCAGGCACTCTATCATGCTTTTTCTCAAAATAATGATGTGGTAATTACCTCCCGAACACCAAAAGAGATTGAGCATTTTGTCTCGTTAGATGAGGCACTCTCTTGTGATTATCTGGTAATGGCAATTCCTGCACAAGTGGTACGGGGATGGATGCAGGAGAATTTTGAAGATCGTGGTCAAAGACTTTTGGTTGCAGCCAAAGGAATAGAGACCGAAACAGGGGCATTTCTTAACGAAGTCTATGGAGATTTTGTCGATGCCGATCGTTTGGCTTTTATCTCGGGTCCCTCTTTTGCCGCAGAGGTACAGCGTTCACTTCCTACTGCATTAAAGGTCTCTTCTATAAATCTTGATTTAGCACAACTCTTTGCCGATGCCTTTCCTGATTTTATAAAAGGGTATGTTGATGATGATGTTATTGGTGCAGAGGTGGCAGGAGCATATAAAAATGTTATTGCCATCGCAGGTGGGGTTTGTGATGGTCTAGGATTGGGTAACAATGCACGGGCAGCACTCATCTCGCGTGGTTTGGTAGAGATGAGCCGATTTGGGGTACATTTTGGTGCCAAAGAGGAGACTTTTCTCTCTTTAGGGGGGGCAGGGGATCTTTTTTTGACTGCAAGCTCTAAGCTCTCTCGAAACTACCGTGTGGGTTTGGGACTAGCAGAGGGGAAAGGGATCGATAAGATCTTAGCTGAGCTTGGTGAAGTCGCCGAGGGAATTCCAACGACCAAAGCACTCTATCATATTGCAAAATCAGAAGATATCTATCTGCCAATTGCGGCAGAAGTCGAAAAGATGCTTACGGGAAAAGACCCACTTATTTGTGTAAAAGATCTGTTGAGGGGTTAATATTTTATCACTTTTATGTTAATATATATTATATGATAAAAAAGATAAGACGAAAAATTAAGAAAGCTTTTAGGGAGTTGCTTCTGTATCACAACAGCTCTTTGGAGTATCGAGCCAAAGTATTAACACTGGTGGTGGCAGTGAACCATCAGATTACCCCCTGTGAAGAGGAGTTGCTCTATAAGACCGCTTGTGATATCTATGATAATGATGAAGAGCGTGCCGAAATCTTAGTGGAAGCAGTCAAAGAGTATTTTGAGAAGATCATTACCAACAATGGGTTGGATTTTGAACATCTGGTTTTTCAGGTCGAAAAAGAGACCAAAGCAGTACCAAGATTTACCGATAAGATAGATATTGAGGTACTCAAAAAGTTTCAACGCTGTATCGATGATGAAGAGGATCGAATCTACCAAGCACGGGTTATTGATTATTTAGCAAGATTAAAGGAGGAGTATGGAAGTCTATAGGTTCATTGTCTTTGGAAAAGTACAGGGGGTATACTATCGTAAGTTTATTGCCCAAGGTGCTAGGAAGAGACAAATTCAAGGTTATGTTCGAAACCTTTTAGATGGAACTGTTGAGGTGGTTGCAGTGCTCTTTGATGAGGATCTAGAGTCTTTTAGGCAACTGTTAAAAGAGGGATCACCACTCAGCCATGTTGAGCGTATCGAGATGGAGCTTTTAGAGGAGGATGATCTTCTTTATGATGGATTTGAGATAAGGAGTAATGGATGAGTACAGGATGGGGGTGTCAGCATCTCACAAAGTCTGAAACCGAAAAAGAGTGGTGTCGACTCTTAAAACATAAATGTAACCCTGGGTGTCATGGGTGTGTGCTTTATGGTAAATTTCTCTTTTCGGATCCTTCGACCCCGTCGAATGAGGCATTCGAGAGGCGTAAACGCAAAAACAGAAGCGATAATCCTCTAGCTTAAGAGGAGTCGCATGTCCAAGATGGCTTGTTCGAGCCCAACCCAGATGGAGTGGGCAATAATGCTCTGACCGATATTGAGCTCTTCAATGGTCTCTATCTGGGCAATCGCTTCGACGTTTTGATAATTAAGCCCGTGACCTGCTGCAACTTTTAGACCCATCTCCATGGCATCACAAGAGAGTACACGCAGGGTGGTGAGCTCTTCCTCGAGCATCTCTTTGAGTGTTTTTCTAGAGAGATCAAGTGTGTCAATGCAGTGGTGGGTTTTTCCTAAATTTCCATAGAGCATGGCATAGATATTGGCATATTTCCCTGTATGAAACTCAATCCATTCAACCCCTAAGGTTTTGGAGCGTTCGATATTGTCTAGTGTGGGATCAATAAAGAGGGAGACTTCGATCTCTTGGCTTTGTAGACGTTGGATTGTTTCAATTAAGTGATCCTGCTCGCCTAAAATATTGAGTCCACCTTCGGTGGTAACCTCTTCACGTTTTTCTGGAACAAGGGTGACCCGATGGGGTTGGAGTTCGTAGACAATATCGATAATCTCTTTTGCCATGGCACACTCTAAATTAACAGGAAGCGGTGCATGTTCTATAATCGCTCTAGCATCGCTATCTTGGATGTGACGACGATCTTCTCGTAGGTGAATGGTAATCTGATCTGCCCCTGCACGTTTGAGGATACCTAACGCATCAAGTGGATTGGGGTCGGCTATTTTTCGTGCCTCTCGAAGCACGGCAATATGGTCGATGTTTACGCCTAGTTTCATTGGTTTACCTTTTATGATTAATATACTTCAACACTTTGTAGGGTATGGCTTTAGTCTACTGTAAAAATGAACGTTTTGCATTTACCCTACAGTTAATGGTTTAAATGGGATTAAAACTGATCCAAGGGGATGATGGTCTCTTTTTTCTCTATCAAATCCTTAACCCAAATGGTACCATTGTTTAGCTCATCCTCACCAATGACGGCACAGTAGCGGGCATTGACCCGATCGGCTCCTTTGAGATGAGCTTTAAGCTTTTTAGGGGCATACTCGAGTGTTACTTTTTCATTTTGACGTTTTATGTGTGCTAGATTAAAGAGTCGCTCAATCCCCTCGGGATCCATCGCACCAAGATAATAACCCTCCCGTTTGGGTTGGGGCATTTTGACCAGCTCCATAATCCGTTCAATTCCCAATGCAAATCCTACTGCAGGGGTGGCTTTACCATCTAGAAACTCCACCAAACGATCATAGCGTCCTCCCCCCGCGATGGCAGATTGACTACCAATTTCGTTGCTGACAAACTCAAAGGCGGTTTTACTGTAGTAGTCCAGTCCTCGTACCAGATTGGTGTCGACTTCGTAACCAATTTTAGCCTCTTTTAAAAGTTGTTTTAGGGTCTCAAAGTCATTGTTGCACCCTTCACAGAGATGATTAATCAATTTAGGAGAGTTGACAAGAAGGGCTTGGCAGGACTCATTTTTACAATCTAGTACACGAATGGGGTTGGTTCCAATTCGACGGTTACAATCTTCACAGAGTTGCTCTTGGCAAGCAGTGAGGAAGTTGATGAGTTGTTCTCGGTAGGGAGGCATACATTGAGGACACCCAAGAGAGTTGATTTTTAGCGTATAACCAATACTTAGTGCATCAAAAATATCCCCAATCATCTGAATGATGGTAAAATCTTCATAAACGCTAGCCTCTCCAAAGCTTTCGCATCCAAATTGGTGAAACTCGCGTAATCGCCCTTTTTGTGGACGCTCATAGCGAAACATGGGACCATAGTAGTAGAATTTAAACTTCTCATTTTGTCGTCGATCGAGCTTGGCTTGGATGAAAGATCGAACCACACCTGCCGTACCTTCGGGTCGCATGCAGACATCGTTTCCTCCTTTATCTTCGAACTGATACATCTCTTTACCGACAATATCCGAACTCTCTCCAACAGAGCGTTTAAAGAGTTTGGTCTCTTCTAGAATGGGGGTTTCGATGTAGTTGTATCCATATTTTTGGGCAATTTGGGTCGCAGTGTTTACGATATGTATAAAACGTTGGCTCTCCTCAAAAGTCAAATCTTTCATACCTCGAAGTGCGTTTATCATCTCTCTTCCTCATAATTTATTTGTCGAATTATACAGAGATTTTCCATAGAGGGGGGTAAGTATATTATTACTATTAATAATAAAATGTATGCAAAAGTGTTATAATATGAGACACCAATTAAAAAAGGAAAAATGATGGAAAAAGATTTTAAAGAAGCGATAGAAAAATCAACCAAAGCGATTAAAGAGGTCGAAGAGAAAGTAGAAGAGCTTGCAGGAGAGCTCTCGGAGAGTGCTTCTGAACTTTGGCAAGATTTCAAAAAAAGTTTTGCCGACATTAGTAGTAAACTTGATGGGGCTTCAGAGAATATCTCAAAAGCAGGCGAAGAGAGTAGCCTTCAGGCACACCTAGGTGCAATGGAGGCAAAAGAGAAGGTCGAAGCGATTAAAGAGACGCTGGAAAAATTCGCTTCAGAGATCTCAAAAGATGCACAAGCCACACTCGACACCGCAGCACTCAAAGCCCACCTTGCCAAAATGGAAGCAGAGGATTTCTGGGAAAACAAAGGTAAAAAAATTACCGAAGATTTTGAGTTTTCACGTGAAAATATTGAAAAGATGTCGGTTGAAGCCATTTTAGAGATTGGAAACTTCTTTGAGAAGTTAGGGATTAATCTTACCTCTAATAATGAAAGTAAGCCAAAAGAGTCCTAAAGATTGACCTGAGGAGGAGACCCCTAAGGGAAGCTCCTCCCTCATATAAAAAAGAGATAAATCTGGAGCAGTACCCCCTTTTAGAGAGGTCACTTAAAGATTAAAAAGCTCTTTTTATGCCTGAGCCTCACTAAAAAGTTGTGTGGCTTTGGCAACGTGGAAGTTAAGTCCAATCTCCTCTTCTGTGCATCCAAGAGCGAGGGCGACCATTTGGGGCATGTGGAGTACAGGAAGCTCAATATCACGTCCAATTACTTTACCCACATCATCTTGGTAGGTATCCATCTTGAGGTGACAGAGAGGGCAGGGGGTTACCATCATGTCGGCATTGTTATCTACCGCATCGATCATGGCATTTCCTGCAAGCACTTCAGAGGTGTGGTTGGCTTGAAGCTCAACGTGGAATCCACAACACTTGTTTTTGTGATCATAATCTACTGGGTGACCCTCTAGGGCATCGATTAGACTATCAAGTGAGGTAGGAACGTACGGGTTCTCTCCATTGTTGCTTCCGTGATGAAGCTCGCTGGGGCGAATATTGTGACAACCATAAAAGGGAGCAATATTAAAGTTGCTAAGGGGTACTTTGACCTTATCTTTAATATTCTCTAAACCATACTCATCAATCAGAGTGTAGAGGAAGTGTTTGATCTCGACAGTACCTTTGTATTCGAGTCCCACTTCGGCAAGCTTCTCATTGACACGGGCTTTGAGCTCTGGATTGGTATCAAGCGCGTGTTTGGTCATGGCAGAGTTGAGCTGGCAGGTGTTACAAATAGTAATCATGGTTAGTCCTAGCTTCTCGGCATAACAGATATTTCGGGCATTAAGTACATGGGCTAGAAACTCATCAAAATCCTGAAGATGCGAAGCTCCACAACAGCTCGCCTCTTCTAGAATGGTAATCTCGATTCCTAGTTTATCAGCTACTGCAAGAGTAGATGACAGTAACTCTGGGGTAGATTGTTTGGCTGTACAACCTGTAAACAGTGCGTATTTTAATTGACTCATCTTCTCTCCTTATAGCTTGTTGGTCATCGAGATATCAATTAGTTTTTTGACCTCGTCTAGATTTTTAATTTTTGGCATGTTATCAATGAAGGGGATTCCATCTTGCCAGTGAATTTTACCTGCTTTGAGCATTTTTACCGCAGTTTTTAGGTGTTTGTACATCCCTAAATAGCCCTCAGAGTAGACCACAATGTCTGCTTCATCGAGGAATCCATGTTTTCGGATAGAACGTACGAACCCTTCGGCATGACGGGTAGCGACATTACTTCGTGCTACTTTTTGCTCAAACTGCATGTTATGAAGTTTGGTAATCTTCTCAATGGGGTTAATCTCTTTAGGACACGCTTCGGCACACTCAAAACATTTAACACAGTCCCAAACTCCTTGGGCGGGTTGTGCGGTGAGTTCAAGACGCTCTTTTCCTGCGTTATCTCGGGTATCTACGGTAAATCGGTATGCGGCAACAAAAGCAGCAGGACCAAAGTACTCTTCGTTTACTTCAAGGGCAGGACAAGAGTAGTGACATGCCCCACACTGAATACAGAGGTCAGAGTCTAAGAAGTTGTTAAACTCCTCAATACTCTGCTTGGTCTCATGTTCGGGATGTGGGTCGATATCGGCAACCACATAGGGTTTAACCGCAGCGTGTTTCTCCCAGAAGTCACTCTTGTCAATAATCATATCTTTAACCGCACGTTTGGTGCTTTGTGGCTCAAGTACAAGTTCATTGTTAAAGAGGTCAAGTAGCTCCATGGCATTTTGTTTACATGCCAAAGTAGCACGCCCATTAACTTTGATCGCACACGCTCCACAGATACCATGTCGACAGGATCTTCGGTAAGAGAAGGAGCCATCATGCTCCCATTTGATTCGGTTCATTACGTCCAAAATCAGCTCATCTTTTCCGATCTCCATCTCATAACTTTTATAGTATGGGAGGTAGTCGGTTTCGGCATTAAATCTAAATGCCTTTATTGTTACTTTTCTGGTTTCACTCATCATCCCCTCCTTAGTATGATCTCTCTTTAGGCTCGAACTTACCAAGCACCACGTCACCCCATTCGGTACGAATGTTGTAATCTTTGTCCATGTAGGCGTAGGTGTGCTTTAAGAATTTCTCATCATTACGCTCAGGGAAATCTTCGCGGTAGTGTCCACCACGGCTCTCTTCACGGTTGAGTGCACCTACCACAATAAATTTAGAGAACTCCAACATGTGTCCAAGCTCAATAGCCTCTTGTAGATCGGTATTAAAGGTGTTGGATTTATCATCGATACGAATGTTCTTAAATCGCTCAAGTAGCTCATCGATTAGTTTGAGTTGTCGCTCTAGGGACTCTTTGCTTCTAAAGACACCTGCATCGGCAGTCATTCCATTTTGAAGCTCTTCTCGTAAACCTGGTACGGTCTCCATTCCATTGGAACTTTTGAGTCGATTGATCTCTTCGAGCATGGTATTGGCATCGTCAACTTTAGCAGGGCGAAGCTCGATTCCTTCATCAAGGGCTTTAACCATGTTTTCTCCTGCATGTCGTCCAAAGAAGAGGGCTTCAAGCAGTGAATTTGCACCCAATCGGTTGGCACCATGCACCGAAACACAACTACATTCACCCGCAGCGTAGAACCCTTCGACCATTTCGGTAGGGGATTTTCGTACTTGGCAGTTGATGTTGGTTGGAATCCCTCCCATAGAGTAGTGGGCAGTTGCCGAGATATGGATGGGCTCTTTGAGCATATCTTGTCCTTGGAAGGCGATGGCAAGCTCACGTAGCTCTGGCAGTTTGGTTAAAATAATCTCAGGATCAAGGTGAGTGAGGTCAATATTAACCGATTGACCATCTTTACCCACACCTCGACCTTGGCGAACCTCTTCCATAATGGCACGGCTTACAACATCTCGGCTAGCAAGTTCCATGGCATTGGGAGCGTATTTGCTCATAAATCGCTCTCCTTTACTGTTGTATAGTCGTCCACCTTCACCACGAGCAGCTTCGGAGATCAAAATACCCGATCCACCTAGACCACTTGGGTGGAACTGAACAAACTCCATATCCTCTAGGGGTAATCCGTGTCGTGCAACAATCGAGAGCGAGTCTCCTGTATTGGCATGAGCATTAGAGTTGAATCGGTAAGCTCTAGCATGTCCACCTGTTGCAAACATGGTTACTTTGGCATTGAAAATAGCAGGTTCAGAGTTTCGAAGGTTATAGGCAACTACACCCGATACTTTACCATCTTTATAGAGTAGATCTCCACAATACCACTCATCAAATATCTCTACACCTGCACGAAAAGCTTGCTCGTAGATGGCTTGAAGTACCGCAAGACCTGTTCTATCTTTTGCGTAACAGGCACGTGGTTTACTCTGTCCTCCAAAAGGTCGAATGGCGATATCCCCTTCTTCGTCACGAGAGAAGACCGCACCCATTCGCTCGGCCCATCGGATGGTTTCAGGGGCTTTGGAACACATCAGCTCCACACAGTCTTGATCGGCTAAGTAGTCTGATCCTTTGACGGTATCAAACTCATGAAGTTCGGTACTGTCATCTTTGTGTAATGCCGCATTGATTCCCCCTTGTGCTGCCCCTGAGTGGCTTCGAAGTGGGTGAAGTTTTGTAATAACCGCTGTCTTTTTGCCTGCTTCGGTTAGCTCTTTAGCCGCAGCCAATCCCGCTAACCCTGCACCAACAATTACAGCGTCATATTCGTAGATTTTAACATCCATACTGCCATGTCCTTTTAATAAATAAGAATTTCTACAGATTATAGCTTAAGGTTATAGAATAGTTGTTAATTGCACTCTTATAATTATTCGTGAGATTAATTATGTTACAATTTTTCCACAAAGAATTAAGGATTACGGGTGAATAGAGAAGCCTATCTAATAAAAAAATTAACTTCACATTATATTGGTGATGATGCTGCGGTGGTGGGGGATATGCTCTACAGTATGGACGCTTTTTTCGAAGGAGTACACTTTAAACGGGAGTGGATGAGTCTCTCTCAGATTGCGAGAAAAGCGATGTTGGTAAATATTTCAGATGCGATTGCAATGAATGCCAAACCCCTGTATGCTTTGGTAACACTTAGCCTCTCTCCTGATCTGAAACATCATGAGATTGATACCTTAACCGAGGCACTCCATCAGAGTGCCAAAGAGTTTGGGTGTGAGATTATTGGAGGAGATACCATCTCGGGAGAACGGCTTGATTTCTCGATTACGATTATCTCTCAGAGTAGTAATCCTTTAATGAGAAAAGGGCTAAAGTCTGGTGATCTCTTAGCATATACAGGATCATTAGGAGAGAGTAAACGAGACTTAGAAAGGCTCTTTAGAGGGGAGAGGATTGCAGAAAATTCACGCTTTATCGCTCCCACATTACGTTGGGAGTTTATTGCACAAGCACGACCCTATCTTCGGGTAGGAATGGATATCTCGGATGGGTTATTTTGTGACACCAATAAGCTTTTGAATCATAATCAACTGGGTTTTGAAGCACTTGTAGGGATCGATGATGCCGTCGGAAGTAGTGGAGAGGAGTATGAGATGCTCATTGGATTTGATCCTCAAGCATTAGAGAAGATTCAGGCGATTGCTGATGCTACGCAGACACCATTAAATCTTTTTGCAAAAGTAACAACCAATCAAAAACGTTACCCCTGTTTGGATCATCATACGTAAGGTAGATAAAACTTATGTTACAATAACTTAATGATAAACATAAGTCTAAACTATCCATATTTATTACTATTATTACTGTTGCTTCCTTGTTTTCTCTACTGTCGGATAATGCCTAAAGTGGTTTATTTCTCTAAACCTGAGTGGTTGCCTAAAGATCGTGGTTTTTGGTCGAATGAGATGGTCTGGTTGATGGTGATTTATACGCTATTGGTCGTAGCACTCTCTCAACCCTATACGTATGATACCAAGATACAACAGCGTAAAAGAGGGCGGGATCTGGTGTTGGTTTTGGATACAAGTGGTTCAATGGCAGAGCGGGGTTTTGATCTGAACAATCCAAAGAGGCGACGTTATGATGCTACGGTAGATCTGGTAAAATCGTTTATTTTACACCGCTATGATGACAATATCGGTTTGGTGGTTTTTGGCAGTTATGCTTTTACAGCTTCACCTTTGACGTATGATTTAAGAGCACTGCTTGAGATGTTTGACCTGATGAGTGATGTGGGAATTGCAGGGGGCAGTACCGCTATGGGGGATGCCCTAATGCAAGGGTTACTTACGTTGGACGCAGGAGAGGCAAATGCTAAAGTACTGATTCTTTTAACCGATGGTAAACACAATGCAGGCAGGGTCTCTCCTCATCAGGCGGTAGAGCGTGCTGTAGCCAAAGGGGTGAAGATCTATACCATAGGCATTGGTAAAAAAGAGCACAACGATGAAGCACTCTTGGCTAAGATCGCTTCGGCAACGGATGCTAAGGCATTTTTTGCAACCAATGCAGAGGATTTAGAACGCATTTATCATGAGATTGATGCACTAGAGCCAAGCCCCATTCGATCGGGAGAGCATCTTAAGAAGGATCCTCTATTTATGTATCCTTTGAGCTTAGCAACACTCTTGTTAGCAATATTAATTTTTAAAGAGGAGTGGGAATGAGCTTGCTTTATGCACCAATTTTATGGCTGCTTATACCATTGCTGATTTATGGTCTAAAACGCCTTAAAGTTGGGGATGTTACGCTGGTTGAGATTTTACGAGGCGTGGCTTTAATGGTCTTGATAATTGCACTGGCACGACCTGTAGAAAAGTTGCAACCTAGAGAGGATCAGGTTTTAATACATTCGGTTACAATCGCTCTAGATCTTTCCGCTTCGATGCGTGCAGAAGATATTTTTCCCTCTCGTTTGGAGGCGAGTAAAGAGACCATTCGAAGATTTTTAGAACAGGAGATGTACGATCAGGTAGCACTGTTAGGATTTACTATTAATCCGCTTTTATTGGCACCACCTACAAGAGATCATCGTCTGGTTGAAAGTGCATTAAGTGTTCTTCGTGAGGAGTATATTTTGACACGAGGGACAGATCTGATGAGACTTTTTAAGCGTGTGGTGGCGTTGGATAATTCGAATCCAATGTTGATTCTCTTTTCGGATGGGGGGGATGATGCGATTGATGAGTCGATTGAAGCATTTGTTCGTGAGCATCATCTAGAGATACTTTTTATCGCCATGGCAACCAGAGAGGGGGCAACCATACATGGGCGTGATGGTGGTTGGCTCAAAGATAAAAAAGGAGATCTGATAGTTTCTCGTTTGAACCCAACTTTTGATCGTATTGCCAAGGTAATCGACTTCTCGAGCCCTTCAGCGGTGGCAAAGGAGATAGTAGAGTGGATTCAACAACATGATAGCCAAAAGAGGGGTGTTCAATCATCTCAATCTTATCGTGAGCTCTTTTGGATACCGTTATTGATTGGATTGATTCTGATCTTGATCTCAGGTACCTATCTGGTGCGTAAAGTGGCACTTTTGTTATCGTTTTTTGGGGTCTCATTAGAAGGGGGGATCTTGCCTGATGGGTACTATTTGTCTCAGGTCTATACGCTTTATGAGCAGGGAGCATATACTCAGGCATTAGAGAAGTTTTCGCAGATTGAGCAACCTTCATTAAGATCTGAGTTGGCAAAAGCACATCTCTATTATCGATTAGAGGATTACAAAAGTGCGAAAGCGATTTTGATAAGACTAAAGAGCGATAAGATAAAGATTAAGCAACAGTTACTGTATGAGTTGGGTAACTGTGAGGCAAAACTTGCCTATTATGAGAAAGCAAAGCATTACTATATTCAAGCATTGCAGTTGGGTGAAGATGAGGATATCTGGCATAACCTAGCATGGGTGATGGCACATCAAAAGGAGGATCATTCCAAAGTGGGCACCACCAATCCCAATGGAGGAGCAGAGCCCAACCCCTCAGCCGAAATAAACAGGGAGTCTAATAGTGAGAAGCCTCAGGAAGCTAAAGGATCAGATCAATCCACGCAATCGACAACAGGAGGCAGTCGGCAATCAAAAAAGAGCCAAGTAGGGGAGGTGCAGAGTACCCAATCCTCGAGACAACGAGTTATGAGTTCAAAAGCGTATGACCTGATTAATGAAGGGTACATAGAAGAGGAGAGACCATGGTGATGTTTTTTAGATGGAGTGGATGGTACAGTCTGCTTCTTGGAGTGCTGTTGCTGGGGGTACTTAAAGGCGATGATGATTTGGAGTACACATTTAGCATAAGTAAGCATAGTCCTTATCTAAATGAGGCGGTGGTGTTGGAGGTAAATCTTACTCAAAAAGACCCCACAAAGGTTATGCTTTTTAAATTTAGCCCCTTAAAAAGTGAGGATTACCGTTTTTATCAGATTGGGTTTAGTGAAGAGGAGGGGTATCATCGCTTAAAACAGCACTATCGTTATCTTCTTTATCCAAAACGTCAGGGTGTTGTTGAGGTAGGTTTTAGGTTAATTAAATCGATTACTGATGATGAGAAAGTTGCCTATGCTATCTCGGGTGATAGAGACAACGTTAAAGGCTTGGTCAAACAAGATATCCCTATCGCGGTTAAGCCCCTTAAGTTATTGGTAAAACCACTACCTGATGGTGTAGAGATGGTTGGGCAGTATCGGCTAGATTATCGCTGGGATCGAAACCAGACCGATGCTTATGTTCCTGTGCATCTGCATGTTGAACTCAAAGGGTGGGGTGATCTTGAGTCATTTGCATTTCTCTCGGAACGTTCGGATTATCATCTTTTTGGTGGGGTATCGAAGTTGGAGCGTTTTCACTCATCCAAAGGGACAGCCCTTAAGATTGTCTGGGATTATGCACTCTCGGCAAAAGAGAGTTTTATGCTCCCTAAGATTGAGTTTCAGGCATTTGACCCAATAAAGCAGGAGCGATATTCATTGCGTTTTCCCGCTTCGCAGATTGTTGTGCATCCCGTTTCTGTTGAGGAGATTTTGGATCATAAAGAAGATACATCACTTGTAGAAGATAATGCGTTTTGGTCTGGGGTAGGGTGGTTTTTCTCTTATTTTTTGGTGTTTATTGCAGGTTATCTTACTCCAAGAGGTTGGCGTATGCCGAGGCATAAAGTCTACTCAACTGCCCAAGAGGAGAAGATAAAACTCAAGCAGGAGATTAAAAAAGCCAAAAGTCACAAAGCTTTGCTTGATCTTCTTCTTAAAGCCCATCGAGAGGAGTTTAACGAGGCGATCGAGAGACTTGAGATGGTGCTCTATCGTAATCAGGAGATTGAACTAAACAGAATAAAGGAGATGTTGGATGCATACTAAAATCGAAGCGATCAAGCAGGAGCTTGCTAAAGTAGTGGTCGGACAAGAGGAGATGGTTACAGGGGTACTTGTGGGGCTCTTTAGTGGGGGGCATGTTCTGCTTGAAGGGGTACCAGGGTTGGCAAAAACCACCACAGTTAAAGCCTTAGGGGAGGTATTGGATTTAAAATTTAAACGGATTCAGTTTACCCCTGATTTGCTTCCTTCAGATATTTTGGGTGCAGAGATTTACGATCCAAAAAGCAACAGTTTTCGAATTAAAAAAGGGGCAATCTTTACGCAGTTACTCTTAGCCGACGAGATCAATCGAAGTCCCTCTAAAGTACAATCTGCACTGCTTGAAGCGATGCAGGAGCGACAGGTAACACTGGGGGATCACTCTTTTGAGCTTCCCTCACCATTTATGGTCTTAGCAACACAAAATCCACTTGAACAAGAAGGGGTATTTCGTCTGCCTGAAGCTCAGTTGGATCGTTTTATGATGAAGGTGATTCTTACGCATAACAGCGAAGAGGAGGAGCTTGAGATTATGCGTCGGGTAGCAAAGAGGCGTATGCCTAAACTTGGTGCAGTACTTTCGGTAGATGAGATTGCCCTCATCACCGAAGAGATTGCCCAGCAAGTTCATGTTGACAATGAGTTAGAGCGGTATATTGTGGCACTGGTGCGTGCTACACGTCAAGATCAAACCATGTTGCGTTATGGTGCAAGTCCCCGAGCCTCAATTGATCTCTATCGAGCATCAAAGTCCTATGCCTATCTGAGGGGAAAAGATTTTGTAACACCTGTGGATATTATTACCATGGCATACCCTGTTTTGCGTCATCGTATAGGGTTGAGTTACGAAGCCCGATCTCAAGAGTTGAGCAGTGATGATCTTCTTGAACGTATTATTGATAGTGTCGAGATACCATAATGAAGAGAATTGAGACCATTCTTCTGCGTGCTCGAGAGGATCTATATAGCCATTTTGATGGGAGAAACATTGCTTTGAGTCTTGGGCAGGGGTATGATTTTGCTGAGCTTAGATCCTATGAACTAGGGGATGATATTCGTTATATCTCATGGATTCATGCAGCCAAGCAAGGTGAGCTCTCTATTAAAAAGATGTACCAAGAGCGGGAGCTTAACGTGGTACTTGTCTCTTTGTTGGATGGTCGTTTTTTGATCGAAAACAAGCGAGAGGTGTTGCTCTATACCTTGGCAGTATTGGGCTATTCAGCGTATGAAGGAGGGGATCGATTACAGGTGTTAAATGGAATTGGTTCTGTATGGAGTAACTACCCTTTTAGCAAAGGTCAAGATCATCTACATAGGGCACTTACAGAGATTGAGTCGGCTTCACTGCTTGGTTTAAAGATCAACTATCGTACGGTTGTTAAATCGATTCTCTCTACTCTCCAAGAGAAGAGCCTGCTTATTGTTTTGGGGGATCATCTGGACATTTTAGAGATTTCTCAGCTTGCTCAGCATCATGAGGTGGTGCTTTTAGCTATTCGTGCTTCGCAAGAGGAGGATCCTAAGGTGTTAACTCATGTTGAGTTGGTAAATCCACAAAATAAGAAGATCATCCGACAAGGGGGTTTGGGAAAACACGCCATTAGGCACTATGTAGCACAACGAGAAGCACATGATCGCACAATTCAATCAACTTGCGATCGTTATGGGGTACGTTGGACAAAGCTCTTTTCTGTTGATGAGGTGCTTCCTGCTTTGGTATCGATGTTTGGTTTGAGGACTTAACAATTACTCAACAATTATTGGATAGAATAGTTACTTAGCTAAAAATGAAGGATTATATATGTATCGTAAAAATAGAATCTTGGCATCACTGCTTTTGGGTTTAAGTAGTATGACATTTAGTGGATGTGGTACGGGAGATGACCCCACTACCACAACCGCGGGTACATCAGGCGTGGATCAAACAGCATGTTTGAGTGGGGATAAACCAACAATTTTCTTAGAGGGTGATACGACTATCGAGATCCCTTTAGGAACCTATACGGTTTTGGAGAATGGTGACCCTTACAGTGCCTGTGATCCTCAGGATGGTGATCTCTCTAGTGCGGTGGTTCGTAACCACAATATCAATTTTGAGCAGGCAGGAACCTATCAGATTAGTTACAACGTAACCGACAGTGATGGTAATGCTGCAGATACCAAGTATCGTACGGTGATTATCTCAGATGGTGCTTACAGTGTCTATTCTGGTGGAACAACCCAGCAGGCTCCCGTGGGATCATTACCTGTAATTACTTTTGGAGATGGTGATTTTAATACCCTCTTTTTAACTGTTGGAGAGGTATTTGATCGCACCGACTATCGTGCGGATGATCTTGAAGATGGAGATCTAACCTCACGTGTTCAGATTAGTGGGGATTATGTCGATACAACTCAAGAGGGAATCTATACTGTAACCTATACCGTGACAGATAGTGATGGTAACACAGTCTCTCGAGACCGTATTATCTATGTCGGAAACAGTGCTGATCTTGGAACGCAACTGCTTACAAGTGGCGATATCGATAGTTTTAAAGCGTGGTACAGTAATACCTGTAATGGTACATTTATTGAGAGTGCGTATAATCCAACCACTGCGGAGTACAACAGCAAGATTGACTGCTCTAATCAAGGGTTAAACAGTATTGATTTGACACCGTTGAGTATCTTTAAGACAATTAAGAGTTTGGATTTAAGTCATAATAATCTAAGCAGTATCGACTTTAATCAGTTGGGACTAGAAGAGAATAATGTAAAAGTCTTGGAGGATCTTGATCTCAGTTATAACAACTTTAGTTATATCGATTTTACGCCGTTACATAATCTTAAAAACATCAATCGATTATGGATACAAGGGAATAATCTCGACTATGATACCGAAGAGGAGCGAGAAGAGCTCTATAAGATCTTTAATAATAGAACTTTAACCATCTTCTTTTAATGAAAAAAAGCAAAAATACGGGGGAGTTCTCCCCCTGTTATGTTTAATCAAACGTTAAAACTGAGTAGACATTACTTTCAATTCCCTCTTTTCCATTTAAAAAACTTAGCTCCGCAATAAAGCAACACTCAACACAGTTAGCACCCACTTTATTAATGAGCTTAGTCGCAGCTTTAGCGGTACCACCCGTTGCAATAAGGTCATCGATAAGGAGTACCTTAGCACCCTTTTCTTCAAACGCATCAATGTGGATCTCGATCTCATCAAATCCATACTCAAGAGCATATTTTTCTGCGACGGTAGTGTAGGGGAGTTTCCCTTTTTTTCGGACAGGAACAAATCCCACCCCCAATCGATCTGCTAAAATAGAGCCAAAGATGAATCCTCGTGCATCAATACCTGCTACATAATCGAGTTTATAGCTAGAGTAGCGATCTTCAAGATGATCCATAAGAGTTTTGAGGGCTTGAGGGTTATTAAGTAGGGTACTAATGTCTTTAAAGACAATCCCCGCTTTTGGAAAATCAGGAATATCTCGGATACTAGAGAGAATAATCTGTTTAGCTTCAGCTGAAAGTTGTGACATGGTATAACCTTTTTGAAAATTATAATATATTTAAACTGTTAGATATCAGGGATCAAAACTTTATAAAGTGTATCAAATACTCTAGATAATTATATGTTTATGTTAGTTTAATAGGCTTGGGTGGGCATGAATGTTTGGCTTGTGTTATATACTGAAGTCAACAACTTAATCTAAAAAATGTTAAAATGCTACATGAATGTGCCAAAAATAATCAAAGAGATATCTAAAAGAGTTCAACAAGAGTCCGCAAAAGCGATCCTTGTAGGGGGATCGGTTCGGGATCATTTTCTTGGATTGCCAATTAAAGATTACGATATTGAGGTTTATGGTATTACACTCGAACGATTGGCGGAACTACTTTTGGAGTATGGAGCTGTCAATTTTGTGGGTAAGAGTTTTGGTGTATTGAAATTTTCTTATGATGGGGTAGATTATGACTTCTCTTTGCCCCGTCTTGAGAAAAAAGTTGCTAAAGGGCATCGTGGATTTACAGTTTCGTGCGATACACAATTAAGTTTTAAGCAGGCATCACGTCGTCGAGACTTTACCATCAATGCGATGGGATACGATATTCAAGAGCAATGTTTCTTAGACCCTTATGGGGGTCGTCAAGATATTAAGGCAAAGGTTTTGCGTCATATTGATGATGCGGGCTTTGTCGAAGATCCTCTTCGTGTTTACCGAGCGGTGCAATTTGTGGGACGTTTTGGGTATCATTTAGATCCAAAAACACGTAATCTTACAAAAAAGATGGTCAATAGTGGAGCACTTGAGGAGCTTCCAAAAGAGCGGATATTTGAGGAGTTCAAGAAGCTTTTGCTAAAATCTTCTACCCCTTCGAGGGGCTTTGAGCTTATGCGAGAGCTTGGGATATTGCGGTATTTTCCTGAACTCGAAGCCCTAATTGGAGTACCTCAGTCTAAACGTTGGCATCCCGAAGGGGATGTCTGGATACATACGCTAATGGCAGTAGATCAGATGGCAAAGCTCAAACGGGGTGATTCTAAATGGGATCTTCGGATGATGTTTGCTACGCTTTGTCATGATCTTGGTAAAGCAACCCACACACAGATTTATCCCGATCGTATCTCTGCAAAAGGGCATGAAAAAGCGGGTGTTCCACTTACCAAAACTTTTCTTTATCGTCTATGTGATGAACATGCTTTTATTGAATCGATTCTTCCCCTTGTTGAGTATCATTTGGTTCCGACCATCTATTATGCTCAGCGAGTGAAGGATCGCACCATTAGACGCTTATCCACCAAGGTGAATATTGACGAGTTGGTTACTGTTGCCCGTGCCGATTTTTTGGGGCGAACCACACCTGAGGCAAAAAAGGGTATCTATGAAGCGGGGGATTGGCTTTTGCGTCGTGCCGAGGCATTGGGGGTAGAAAAGATGCCTCCTGCTCCTTTGATTTTGGGACGGGATCTTATTGCTCTGGGCTTAAGACCCTCTTCTAGATTTAAAACCATCCTTAAATACCTCTATCGAGCTCAACTTAATGGAGCATTTACTAACCGAGAAGAGGCGTTGGCATATCTTGAGGAGAAACATCTTAATCTCTCTGTAACGTAGATTTATTTATAATGCCTTGAATTCTAATCAAGGGAAAAAAGTAATCATGAAAAAAGAGGAAGTTTTAAAAAAAATAAGAGCCGCGAGGCGGTCACATGTTATTTGGGTAGATCGAGCACGATCTTTGGTCAATGGTTTTCCTGTGAGCAAAGATCAGATCCCTATAGAGGTAACCTCTTGCGACTTTGGTAAGTGGTTCTATTGTGATGGACAGATATTGTTGGTGATCTTTTCTGAATCTGCTATCAAAAAGCTAGAGGATAAGCATCGAGAACTGCATGATACCTACATGAAGATCTTTAAGATCTATTTTGATACCTCCAATCAATCACTGCTAGCAAGGTTGTTAAAACGTCGTAAAAAGATCTCAGATCGTGAACGTCTAATCGCCATGGAGGATCTACAACGTCTTGAGGAGATCTCTAATGAGCTGGTTTCTTATTTGAATATTATTGAAAAGAAGATGAACTTAATCGATGAGGAGAAGTTTGAAAAGTTTATCTAGGAGCCTCCCTAAAAGGGAGACAGGTGCTATTCGTTGCGTAGTACGTTAAGTGGATCTACCGATGCTCCTTTGTTGGCAGGGTAGAGTGCAGAGATAATCACAATAATAAAAGTTCCTACAATAATAGAGATAAAATCAAAAGTGGTCAGATCTACAGGGAGTTTGGAGAATCCATAGACATCTTCTGATAGGGAGATAATATCGAATGTGGTTAAAACCCACTCTCCTAAAAAGCCCAAGAGCACACCAGCAATAATACCGCTCACTCCAATAATTACACCAAGTTTAAAGAAGATATGACGAATCTCTCGACTGGTAGCACCTAGTGTTTTAACCAGTGCAATCTCAGATCGTCGACTCATGACGGTCATAAGAAGAGATGAGATGATATTGAGTGATGCAACCAAGATAATCAAAAGCAGTACCAAAAAGAGTGCCTTCTTCTCCATCTCCATAGCAGCAAAGAAACTGCTGTTCTCTTCCCACCACCCTTGGACAATAACAGAGTGTTGTAGTCCACGCTCTTTAAGAAATTTCTGAATGCGTATTTTGTCGTTCATCTCATCATGAGAGTAGAGATGCAGTCCATCATAGATCCCTTTGGGACGTTTTAGAATCTTCTGAAATGCTTCATGGGTGGTATAGATGAGGGTTTTATCGTACGCTTTGAGTCCCGAATCAAAAGTGCCATCAACAACAAAACGCTTCTGTAGGGGCATGGTGCCAAAACCAATTGCTTGCTGTTCGGTAAAATAAAGGGTAAGCTTTTGGGATTTCATGACCCCCATCTCTTGGTTGAGTGTCTCACCTGTAATGAGTTTATATTTTGTTGGGGTATGAAGAGAGCTTTGATAAGCTTGAGCAAAGACCCGATTGATGGTTGCCTCTTTATCAAAATCTACACCATAGAGGATTGAACCATTAACATTAGAACCACTCTTGGTAATTACAGGAGAGGTATAGTAAGGGCTAATTTTGATGTGTGGAAAAGCTTTGCTAAGTTCGGTAACCAGTTTGTCATTGGTGGTATTGTATTGTGTGGGGGTGAGGGTAAGAGGATAGTTCATTACAAAGAGTCGTTTTTTAAACTCCTCTTGAGTTCCGTGCATAATCCCCATAGCAAGCATTAGTACCATAACTCCCGCAGCGATCCCCAAAAAGGCAAGTAGTGAAGAGATAAAGATAAATGGATTATCTTTATCGTACTTCAAGTAGTGCTTAATGATCTTATTGACAAACGCTTTATTGACTGGAAGTGCCATTAAGCAAGAATTCCTTTTTTAGGACCACTCTTACCACAGCAGTTTTTATATTTCTGACCCGATCCACAAGGGCAGGGATCATTACGTTTGGGTTTTTTTTCAGTTCGGATGGGTTTTTTGGCACTGGGGTTTGGATCCTCTTCAAACTCTGCTGTGACCATCTCATCTTCATTGGTCTGAGCCTCTTCTAAAGCTGCTTCAAGCTCGGCACGCATCGCTTCGAGTCGAGCTTGCTCTTTGGCTTGCTCTTCGGGGGTCTCAAAGTTGAATTGAACCAACTGAAGTACTTGTACTGCTTCACGTTTGATGCTATCAATGAGTTGCATAAAGAGGTTATAGCTGTCTTTTTTGTATTCGGTGAGGGGATCTTTCTGGTTATAGCCTCGCAGTCCGATTCCTGTTTTGAGTACATCCATCTCATAGAGATGATCTCGCCACTTGGGATCAAGCACCTGTAGGTAGAGAATACGCTGTACTTCACTGCGTTGTTCAGGGGTAAGAGGAGCCATCTTCTCTTCGTAGGCTTTGGTGATAATCTCGAGTAGTAGCTCTTTGATCTCTTCATAATCTTTTCCTTCGAAGAGTGAATTCTCAAGATCAAGTGCCATATTCTGGCTAAGAAGGTTGGTGAGTTTTTGGATGTCATAATCCTCACTTGGTGCCCCTTCGTAGATTTCACACTCATTGAGTAGATGCTCAACATACTCTTCTCGGTTCTCTTTGATTTTTGAGTCGATATCGTAGTTGGGATCAAGCAGTTGATTTCTAAACTTGTAGATCGCTTTACGCTGTTCATTGGCGATATCGTCGTACTCAAGAATATGTTTTCGTGACTCATAGTGCATGTTCTCTACTTTCTTCTGAGCCTTTTCTACTGATCGGGTAACGATTTTTGAGTCGATATATTCTCCCTCTTCTACGCCGAGTTTTTGCATAATGGTTCTGATCTTTTCGCCTCCAAAGATTCGTAAGAGGTTATCATCAAGTGAGAGATAAAATTGGGATACCCCTGGGTCTCCCTGTCGACCTGAACGTCCACGAAGTTGGTTATCGATTCGTCGACTCTCGTGACGCTCTGTTCCTAAAATATAGAGACCTCCAAGCTCTTTGATCTCATCACTGATCTTGATATCAACCCCACGTCCTGCCATGTTGGTTGCAACAGTAACGGCACCTTTTTTCCCCGCTTCGGCGATAATGCTTGCTTCGTGTTCGTGATTTTTAGCATTGAGAGTATTGTGGGGGATCTTGGCGGCTTTGAGTCGCTCGTGAATGAGTTCAGATTTTTCAATGGAAGCGGTTCCAATGAGTACAGGTTGCCCTTTTTCATGAAGCTCTTTTACCTTGCGTGCTACAGCATCGAGTTTTTCACGTTCGGTATTGTAGATAAGGTCATTAAGATCTTTTCGTGCTACGGGTACATTGGTGGGGATAGAGATAACATCCAAGTTATAGATCTCTGCAAACTCTGTTGCCTCTGTTTGGGCTGTTCCTGTCATTCCTGCGAGTTTTTCATACATTCTAAAGTAGTTTTGGTAAGTAATCTCTGCTAGGGTTTGTGACTCCTCTTTGATCTCGACTCCCTCTTTGGCTTCAAGTGCTTGGTGGAGTCCTTCAGAGAAGCGTCGTCCATGAGAGAGTCGTCCTGTAAACTCATCGACAATAATAATCTCACCATTTTGAACCACGTAGTCGACATCTTTAACAAAGATGTAGTTGGCTTTCATCGCTTGGTCAAGGTGGTGAGCCAATATGGCACTCTCAAGATCATAAAGGTTCTCTACCTCAAAGAGATCTTGTGCCTTTTGGAGTCCGCGTTCGGTCATAATGACTTGACGGTTCTTCTCGTCTACATAAAAATCAAAATCAAGTTCAGGCTCCTCTTCTCCTGGTTTGACTTCGGGTTTTTCTCCTTTTTCCATTTGTAGCGCGATCTCATTGGCTTTGGCATAGTGGTTGCTGTCACGTTTAACAGGACCAGAGATAATTAATGGGGTTCTTGCTTCATCAATAAGAATCGAGTCCACTTCATCGATAATGGCAAAGTAGTGATCGCGTTGGACTTTCTCTTCGGCTTTGGTCTTCATGTTGTCACGAAGGTAGTCAAATCCATACTCGTTGTTGGTTCCGTAGGTAATGTCGCAATCATACTGGGCTTTTTTGGTCGCTTCATCGTAGATCTCATCAGTCAAGCACCCCACACTGTAGCCTAAGAAGTTGTAGAGTTTTCCCATCTCGGTTGAGTCCCGCTTGGCAAGGTAGTCATTAACCGTAACAACATGCACCCCTCTTCCTTTCATGGCATTGAGTGCCACCGCTAGGGTTGCAACGAGGGTTTTTCCCTCTCCTGTTTTCATCTCGGCAATGGCACCATCGTGTAGCACCATTCCACCGACTAGCTGAACATCAAAGTGACGCATGCCCAATACCCGCTTACTTGCCTCTCGGGTAATGGCAAAAGAGTCGTAGAGTACATCATCTAGACTTTTTTCATCGGCTTGTACCGATGCTTTGAGGGCATTAAATGCCTTTTGAAGCTCCTCATCTGAGAGTTTCTCGTATTGCTCTTCTAATTGATTAATTAATTTAGCTCGTTTTAAATAGCCTTTAACGATTCTATCATTTTTGGATCCAAATATCTTTCTTAGCATTATAATTATAACCTAGTATTAAAATTGTGATGATTTTATCTAAATTTTATGTAAATATGGTTTAGCTGTTGGGGCTTTTCATCGAGCCAAAGAACTTCTTAAGTGCTTGGGGGATGGCTCTAGGGCGACCATTTCGAACAAAAACCAAGAGTACTTTCATTGAAAAGATCATCTTCTCCTCTTTGTAAATGGTTTGTAAAAGTTGAATCGAAGCAGAACGTTCTTGCACTACCTGAGTACGCACTTCGATAATCTCTCCAAGCTTTGCCATTCCCAAAAAATCTGCATCGATGTGCTTAACCACAAAACCACTCTTCTCTCCATCGGTGGGCATGGAACCCATTTGAAAAAAGAGTTCACTTCGTGCCCGTTCACAATACTTTATATAGTTGGTATGGTAGACAATTCCCCCCGCATCGGTGTCCTCGTAATAGATTCTAATTTTCATCTTAGTCAATAAACTCCACCACTTCATCAAAAGGAAGTCGTAGTTGAGCTGACTGCTCCTTTGCTCGGTAGCCAAAAGGGAGCAAGAGTGCCACTTGCCATTTTTTGGGGTCAAGGTTTAAGATCTCTTCTACTTTCTCTTTTTCAAACCCCTCAATGGGGCAAGAGTCGATGCCAATAAACGCAGCACCTGTCATCATATTAGCCGCAGCAATATAGGTCTGTCGTGCTGTCCATGCGTAGGTGTTTTCATCGGTGGCGAGGGTGTTTTTTAGATGCGTTGCGTAGAGATCAACATAGCTTTGGAGTTTTTCTTCATCCATGCCTCGTCGTGCTAGTTGGGCTTTGGGTTTGCCACTCTCTACTCGAGCTCCTTCGATTTGGGCTAAGAGCACCACCAAGTGTGAACATGAGGTAATCTGTGGCTGGTTCCAACACACAGGACGAAGCTTCTCTTTTAGTTTTTGGTTGGTAATGACTAAAAATTTCCACCCCTCAAGCCCAAATGAAGAGGGTGAAGTACGTCCGATTTCAAGTATGTAGCGAATGGATTCATCGTCAATTTTTTTGTTCTCATCAAAGAGTTTGCAGGCGTGGCGAAATGCCATGGCGTGGGTGAAGTCATTGTGCATTGTACTTTTCCTTTTTTGGAAAGAATATTAACAGATATTATATTGGGTGTCAAATAAAATAAGAAAAAGGTTTATATCATTGCATCTGGTAAGAATTTTTTATATTGATTAAGTATTAAAATTATCTTTTGTTGTAATATATGGTATTACTAGGATTTAGGAATGTTATATTTTGATGAGAAAAGTACTTTTATGGTTCTGTTGTATATTGACTTGGACATGGATCTCTGCATCTGAAATTAAAAATCAGACCAGTTTTTTATTAAAAAAAGAGCGTATGTGGATCGATCAACTTCAAAGACCATTACGTGTAGGTATTACACAGATTCCAAATCAAATACTTAAGACCAAAGAGGGTTATATTGGTTTCTCGATGGATCTTTTTAAAAAAATTGAGTCATTTTTGGGAATAGAGTTTGAGTATATTTATTATGAGACATGGGATGATTTAATCATAGCGGGAAAAGAGAGGAAGATTGATATTATTTTTGCAGCACAAAAAAGTGAACATCGATTAAAAGATTATGATTTTACTGATCCAATACTTAAGCAAAAAAATAAGATTCTCATAACAGGTAGTCAGACTCAAGAATTAAAAATAAAGGATCTTTTTGGGAAAAGACTTGCGGTAGTAGAAGGGAGTGCGGTTTATGAGTATTTGGAGCTTAATTATCCTAAGCTTAATTTAAAAGCAACAAAAAATGAGTATGAAGCACTGCGTTTAACTGTAGATGGGGATGTAGATTGTGCTATTTCAGAGGTTGTTCGAGCAAGTTATTATATGAAAAAGATTAAAAAAGAGGTGAACCTTTATGTGGCAGGGGATATTGGTTATGATTATAATCTTCGTATTGCAAGTCGAAATGATATGCCAATTTTGAATCTTATTTTAAGTAAAAGTGTCGAGAGTTTACCTGCTGCATACATGGAAAGTTTAGCTTTAAAGTGGGGATATATTCAAGAAGTTGACAACAGATTACTAAAGAGGGTAATGTTAGGTTCTTTTATCTTAGTTGTATTTATTGCTCTTTGGGGGATTTTGTTGAGACGAGAGAATCGACAGTTACAGGAAGTTTTAGATTCTAGTATTGCTGCTATGGCACTTTTTAAGAACGATCGAACTATTTATCTTAATAGGATATTGCTTAAACGATTTGGATATGAGAATAAAGATCTTTTGGGTAAAGAGTTAAAATTTTTTCTTGAATCCTCTCATGAAGTTAATTTAGAAAAGATATTACAACATTCAAATCAAGTTTATTCATGTCAATTTAGAACAAAAGGTGGAGTATTAGTACCCATTTTACTTAAAGGAACACCATTGAAAGGGAGACGTTATATTCTCTCATTTATTGATATTGGTGAGATTAAAAAAGCTCAAGAGGAGTTAGAAGAGTTAAATAGAACATTAGAGCAGAAGGTTATAGAAGGTATTGAAAAAAATCGTAAACATGAACGTATGCTTTCTGAGCAAGCACGCTTGGCTCAGATGGGAGAAGCGATTAATATGATTGCTCATCAATGGAGACAACCTTTGAGTAATATCAATGGTGTGGTGATGCTTATGGATATGCGATTAGCAAAAGAGTATCCTCTGGCACTTAAGCTTATAGCAACAGAGCTAAATGAGATAGAGAAGCTCTGTATGTATATGTCTCAGACAATTAATGATTTTAGAGATTTTTTTAATCCACTTAAAGAGAAAGTGAACTTTTCTATTCGGGAGAGTATCGAGGGAAGTTTGAATCTTATCTATCCTGCATTGCTCTTTGAAAAGATCCAATTGACAAAAGAGTATGGTGATGAGATTAGATATTTAGGTTATTCTAATGAACTTGGACAGGTAATTTTAAATATATTAAATAATGCAAAAGATGCTTTTGTTGGTAATACTCAAGTAGAAGAGAAAAAGATACATATTGCTCTATTTAAAAAGTATGATAGAGCTATCATTACTATTGAAGATAATGCAGGGGGTATAGATGAATCGATTATTGAAGATATTTTTGAACCCTATTTTTCAACAAAAGCTAAAAGTAAAGGGACAGGTCTAGGGCTTTATATCTCTAGAATTATTATAGAAGAGCACATGAGAGGGCGATTACATGTTAGAAATGGAGATAAGGGTGCTATTTTTAGCATCGAATTAGATTTAGTATAAAAAAGGAGAATTAATTATGTCATTTTGGTCATGGTTTGTTCTCCTATTTTCTGGAATCCTAACGAATATATGGGTGGGTGTCAAGTATCCGTTATCTACACAACTTTCTATTGATGCCTCTGCATGAAAGCGAGGCTCTTCAAAATTTTATTTTGAACGTAATCTTTAATTAGTCAACCCTGAAAAACCCAAATCCAAATCTTATTGAATCACTCTAAAAACCATCAAAGCCAAATCAGAATAGTTCTTTTTCTGATTGGTATAAAGCTTTCG